>BNJU01002734.1_pt1 | contig 130011 bp, 185 predicted proteins | sample 8539281 | NCBI WGS metagenome assembly BNJU01 (sample SAMD00202456, study PRJDB9452) | human saliva metagenome | isolation source: human saliva | place: Japan
TAGTGAATTAAAAATTGGCAGTGTTAAGGAACAAGAAGAATTTTTGAAAGTTGGATAGAAAGTTTGAGAAAATAAAATGAAAAATTATTGTATTATTATTAATTATATTAGTTATATTTCTTTATTTTAATAATTCAAGAGAAGTAAAAAAAGGATTTTACTCAGTTTCATTTTTATTCTGACAATAAAGAAAAAGATTTTTCAAGTTGAAAATATTGAAATTGATTATTTTTAAAAATATTATTATAAAGTTTAAAAAAATATACAATAAAATGGAATTATAATAGTGTATTATAAAGATAAAAATTGGTGAAATTATTGTAAATGAAAGATTAGGAATTGATAGTTTAAAAAGATGCCAAATATATTGATGTTGATAAAAAGAATTTATTTATTCAATAGATAAAGAAATAACTCACATTTTAGGTTCAAAAACGAAAAATATAAAATTACCACATCTATCTATGTGGAAAAAGGATTTGATTTAGAGTTTGTAATAGAAAATGAAAGTAAACTACAATAGAAATTTCAGTTGCTTATAATGAATAATAATTAACATTTTTTTATTAATGATTGTTATTATTAAAGGCAAGGAATGAATAACAAATAGCAAAAACTTTTAAACTAAATATTCTATTGCACGAATGACGGCTGAAGAAAGTAAAATTAGTAATTATGAATTTATAAAGGAGAACAAATAATGAAAATATCAGCAAAAATAAATTAAAGAAATTATTTGAATTAAGTAAAAACTCATGTTGTAAATTTTTCAACTGAGAAATGAGGAATTAATTTCAAAATTTCTCTAATGTTACAGATGAAGAAAAAAATAAATATAATAAAAGAGGGAATAAAAATAGCATGTCAAAAGAAAAAAATTCATCTGAAATATATAATTTGATGCTTTCAATTAGTTTTTTAAATTATATGATAGATCTGAATTTATTGAAGATATATTAAATTAGCAAAGAAGAATTTCATGAAAAACATGAAACTATAGCATCATATTTTCAAGGTTTTCACTTACCACAAACAATAGATAGTATATATGAACTAGCAACTTCGAATTTTGAAAAATACCGTTGGGATGATAATTTTGCATTAGTGAGAAAATGCTGTTTTGCTTTGGGGGATATTAATACTCCTAAGGCGAAAGAAAAATTGGAATTATTATTACAAAGTGAAGAAGAGACTATAAGAGAACATGCAATGGAGCAGTTGAAGAGATGTGATTTTACAAATAAGGATATTGAATGAAAGGATTAGTTATGAGAAAAGAAGAGGAAAGAAATATTTATGCTGTATTTGATGATAAGACAATAAGAGTTTACCAGGCATATAACAATGAAATAGCAGACGAGGCTTTAAAATTAGGAAAGTTTGGAAGTAAATTCAGTTTAAACAGAATGACTTGGATAAAACCATCGTTTCTCTGGATGGTTTACCGAAGTGGCTGGGCTACTAAGCAAGGACAGGAAAGAATACTGGCAATTGATCTGAAAAGAGAAGGATTTGATGAAATAGTGAAAAATTCTGTACTTTCATCTTTTAGAGAAGTTTCTGGTTTATCTAAGGAAGAATGGAAAAGTAAACTGGAAAATTCGGAAGTAAGATGTCAATGGGATCCTGACAGGGATATTTACGGCAATCCAATAGGAAGAAGAGCGATACAGTTAGGCATAAAGGGAGAAACGGTAAAAAAATATAAATGAATGGATTGTAAATATAATGGATATAACTGATAAAGTTATTGAGATGAGAGATAGTATTCAAAAATGGAACTTTTTCAGGGGTCTATGCTTCCTAAAGAGAAAAAGTATATTTTTGAAATGATTAGATTTTAAAAATATTATTTAAATATAAATTTGTAGAAATTACAAAAACTATTGATTTTTTTCTAAAAATATAGTATAATTAAATAGATTGAGAAAAATAATTTGACATACTAATTGTTATTATTTAAATAATAATATTTTGATAGAAAAGGAGAAATAGATATGAAAGTTGTAGTAATTGGATGTACGCATGCTGGGACGGCGGCAATTTTGAATTTGAGAAAGATGAATCCTGAAGCGGAGGTAACTGTATTTGAAAGAAATGATAATATTTCGTTCCTTTCTTGCGGGATTGCCTTGTATGTTGGAGGAATAGTGAAAAGGATCCTAAAGGGTTGTTTTATTCTTCTCCTGAAAAATTAAAGGAATTGAATGTTGATACAAAGATGAAAACATGAAGTTAAAAATGTTGATATTGAAGGTAAAAAAATTCATGTTGTAAATCTTGAAAATGGGAATGAATTTGATGAAACTTTTGATAAATTGATTATTACATCAGGCTCTTGGCCGATTATTCCGCCGATTGAAGAAATTGATCTAAATAATATTTTTGCTTTGTAAGAATTATAATCATTCAAATGAAATTATTGAAAGGGCAAAAAAATTCTCAAAAAAATTGTTGTTGTTGGTGCTGGGTATATTGGAGTGGAACTTGTGGAAGCATTTAGGGATAATGGGAAAGAAGTTGTGCTGGTAGATGCTGAAGAAAAGAATTTTGAGTAAATATTTTGATAAGGAATTTACAGATGTTGCTGAAGAATCGATTTAAAACAAAGAGGGAATTGTGCTTGCAACTGGGGAAAAAGGTTTTGAAAATTTGAAGGAAAGTAATGGAAATGTGGCAAAAGTAATTACTGACAAAAATGAATATGAAAGTGCGATATGGTAATTATGTGTGTTGGATTCCTGCCAAGTACTTCACTATTTAAAGGACAGACTGGAAATGTTGCCAAATGGAGCGATTAAAGTTGATGAGTATATGCGAACAAGTAATAAAGGATGTTATGGCGGCAGGGAGATTGCTGTTCGGTATTTTATAATCCTTTACAAAAAGGAAGTATATATTCCGCTTGCGACAAATGCTGTGAGAATGGGAACGTTGGCAGGTATAAATTTATTTGAAAATAAAATTAGACATATTGGGACACAAGGGACTTCTGGAATAAAAATTTATGAAAATAATATGGCAGCAACTGGATTAACAGAAGAAAGTGCAAAAGAAGAAGGAATAGAAGTGGAAAGCGTAATTGCTGTCGATAATTACCGTCCTGAATTTATGCCAACTTATGAAAAAGTGACATTAAAAGTAATTTATGACAAAAACAGCAGAGTAATTTTAGGGGCACAATTAACTTCTAAGATTGATCTGACACAATCAATTAATACATTGTCAGTATGTATTCAAAAATAAAATGACAATAGAAGAATTGGCATTTGTTGACTTTTTTCTTCCAGCCTCATTATAATAAACCTTGGAATTTTCTTAAATTTGGCAGGATTGAATGCTTTTAAAAATAAAATTTAAGATATTGAAAAATTAAAACTGTATATAGGTGAGAGAAAAATGATATATGACATATTAGATTTTTTAGAAGAGTTATTTTTGGAAAGTAAGAGCTTTACTACAGGAAAAAGAAAAAGTATAGTTATAAGTATTTTTTTATTTTTTTATAATTTCAATTTATGCAGGAAGTTTAATTTATTTTCTAAAAAGATGAGAGAATTAGTCTTGTAAAAAGAAAAATCGAAAATATAATTTCTGGTTTGTTCACGATTTTGATTTCAAAAAGAAAACTTTATGCAATGAATTATGGATTTTTCACTTAATGATACAGTTAGGCTGTATCATTTTAACTTTTAAAAAGACATTTAATCGGTTGGAAATGGAAGATAGGAAGTAAAGATGTATTTTATGTTTTTATATTGCCATATAATAGAAAATACTTTTATGTTCCAGAAAGACAGATATTGTATTTGAAAAAGTTGATTATTCAAAAGAATTTGAAAAAGAAAGTCTATAGATTATAAAAATATTGGAGAATTTCTTGAAGTAAAATTAGTGGAAGATGAAAAAGACAGAAAAAAATACGGAAATTTTTAAAAATTTTTTTAGAAGAAAATAATTAAATTAAGAAAAAGGAGCAACCTCACAGATTAACTATGAGAGAACTCCTTTTTAGTTTTTTTATAAAAATGAAAAATTTTAATTGCCTAACTACATTTGAAAATCTCCAGTTTCGCCATTATTGGCTTTATCTATCAAAAAGTTTGACATTTCTTTAAATTCTGATACTGCTTTTGCATCTTTTTCCTGTTACAGAACTTACGCTTTGTGAATTTATAAGGCTTCTTGAGATTTCAAGAGTCTATATCTCTGAATGAATTCTGGCTCATTGAAAAATAATTCACCATTTTTGGTTTTTCTATCATATTGAGCGCCAATTATTTTTCCCATCTCTAACTGTTAATTTTACAAATGAATTCCAATTTCCATCATATCTTTTTCAACAGAATAAATACTGTTTTTTTAATGCTGAAAAATCCTAAGGCATTTAATAAAAACATTAAGATAACTAAAAATTTTTTTCATATTTACCACCACTTTTCTAAATAAAAAAATTTTTTTCTAAAATCTCCCTCTAATATATTATACACTATTTCTTAAAAAATCAATCATTTTTTTAATAAAATGCTTGTGTATCTGTCACATAACCATCTTTTGTTATAAAAAGTCCAGTTTCCATAAGTCTTTGTAATTTCTCAAAAGCTCCTTGTGCTTTGACTTTTCCGTTGTCATAATATTGAGTGAAGTTACCGTTTCCATTTACTAATTTCATTTCACGTTCCTTTGAACCGTTTCTTGAATAGCCTAAAATGTCGGTAATAATACCATTTTGATAATTTTCGATTAATTTTTTTGTACCATTTTCATAGTTCCAAGTCCATTGCCCATTTCTGTAATTACGGGAATAATTTCCATTTGAACGTACAATACCGTTGGAATAGTATGATTTTGTTTCTCCGTTTAATTGTCCATTTGCATAAGTATTTTCATTTGTGACAATTCCATTTGAAACTTTTACTTCTTTTCCGTTCTTTTATATTGTTTGCATATTCAAGCGATGAAGTTAAACGTCCAAATTCATCAAAATCGTAACTTGCACCATTTAACATTCCATTTTTGTAATTTCTTATAGTTTTAGAATTACCATTTCCGTAAAAATCGATATCTTCACCTTCTCTTACACCATTTGCATAATTTACAACTTTTTGCAAATTACCATTTTGATAGTATAAAAACATAGGCCCATTTAATGTACCGTTTTGATAATTTCTAACAGCCTGAGCATTTCCAGTCTTGTCAAATTCAACGTATACTCCAGTAAACGGCTGTCCAGTTTCTTTTACTGTAGCAAAATTTCCAGCAATTGCAACATTGTCAACTGTGCTATAGTATGAAGTTAATGCACGTGAAGACTGGGCTGAATATTCACTGGTTCTTTTAGCATAAACTTTTGGAACTGCCGCCGCTGATGATAAGATATTTATAGATAAACATGAAAAATAATACTATTATTGATTTTTAACATAATAAATTTTCCTCCTTTTTAATCATTGATTTTTATTATACCAATAAAAAAATTAGATTTACCTTAGAAAGAGTGTGGTTATAAAAAAATTTTTAAAAAAAATAAATAAAAGTGTGCTATAATTTTTAATGCTTGTTAGAACACATTGCAACTTTAGTAAATAAAATAAAAAAAGGAGAGGAGAGATTTAATGAATTTATATAATTTGAGAAATAATATGAGAAGCAGATATTTTTTCAATGCTGGAATATTTGAATAATGGATTTGAAATTTTTTTAAAATGTTTGTGAAAAAAAGCATCCTTTATTAGTTTTTTTCACATTTTGTATTTTTCAACTGTCATGGTACTTTTTTTATTACATTTCCATTTACAGAACAGGCAGTAAAAATGTATGAATTTGCAAAAAAGTGAATAATACAAAGATACAGAAAAATATAAGTATAAATGAATATGCTTCCCTTTTATCCAGCCTATTTTTCCATGCTTTTTGCTATATGCTTTAATTTCACTGATTCTTCAGTTTGTGGCAGTAATTATACGAAAAAAAGGCAGGTCTGGAAATTGAGATGGAAGAAGATGCTGAAAAAGAGAAAATAAAAAGATAAATTTAAATTGGGGAAAAATTACACTTAAATTTATAATCATGATGGCTGTATACTTAATTATCGGATTGGCTCTAATAATGCTTATTGTCGTATTTTTCATTAGTTTTTAGACAGTTCTTCAGCATTATTTATAGTGTCTGTCATATATTTCACTTTATTTTTTTAATGTGCTATATTTACAGCAAATATACTATTTAAGGGATGTCAATTTAGTAGAAGCATTCAGATATAACTTATATTTAAGCAAAGGAAAAAGATTGAGAATATTGCTTCCAATAATAATGATTGCACTAATTACTTTTTTTATCAATTATGCTTTAAATTATTTTACTGGAATAACAATTGGAAAAATTACAAAATTTACAAATATTAGGAATAGTTACATCAGTAACTGGCGGGATTGTTAAGACTTTTTTTCAACTTTTATATACAATAATAGCAGAAAATCTTGTATATTTTAATGTGGAATATATGGATTTGAAGAAATTAAAAATAAAAAAAAGGAGAGAACTATGAATTTTTGAAAAATCTACAAAAAGATCTATTTGAAAGAAAACTTAATTTAGGAGAATATTTTTGCAAAAAAACATTTGAACTTTTAAAAAGTGTTTTGAAAGAAAATAAGTTATGGTTTATTTTGCTTGCACTTGGAAATGCTTGGCTGCTTTTTTCAAATATATTGATGCAGCATATTGGAATAAGTTTAAAAAATTGCAGAAAGTACTGGAGATAATCGTGGTATTATTGGAGCACTTTTTTTCAAATTTTTTTAGTACTTTTTGGCATTGTTATAGTATCACTTGGATTAGGGACTTTTAAGAGTAATAATTTATATGAAGTCAGGTTATAAAATTGAAGGAAAGGAAAAAGGAATACCGTTTTGAAAAATGCTTTTTAAATATCTTAAATATATTGGACTGTACTTACTGTTTGTAATTGCAATTACAGTTGTAGTGATGATCTTGATATTAATAACAACAATTCTTGGCATTGCTATTAATAAAAGCGACTAATTCGGTTTTTGTTGGGTATACTATAATTGCAATACCAATTATAATTTATATTGCGATTATTCTTGCCTTTATCCTAAATACTCTTTACTTTTTTTCAAATATTCTATATTAGAAATATAAAAGTATGGGAATCATTTAAGTATAATTTGAAATTATCTAAAAAAATAGACTTAGAATAATTGTTCCAGTAATTATAATTGTACTGGCAAGTTTAATATTTGTAGTTCCTTTTTGTTTTTTTCAGTATTTGATTTTATGCCAATTTATGTAGGATTTGCAGACTTCTGTTATATGTGGATTTTTTTCAGGAATTTTTGGGAGTTGCTGGAATAATAATGAATATTGTAGTATTTTTTTAAACGTTGAATACGATTATTTAAAAAAAGCAAAAGCTTTGAAATAAAGAATGAAAAATAATGATGATTCGGAATTAAAAATCAGAATAAATATTATAAATAATTGAAGTGGAATTTTTGCAGTTCCACTTTTTTTAATAAAAATAAATATTTTTCATTTTGAGTACGTTGTGTTTTCAAAATATTTGTGATAAAAATAATAAAGTATTATTTAAAAAAAGATGTATTATTTAAAAAAATTGTGCTATACTATTTATAGCATAACAATAATATAGTGATTACATTTTAGATTTTTAAAAAAATTTTTTAAAAAGAAAAAAATAATCGCTATAAATATTATATTTAGGTATTTGTAAAAAGTCATAAAAATTGAATAACGTATATTATAATGGCAGGAAACAAAAAGAAATGAGTTTTCTTGTCTCGTCAAGTAAAAAAATATTATGCTTATTGAATTTTTAGATTTTTTACTGTATAAGTATTATATTAGTTAGGAGGATGTATGGGGATTTTTGATTTTTTCAAATCTTCCGAAAAGAAGGAGAAAGAAAAGGAAAAGGAAACAGCTGGCAGCGGAAATAATAATGCCGCTAAAAATGCTCAAATCAGAAGGCAAATTTACGATATTGCAAATAATGAGTCTGAAATGATGGAGAGTGGCAATTATTCAGATGACTTTACAGAAATTTCCTATTACGATGATTTTGGGAAAGAATTTAAGATGCCAAAAAAAGACTGGCTTGAAAAAAAATTGTATCCATCTATAAGAAAAAACTGGAATAATATGGATGGGCTGTACCCAATAATCCAAGATGCTTTTTCCAAGGGAGTTTATACGGAAGTAAAGGAAGCTGTATTAAGATTTTATGCGGCAGATGAAAATTTTGAAAGAAAAATGATTTTACTTGGAACTTATCATACAAAAACTGGAGCTTATCAAAATGCACTTGAGCTATATGAAAAAAATTTGAATATTGACAATATTACAGAAGGGCTTTGTATAGCATATGCAGAAGTTTTGGAGCTTTGCGGAAAAGTTCCTGAAGCTGAAAGAAAATACTACGATGCGCTTGAGATTAATCCAAATTCAGCAATGGCATTTAAAAAGTACTTTGACATTGTTAAACGGAGAAATGTTAAGGAATATGAAAGCAAACTTGAGAAGTTGTCTGAAATAAGCGGGAACTGGCGTGCTAAAATGATGAGAGCGATGGTTTTCTTTAAAAAAGGCGACAAGGAAAGTGGAAATTTCTTTTTAATAAATGCATTAAAGGAATCTGGATACAATTCAGAAGTTATGTATATTACATCAAGCATTTATATTCTTAATGAACTTTACGATGAGTTTAAGCAATATGTGCTTGCATACTATAATCCAGAAAAGCATAATGCGTATACTGCCTTAAATGTTCTAAAATACTATAAGGTGAGAAACTTGTATAAGGAAGGGCTGGAATTATGTAAATTTACATCTAAGTTCCCTTGGATTGAGCATTATAAGAAATTTATGTATTATGAAGATTATTTTTGGAAAATGAAAGTAAATTCTGAAAGTTTAAATAACGATGAAAGTGCTTCAAATCACTTTTTTTCAACAAATAAGCCAATTTGGTATTATGAGTTCAATCATCCGGAGTTTATGTTAAATCAAAGCAGAAGGATAAAGCCAAATGTCCTTATACTGACATTCACTTCGATAGGAGAAAAATCAGAATTAGCTGAAAATCTGGCTGTTTCGCTGCCATTGTACTTAAACGAGAATTTGCATTATAAGACAAATTTAAATTATCAGCTGGCAGTAGCCTATAACAAAGAAAGTTTATTTGTATCTAAAAAACGTTACAGCATAGATTATATGAAACTGATAAGACAGCAGAATAATAACTTGAACTTTGTTTTAGCAGGAAATATTTTTAAAAAAATGCCGAATGTGGAAAAATATGAGATTGAAATTTATCTTTATGATACATTTAATGAACAAAAATCAACTTTAGTTAATAAAAATTTATGACGAAAATAATATTTATAGCGTTCAGAACGACCTGCTAAAAAGCTGTGAGCACTTTCTTTGAAAGGGATTTTTTTCTATAAAATATGAAAGAAATTTACATAACTTGATTTTTATTCTCGCCTAAATTAAAAATTTTTTGATACAAAGCAAAAATTCATAAGGAACATCAGTCCTGGAGATATAAAAAAACTTCTTTCAGACCAGATTGACATAGTGCTTGAAGACAGAAACAATGATCTTAAAAAAATAAATCTTCTGGCGCTTTTTATATGAGATAAAACAGACAAACAGCCAACTTTTTAAAAATTTCAAAAACCTATTATTTACAGCATGAATATTCACGGAATATTTGAAACGCAGACATTAAAGATACTTGCACCAATTATATTCAAGATATATGATGATGATGTTAATTTTTCAGGCAAATATAGAGGCCCTGAATATTACAGATTCAAATTATTTAAAAGTCTGGATAAATAGATTTTTCGGAGGAGTAGATTATGTTTTCTTACAAAAAAATAGCGGCAATAGTGACATCTGTCCTTTACATATTTGTAAATTATGATTTTTATAACTCAATTTTTCATGAATATACAAATGACAGGCTGTTTCATACAACAACATATTTGGGCATTGTAGAACTGTTTTTCTTTATCATGTTATTTCTTTCAGTATTTCAGCTTGAAAATATGGAAACTAAAAAAAAGGGTGATCAAACTAGGGCAGAAAAAGAAAAGGAAGGTAAAAAAGATGCGAGAGATCTGACAATTTGCTTCCTTATATTTATAGCGAGCCTTATCTGCATAAATATTTCCCGTGTAATTCTGACAAGTTCACCCTATATAAATGACATAGCCTCAACTGCAAGTTCCTACACTATGTTTATTGGCGGCACAAGAGTATTATTTATTTTTTCATCAATAATGCTTATTTTCATTGCGGCAAGCAGAAGAAATGCACTGTTAATAATAATTTCAGCAATAAATTTTATAATTTCTATAATGATATGGCTAGATTTTGACGCAAATGTCACTGCAATTATGAGAATTTTCATTGCGATATTAGCAATCATTTACTATTTTTCAATTAAAAAGATGGAAATACTGTTAATGCAAATAAAAAAATATAAAATAAAAAAAGCAGTAAAAAGCAAATTGGAAATAATCAATAAATTGAATTTCTGGATAATTCACCATAAGTTAAAAAAATTAAGTTTATTAATACAATAAAAAAATTAAAAACAGGAGGATAATAACTAAATGAAAAAAATATAGCAAATTTATTATTTTTAGCATCAATATTATCTGTTGGAAATATATTAAATGCACATAATCAAAATGTTTCAAAAGATGTAAAAAAACCAATAGAAATACGTATTGATAATAACGGGCAAGTAATCAGGGATCAGTCTGGTTACGGCAGAAATGACAATAATAACGGACAAAACACCCGTATAAGCACAGATGCTCAAAGAGGCGGAACTGAAACAATATCAAATTCAGCAGGAACAATCAGAGTAGATACTTCGTATAGTTCTCAAGGTCAAGATTATAGACAAAAATTCATAATCTTGCATTATACGGCAGGAAATAGAGATTCATCGTTAAAAACTTTGACAAAAAATGAAGTAAGTGCACATTATATGGTTTCAGATGACAAATCAGAACCAGTTTATTCATTGGTAGATGAAAATAAGAGAGCCTGGCATGCTGGAGTTAGTGATTGGAAAGGAAGAAACAATTTAAATGATACTTCAATTGGAATTGAAATTGTAAATGGTGGAGATGTCAGTGGAACATTTGTTCCATATAAAGATTTTCAAATAAAGGAAGTTGCTGTTTTAGTTAAATATTTAGCTGATAAATATGAAATTCCTGCAACGAATATTTTAGGACATTCAGATATTGCGCCACAAAGAAAATCTGATCCAGGTCCATTATTCCCTTGGAGAGAATTGTACACAAAATATAATATTGGAATGTGGTATGATAACGATACAAAAAATAATTATGAAAGAGAATATTCGACTAAATTGAGTATGATGCCTGTTGCTGAAATTCAAAGAGAATTAAATAAATTTGGATACGGTATAAGTATAACTGGAGCTTTGGGATAAACAAACTAAAAAAATGTAATAAAAAGTATTCCAACACCATTTTTAGACCATCAAATTATAGTGGAGAAATGGACGTTGAAACCTTTGCTATTTTTAAAAAGCATTGAATGAAAAAAATATAATAAAAAGTAGTATTTTTGCAAAAAAAGTTTATTATAGCAAAAAGAAAAACATTATTACAGACAGTAGAGACTTTTTAACAAAACAGATGATTTAAGAAAATGAGAAGAAAGGAAAAATTATAAAATGAAAAAGTTTTCAAATAGAGCTTTTAAATATGCACTATTCACCGATTAGAAAAATTAGTTCCATACATTGATGAGGCTAAAAGAAATGGAGTGAAAGTGTATCAGTTGCATATCGGACAACCCTGATGTGGAGACGCCAGATACATTTTTTGAAGGATTAAATAACTACAAAGAAAAAAATTGTAAAATATACAAATTCAAACTGGAATAATAGAACTTGAGAGTCATTTTCTAAATCTTATAAAAAAAGTTGAAATTGATCTTTTACCAGAAGAAATTTTGGTTACTCAAGGTGGAAGTGAAGCAATTCAAATTACACTTCAAACTCTTTGTAATCCTGGGGATGAAGTTTTAGTACCAGAGCCATATTATACAAATTATGACAGTTTTTTGAGAATTGCAGATGCAAAATTGGTTCCAATTGAAACTTCAATTGAAAAATCATTATCATTTGCCAGCAAGAGAAGAAATTGAAAAATTAATTACCCCAAAAAAACTAAGGCAATTATGTTTTTCTAATCCAAGTAATCCGACAGGGATTGTTTTTTTAGACCAGAGGAAACAGAATTAATAAAAGAAATTGCGATAAAAATATGACTTATACATAGTTACAGATGAAGTTTACAGACAATTTATTTATGATGAAGAAATTGCAAAAAGTTATCAATCATTCATGTCGATTCCAGAAATTGAAGATAGAGTAGTTCTTGTGGATAGTATTTCTAAGCACTACAGTGCAACTGGAGCAAGAATTGGTGTTATTGCTTCTAAAAAAATAAAGATTTTTATGGCACAAGCATTGAAAATTTTGCCAGGCTAGATTATCAGTTTCAACAATTGAACAATATGCTAGTACAAACTTGATAAATACGCTGGATACATACATTGATAATACAAAGTTGGAGTATAAAGTTAGACGGGATATGATCTACAACAATATTACTAAAATACCTGGTGTTGTAACATACAAGCCAAGTAGTTCATTATATTTAATTGCTGAATTGCCTGTAGATGATATTGAAAAAAATTTGCAATTTGGCTATTAACAGAATTTAGATATGAAAACCAAACGTTATCATTTGCACCTGGGCCTGGATTTTATACAACACCTGGAAAAGGTATAAAGGAAGCCTAGATTCTCATTCTGTACACATAACTTAATTGAAATTGAAAATGGAATGAAAGTATTGAAAAAAGCGTTGGAAGAATATAACAAAATAAACAAATAGATTTCTTTTAGACTTGTTTAGTAATTCAAAATTAGTTTTGCAATTATTTGAGCAAGTCTAATTTTTTTATAAATCAAAAGTTTAAAAAAATTTTTGAGTATATAATTTTGTAAAAACAAACAATTTATAATATAATAAAAAAATGATTAAATATAATTCCACTTTTTAAACAAAAATATAATAAAAACTAGCAGAAATAAAGAGGAGAAAATAATTTTTATGGAAAATAAAGAAAAATTTTATTGAAAAAGATATAAAAAAATGCAAAAGAAATTTTAGAGAGAATGAATCCAAATCAAAAAAATCAATTACCATACAATTTTGACAAAATTAATTTCAGATTGGAAAAAGTAAAAATATTCAGTCCCTAAAATAATGATTCACAGCTGTTGTGCGCCTTGTAGTACGTATACTTTGGAATTTCTTACACAATATGCTGATGTAACCGTGTTATTTGCAAATAATAATATTCATCCGAAGGCTGAATATGAAAAAAGAGCTTTAGTGCAACAGGAATTTATAAATAAATTTAATGAAAGAACAGGAAATAAAGTCGGATTTATTGAGGATGAGTACAAACCCGCTGACTTTTATCGAGCTGTGAAAGGATTAGAAAACGAAAAAGAAGGTGGAGAAAGATGTACTGTTTGCTTTCAAATGAGATTAGATATTGTTGCAAAAAAGGCCCAAGAGTTAGGATTTGATTATTTTGGAAGCGCATTAACATTAAGTCCTCATAAAAATAGCCAATTAATAAACACTCTTGGATTAGAAATTCAAGAAATTTTTTTGATGTAAATTATTTGCCATCAGATTTTTAAGAAAAAAATAATGGTTACAAGCGTTCAGTCGATATGTGCGCAGAATATGATGTTTATCGTCAATGTTATTGCGGATGTATTTTTTGCAGCATTGGATCAAGGGATTGACTTGAATGAGTATAAGTAAAGTTTTGATAAAATAAATTAATTTTTATTTTTTTGTTGCACTTGATTATACATGCATCAAAAAAAATTTTTGAGAAATTTGTATCATAATCGACTTGTAAAATATATTTTTTTATGATATAATGAAATACAGTTAATTTAATTAAATCATTTATAAATAAATTAAGGAGATGAATAGAAAATGAATTTCGTTTATATTTCACCACAATTTCCAAAAACAAACTGGGAATTTTTGTGACAGATTGAAAAAAATGGAGTAAATATATTAGGGATAGCAGATGTAGAATATGATCAGCCTGGATCAAAAAAATTAAAGGACAAATCTGACTGAATATTATAAGGTTTCTAGTCTTGAAAATTATGATGAAGTATTGAAGGCAGTGGCTTTTTTACTCATAAATATGGAAAAAAATAGACTGGCTTGAATCTAATAATGAATACTGGCTTGCACAAGATGCACAAACTTTCGTTCTGATTTTTAATATTACAACAGGAATAAAAAGTCGACAAGATTGCTAATATTAAAGAAAAAAATCGAAAATGAAAAAAAGCATATAAGAAGGCAGAAGTGCCGTCTGCAGATTTTTTTCATTAGTGACAACACCTGCAAAAAGCGAAAAAAATTTATTGAAAAAGTTGGGTATCCAGTTGTAACTAAGCCTGACAATGGAGTTGGAGCGAGCGATACTCATAAAATTAAAAAAATGAAGAAGAGTTAAAGGCATTTTTTTGAAAAATCGTAATAAAGATATAAAAATATATTATGGAAGAGTATGTTGATGGAGATCTCGTATCTTATGATGCCATTATTGATTCTAATGGTAATCCTCTTTTTGAAACTGGTATATTTGAACCTGCAATTATGGATGTTGTAAATGACGGGCTTGATGTTTTTTATTATGTGGAAAAGGAAATGCCTGAAAAAAATTGCTGGATGCAGGAAGAAAAATCTGTAAAAAGGATTTGGAGTGAAAAAGCAGATTTGTTCACTTGGAATTTTTTAAACTTAATGAAGATAAGGATGGATTAGGTAAAAAAGGTGATTATATTGGGCTGGAAGCAAATATGCGTCCTGCAGGCGGATATACTCCTGATATGTACAACTATGCCAATAATACAGATGTTTATCAAATTTGGGCTGATATGGTAGCTTTTTGATGAAATTAGAAATGCAAACTTGAATGAAGACTTAGAAAAAAATTACTGTGTTTATGCCAGCCGTCGTGATAATAACAATTATGTTCATTCACATGATGAAATTAAGCAAAAAAATATGGAAATGCGATTGTAATGGATGAAAGAATGCCTGATATTTTTTTCAGAAGTTTATGGGAAATTATATGTATACAGCAAAAATTTGCTACAAAAGAGGAAATGGAAGAGTTTATAAACTTTATACATGAAAAAGGCATAAAAAAAAATTATAGGGAGAAAAAAATGCAAGTAGAATACAGAAAAGAATATAGTCACAATCTTGGAAGAGAAATGGAATTTAAAAAGATATGGGCATGCTGGAAAGCCAGTTTTAGTATTTCCTTCACAAGATGGAGATTGCAATCAATATGAAGAATTTGGGATGGTAGATGTCTTATCAGACTATATTGAGCAAGGAAGATTGCAATTATTCTGTGTGGGAAGTGTTGACAGGGAAAAGCTGGTCAGACATTAACGGTGACCCAAGATACAGAATAGAAATGCAGGAAAGATGGTTTAATTATATTGCAAAATGAATTTGTACCTAGAATTCAGGATATTTCTTGGAGAAGTGACATTATTGTGACAGGGTGCAGTATGGGTGGAGCACATGCGGGAATTTTTATTTTTTTCCGTAGACCTGACTTATTTGACACATTAATTTCACTAAGCGGAATGTTTGATGCGTCAATGTTCTTTTGGAGATTATAAGGATGATTTAGTTTATAACAACTCTGTTGTTGATTTCTTGAGAAATATGCCTTGGGATCATTATTATTTAAATTTGTATAGACAAAAAAATATCATTATATGTATTGGGCAAGGTGCATGGGAAGGTGAACTGCTTCAAGTAATAGGGAATTAGCACATTCTTTATGAAAAAAACAAGTTCCAGCATGGACAGATTTTTTTGGGGTTATGATGTAGCCCACGACTGGGACTGGTGGAGATTGCAAATAAGATATTTTTATGGAACATTTGGATATTTAAGTTTGAATCATAAATATTAAAAATTTTTTTAAATAACTAAATAAAAAAAGCACTGAGATTTATTAATTAAAAAAATAAGTTTCGTGCTTTTTAAATTTATATTGATTATTCTACTAAAATTGAGGGTAATATAAAATATAAAAAGAAATTTATATTCAGTTCGCTGGTTAATAAATAGAAATAGTATAAGTTAATTTATTTTAATAAAAAAATCAAAAAGAAAGGAAAGGTGTTTATTTAAATGTTAAAAAAATTATTTTTCCAGTCTTAGGGAATATAAAAAAAGTGCATTGATTTCGCCTATATTCATTGGAATAGAAGTTATTTTTTTGAAATGCTTATTCCGACGCTTATGGCAATGATTATAGACAATGGGCTTAACGGAAATAACGGAAAAGGTGATATGAATTTTATTATCGTTATGGGCCTTATAACGCTGGGAGTAGCAATGTTGTCGCTGTTATCGGGAATACAAGCCAGTAAATATGCTTCTTATGCTTCGGCTGGATTTGCTAAAAATTTAAGAAAGGATTTGTTTTCCAAAAATACAGTCATTTTTCGTTTACAAATATTGATAGATTTTCTACAAACTGGACTTATTACAAGATTTACAACAGATGTTAATAATATCCAAAATTCATTTCAACTATTAATAAGAGGATTTGTAAGGGCTCCGCTTATGATGTGTGTTGCAATATTTATGTCCTTTATGATAAATCCAGGACTGTCAATGATATTTGTTGTTGCAGTTTTATTTTTAGGAACTTTTCTAGCTTTTATCATTTTTAAAGTTCATCCAATATTTACTGCAGCAATTAGAAAATATGACGACATTAATGCCAGTTTGCAGGAAAACATTAACGGAATCCGTGTTGTAAAAGCATATATCCGTGAAAAATATGAAACAGGAAAATTTAAAAAGGCAACGGAAAATTTGAAGAATATGCTATTAAAGGGAGAAAACATTATAATTTTTGTATCTCCAGTAATGCAGCTGACTGTATTTTCATGTATTTTGCTGCTTTCCTGGTTTGGTGCAAAGATGATTGTCGTGCGTGAATTGACAACTGGAGAATTGACAAGTTTATTTGCCTATACAACAAATATTCTTATGAGTCTTCTTATGCTCGCAATGATGCTTGTAAACATTGTATTTTCAAGAGCATCAGGAGATAGAATTGCAATGGTTTTAAATGAAGAGCCCAGCATTAAAAACCCTGAAAATGGAGTAACTGAAGTAAAAGATGGCTCAATTTTATTTAAAAATGTTGACTTTAGTTACAGCAATAATCCTGAAGTGCTAAATTTGACAAAAATAAATCTGGAAATAAAATCTGGAGAAACTATTGGGATTATCGGTGGAACTGGAAGTGCAAAATCGGCTCTTGTTCAGTTAATTCCAAGACTGTATGATGTTTTAGATGGAGAACTTTTAGTTGGAGGAGTTAATGTTAAGGATTACGATATAAAGACGCTTCGTGACAATGTGGCGATGGTTCTTCAAAAAAATGTGCTGTTTTCAGGAAGTATAAAGGACAATTTACGTTGGGGAAATGAGAATGCGACTGATGAGGAAATGGAACATGCCTGTAAATTGGCACAGGCTGATGAATTTATCCAAAAATTTCCTAAAAAGTACGATACTCGTATTGAACGTGGCGGAGCAAATGTGTCTGGAGGGCAAAGACAAAGGCTATGTATTGCAAGAGCTTTGCTAAAATCTCCAAAAATATTAATTTTAGATGATTCAACCAGTGCAGTTGACACAAAAAAACAGATAAACTAATAAGAGAAGCCTTTAAAAAAATGAATTGCCACATATTACAAAAAAATTATTATTGGTCAAAGAATCTCATCAATAAAGGATTCTGATAAAATATTAGTTTTTGGAGGATGGAGTTATTACAGCTGCAGGAACACACGATGAACTAATTAAAATGAGCAACGTATATCGTGAAGTTTACGAATCTCAGACAGAAGGGAGTGATGAATAATGGCTAAAGATAACAAAAAAATCCCAAAAAAATCTGAATCTAAAAAAATCAGATAAAAAGGGTTAATAAGACTACTGGGGTATATGTTTAAGCATTACAAGATTCGTACATTATTTGTCATTGCATTTATTTGCCTTAGCTCATTCGGAATGGTTGTCGGAACGATGTATTCAAAGGAATTAATAGATGGAGTTATTATTCCAAACATTGGAAAAAAAATAATCCAGAGTTTTTTTAAAAAAACCTAATTTCAATAATTTTTTTAAGATGATAACTGTTTATGCCGGAGCAGTTGCATGTACATATATTTATGAAGTTTTTTTATGATTTACATTGCACAAGGAACATTAAAAAAATTAAGAGATGATGTATTTATACACATGGAATCGCTTCCTATAAAATATTTTGACACGAATGCACACGGAGATATAATGAGCGTCTATTCAAGTGACATTGATGCATTGAGAAATATGATGGTAGAAAGTTTATCACAAGTAATTTCTTCAATCATTACAATTATAAGCGTGCTTATTTCAATGTTCATCCTAAATGTTCCATTGACATTCTTTGTAGTAGTAATGATTATAATTATGATTGTCACAACAAAGACTATTTCTGCAAAAAGTTCAAAGAACTATACTGCACAGCAAAGAAATATCGGTATTGTAAATGGATATGTAGAGGAAATGATAGAAGGTCTGAAAGTTGTAAAAGTATTTTCGTATGAAAAAAAAGCCGATGAACGTTTTAATAAGCTGAATACGTCATTATTTAACAGGGCAAACAATGCAATGAAATTTGCAAACATTTTAGGCCCTGCTGTTGGAAATCTTGGAAATATAAACTTTGTACTTACATCCGTTCTTGGTTCAATAATAGTGTTTAATAACATTGCAGGATTTACAATCGGCGGACTTGTATCATTCTTGCAGTTCATAAAAGTAATAAATCAGCCTGTTTCACAAATTGCACAGCAATTAACATCAGTAATACTGGCATCGGCTGGAGCTCAAAGGGTATTTAACCTGCTAGATCAGACACCTGAGCAAGATAACGGCTATGTAACTCTTGTAAATGCAAATATTGATGAAAATGGAAAAATTACAGAAACAGAAAAGCACACAGGTGCATGGGCCTGGAAATATCCACATTCTGACGGAACGATTTCTTATGAAAGACTAATGGGAGATGTTGTTTTTGAAGATGTAACATTTGGCTACAACGATGAAAAGACAATACTTCACAATATCAATCTTTATGCTAAGCCAGGAGAAAAAATCGCCTTCGTTGGTGCAACAGGAGCTGGAAAAACTACAATTACAAACTTAATTAACAGATTTTACGATATTAATTCAGGAAAAATCCGATATGATGGCATTAACATTGAAAAAATAAAAAAACATGATTTAAGAGAATCGCTTGGAATTGTACTACAGGACACACACTTATTTTCTGGAACAGTTGCCGACAACATCAGATACGGAAAACTTGATGCAACAGATGAAGAAGTACGTGCAGCCGCAAAACTTGCCAATGCCGATCATTTTATAAAACACTTGCCACAAGGCTACGACACCTATTTAAGCGGTGATGGTTCTAGTCTTTCACAAGGACAACGGCAATTATTATCAATAGCAAGAGCGGCAATCGCCGATCCGCCAGTCTTAATTCTGGATGAAGCAACTTCAAGCATCGATACAAGAACAGAAAAAATCGTGCAGGAAGGAATGGACAAGTTAATGGTGGGAAGAACTGTCTTTGTAATCGCCCACAGGCTTTCAACTATCAAAAATTCCGATGTGATAATGGTACTTGATCAAGGAAAAATTATCGAACGTGGAAATCATGATGAACTAATTGCTCAAAAGGGAACTTATTATCAGCTTTATACGGGTGGATTTGAAAATCAGTAAATTATAACTAAGGACTTTTTAAAAATGAAGAAAGGTTAAAAATTAAAATTATAAAAAAAATTGAAATCACAGTTATACAATTATTAAGTTACCTGTGATTTTTTTATCTAAAAATAATTTTGCTTTTGCATCAAAAAAATTAAAAAAATTTTTGTATAAATGGACAAAAAAAGTGTCCAACTTATTATGTTACAATTTATTATAAAAATTGGAAAAATTTTTTTTTAAGATATAATATCTAAAGACATGTAAACAAACTATAAATAAAATAGAAGAATTGAGTTGCTGAGGTTTTAAGGAAAGGATAGAGAATGAGAAAATCAGAAAAAAACAGAAAAAAATTATTTAGGTTTATGGAAATTAAAGAAAAAGTTGGAAAAAGGGGAAATTTTGAAGAAAAATTATCTGAGAAATATGGGGTTAGTGAAAAAGCATTCAGCGTGACTTTGATACATTGAACACCTATTATACTGAAAAAAACCAAAGCAAAGTTGTATATAACTGGCAAAAAGAGGGCTATGAGTTGCAAAAAAATGTGAATGCAAATGTATTTACTAATGAGGAAATATTGGCAATTAGTAAAATATTGCTAGAAAGCAGAGCATTTTGCAAGGAAGAATTAGAAATTCTTTTGAAGAAAGATATCAAATCAGGCAGCCTAGTAGTGATAGTTATAAGAGAATTGAAAAAAATTATAAAAAAATGAGAGATTTAATTATGTTCCATTACAACACGGCAAACCTCTCCTTGAATCGATTTGGAATTTATCCAAATACATTACTGACAGAAAAAAATTATAGAAATTGAATATACATCTAACATTGGAAAAAAAGAAATTTCATGCAGTAAAGCCACTTTCAATAATGTTTTTCAGAATTTTACTTTTATCTAATTGTATTTATGGTAAATAAAGATGATGAGATACCAATTGTCTTTAGGATTGACAGAATAACGGAAGTCAGAAATACGAATAAAAAAAATTTGATATTCCGTATAATTCAAGATTTGAAGATGGAGAATTTAGAAAAAAAGGATACAATTTATGTATTCAGGAAAAATTGCATAAAGTAAAATTTGAATATACAGGGTTGAAAGAAGTAGTTCTGGATAGGTTGCCAACGGCAGAAATAAAGAAAGAGGAAAATTTGGAAAATAATGTGAAAAAAATATACTATTTGGGCTGAAATTTATGGAGAAGAAGGAATTAAAATGTGGCTTAGAAGCCAAGGAAAAAAAGTAAAAAAATACTGGAGGATTAGAGATGGAAAATTTGAATTTTTAATAAATATTCTGATGTTGCTCAAAAATTTATTTTCAGAACTTGAAGAAATAGACAGTATAATTGATCAGAATCAATCAATATTAGTAAAAAAAGCAATTGGGAAATAATTACGAAAGAATGGGAAATTAAAGGAGTAGAAAATAAAATTGCTTTTTTTCACAAAAAAATAAAAAGCATTAAAGGAAGTTTTTTTATTGATTACGATTTACAAAAAGATGAACTGATAATAAATGATAAAAATGGAGTTTATCCTTATACATTTGAGTTAAAAAAAATTTATAAGAGAAATAAAAAAATAAATATAATTCAAAACTTTATAATGAAATATGCAAAATTAATAATTATAAAAAAAGAATTATCACAGGAAATAAATAAAGAAAAATAAATTTACAAACGTGTGGACTGAAACTAATAGAAAAAAAGGAAATTTTAAAAAAATACAATAAGACAGTCCCTGAAAACTATACAATTCAATACTTAGTGAAAAAAACAGTTAAAATTGGATCTTGTTATCAATTCGGAAAGAGTAAATTTAAGTAAAAAAACTGATAGATACATTAGCAGAATTAGCAGAAAAAGAGGCAGAAAGACAGAAAATTGCTATCTGAATATGAAAAAAATTACTCTTAAAAAAAGGGAAGGGTTTGAGAATAAAATTGAGATTGAGGAGATGTTTAGGGATAGAAAGAAAGAGGAGTTTGAAGAGGATGAATAGAGAAGTATAAATTTTTTTGAATAAGGAAAAAGAAAAAGGAGATAGAAAAATGGTTAGTAAAACAATAATTTTTTTAATTACCGTTACGGAATAGACATATATTTTGCTACAGAGGTTATGCGAAAAGTACGAGAATTTGAAAGTAAAATTGTAATTGAGTATGATGGAAAAAAAATAAAAAATAAATCTCCATTGATGTTAAGCGGTTTTGGAATTAAAATGGGTTCAGAAATTACTATTTATGCAGATGGAGCTGATGAGAAAGAAGCATTGGAAACAGTATCAAATCTTTTGGGTATTGAAGAAGATGTCTACGAGCAGGAAATGATAAATAGGAAAAACTGGGAGAAAAACTGGAAAAGGATAGAACAGGAAGAAATGGAAAAGGATAGAAACAAAAGTCCAGAGGAAATAGAGAGGGAATTAAAAGAAATTGTTGAAGAAGCTGCGACTGCTGAAGTAAAATTTACAGTTGGAAAAAGAATAAAACTTTATCAGAACAATCCAAATTCAATTTCTCTATCTTTTCCTTTGATCTTTGATTTGGTGCCAAAAGCTCCTGATTTCGAGATTATAACTTCAATTGATAGGATTTGGGATACTATGGTTTATCGAATAGAAAAAAATTTAGAATAAAAAAAGTTTAATATGGACAATTGTTCCTGCTATGAAAAAAAGAATTGGAAATATTATAGAAGAATATGTAGAGAAGAAAAAGCGATATTATTGAAGAAAAATATTTAGAATATCCTTATATATATCTTACTGTTCCGGCTTCAACAATATCTCAAGTGACGAGAGAAATTGGGAAGGCATATATAGTTTCATTAAAGAATACACTTAAATATGAGGATTCTGGAAAAATAATTGTTCCTACGTATAAAGAATTTTTTTGTTGGAATTTGATAGGAATTTTTGAGATGCCGAGGATAGAGTGGTGGTTATAAAAATTTTTTAAATTATTAAAAAAAGTTAATGAAAAATTTTTAGATGATTGTTTTTAAGGTAAATTGTAAAAAAACTTAAGAATTTTTTTGAAAAAAATATTTGAAAATATATTATAATACAAAAGTAAAAAAATATGGAAAGGAATTTTTAAATGTGAGTGAAATAGATAGAAAGATATATAGAAATATAGAAGTTTTTGTCATGGCAACAATGAGTTCAGGAAAATCGACACTAATTAATGCCTTATTATCAAAAAGTTACTTCCTTCAAGTAATGAAGCATGCACTGCTACTATAACGAAAGTAATAAACACAAATCAAGAAAAATTACAGTGCAAAAAGCATATTCAGAAAAAAAAGGAAGTTACTGTATAAGGAATATAATATTTCTTATGAAAAAAATGAAAGAATGGAACAATAATGAAAAAAATTTCAGAAATAGAAATACATGGAGTAATTCCTTTTGTAAATAAAGAAAGAACATTAAATTTAACGTTGATAGATACACCAGGGCCTAATAATTCACAAAATATAGAACATCAAAAAAATATTGGAAAGACATTTAGAAAATATCAATGAAAAATACGATGATTTTTATATGTATTAAATGCAACACAGGTGGGAATAATAGATGACAGCAATTTGTTGGATAAACTTATAAAAAAATGTAGGTAATAATACAAAAAAATATAATTTTTGCATTAAATAAATTAGATTGTTTTAATGAAGATGATGATATACTAGAAACAATAATACAAGTCTATGAATATTTAGAAAAAAAGGGTGTAAAAAAACCAAATATTTTTTTCCAGTAGCAGCATTACCAGCTTTTAGCGATAAGAAGTGAACCACAAGATGAATTGGAAAAACTACATAGAAATTTTTTTATAAATATTATGAATATTGATGAAAATTTACATTTGGAAAAAGTATATTGTAATGAAAAAGTGAAAATTATAAATTAAAAAAAATATAAGTAATGAAGAAAAAGCATTGTTTCATACTGGAATACATATACTTGAAAAATAAAATAATTGAAAGTGAGAGAAAAAAATGAAAGAAATTTTTTTATGAAATATAATCCATTTACTTTAGATACAGAGATAGAAGTAGATGGAGATAATTATAGTAAGAAAAAAATAATTTTTTTCGTTTAACAAGAAAAAGAGATTACAAGAATGGATAGATAAACTTTTTATCAAAAAAATTGGATGATGAATTAAACTACAATGGAAGTTACCATATAAAAATTTCATGGAACAAAAACTAGATTACGAAGATATAAATGAAAGTTTATAAAAAAAATTAGAAAATAGGGAAATACAGCTAGAGCATATTGAGACTAAAGAAATAACAGATAGAAAAAAAGAAGTTAAAAAAATATTTTTTTATGAAATTCAAAAATAATTCTTATGATTTAGAAAATTTAAAGTCAGAAGACTTGAAAGATAGATTTGAGAAAATATTAAATTCTGAATTTGAAATTAATGTTATTGCAACAATGAGTTCAGGTAAATCTACTTTAATAAATTCTTTGCTAAGTAAAAAAATTTTACCTTCAAGTAATGAAGTCTTTGTACAGCAACTATAACTAGAATAAAAGATATTGATAATGACAATTTTATAGGAAAAAGCATACGATGAAAAGGGAGAATTAAAATATGCAGAATACAATATTTCTTATGAAAAAAATGAGGGAATGGAATAAAAGTTTGAGGACATTTTAACAATTGAACTTCAAGGTAATATTCCATTTGTAGAAGCAAGTGAAATTTCGTTAGTAATAACTGATACTCCAGGACCAAATAATTCTAAAGATAAATCACACAGACAAAGGTTAATGAATATGTTGGATGGTAACAAGTATAAGCCCTTAATATTGTATGTGTTGAATGCAACACAATTTGGAATTACAGATGATAGTGAGTTATTAAAAAAAGCATAGTAAAAAAATTAGAAAATGCTGATAAGCAGACAAAAGATAGTTTTTTTATTTGTAGTAAATAAAATTGATACTTTTAATGATGATGATGATATACAAAAGACATTGGAGAATATAAAAACTTATTTAGAGGAAAAAGGTATAACAGAACCAAATATTTTACCAGTAGCAGCATTACCAGACTTTTAGAAATAAGAAGTGAGCCAAAATCTCCAAAACAACAAGTAAAAAGAAAACAGTTTATAGAATTTATAAATATTGATGAAAATTTATATTTAGAAAAATATATATCTTTACCTCCAAAAAGCTAAACAAGAAATTGAAAATGAATTAAAGCAGGCAATAGAAGAGGGAGAGCAAGAAAAAAACAGCATTAATTCATACAGGAATACCTTCTTTAGAAAAAGATAATAAAAACATATATAGAGAAATATGCAATAGCAATTAAAATAAAGGATTTAACAGATTTATTTAAAGGGCTTGTAAATGATGAATTAAATACTAATAAACTTTCTAAACAAATAAATGAAACTAATGATAATAGTGAAATTTTAAAATTAAAAAGAGCAAATTAAAAAAATATTAATTATGAAATTTCTGATTTAGAAAAAGTTTGATAGTTATAATAAACAGATAAGAGAAAGCAGTAGAAGTGTAGTGATAATTTAGAAATAAAAAAATAAAAAGAAATAAGAGAAAAAAATGAAAGAAAAAGTAACAGATTTAAAAATGAAATAACAGCAGAAATGATTGAAAAAGACTATTAAAAATAGAAGAAGTTTGAAAAAAACACCATAAGAAAGTGATTAAAGAGGGAAAAAGCTATAGAAATTGAATTAAAAGATGAATTACAAAAAAACTATACAAGAAAGTTTAATTAGAATTTTAGAAGGGTTATATAAAGAATATGTCAACAGAATAAAAAAATTGACTTTAACTGGAAATAAAAATTATAAATGAAAAAAATCTTGCAATAAATCCATTTGAAATAATAGGAGGTAGTATAGAGAGTTTTTAAAAGTTTTGATGAATTTAGAGTTGAATATTCAGAAAAGAAATATGAAGTCATTGGAACAGAAGAAGTTGAAAATAAAAAGAGATTGGTGGGAATTTTGGAGATGGTTTGAACCTTCGACTAAGACAATTAGTGTATATGGGGATGTAGAATATGTAAATATGGAAGACTTTCTTGATCTTTACCATAATGATATAGAAAGTTTAGTTTTTTTAAGACAACAGATGAAGCATTGCAATATGGTAAAAAAAGAAATATCTAAAGTAGAAAAAAACAATTTATAAAAACTAAAGAACAGACTTTGATAGCATACTAAAAAAAATAAATTGGAATATATCTCTGAATTATTACAAAATAAGGAAAAGACATCTGAAAGAATAAAAATTAAATCTGAAATGTATGCTAAAAAAATTGAATGGTTGAAAAAAATATAAAAAAAATAGAATAGAAAAACGTAATTGAAATTTAAAAGAATAACTTAGGAGGAAAAAAATGGTAACAAAAAAATTTGAAGAAATAGTAGAAAATGCTAAAAGAACTGGGAGTAAATTAGAAATAAAAAGTGGCTCTAAAAAAATAGACTTTTTATTTGCGAGAGATATTGCTTCATTTAATGAAATGATAGAATATGTCCAAAAAAAAGGTATAAATTTATATGAAGAACACGATAATAAAAGTTTTTCCATCAGAAAGATTCAGGTCAATGGAATGATAGTCTTTTAGATAAAGAAATAAATAATTTGACTTGATAACTTTTTCAAAAGAAAGAATAAGTAATATCCGAAAAGTTAATTACAAAACTGGAAAATAAAACAAAGTCAAAAATGATAATATTATAAAACCTAAAGTAACTAATACACAGATTCCAAACGTTTCACCAAAAAGTTAAATTTCTCAAACATGTTTTAACAAAAAAATATTGGTATAGGGCTTACAGCAATTGGAGGAGTAGTTGTTGTGACAAGTTTTATTCACAGGTTTAGGAGTGAAAACATTAGTTGGAGCGGCAATACTGGAGCAGGTATAATAATCTTGATATCAGAGAATAAATAGGAGACTAATTATGAAAAAGGAAATAGAAAAAAAAATAATGATATAGTTCCTAAATATAAAGAAATGGAATCAAATTTCAAAAAAAAACTTTAGAAATTATTGATGATGCAATATTGAAAAAAATTATGTTACAAATTTATATCAGTTAATTCCTGAAACAGAATCAGGAAAAAAACTATTTAAAAACAGTACAAAATGTTAGAATGTACAGGATAACAAAAGATGGTTTATGAAAAAGAATGAATTTTTCATTACATAAATTTACAAGTGTATTTAATTCTTTGTCTCATATAAGCACATCTGTGTTTTTGATGATTGATAGTAATGGGTTTGAAACAGAGTTATATATTGGGATAAAATCAGATGACAAAAGAAGAACGGCAACTTCAACTGGAAAATTATTATTTAATATATTAAAAGGGCAGTTTCCAGGAATTGAACTTCAAAATAAATTTGGAAATGAAATTGAAGATTTGTTAAATAAACCTAGAGGCGAATTTGTTTCTGCGGTTACAAGTATTGGTAATTTGGTGGATGAGCAAAAACAGAAAGTAATGAAGAATTTGTTCAAGGATTAGAAAAGTTGATAAAAACTATGGAAGGACAAAAATATAGAGCAGTAATATTGGCTGAAAACAAATCAAATGAGGATTTAAAGAAACTACGAACAGGATATGAAGAAATTTACAATAGTTTATCTCCGTTTTCAAAAATGCAAATTAATTTTTCTGAAAATAAAGGAACTAATTACAGCAACTCAAGTTCGACTGGAATATCGACAGGAACGACGTATTCAAAAAATGATTCGGTTACAGAAGGAAATAGTTATTCTGAAAATGAATCAACATCAGAACAAAAATCTGTAAGTAAAAAAAATTTGATGGAATTTGCAGCGGCATCGGTATCAGGGATTGGAGCAGGTGCAGGAATAGGGAGTCTATTCGGGCCTGTTGGAGCTACTATTGGAGCTGGAATAGGACTTTCTTTATCAATGGGTGCAACGCCTACATATACCGAAGGAAAAACAAGAACAAAAGGTTCAGGTTATACTGAAACTTCTTCAAAGACATTTGGAGAAACTAGAGGTAAAACTAATACTGATACAAAAACAGATACAGAAACTATTGGAAATAGTTCAGGAACCAGTCAGGCTATTACTTTAAATACAGAAAATAAAACTGTCAGCAATCTTTTAAATAGAATAGACGTTCAACTTGAACGAATAAAGGAATTTGAAACATTTGGAATGTGGGAGTGTGCTGCATATTTTATTTCAGAAGAACCACCTGTAGCAGAAATTGCAGCAGCAACCTATAAATCAATAATACAAGGTAAAAATTCTGGTGTAGAGGTATCATCAATTAATTCTTGGAACGAAGACAATGCTAAAGAAATTATTAAAAAAATATCAATAATTTTGAACATCCTTCTTTTAGATATAATGACAATATTTTTTTGTCAAAGCAACTTCATTAATAAGTAGTAAAGAATTAGGAATACAGATGGGGTTACCAAAAAAATCAGTAATTGGATTTCCGGTAGTTGAACATAGTTCGTTTGCTCAAGAAGTTATAACTTACAATGCAAATGAAGATAATGACAGGAAAAAGTATAACAATTGGTAAAAATCTTTAATATGGGAAAAAAATAACAGAAAAAGTTATGCAACTAAGTAAAGAAAGTATGGCAATGCACACTTTCATCACAGGTTCAACAGGGTCTGGTAAAAAGTAATACAATATATGAAATATTGGATCAGTTAGATATAGTTGGTAGTAAAATTTATGATAATTGAGCCAGCTAAAGGGGAATATAAAAAAATGTTTTTTTGGGAATAGAAATAATGTAACTGTATTGGGAACTAATCCCTAATTACAGTGAATTATTAAGAATCAATCCATTTAAATTTCCTAAATCTATTCATGTATTAGAGCATGTGGATAGACTAATAGAAATATTTAATGTATGCTGGCCAATGTATGCGGCAATGCCTGCTGTATTAAAAGATGCGGTTTTAAGTGCTTATGAAGATTGTGGATGGGATTTAGTGGAATCTGTAAATAGAATTTCAGATGGGTTATTCCCAACGTTTGCTGATTTGGAAAAAGAATTGTGGACTGTTATTGAAAATTCAGCATATTCTGAGGAATTAAAAGGGAATTACATTGGTTCATTAGTGACTAGAATTAAGTCTTTAACTAATGGATTAAATGGTCAAATTTTTGCTTCAGATGAGATAGATAATAAATTATTGTTTGATGAAAATGTTATAATTGATTTAAGCAGAATTGGTTCTTTAGAAACAAAATCACTCATTATGGGAATACTTGTAATGAGATTGAATGAATACAGAATGTCAGAGGCAAAAAGAAATGAATTCAAAATAAAAACATGTTACTGTTTTAGAAGAAGCTCACAATATACTAAAAAGAGTTTCAACTGAACAAAATTCAGAAAGTTCCAATGTTTCAGGAAAATCAGTAGAAATGCTATCAAATGCAATAGCGGAGATGCGAACTTATGGAGAAGGATTTATTATAGCGGATCAATCTCCTAATGCAGTTGATGTTTCAGCAATCAGAAATACAAATACAAAGATTATTATGAGATTACCTGATGAGGTTGATAGAAGATTGGTAGGTAAAGCTGCGGCGTTAAAAGATGAACAGTTAGATGAAATTGCAAAATTACCTAAAGGAGTTGCTGTAGTTTATCAAAATGATTGGATAGAGCCTGTATTGTGTAAAGTTAATAAGTTTGAAGGAAAAGAAAAGCAATATAACTATGCCCGAGAATATGCAGAAAAGATTGATGAATGTAAATTAAAACAAGAATTATTGAAATTATTATTGAAAAACTAAAGTTAATCAGAAATTACACCTAATATTGAGTATATAGATAACACTTTAACTAAGTCTAAATTATCAACAATACAGAAAAATAGAGGTTTTTAGAACTTTTAGATGAGTACAGAAAAAAACTGAAAAGATTAAAAATATGGGAAAACAAGAATTTTGAAAAATTATCTAAAAATAATTACTAATTTAATAATTGATAAAAAGTAATTTAAAAAAATTAATTATTACAAGAAAGTAATTTTGAAGATTTAAATAGGGAATTAGTAAATTTAATTGAAAGAAAGTGTAAAAATCGAAGATAATGAATTAAAATTAAACTTTATTTCTCAAAGTTTAATGAAAGAATTTTTCTTTAGAAGGTAAGGATGCTCTTGAAATATATTCTGTATGGAGAGAATTTGTTGTTACAGGAGGTAATGTAAAATGATAGAATCTATGGCATTAAAATTGTCAGAAGCAGGGATTGAAAAAAATCCCCGCTGGCAGATATTGCAAAAATCTATAGAAAATAAAAAAATATTAATGTGAATGAATTGGATAAGCCTGTAGTTAAGGAGGTAGTAGTTTCGGATGAAAAAGGAAATGTTTATAAGAAAAACGGTGAACTGATGCCTAATAACGAGTATGTTATTGACAGAATAAATTATAAAACAAACAATAATGGAAATATTGAATCATTTTCAGGAGAAATTTATAAATATACTCCAGAAGCAGAAAGAGACATAGTGGCTCAACTTAATGTGGGAGGTGAAGCCAGAAAAAAATTGGAGATGACGGTGGACATTTAATAGCCCGGATGTTTGGAGGTTCACCAGGAAATGAAAAATTTAATACCAATGAGAGATACAATAAATAGGGGAGATTATAAAAAAATTAGAAAATGAAATTAAAGAGGCTATTCAAAATAGAAACAATGTAAAAAAATAAGTGGAGAGATAAAAAAAGAGAAGAAAAATAATGACAGGCCTGGTGAAATAAGAATAGAAATATCGTATGATGATGTAAATAGTGAATATGTTTTTTTGATAACGACAAAAAAATTCTCTAAAAATTAAAGACTGAATTAAAAAAATTTTTAACAAGTGAAGATTATGAAAATTTTTTTCAGAAGAATTAAATGATGTGATAGAAGATAATAATGAAGTATCTATTACTTCTATAAAAAAAGAGTTTAACAACAATGGAGATTTAAAAAAATTAACAGTAGGTTATAGAAATGAAACGCTAAGTGAAAAAAATATTATAAGGAATTTATCATATAGGAGGAATGTATTATGGAAAAAGAAATAATCGTGCAAATTGAAAAATTTAGAAAAAAAGGAATATCCAATATAGATATGTTGGCTCTGATAACAAAAAAACTAGTTCTGAAGTTATATTTTTATGGTGAAATACAAGGGAAAAATTTATCAATCAAATAATATGGTAGAAGAAAAATTTGATAGATTCATTAGAAATAGAAACATTTTATGAAAAATATCACAAAAATTATAAAAACTGATAAAGAATTTCGAGAAGAAAAAAATGAATATTATAAAAGTTAATAGAAAAAAAGTATTTAGTATAGAAATTGAAGATAAAGATTGTAAAGTTTATAGAATAAAAAAAGAATGGAGAAATGGAATTTTAAATAAATAAAAAAACAAAGGATTTTTGAAATGGCAAAAAAATAATACCAAGCAATATAAAAACCCGATGAATTTCACAACAGTTACGGTGAATATCAAATATACAAAGCATTATCCCAGTTGTCAGATGATTATATTGTTTTTTATTCTTTGCATTGGAATAAGAAAGAAAAAAATATGGTTTCGTGGGGAGAAAGTGATTTTACCATTTTTCATCCTAAAAGAGGAATTCTAGTTATAGAAGCAAAATCAGGAGAAATTTATTGCAAGGATGGAGAATGGAGTCAAGTTAATAGCAGGACTAAAGAACGAAAAAATATGAAAGATCCAATGGTACAAGCAGAGAGAAGTAAATATACATTTATTGACTTATTAGAAAAAAATATTAATTCGGGAAGGGAATATCGTGTGGAATGTGCAGTATGGTTTACAATGGCTGAAAGTTATAACCAATTAGGTACTTTACCACCAAACTACAGTGAAGGCAATCTGCTTATAAAAAAAGATTTAAATAATATTGAAAAGGCAATCAGAAGAGTTTTTGACTACTATAATTTTAAGGAAAACAGTCTTTATGATAAAAATGATGAGGTTAGCGTGATTAGAACTCTCTCCTGAATTTAATGTAATTATGAGTGTTTCGAATATAATGGAAGAGGCTGAATATTATTTTTAATCGAATGACAAGAGAACAAGTTAGGCTTATTGAATATCTAGATGAACAGCGTGTTGCAGCAATACAAGGTGGTGCTGGAACTGGAAAAACTATGCTGGCAATTGAAAAGGCCCGTAGACTTTTACAGAATCCAGAAACACGGAATGATAAAGTATTATTTTTTTATGTTTTAATGAATTTTTTTATAAATATTTATTAGAAAAAAATACAAGGAAGAATTGCCAAATACTTATTTTTTTAGTATGGATAAACTAGTAAAAAAACATTATAAGATAAAAAGGGCAGTACTCAACATTACAAGAAAAAAATTAGATTTTTTTAAATAACTATAGCGATTATGAGTGGGATTACAGGCATATTATTATTGATGAAGGTCAGGATTTTTGCACATGATGAAATTAGTGCCCTATATACAATTGCTGAAATAGAAGATACTGCTTTTTATGTTTTTTTATGACAAAAATCAACTTGTAAATAAGGAAGGTTCTATTTCGATACTTTCTACAGATAGAATTGAATGCAGGCTGGTATTGTCTATAAATTGCCGAAATACAAAAAGTATTGCTTCTTCCTCAAATAAAAATATTAGGAATAAAAAAATTATAAATTGCATGATAATGTACAAGGTACAAAAACCAGTTTTTTTATATTATTTCTAAAAAGAGAACAAATTTTGAGTAAATTATATGATGAAATAAAAAAAATATGTAAATGATGGGATACCAATTTCTAAAAATAGTGATATTAACTGTAAAGACAGAAAAATAAAAAGTATTTTAGCAGGACACAGTAAAATTGGAAATTATGTTGTAACGCATAATCTTGGAGAAAAAAAGGGATTTTGTTTACAACAGCCAGAAAATATAAAGGATTAGAAGCGGCAGTTGTGATTCTTATTGATATTGAAAAGGAAATTTTTAATGATAAAATTTATAGAAAAGTAATGCATGTTGGAGCCTCTAGAGCCTAAATATTTTTCTGAGTTATATAACATATTTAAGTAAAGAAGATAAATTAGATATTTGTGAAAATATGGCTGGAAAGAAGATAAATGAAAAAAATTGTAATGTATTTATAGAAGATACATTAGATGTAGAAGTGAAAGAAATAATAGATTAGTTTTAGTTTTTTTGAATATCCCTTTCAATTTAAAAATAAATACATAAACGACAGAGTAAAAAAATATAGGGGCAAATAAATTTAATCAAATTTTTTTAATTAACAAAAAGAGGAAACCAGTTACAATATAATCCCTCAATCCTATTGAAAGGTGGTTTCTATGATTAGAATATCAGATTTTTTTATTCAATTGTAAAGACTTTTTTTAAAAAAATATTTTTTTCCTTCAAACTTTCGTTTGAGCAACAATTTAAACTATTTATCATAAAGGCTTTTTGAAATACTGTTTAGAGTTTATGTTAAAAAAAGTTGATGACAACTTTTTTTATTCCAATGAAAGAAAGAATAGATTTAAAAAGTAAAGGGTTTGTCAAAAGAACTGTCACTACTGCTTTTTGGATATGTAACTTTTGAACGTCGAAAATATGTAGATAAGAAAAACAGGCGTTTACTACTACATTGATGAAAAAAATTGGACTTAAACGGTACAGACGGCTTTCTGAGGAGCCTGATTTTTACCATACTTTTTGAATATCAGCATACTGCAGCTTCATTTGTTGCAAAGACTTATGCTGTTTCAAAAGCTACCGTGTATAATCTTGTCAATTCTTTTGAAATGCCAAAACTTGATATTGGAAGGTTTGAAAAGGATGATGATTCGCCAGTGTATATGGAAATTGATGAAGACCATATGAAATGCAGAAGAAGCAGAAATACATATATGAGGATGGTTGCTATACATCGTGGAATTGAGAAAGTCTGCAAGGACAGGAACAAGCTCATTGACAAGCATACAGTAATGTTCCCTACATCTGTATCGCTTGAGGAAGTGTCGGAGTATGTGCTTAACTATCTTGAAAAAAGATACAGTATGGATAAGAAAAAACTGATTGTGAACTCTGATGGCGGAAAATGGATAGACAGCTTCGTAGGAGAGCTTAGAATTTACAAGCCGGTACATATTTATGACAAGTTTCATCTGGTAAAAGCCATAGGCGAGATTTCCAAAAGGGATAAGGAAATATCAAAAAACCTTTACAAATGGCTTGAGAAAGATAATTTTACAGAACTTGAAAACTTTTATGAAACTTTTAAGGGAAAAGAAAATATAAGCCAGAGAAGAAAAGATCAAATGAAGATGCTGCTTAACCAGTATGAAAAGATAAGAAGAATCTATACAGAAAAAGATTACATAGGGTCAAGGACAGAACCTCTTGTATCCCATGAATGCTCAAGATTCCTTTCAAGCAGACCAAAAGCCTTTTCAAGAAAAAAGATAAAGAGAAGAGCAATATACCACACTTTCTTTGCAAACTACGGCAAGGACAGGGACAAGGCTCACAAACTGTATTTTAATGGGACAAGAGTGGGCTCAATGGAAAAAGTAATAGAAACAAGTTGTTTGCCAGATATTATTAGCGAAGCAGGAAAAGGGACAAATATTCCATATTTAAGAGGAGGAGAAAGTCTGATAAGGGAAGTTCTGAAGGAAATATCACAAAGCAGAATGATTTAAAAAAGACAGCCCAAAATTTTTATTATGTTATTTTGGCTGCCCCTATATTTTTTACTCTGTCATACATAAACAAAAAAATTGACAATTATGTTAAAAATATACTAAAATATTGTTGTAAAATTTAGAAAATCTTTTTTAGATTGATTTTTACATCTATCGTGAAAGAATAATTATTTAAATGGTTGTTTTCAGAAATGAAACAGCCTTTATTTTAAGAAAGGATACTTTTAAGATCGAAAACTTATGAAAAATACAATTATAACAATAATAAAAAAATTTCTATCATCATATTTGTTTTTTTATTTTTTTGCTTTGTACAATATTTTCATAATAAAAAGAATATATAAATGATAGAAAAAGCCGTAAATGAAAATAAAAAAAGTAGATTATGTAATAATACTGGGGGCAAGAGTAAAAGGAGAAAAAGCCTGCTAAATCACTTATGGAAAGGATAAAGGCGGCAACGAAAGTATTTAAAGAAAAAAATCCAGAAGTTAAGGTTATTGCAACTGGAGGAAAGGGGCAAAATGAAGGTATTGCAGAAGGGGTAGCCATAAAAAGAGAACTCTTGAAAAATGGAATTAGTGAAGATAGGGATTATTTTGGAGGATAAATCTAAGAATACGGTTGAGAATTTTTAGATTTAGTCTTGAAAAAGATAAGAAATAGTGAAAATGGCAAAAAAATAAAAAAATTATGAAAAATAATGGAAATCGAAAAAAATAAAAGTATTGATTGTAACGAATGATTATCACATTTTCCGTTCTAAAAAAATATTGCTAGAAAAGTTGGATTTGATAATAAAGATTATGAAATTTATGGTCTTCCAGCAAAAAAACACCATTGATTTCAATTCCACAATCGTATTTTTAGAGAGTTTTTTTATCGAATGTTAATTATTTTCTTTTTCAGTTTAAAAAAATTAAATAATTTTGGTAAAATATTTTTTTATAAAGACTATGAAAAAAAATACAAAATTATTATATAATATAAATAATGTTGAGTAACTGGGCTTGGATAAAGTAGTTGCTCATTTTAAAAATACACTAAAAAAATAATAAACGGAGGAATTAATATAAATGTTGGATCAAAAAAATAAAAGAAACTTTTCGATAATTGCACATATTGATCACGGAAAATCAACTATTGCAGACAGGCTACTGGAAAAAACAGGGACTGTGACTCAGAGGGAAATGGTAGACCAGCTTTTGGACAGTATGGATTTGGAAAGGGAAAAAGGGATAACTATTAAGGCACAGGCGGTTACGTTGAAATATAAGGCTAAAAATGGAGAAACTTATGAATTAAATTTAATTGATACTCCAGGGCACGTTGACTTTATTTACGAAGTTTCAAGATCGCTTGCAGCTTGTGATGGGGCCTTGCTTGTAGTTGATGCTGCTCAAGGGATAGAGGCGCAAACATTGGCAAATGTGTATTTGGCACTGGAAAATGATTTGGAAATATTGCCTGTAATTAATAAGATTGATTTGCCATCTGCAGATCCTGATAAAGTTAAATTGGAAATTGAAGATGTTATTGGATTGCCGGCTGATGAGGCAGTTCTTGTTTCTGGGAAAAACTGGATTTGGGATTGAAGACTTGCTGGAGGCAATTATTAAATATATTCCAGCACCTAAAGGAGAAATTGACAGTCCTTTAAAGGCATTGATTTTTGACTCGCATTATGATGACTTTAGGGGAGTTATTACATACATCAGAATAATTGAAGGGAAAATTGCAAAAGGAGACAGAATTAAGATTATGTCTACTGAAAAGGAATTTGATGTACTGGAAGTTGGAATTTTCTCACCTAAAATGAAGGAAGTAGATGAATTAACAGTTGGATCAGTTGGATATATTATTACTGGAATTAAGTCAATTAAGGATACACAAGTTGGAGATACCATTACACATGTGCAAAATCCGACAAATACTGCACTTGAAGGATACCGTCCTGCATTAAGTATGGTTTTTGCTGGAATTTATCCAGTTTCAACAGATGACTATGAAGATTTAAGAGAAGCATTGGAAAAATTGCAGTTAAATGATGCATCACTTTCGTATGCTCCAGAAACTTCACTTGCGTTAGGATTTGGATTTAGATGTGGGTTTTTAGGACTTTTACATATGGAAATAGTTGTAGAAAGATTGCGCCGTGAATTTAACATTGACTTGATTTCAACAGCACCATCTGTTAAATATCATGTAACACCTGAACAGGGACAAATGATAGTAATTGATAACCCTGCAGAATTTCCAGAAGGTAAAAAATATATTGAGGAGCCTTATGTAAAGGGTACAATTATTGTTCCAAAAGATTATGTTGGAAATGTGATGGAACTTTGTCAGGAAAAAAGAGGAACATTTATTAATATGAATTATCTTGATGAAACGAGAACTATGATCAGTTATGACTTGCCACTTGCAGAAATTGTAATTGATTTTTTTATGATAAATTGAAAATCACGTACAAAAGGTTATGCTTCATTTGAATATGAAATGATTGGATACAAAGAATCAGACTTGGTAAAAGTAGATATTTTGGTAAGTGGAAATCCAGTAGATGCCTTTTCATTTATTGCACATAAAGATAATGCTTATTATAGAGGACGTGCAATAGTTGAAAAATTAAAAGATGTAATTCCAAGACAGCAATTTGAAATACCATTACAGGCTGCATTAGGGTACAAAAAAATAATTGCAAGGGAAACAATTAAGGCACTTAGAAAGAATGTGCTTGCAAAAATGTTATGGTGGAGATATTACACGTAAGAAAAAAATTATTAGAAAAAAACAAAAAGAAGGTAAAAAAACGTATGAAAGCGATTGGAAATGTAGAAATTCCACAAGAGGCGTTTTTTTATCAGTATTAAAATTAAATGACTAATTTATCATAAATATGAATATAAAAATTAGACTTGTTCGATAACTATACAAACTTAGAAATTTATGAAAATAAAAAAATATTTTTGGAAGCAAATGGGTATTGATTTCCTTGTGTATGATAGATAAAAGTTTTATATTATCGAACATATCTATTGATTAAATAATCCAAAAAGTTTATTCGATGTAAAAATTATAAAAAAAGGTAGGAAAAAAACAAAAAGGAAAGAGAAAATAGTGAATAAAGAAATAAAATTAAATAAGAACATTATATTTTTTTGATGTAGAAACAAACGGATTTCAGGAAGTTCTGTTTTTGTCGATGTCTGCGATAAAGGTTAATTATAATTCTGAAAAATTCTGGAGAAGAGAGAAACAAATGGAAAAAAAGTTTCTGAATTTAACAGATTTTTATTTTTAGAAATGAAGGCGAAGAGTTAAATGAAGGTGCAATTAATGTAAATGGATTGACAGATGATGTAATTTTTTAAGTGAAAGAAAAAAATATTATTCAAAATACAGGAATTGAATATCCTTTGACTTTTTAAGGAAGATATGGATAATTTCTTTTTTTATTTTTGTCAAGATACAAAGCCATTTTGTCGCTCATAACATAAAATTTGACAGAAGTTTTTGTAGATTTTTCCATTGCAAAATCAATTTGATACAATGCTAACAAATATAGATATTGTAAAAGGTAACAGGTTCTTCCTATGGAAACTACAAATGGCCAAAAATTAATGGAATGTGCCAATTATTATAATGTTCCATTTGAAGAAAAGTCAATTACACGGAAGTTATTATGATGTTTTAATAATGTTTAGAATATTTTTTTAAAATGATGAAGCATAAAACTGGAAATAAGAGAATTTTAGAATTTTTTTAGAAAAAGAATAATTTATAGGACTTAAATTCTTGTAAAAATTAATTAAAATAAAAGGGGTGAAAATGAGTATTTTAGCAAAAAAATCTGAGTCAAGTAATTTAATAAATACAGAAGAAAAAAAAATGATAATTTTTCTGGAAATAACTGAATACAAGGAAAATTTAGAATTTGAAGTTCTGGAAACTTTTTTTCAGATAAAATTTCTGATTTTATTGGAAAAAAATGATTATCAAAAAGTTATTGAATTTACTGAAAAACAATTGTATTTGTTAAATCAGGCATTTACAGATGAATCAGAAAAAAATAAAAGATTCAAAATACTGATTTTTCACTTTGAGTTACCGTTAAAACGAAAAAAATAAAGATATAATTGGAAATATAAATGAATTAATTATAAACGAAAAGGCTAAATTTCGTAATTTTTTTATTTATTTAAAAGCAGGAATTGCTAAACTGTAAAAAAATTCTATTTTATTGTAAGTTTTATAAGATATTCAGGGATTCAGTTGTTAATAAGCACTTTGGATGAACTTGAAAAAAACAAAGGGATTCAAGGAGAAATTATAACATCTGTTTATCTAAATATTACGGATTCAAAGGCATTACGAAAAACTTTTTATCGTATAAGAATATAAAAGTTAAGATTTATAATAATTCAAGTGAGAGTTTTTCATACAAAAAGCATATTTGTTTGAAAAAGGAAAAAAATATCATAGTGTTGTAATCGGATCATCTAATATTAGTCAAAAGTGCATTGTATTCGGCAGAGGAATGGAATGTGAAAGCTGACAGATAGCAGTTTTTTTAATATTTATGGAAAATCGCTAAATCAGTTTGAGAAGTTGTGGCATAGTAATGAAGCGATAGAATTGACACAAGATTTTATTGATGAATATGAGAAAATATAAAAAAATCTATAAATGTACAAAATACTTTTGATTATAGAAAAACCAAAAATTGAACAAGAAAATGAATTTGTACCAAATAGCATGCAAAAAAAGAGTTTTGCAAAAACTAAAAAGAAACTAGAATAAACGACAATAAAAAGGGCCTTGTAATTTCTGCAACTGGTACAGGAAAAAAACTTATCTTGCCGCAATGGATATAAAACAGTTTTTTTGAAATTAATTCCAATACTGAAAAATAAATTATTTGAAAATAAACTGATAAAAAAATCAAAAACTTCAAATATAAAATTTTTTTATTCATTGCTCATCGTGAAGAGTTGCTAGAAAAATGCAATAAATGTTTTTTTCAAAAAAATCCTTAAAATTGACAAAAAAATGAATTTGGAAGAATTTATGGCGGTTTAAAGGAAATTGATAAAAAGTATAATTTTTTTGCTTCGATTCAGTCTTTAAGAAATTGTTACAATGAATTTAAGCCTAGTTTTTTTGATTACATTATAGTTGATGAATTTCATCATTCAATGTCAGACAGTTATTTAAAAACATTATCATATTTTTAATCCAAAATTTCTATTAGGATTAACAGCGACTCCAAAACGTATGGATGGAAAAAGACATTCTATCACTTTGTGATTATAACGTAGTAGATGAAATTGGAATAAAAAGAGGCTTTGGAAGAAGACTTGATTGTTCCTTTTCCATTATTTTTGGAGTAAATGATTATACGATTAATTATGATAATATTCCTTACAAAAATGGGAAATACAATGAAAAAAAATATTATTAGAAAATTTATTATTGAACACACGTACCGATTACATTGTTGAAAAAAATCAATAAATTTGGCTTCGATGGTGATGAACTAAGTGCTGTTGCATTTTGCCAGAATATAGAGCATGCTTTTTTTATGAAAGAAGAATTTTCAAAAAAAAGGTTATAAATCAGCTGTGATCACAGCAAATACAAAGTTCAAACGAAAGATCAGAAATTTTAGAAAAATTTAAAAACAAAAAAATTGAAATTTTTATGCGTAGTAGATATTTTTAAACGAAGGAATTGATATTCCAACAATTAATTTACTGCTATTCTTTACGTCCCACAATGTCGTCAACAATTTTTTTATACAGCAAATTGGGAGAGGATTGAGAAAGGCTAAAAATAAAGACTTTTGTAACAATTATTGATTTTTATTGGAAATCACAAAAAAAGATTATTTATTAATAAATTATTTTTTTCAAGTGAAGTTGATAATAAAGATACTTTTATTCACAAAAAAAAGAAAAAAAATTATTAAATGAAATTAAAAAAATCAATTTTCAAATATTCCAAAAATCTTGTTATGTGGAGCTAGATAGAATTTGCCAAAAATCGCATTATTGAAAAAAAATAGAAAAAGATTAATTTTAGTTCAAAAAAATATTTTAAAGGAAATGTATTTAGATTATAAAAGCTGAAATTGGAAAAATCAGAAAATGAAATTTTTAAAAAGTGAGTGACTTTTGATACAAATATTGAATTATTTCAAGAGTTATCCCTAAAAGTTAGGCTCATTTTATAATGCTCAATTACAATTTGAAAATTCTGAAAATTAAAACAAAAATGAAAAATATAAATTTTATTAAATTCAGAAATGAAACTGAATTTTTTTAGCATATTTAGAAAAAAAAATTAACAATTGTTGAGCCGTTTACCTATTTGATTATAAAATATTTGATAAACAACGATTTTATAAATTTAGAAATTATTGTTGATGAAATATAAAAAAATTATTTTTTTGATATTAAAAGATAATTTTTCAAAAAGAATACCTTTTAATAAATCGATATTTTAAGAATTGAGTTGAAGATGAAAATTTTGGAAAAAAAATTCAAAAATAGATTATTTAAAATTTTCAAAAAAATATAATAAAATATTTTGAAAATGAAAAGAAAAGTAATGATGAAATAAATTTAAAACTTATAGATTTAGATAATTCTAAAAACACAAATTATAATTTTTATAAAATCGACTAGAAGATTTACTATATTTAGGATTTGATCAGAATTTAAGAAAAAAACAATAATCTTTCAGATGATTTAATGAAAATATCTCTGATTTCCATATAAAAGAAATATAAAAGCAGGTTGAACTGCAAATATTTGCTGGATTCTAAAAAGTTCCAAAAAGGCAGCTGGAGAGCAGGTTATGCCAATACAGATAAAGATATTTGCCTTTTTTTGCAACAATTGATAAAACTCATATTTTTTGCAGGAAAATTTGAAAATATGATAATTCTCTTTTTGCAGATGACATAATTCAATGGATAAGTCAACCTAAAAACTTCTCATACTTCAAGTGTAGGACAAAATGTTTATAAATCATAAAGAAAATTGGGATATAATGTGCATATTTTATACGAAAAATTTGCCTTTTATGGATGGAAATAAAACTAATCCCTTTTATCTATCTAGGAAAATGCAAAGTATTAAAGCAGTAAAGGCGATAAACCAATGAAAATATTATGGAAATTGGATAAAAAGATTCCCAAAAGTTAATTTATGAATTGTATAAATTTTTAAGTAGTGAAATAGTTTTTAAAAATCATGAAAAAAATCTAGGAATGAATAATATGAATGCTAGTAGTAATTTATGAAATGTGTTTTAAAAAGTATGCGATGAATTATATAGGTTAAGATTTTATAATTTAAACTCAAATATATTATTAGTACAGGATGGTATTTTTATCATCCTATTTTTTATAAAATAGTATTTTTATCATCCTATTTTTTTAAAAATAAAATCAAAAATTGAGATAAATTTTTTCGATTATTTTTATTAAATAGAGATAAAAAAATATGGTATAATTATTTAAGATTAATAAAAAAATAAGGAGATTAAAAAAATGCCAGTTTACTATAATGCAGATAAAAAGACATGGTATGCGATGTTTTATGCTAAAAGATTACAAAGGGTGTAAATAAAAAAAGTACAAAAAGACTGGGTTTAAGAAGAAAAAAAGGAAGCTCAGGAATATGAATATGAATTTAAGAAAAAAATTGCTAAATCTTTAAATATGTCATTTCAATCGTTGTATGAACTTTATTTTTGAAGATTATAGCAAAAAGACATAAACCTACAGCTATCAATACTGTGGAAAAATTTTTTTAGGTTACATATATTGCCTTTTTTTAGCGATGTTGAGATTAGCAAGATTAATTCCTATATGATTCGGGAATGGCAAAACGAGATACTGGAAAAGAAAAAAATGAAAATGGAAAGCCATTTAGTGAAAATTCTAAAAGCTAATATTTATGCAGCTTTAAAAAAAGTTTGTTTAATTGGGCTGCAAAATATCAAGGATTGAATGAAAATCCCTTGTAAAAATTTAGGGAGCATTTGGGAAGTAAAAAAATCGGTCTGAAATGAAGATCTGGTCTGTTGGAGATTTTTGAAAAAAATTTATAGATTTTTCTTGAATTAAAAATAAAGAAAAATGGTAAATATTCTGACGCAATTATTATATTTAAAGTCTTATTTTTGGACTGGATTACGAATTGGAGAAGTTTTGGCGCTTACATTTGATGACATTAATTTGGAAGAAAAAAATTTATAGATGTAAATAAAACTATTTCTCGAATAAATAAAAAGAATATGTAACCACTCCAAAAAAACTTTGGGATCAATAAGAAAAAGTTCTTCTTCCTGAAATTCTTATTTCAGATTTAAAAATCATACTTTTTCTAAATTTGAATTAGAATTACAATTAAATAAATCAAAGACTTTAAAACTCTCAAAAAGTATTTAATTTAAAAAAATTCTCAATTACGTTATATTTTTAGAAAAATATAGCATCCAGGCAGGTGTTGAAAAAAATAAGACTTCACGATTTTTAGACATTCCCATGCTTCATATTTATTATTTATCCAAGCCGACATTACCGCAATCAGCAAACGCCTAGGGCACGATAATCTGCAAACTACTATAAATACTTATTCTCATTTATATAAAGATGCTAATAAAGCAACTTATGAAAAAGTTAAATAATAACAGTTGAATTATTGACATTTTAAGTGTTATACTATAAATATAAAGGTAAATAAATGAAAGTTTTAGGCAGAAAAAAACATTGAGAAAAAAACTAAAAAAATAGAACTTTTATAGAACTTTTTAAATTTTAAAAATAGTAAAAGTAAACCCTTATTTTTACAGTATATGTGAAAAAAAATTCTATTTAAGGTTCACATAAATCAAAAAAAGTTCTAAAAAAATCAATGAAATACAAAATAAAAAAACTGTTTTATCAAAATAAAAGCGATTTAAAGCAATAAAAAAATCATCGACGATAAAAAGTATGAGCTTAATCAATTTTAAAGCTCTTATATGGCTTTTCTATGCGGTGATTTTTTTAGATCTATTTTTATTTTTTTATAATATCTATAGTGTATATTTTTTTCTTTTTAAAAAAATTTGAATCTTTTTGCCATAAAGGCTGTCAGAACAAATCTGAGATTTTTTTTACATTTTTGTGCTGCGAAATTACTACAAAAATAATTTAACTTTTCCAATTTTTTTCTGATAAAAAAATGTTCTTTACAGGGATTTTGACTGTTTTTGTTACAAAATCTGGATTTTCCAAAACTTCTTTTATAATTTCCAATGATATTTCAGGATGCTTTTGGAAAAAAATATGTTCTTCAAACTGATTTTTTTGCTCATTACAACTTTTTGATGCAGTTTCGCTTTAAATTCATAAACTTCTATTCGTTTTTCCTGTCTTTGTATATCTAATTTTTTTCTTTTATCATAACTTTACCATTTTCTTCTTTTTCAAAACTTTTTCTTATTAAATCTTTTCTAAAAGTAAATATCAAAAGCAAACCAAATAATCAAATATATTATTGCAAATATAGTTAAATTAACAACAATTCCATATTTATTCTGAAATTTTTATCACGCTTGAACCCCAATAAGAAATCATCGAAGTTACAAATGTCACTCCTAAAATTGCAATGTATTTTTAAGTTTCTTAATTTTTACATATTTTTTTGTTTAACGAAATATATAAAATTATAAAGTTTACCATTGCAGAAAATGAAGTTGCGAATGTCAAACCGACATGTCTATATTGCTTATACAAAAAGTGAATCTAAAACTATGTTTATAAATATTGCAGTAAAAGATGAAATAACAGGTGTCTTTCTATCTTTGTAGACATAATAGCTTCTTGTAAGAAGATGTATTGTTGAGAAAAAAACAGAAGTCCCAAAGCATAAAAACTGTAATGTTTCTGAAGTAACTTTTACAGCTGCCGCATTAAATTTTCCCTCTTTCATAAACTAATCTTACTATTTCTTTTGCATATCCAAATAAAATTACACTTGATGGAACGATTAGAAAAGATAGCATATATAATCCTTGATGAACAACTCTTCTCACTGTTCTGTTATCATTTTTTACAACAGCTTTTGACAATGTCGGGAAAATTACAACTGCTAGTGAAATTGCAAAAACTCCTATTGGAAGCAAGTATAATCTACTTGCATAATTTAATGCACTTGCTGTTCCAGCTGGAAGTGAAGTTGCAAACCTGTTGTCAACAATTTCATTTATTTGATAGCCAAAAATTCCGACTAATGTTGGAACCATTAAAACAAACATTTCTTTTACATATTCATCTTTTAAGTTTAAAATAAATTTATATTTTTTCATAATTTGAAAAAATTGTGGAAGCATTATCACTAACTGAAAAACTCCTGAAAGCAAATAAGCTACACCAAGTCCATAAATTCCCATTTTATTTTTTAGCATTAAAGTTCCAACTATGATTGTCAAGTTAAATACAATTCCCATCGACGCTGAAACTGCGAATTTTTTGTAATTATTTAATAATGACGATACGACTCCAGATAGTGCAATAAATAAAAAATAAAAAGCTACGATTTTCAATAAGTTATTCGCTGCATCAAATCTTTTTGGATCGTTAAAACCTGTTGTCACTTTTAAAATTTGTTTAGAAAAGAATATCATAATTACAGAAAGTGTCGATGTAAATGCAACTATTAAGTTTAAAAGTGAAAATACAAAGTCATCTGTTCTCTCTTTTCCCTCTTCTGCCATTCCACGGTTATAAATTGGAATAAATACCGTTCCAAGCGATCCTTCCCCAAATAATGTCGTAAAAAAGTTTGGAATTTTTGTAGCACTGACATAGGCATCTGTCATTCCAGTCGCTCCAAAAAAACGCTTCCGATAATCATTTCTCTTATAAGTCCTAAAATTCGACTTAACATATTTATTATCATTACTATAAAACTAGATTTAAACATTAAAATTAATTTCCTTTCTTTTTGATTTTTCTATTTCTTATTTTTTATGGATTTAATAAAAAAATTCTTTTTCTTCTACAATTATATCAATTTCTCCATTTTTTAAACATATCTAAAATACAAAGAAATAAAGTTACTATCCTAGATTTAGAAAACTTATTTTTTTAACAGATGATTAAATTCTACTTTTTCGATCTCCTTTTATAATTTCAGAAATTTCATTATGAGCTTCTTCTGTTGAATAATTATCATCTTCTAAATTTAGAATCATCCTTTCTTCAAAATTATTTTTTTCATCATTTTTGAATTAATCAAATTCTTTAGGCTTTTTGAATAAATTATCTAAATTTAGGCTTGAAATGTCATATTCAATTTCACTTCCTATACTTTCTGTTCCTGTTCTTGTATAAGGAACATTATATTCGTTTTTCATATTTTGAAAACAATTCAGAAATTTCCTAAATAATTGATATTCAATTATTTTTTTCTCTAAATTTTCAATCTTTTCAAATTTTTTTATCCCTATTTAATATCGAATAAGCCTTAATTTCAATTAAATCAGTTGCCATTATTAAAAATTCAACCTTTATTTTTTTAAATTTAATTCCTTTTGCGCATGAATATAATTTAAATAGTCATCTATTATTTGTGAAACATTTATCGAATTTATATCCATCTTCTTTTTTTCAATTAAATGAAGAAGCAAATCAAGAGGCCCTTCAAAATTTTTCAATTTTTTTATTTGTATCATATTTTTCCATATTCTACCTAATTTCTTCTTCTTTTTTGATATTTATCTAAAATTTTATTTTTTTCCAGTAATTGGCATCTTTTTCCAATCTGCTCCTTCAACTCTTCAACCGAATTAAATTTTTTTCATATCGAATATTTTTCCAAAAACTTCAATTAAAATAATTTTTCCCATAAATATCTTCATTAAAAATCAAAAATATTAGTTTCAACACTAAGAACTCCAACATCAACTGTAGGATTTCTCCCAATATTCATTACTCCGTTATAAACCTTGTCATCACCTTGAATATGAATCTTCACCCCATAAACTCCAAATTCTGGATAAATCTTATTTCTCAAATTTTAAATTTGCCGTAGGAAAACCAATAACTCTTCCAAGTTGTTTCCCATAAATAACCTCCCCAAGAATAATGAAATTATGTCCCAAGAAGTTCCCTGACCTTATCAAAATTACCTTTCTTAATATAATTCCTAATTCTTGTACTGCTTATAACTTCTCCTTCTTCATCCAGCACAGCATCTTGAACATTTAATTTTATATTTCTCTCTTTTAATAATTTTTCAAGTATGCCGACATTCCCAGATTTTCCCTTTTTCCAAAAGTAAAATTAAATCCACAATAAACTTCATCTGCATTCAATTCATTAACAATTACCTTTTTCCACAAATTCTTCAGGCGAATAATTCCTAACTTTTTTCAAACTGCTCCAAATAGAGATAGTCAATTTCATTTTTTTATTTAGTAAATAAGCCTTTTTCAGAGCAAGTCGTTATTTTTAGTCTGCTGATTTTTTTAGGATATTCACTAAAAGTATAAACTATTGTTTTTAATCCTTTTTCCCTTGCCCTCTTCACAGCCTTTTCTCAAAAATTACTTGATGTCCTTTATGAATCCCATCAAAATTTCCTAAAACAGCAATATTTCTTTATTACATTTTATTTCTTCAATATTTCTATGATAATCAGGAATTTCTGCATTAACACAATATTCAATAATCTCCTTTATTTCTGCTAAATTTTTTTCTGTAATAAATTTCATCAACTTTCATTCCTTTTTTTATTTTTTTATTATTTTAAAAAAATATCTTATAGACATATGCTTAATATTCATAATATTTACTTTATTAGATTTTATCATAATTTCAATTTAATGTATAGTGAAAAAAAGAACAATGCTGAAAATTAATACAAAAAAAATAGTTATAGACCTAATCAAATCTATAACTATTCCTTTAATTAATTTTTTTATTTTTTTAAACTTTTTACAGTTCCTTACTGTTCTTTCCATTAGCATCTGCTTTTTGGTTTTTCCTTCAATTTTTTTATCTTCTTTTTTTACCTTTGTTTTCTTCTTCCTTTATAAGAGCAATCTTTATTTTTTTTCTTCCTTCAAACAATCCACCCTCTTGAATTACAAACACAGCCGATGTTATTGTAGCATAAACCTTTCCTGTATTTCCAATTTCAACTTTATCTGCCACAATTTCTCCTGAAACTTCTCCATCTACAACAACTGTTTCAGCAGTAATATTCCCTTTCACTTGCCCAGTTTTTCCAACATGAACAAGTTTATTTCCTTTAATATCACCATTTAACACACCTTCCATATTAAATACAGAATTTGTTTCAATAGTTCCTGTTATTGTTGTTTCCATTGAAATTGTACTAATTCCATTTGTATTTTTCATCACTATCTGCTGAAAATTGTCCGTTAAATCCTGTGTTTTCTCTTTTTTTCCTTCGCTTTTTTTGTCACTAGAAAATAATGCCATTTTTTTCTTTCCTTCTTCCTTCTTTTTTTAATTAAAGTCAAATATATGTTATAGTATACTACATTTGCTTTGATTTTTTCAAATGTTTTTTTAATTTTTTTCTATATAATCAATAATAAAAAGGGAGCAAAACTAATATTTTACTCCTTAATTTATTTTAATAAAGTTATAAATTTTTAAATTAGAATACAATCACCTATTCACCTGTTTTTATTATTCAACGTTGTTTATTGACATAATCCAAAGTTTCAGAATAATCTTTTTTTATTTTTTTAGAATTTTCTATTAATTCTTTTTGTTGTTCTTGCCCATTTTTTTGCTTTTTGGTAAATCTTCTATTTCTTCATAAAAAAAGAAGTTAGAGATTCTGCAGCTTCTATATTTTCTAAAAAAATAAAAGCTCTTGTTTTTTTGGGAACGAATAAATTTAAGATATTCATATCCAGTATCATACTTAAATATATCATTCATTTTTTTCAATTATTTTTTTATTATTTTTTTGATATTCTTTATCATCCTTAAATTCTTCAGATTCCATTTTTTTCAATAAGTAAATCTTTTGATTTTTTTCCCAAGTATTATTACCAAAGACTCTTTCCAATAGAGAATACTTTCCATTATACTTTGTCTCATAAAAACTTTATTAAAGAAGCTACTCCTGTATCATTATTCCCTAATTCTATTGATTTTTAAAAAAACTTTTTTTCAACTTCATCATATTTTTTTCTTGGATCATCAATAGCATTCCAAGATATTCATAAGCATAAAGCTTCACTTGGATTTCCTTTGATATATTCTTTTTATTAATGCAATCAAATTTTTTTAATTGACTTGATATCCGTATCTTCTTTTTTCCTCTGATCTTTTTATTTCTTTTTTTAATTTTTTTCCATCAAAAACTTTTTTTCTTTAGAAGTTACTTCTGAAAAAAACCTACCGATGATGTTCCTATAAATATTAACATTATAAATAGAAAAAAATTTTTTTCTCATTATTTTTCTCCTTCTTTTTTTAATTTTTTGGTTATCTTTAATATCAAATATTAATTTTCATTAAATGCTTTTTGGGCTGTATCCTATATTTAATACATATCTTACACTTTCCTTCAGCGATCTAGCAACTGACATATTAGCATTAATATATAACGGACTTCTTAATATTTCCATAATTGGATATTGCAAGTTTAATTTTTCGACAAATATACTGTCTTCTTTATTGAGCACAGTCAAACTTCAAAAATTTCTTTCATACATTCTGAAATATTTTCAATAACATGACTTGCATTCACAATATACTGTTGCTCTACCAACTTATCAGCTATTTTACCATGCAAATATGCCCCTATACAAGCAGATTCCGCTAACCCATATTTTTGCCCCGCCAATGAACAAATTATACCAGTCAAGCAATCTCCCATTCCTCCATTTGCCATACGGGAATTTCCTGTACTATTCACAAAAATAGTCTTCCCATCTGTAATAACTGTATTTTTTTCCCTTTAAAAAGTAAAGTTATTTCATACTTTTTGAGCAAAAATCTTTTTACTATTTCAAATTTATTCTTATTAATTTCTTCTGGAGAAAATCCTGATAATCTTGAAAATTCAACTAAATGTGGGAGTTAATACACTTCTATTTTTTTATTTTTTTCAAAAAGTCCTTTATTTTTCAGACAATAAATTCAAAGCATCTGCATCCAGTACAAGTTTTATCACATTTCCTTTATTATTTTTTTCTCAATACTAATTAGTTTTTTTCAAATATTTTTAATGCTTTCTGACTTTTTTTCCAATTCCAGGTCCCAATAGCGATTATATCACTATTTAGGATTTCATTTTTCCAATTTTTCAAAAATTTTTCTTTCTATGTTTTTCAAAATTTATAGGAAAACTCATAGCTTCAGGAACAAATACGTTAAGTGAAAAAAATTATTTTTTTATCAGTAATTACAGTAGTAAGTCCAGCTCCACTTCTTACACACGATTTTGCCACAATATTCCCTGCACCATAAAATCCACTACTTCCAGCAAAAATTAATACTTTTCCCAAAAATCTCCCTTATGAGAATTTTTCATCTCTTTTTATATGAAAACCTTTTTATTATTTCAGATGTCAAGTAATATTCACTGACAATATGATCAATATTATTTTTATTCAATCCAATATTTTTCAATAATCACTGTTTCCTAAATATTCTTTTTATATCTGATTTTTAAAAAAAGCCTTTTTTTATATGTGACAAAAAGAAATGGTAACATCAGCTTTAACAGATACTCCCATTATTTCTCCAGTATCGCCATTAATTCCAGATGGAATATCAATCGCATAAACTTTTTTTATTTTTTTAGAATATTCATTTATCTTCAAAATAATATCTTTATAAATGCCTTTTTATTTCTGAATTTAAGCCCTGTTCCAAAAATCCCTTCAACAACAACATCACATTCTAAAAGCAGCTTATCCAATTCTTCCAACTTATAAAAAATTTCAATTCCTGAATTTTTACAAATTTCATAATTTACAGAACAGTCATTGCTCATATTTTCATCACTAATACAAAAAAATTTTAACATTCTTATCTTTTTGAAAATAACTGTCGTGCAATCGCATATCCATCGCCTCCATTATTTCCCTTTTCCACAAATAATAAGAAAAATTATCTTCATTCTTTCCAATATGCTTTGTAAATGAAATCGCCGCATTTTCCATAAGCACAATACTCGGTATTCTCAATTCATTAATCGCATAGCTGTCAATTTTTCTTGTAGTTTCATTTCCACCTAATAACATTTTCATCACCCCATTATGTCCTGTTTTTAAATATTAAAATCCTGAAACTTTCCATCTTTCAATATTTTTAACACTTTTTAAATCCAATTTTTTTCGTATAATTTCCAAACTCTCATCAAAATAAAAAAATCAATGTTTTTGAGTTTCATGTGCATCAGAAGAAATGGTAATTGGAATATTTTTAGCTAAAATTCTTTCAAGTATAAAAGAACTTGGATAAGGTGTCTGAGTCCATCCACGTGACATTCCTCCTGTATTAATTTCAACAATTGCTTCAGATTTAGCAATTTCATCTAATACATATTCGACTTTATTTTTTTATACCATTCAGCACTTTCATCAAAATATTTAAAATCTTTATTAAATTTTTTTACCAAATCCAAATGACCCAATAATATCAGGCTTTTTGAGTGTGCACCATTTCTACAATATTATCAAAATATGCTTCAATAAATGCCTTTTTCATCTCCATTTGCATAATTTTTTTATTCCGTACTCTAAAATTTCAGGCGTATTATCAACACAGTAATACTCATCTTTTTCTTTATCCTTTATATAATGAACCGATCCAATTCTAAAAATCAAGTCCTAAATTTTCATCAAGTTTTTGGATTAAATCCCGAATAGAAATCAGCCTCAATACCAACATAAACTTGAATCCTATTTTTATATTTCTCTTTCAAATTTTTTTAATTCTTTCAAATATTCTAATGTACCTTTTTCAGACATACAATATTCCGTATCAAATTTTGTAAAAGAATGACCTGAAAGACCAACACTTGTAAATCCTTTTCTCTATTGCTGTTAGAATATAATCTTCAGCATTGTTTTTTTACCATCGCAATAAAATGTATGAGCATGAAGATTTGATGGGAAAAATTATTTTTTTAGTTTGCATTTTTATCAGCTCCTTTAATTATTTTTTTACTTTTTCACCACCCATTTTTTTCCTGTTTAACTTTATGATCAACAACATGTCTTTTTAGCCAGTTCATCTTTCACATCTTGAATAGTAAGCCCTTGCTCAATCATTAAAAACCAAAGTGTGATAATATAAATCTGCAATTTCATATCTCAATTCATCATTATCATTATTTTTTTAGCTCCCAATTATAACTTCCGTACATTCTTCTCCAACTTTTTTTCAAAATTTTTATCAAGCCCTTTTTTTCAAATAAATAAGTCGTATAAGATTTTTTTCATTTGGATTAATTTTTTTCTATCTTTTTATCAATTCATAAAGTTTTTTTCAGGCGTAAAACTGCTATAATCTTCTGCTTTCAAACAATGAGTTAAAAAAAGCAACTTTCAGCACCAGTATGACAAGCAGGCCCATCTTTTTTTACTTCCACAAGCAAAAGCATCCGCATCACAATCATATTTTACCGAAACAACATGCTGATAATTCCCTGAAGTTTCCCCTTTTTAGCCAAAGTTCTTGTCTACTTCTGCTAAAAAGCAAGTTTTCTTATCTCTTAAAGTTATTTCAAGACTTTCTTTATTCATATATGCAAGTGTCAATACTTCTTTTGTATAATAATCCTGTATTATCGCAGGAACAAGCCCTTTTTTTCATCAAATTTTATTTGCTCTATATTCATTTTTACCTCTTTTCTAAAATTATTTATTTTTAATATTTTTAATTTTTCTCTCAATAAGTAAATATATTTTTAATAAATCTTCCATTTCAAAAACAGAAACTTCATAAATCATTTCTCTTTCTTTTTACACATAAATTACACTCCGTAAAATTTCTTCTTTTTATTTCATCTTTATATTTCTGAACTTTTTGGATTTTTTTAAATTTATACTCAAACATACTTTCATCAACTAAATCCACTTTTTTTGAAAAAAATTTCTTCAAGTCTTTTTGTGTAAATTACAAAAATTTTGATACATTCCCTTTTTTTAAATTCCATCTTTACAAGAATATCGATATCACTATTAGCAGTATCACTATTTTTTTAGAAAAAAACTACCAAAAAGTCCTAATTTTTAAAATTGAATATTTCTTTTTATTAATTTCTTTTTAATTTTTTTAAAATTTCTTCTTTTTTTCATAATAATTTCCTCTTAGTTCATTTTCAAAATTTTTCTTATTAAAAATATCAAATTCTCATCTCAACACCATTACTCTTCAAATACTTTTTTTCAACTCCATAATTTCCACTTCCTTAAAATGAAAAAAATCGAAGCTGCAAGTCCCGCATCAATTCCTGGAATTTTAAATAAATCTCTAAAATGCTCCATATTTCCAGCTCCACCTGATGCAACTATTGGAATTGACAATTTTTTTGATAAAATTTCAAGTAATTCTAAGTCAAATCCATTTTTAACTCCGTCTGTGTCAATACTGTTTACAACAACTTCTCCAGCACCATTTTCCTGACCATTTACAAACCATTCTATCGCATCAATTCCAGTATTTTCTCTTCCACCTTTTGCAAAAACTTTGAATTTTCCATCAACTCGTTTTACATCGACTGACAAAACTACACATTGATCTCCATATTTTTTTGCAGCTTCTTCAATTAATTTTGGATTTCTTATTGCCCCAGAATTTACGCTCACTTTATCAGCTCCAGCTTTTAAAACTCTATCAAAATCATCCAGCGTATTTATTCCACCGCCAACAGTAAGCGGAATAAAAATTTGACTTGCCACTTCTTTTCAAAATATCTGTAAACAAGCCTCTTTCCTCAACCGAAGCCGTAATATCATAAAAAACAAGCTCATCAGCCCCAGATTTATTGTAAAATTTAGCAAGCTCAACTGGACTGTCAACTTCTTTTATCCCAGTAAAGTTCACGCCTTTTACCACTTTCCCATTTCTCACATCAAGACATGGAATTATTCTTTTTGCAAGCATTCTTATACCTACTTTCTTTGTTAAATTTATTTATTTAGCCTATTATAAATTTTTATACAAAACTAAAAAATATTATTTACTAATTTCTAAAACTTCCTTCAAATCAAGATTTCCCGAATAAATCGCCTTTCCTACAATTGCTCCATAAATATGATTTTTGTTAAGCTCTTTAATCTCATCTAAAAATGTAATTCCGCCTGAAGCAATAATATCTGAATTAACTACTTTCGACAATTTTTTATAAATTTCAAGATTTGTTCCGTTTAACATTCCATCTTTTGAAATATCAGTATAAATTATTGTTTTCACACCTATATCCGATAATTTTTTGCAAAATTCAACCGAGTTCAATTCTACAGTTTTAGTCCATCCTTTAACCGCAACTTTTCTCATCTTTCGCATCTACAGAAACTGCAATTTTATCGCCGTATTTTTTTACCATTTCCTTCAAAAATTCTTCATTTTCAACGGCAATCGTTCCTAAAATAACACGGTTTACTCCCAATTCAATATATTTTTTTATTCTTTCTTCATCACGGATTCCACCACCAACTTGAACAAAAAAATCACTTTTTTCAACCAATTCTTTTATAACCTCATAATTTTTTGTATTCCCATCTTTCGCTCCATCCAAATCCACAATATGAAGATTTTTTTGAATTATTTTTTTATTAAAAAAAGTCCAAAACTTCAACAGGATTTTTTAAAAAAATACTTCCACTTGGTTATAATCCCTTGTTTTCAATCTAACTGCCTGTCCCGTTATGTAAATCTATCGCTGGAAAAAAATTTCTATCATAGTTATTTTCTCCTTTTTATTTTTTTAAAAATTTTTTTATCATTTATTAAAATTTTGAAATTTTTAACAATAATATTTAAGATAAAAAAAATTCTTTTTATTGAATTTTTTTATGTTGTTACTTTTACAATAATTATTTATTTTTTAAAATATCAATCAAACATATTTATTTTTAAATTTTTCTTCAAACAATTTTTTTATTATTATAGAAATCATTTTTTTATTTGCCCTTGCCAACTCTGATTTTTATAAACCAATTCTGATACTTACTATAATCTAATATTTCTTTATCAGGCTTATTTTTTTCCTTCAAAATTTTTTTATAATAAAAAAATCAATTGCATCCTGTGTACGATTCTCATTTAAATAGAAACTTATTGCAAACCATCCCATTGTTAATTTATACGCCCTAAAGCCTGTTCATCAGAAATATGTGATTCTTCCGTTTTTTTCTTATCATCACACATTTTCATAATAAATTTAAAGCTTGCAAGTGCTGTTTTTTTCATCTGTTTGCATAACATTCCAAATTGCATCTTCTCCTATTGTATATGTTACAGCAATTCTAGTAATCAAATAATCTGGATATTTTTTTCTTTAAGTATTTCATAATTTTTTTATTGTAAGAATCAAAATCTCCCTTATTGGAATAATACATATTTGAAAAAAACAATTTCGACACTTCATAAGGATTATATTTTTTTCATATCGTTTTTAAATTATTTAATTTCTCTGCATCACTTTTTTTCCAAGTGCATTATAAATATTTATCAAGTTTTTCTGACAGAACAAAAATTCTTCTCATTCTTTTTTTCAACAATTCTTCAATCTTTAATGCCAATTTTTTTACTTTTTTTCTCTGTCAGGTTCACTCACTACATTAGGCATTTCCTTATCCAATTCTATTGTTTTTAGTATTATTTCTTGAGAAACTCCTAATTTTGATAAATCCTGACTTATCATCTCGCTTCGACTTTTCGCATTCAAATTCACTATTGCAAAAATACTCATCAATAATATTATCTTCTTCATAAATACCTCTTTCTCAATTAATCAAAACCAATTAAAAAAATGATAAATTAAGTAAAAATAATCACAATGTTATTTTTACTTTGCTAATTCACCCCAATTTTTTTCAATAATTTCAATCCAGTATCTCCAGATTTTTTTCAGGATGAAACTGCATTCCATAAACATTTTTTTATTTTTTTACAATTCCAGGAATTTTTTTGTTCCATATTCTGAATATGCAACAATATTTTTTTCATATCCGTTTTTGCAAAAATATGAATGTACATAATACACATATTCTTCATTTTCAACATTCACATTTTTTTCAAAAATTTTATCATTTCTAAATTCATCATTTATTTTTCAAGTTGTTCCATCCCATATGAGGTATTTTTCAAATCAGAATTTTTCTGGAATATATTTTTTTATTTCCTCAACAGTTCCATTTTATAAGTCCAAGTCCTTCAAATTCACCATATTCATAACTTTTTCTCAAAAAGCATTTGCATTCCAAGACAAATTCCTAAAAATGGCTTTTCCATTCTTCGCTTCATCTATCAAAAATATCTTTTTAACCCCATATTTTTTTCAAGATTAGAAACAGCATCTCTAAAAAGCCCCCACTCCTGGCAAAATTATCCCTTTTCGCACTTTTTAATCTCTTCAACATCATTAGTCAGTTTTGTATCAAGTCCAACATAATTTAATGAAGATAGCAAAGAGAAAAAGATTACCCACTCCATAATCAATAACTGCGATCATAGTTTTAAAAATCCTTTCTTTTTCTTTATTTTTACTTTTTTTGATAAACTTTATAATTTTTCTTTACTTATTTTTTTGATTCATTATTTCTTTTAAAATTTTTTTCAACTTTTGAAAATTTATTTACTTTTTACTTAAATTATATCAAAAAAAATATATTGTTGCAATTAAGAAAAAAATTTTTTTCATAAATAAAAAGGCCCCATTTTTTTATGAGACCTTTTTTTGCTCCCCTGCCAAGGAACACAATTTTACATCATTTTTTTATATACTGTCAATCATCCAAAAAAATTTTTTTAGTTTTTTTCATGACTTTATATTTCACTTTAACTCTTTTTCCAAAATTCTCTCAATAAAACTATATACTCTTTATTAAGATATAACATCGTTTCTGGAATAAAAATATTTTTTTCAATCAATATATATATTATTTAATGACTTAATCAAATAAAGATTTATACAAAAGATTCATCTGTTGTTTCATTTATATCAATCTCTATATCCATTTTATATCCTGTTAAAGATTTAGCTACTAATACTATTAAATTAGGAATATTCTTATACCCTTCCTTATCTCTCATTTTTAGGGAAAATTGGTGTTTCTATTTTTTTAAATTTTTTTCTAACTGATAATTCTGATAATTTTTCTATTAAAAAAATAACATTTTTTTCTAAATCAGGATTAGTCATAGAAAATTCTTTTTTTATCTTCTTTTCTTTTTCTTAATAAACCTAGTATAAGCATTAATGTATTTGATATATTTTTTTCTATTTTTTTCTTTATTTTTCTTTATTTATTTTTATATTTATATATGTCTCTAAAAAGCTTTGAATAGAAATTTTTGAAATAATTTTTTAGTTCTTTTTGTCGAAAAAAATCTTCTATAATCCTATTGGATATCCATATACTTTGGGATAAAGTATTAATTCTTTGTTCATTATTACTAATTTCATTTTATTATTTTTTTTATTTCTGATTTAGTATTTGATGATGTTGGTAAAAAAATATCCGATATTATCTAAAAAAATATTTTTTTGTTTTTTTAAATTATTTGTTAATAATTTAAATTCTTCTTCAAATACATCTCCCACTAATGACATGAAAAAAATTATTCTATTTTTTTCAAATTATAATCTGAAGTTTTTTTATACAATTTTATAATATCCTCTTTAAAAGTTTTTTACTTTATCATAAATTTCTTTTTTAATTCATATTTCATTCCTTCTTTTTTTATAATATCCTATTAAATAATACAATCTCATAAAAATTATTATCAGAGACTAAAAAAATTAAGAGTTTTAATTTTACCAAATTCTTTATCTCTTGAATGTATTTTATCAGCAATATAGTTATCATGATTTTTTTGTTAAAAATAGGTTCACATTTTATATATTCACTTTCTATATCTTTTTTTATCAAGATAATGATCTTCAAAAAAATACTAATTGTTTGCCATTATAAAAAAATAATCTTTATTATTAAATTTTTTTCTGATTTTTTTATCTATACGCCAATTATCTAAAAATTATTTTTATTTTTCTATAAGTTTTTTTCTTCAATCTTAAAGGCTCTTTTTCTATAAAAAAATAGTTTTTATATTTCAATCCAGTTGTTATTCCAAAATTATCTTTTTTATAATAATTCTTTTTGAACTATAACACTATGATTACTGTCATCTGTTAATAAATAATACGATTCCTTTAATTTTTTTCTACTTTATCTTTATTAAGATCAATAAGTATAGCATATTTTTGTGTAATTTAGATATTTATCAAAATCTTTAAACAAAAGGCTCTTTCATTCTATCATTTATTTTTAAAAAAATTTCATCTATATTTATAAATTTTAATTTTTCTATATTATTTTCTTTTTTTCTCCCATCTAGCTTTTTAATTCTGTAATACCTTCATAATCAATAGGTTTAAATATCAATTCATATGGTTTTTCACTTCCATAAGTATAAGTTAATTCCAATTTACATTTTATATTTTCTTTTAGTTCAACTTGCGGTCTTAAAACAGCCTCTATATCAACCTTTTTAGAAATTCCATTTTTTTACTAAAAGGAAATCTGTATTCATTTTTATCATTTTTTTATAATTGTGAAAAATATTTTTTTAATTTTAATTATTTCTTTTTTTCCTAATCGAGGAATTATTTTTTATTCCTTCATCACCTATTAAATCAAATTTACCAAATAATAATTTGATTCCTAATCCTAGTAGATAATCTCTCCACAAATCAATATTTTTTACTAAGTTCCAATGAATTATATTTTTTTCAAATAATAATTATAACCCGTTAAAACTTCTTCATCAGAAATATTTATTATCCCATAATTATCACATACTAAATTATGAGATAATGAAAAAAATTATAGGTTTTATTATTTCTTTATGACTTTTAATAAATTCTGTAATTTCTGAATTAATATTGATATTTTGATTATTTTCAAGATTTTTCAAGATTTAAAAATTTTATCTTCTTCCACTTTAATTTTTTTAAACCGTTATTAATTGTGTTTTTTTCTTGTTAGATTAAATAAATTAGCATATTTTTCTATCTATTTCTTTATATATTTTTAAAATTATTCTCATTTAATTGCCTTATAACTGTAGGGTGTCTTTCCCAAATAATCTCATTTTCTAAATCCTTATTTTTTTAAATTAGGTTTAACTAAAGTTAATGTTAATTCATTTCCTATTAAATCTAAAACTATAACACAACTTTGGGTTAAATCATATTTTTTTAAAACTTTTTCATTATAAAATACAGCCGCAATACTTTTTGGTATTGATTCAACTTGCTTAAATTCTAATTTTAAAATTTTTATAAAGTTTACTTAAATCAAATTCATTAAATATATCTGGAAATACAAAACTCAATTTATCTGTTAAAAATTTATTGGATAGTATTTTTAATTAATAAATTTAGACTCTTGTTAGTTTTATTATTATTTTTCACTTCCAGTTTTTTTCTTCTTTATTCCTAAAATTGTTTATTTCTGAAAAAGTGTACTGGTATAAATATCTTTATAAATATCTATTACAGTTGAATTTTTCACAATTTATACTATACTCTTTATTTCCAAAAAAATTTGAAATTGCTGTAATAATTTTTAGATTACTAATTTTTTTGACATATTATTATCAATATAAATAGGATTTAAGTTAAAAAAATCTACAATCATATTTTTCTTTTTTTATTTCTAAATTGTAATTACTTTTTTTCTTGAATTTGGATTTTTGGAGTTTTTTTATAAAAGTTAGATTTTTTTGATAAATTCCTAATATCTTCCAATTTATTTATTTTTATTTCTTTTTTTGGTTTTATTATTTGTAAATTTTTAAAATCTGATTTTTCTATAGTTACAAATAATTTTTTTGTGAGTCATAATTTATCTCAACGCTTTCTTTTTCTTTAAAACTAACAATAATTTTTAATAGAGTTTTACTATAACCCTCTACTTTATTATGTAGAATATTTATTTTGTATTCTTCATAATTAACATTTATTGGACTTTGTATAAAATCAAAATCTTTTTTTCAATAAATTTAATAATTCAAAAATAAAAATATTGTTATTAAAATCAAATCTATTTTTTTGTAACTATTTTTCTATCATAGAATCAATTTTGTTTATATTTTTTTCCATTCTTGCCAAATTTTTTTATAATTTTTGATCAGAAAGTAATGTATTATTTGGTGGGAAATTCTCCCATCTTTTTATTCCTTTTACATTTTCTGAACTTAAGAATTTATTCAATAATATTAAAAAAATATTCTATCCCATTTATTTCAAATTGATCATTTTCAGCATCTAATTTATTTTTCTAAAAAAAACTTTCAATCTTTTGCAAAATTCTAAAAATAATCTATTTTCACCAGTATCATAACTAAATTTTCTAATTGGTGCTAGTATAGAAGGACTACTTTTTAATCTTACTTTTTAATTGTTTTTTTCCAGGAAATTTACTTATCCAATTTATAGAAGAACTATTTAATTCTCTTACTTTATAAACAGGGATTATCTCATTTTTCTTTAATAATTTTATTTTTTTCATTTGTAAAAATATTTTTCTTGCTTGGAAGTTCAATTTTTTTCAAAAAAATAGGATTTAGATAATCTTTTTTTCTTTTTTTATAATTTGTACGGTCCGAGTAAAAGAAATTATCTAAATTATGGTAATAATCATCGTATTTCCAATTATTATTAATAAATTTAATTATCCAATCTTGAATTTCTAATAAAAAGCAATGCCTCTTTTTTTGTATTTTTCTTCATTAAAAGATTTTTGTAAATTCTTCATAATTTTTTAAACATTATTCTTCTACCTCGATTTTGTTTTCATCTTCTAAATTTCTTTTTCTAAATATTTAGCACTTTCTCCAAATAAATTGTCCATATCCATGTTCTCTTGCAAATTCAAAAATCTTCTATTAAGTTTTTCGAAATTTTTCATCTTGTAAAATTTTTATTTTTATCTAATACTTTTTCCATCATTTCCTCTAACTTCAATTCCTCTTAATTTAGGCATTATTTTTTTGAACTATTTGATCCTCAAAGGCTATTTCCATTTTTTTAGCTAAATCTTCTGTTAAATCTTCGTTTGATTTTTCTAACTCTAATAAGACTAAAGGATAATTTAAGATATAGAACTCAATAGATTGCCAAACTCTATGCCCTAATGCTCTTCCAGCACCTTCAAGAGCATCATTGATACTTTCTACAATTTTTTTGAAGTCTTGTATTTTTTTATTTTGTTCTTTTTTTAATTCATTTTCTCTTTTTTTATCCATTTATTCCAAATATCCTTAGTTAAATAAAATTTATATTTTTTTATCTTTCTTAAATTCTTCAAGTGTTATTTTATTTCCTTTTCTACTTTCCAACTTTCTTGGTCTAGGAAAATTTATTACAATCCCCCTATCTAAAACTTTATCTGATAAAGATTTTTGTAGTTTCATCTTGGTTCATTGTTCCAGTCCATAATAAAGTTCTGCTCATTTTTTTAAATTATACGGATCTAATCCCGAACCTAATTTTATTTCTACTGTTGGCAAATAATCATCTTTTAATTCACTTCTTCTTTCTTCTAATTTACTTAAAAAAATCCGCAAAATAATGTTCTACATGTGCTAAATTCATTTCATCTAATAATATTAAGCTCATACAATTACTTGGTGGAAATGTCTCATCTTCTGATTTTGTTTTACTTTCTTTTGTTACTTGTGCTAGAAATCTTAATAGTGGTTGAGCATCAAATCTATTGTCAATTGAATTAAAATATCCTAACATCGATTCTTGACTATCCCAATTTGGTTGCACTGCGACACTTTCAAAATTTAATCCCCCGAATACTGAATAAAGTTTTGGCAATTCAGATTTTCCAGTTCCACTCACACCAGCTAAAACAGTCATTATTGACCAATCAGATATTTTTAATGCTGTATGAAAAGCATATAGAATCCATTTATTAAATTTTTAAACCATATTCATTACAATTATTATAAATATTTTTCTAACCATTCAATTTCATTTTTTTAATTATATTTTTTTCTTTGTTACTATAAATTTCTGGCAATTTACCTTTTTCTATTTCTTGTATTCTTTGCTCTCTTGTGGGTTCTCTACCTTCTGGATACGAAAGTCTCTCTAATTCTTTTTCTTTTTTTCATCTAATTGACCTTGTAAACTATCAATTGAATTTTTCATTATTTTTTTATTATATTTTTCAAGTTCTATATTTCTATTTTTTTATATTTTGAGATTCTAAAATTTCAAACTTTGTCTTTCTTCAAGTTCTCTTTCTAATTCTACTCTTCGTTCTTCATTTTGTACTAATAATTCTCTTTTTTTCTTGTAACTCTCTTTCTTCTCTTTCTAATCTTTCTTCTATATCAATAGAGGGCCTTTTACTTAATTCTTCATTTAATTGTCTAATTTCAACTTGCTTATTTTCTAATTCATTTTTTTAAAATCTCAGGGTATTTCCAAAAATATCAATAAAAAGTATTGTAACTAGAAATTTTTTTCTTCTTTTTGTTTTAGTATTGTTTTTAATTCTTCAATTCTTTTTATTGAAATTTTCTCTTTCAATTTCAAATGTATCTTTTTCAATTTGAATTTCCTTTCTTACTTGATTATCAATCCTTTCTTGTAATTCTTCTTCTATTTCTTCAATTTTTTTCTTTTTTTCTATCAATATCTAATTTTATATTTTTTTAAATTTTTCTTCTTCGATATTTACATCATTTTCTCTTTTTTTCTATTTCCAAAATCTTTTTCTTGTAATAAATTATATTTTTTTCTGTTTTTAATTCAAATTCTTCCTGTAATCGTTTATTATTATTTTTCAACAATAAGATTCATTTCATTATCAATTTTGTTACATTCTGCTTTTTCTATAATTTTCTAAATATAAATTTATTTCTTCTAAATTTTTTTCATATTTTTATTTTTTTCATTTTGTAAATCATTGTAAAAATTTTTTTCTTCATATTCTGTAATTCTATTTCTACTACATCTTCTTTATCTTTTAATTCTTTTTCTCTAAGAATTAATTCACTCTCTAAATTCAGATTTTTCTTCTTTTTTTAAATTTAATTTTTTTCTTTTTCTCTTAATATTTTTTTGAAAAATTCATCTAATTTTTTTCTTTTTAAATTTAATTCTATTTCTTTTTCAGAATTTTTTTCTTTCTCTCCTCATTTTTTTCTATTTCATTGAATTTTTTTCATTTTTGATTTTTTTCCATTTATATTTTTCCTCCTAAATAATATGATTTTTTTATTTTTAATCCGCATATATAACAAATATAAGCAATCCCAAATCCCATAATGGGAATAATACATTGGGAAACAAAAAAATATACTTATAACTCTTTTTTTAAATCAGTCTTAAATACTGAATTAATCATTGTTATACCAGAAGCAAATGGCATCGCATCTAATCCTGCAGAAGCAATAGTATCAATCTATGTAAAACACTGACATCAATTCCTGTACTTAACAAATATTTTTGAGAATACTTCTAAATATATTGTTAATCCTACAGTTGAAGACGCAGTTATCATACATATAATATTTACAATTACAAACATTGATAATATCGGATTTAATTTTATCCTAAATAACCATGAAATACACTGATTAAAAACCATTTGATTTTTGAAATAACTCCTCCTAATCCTATAATTGAAAGCTGTTATAAAAAGTGCATTACTTCCATTTATTATACCATTATTTATAACATCTTTTTATATTTAAATTTTTTTCTATACAAAATAAAAGTAGTTAAAATACCTAAAATAATTCCGATACTTATAGAAAAATTATTAGAAAATTTAAAAATATCTCTTTAATATGATTGAATTCATAATTAACACTATAAAAAAATTGGAATAAATGAGTAAAAACTTTCTTTTTAATAGTTTATTTTTGTATATTTAAATTTTTACTATTTATATTTTTTTAGATATTTATTTATAACTAGAGAATAAAAAAATATAATCACATAAGAATATAAAAAAATTGAGACTATTAATCCTATAATAGGAGCAGCATAAATAGTTGTTTTAAAAATATTTAGTTGGTATAATATTTTTGAATTGATACTGTTCCTGGAAATATTACCATTGTTACAGTTGCTGGAATTGCTAGAACTAATCCAGGTGCTATTTCAAATGGAATTTTTTTAATTTTTGAAAATAAATTATGGCATATTGGATAAACAGTAAAAGTTTATGACAAATACACTAATTCCACTATAAGATAAAATAAAAGTTGTCAATAATATTAATAAAACTACTCTTTTTTTCTCCTAAATTTTTTTAATAGAATATTTGTTATAGTTTCAGAAGAACCACTTTCTTTCATAATTTCTCCAAATATTGCTGAAACTATAAAAAAATTAAAAACCAAGAGCCAACAAAAATTTTTTTAAAACTTACTGCATATGTTTTGTAATATAACATTTTTCAATATTCATTTTATTTGTTATAGCAATTATGAAAGTCGATATTATTGTAACAAAAAAATAATATTCCATTTTTTTGAAAAACCAATATGGTCATTATAATCAAAGTAAAAATTAAACTCATGTTTCTCATCTTATTTCTCCATTATTTTTATTTGTTATCTTTATTATCTTAATTGAATTATAAAAAAATGCTTATATCTTATAAAATATATTTTTTAAAAATATTCTTCATTTCAATATTTTCAAGAAAAAAATTTCTTTATTTTTCACATAAATATTTCAATGTATTTCTGAAATTCAAATTAATTGCAATATTTTTCGATTTTTTTCAAATCTACTTGAATCATTAATGTCAACTAGACAGATACAGTATTTACCCAATTTTTTTCTCCTAAAAAAATTTTTCTTTGTAATATTCAGAGCCATCTTTTTCTTCTTATTCTACTTTTTATCATTTCCAAATAATGTATTGTTAAAGATGACCAAATGATCATCACCTATTAAATCAATATTTTTTATAATAATTCTTTAAATAATTAGAAATTACTGATTTACCAGAATGAGTATTTCCTATTAAAAAAATAAGTCATCTTTTTATGACAAATTGCTGCTGCGTGTAATGGTAACCCTCCCAGAAGTACTATATATGCATCTAAAATTACCCTCAAAACATATCCTATTCTTCCATAGTAAACTGAATCTTTATCTATTTTTAAATAAATTATAATCTAGTTTTATTTTTAAAAAAATCTTTTTTTCACATATACTATTTTTCATTTTTTTAAAATTTCTCTATAAACAAGTTTACTTTTTTTAAATAATCACTTTTTAAAACTTTATTTTTCATAATCATCTTCAGACTTTTCAATAAGGAAATACCGTTTTTTTATTGCTATTTTTCAATGCTTTCTCCTTTTTTTGAATCAAATTTTTCCCTACAGGTTTTTATCCAATTATCTAAATCTTCTTTTTGTCTTATTCAATCGTTTTTCTAATCTCTTGTGCAACATCCTTATTATTTTTTATAAAAAAAGTAATTTGTTTTTTTGTATAATACTTATCTTCTGGATTGCTTTTTTTCCAATTAATATATTCAGTTATATTTTTTTGATTTCTTTTTACTAGATGGATAAAACCCATTTTTTTAAAATTTCATATAATTTAGTTTCATTTTTCTTCGGTTAAATATCTTTTTTTCGATAAGTTTTTCATTTAAAATATTAAACTCTTCATTTATTTCATCCGAGACTAAAATTGAATTATCATACCTTAACACCCATTCATAATAATTAGGATAATTTATGAAATTCTTTCCTTTTATATTGCCATAAGAAGTCATTATATTGCCTGTATGTGATTTTTTTCATATAAAATTCTATTCACAATTCTATAATCCCGTACGCACTTTTATCATTCTATCATAATTATTTTTTTGAAGGATAGTAATTAAAATCTTCTATACTTTTTAAAAAAATAATTCTTTTTAATTTTATACCTTCATCTTTTTTTGAGACTTGAAATGAAACTATTTCTTTTTTTATCCTTTATTTTTTTATATTTTCCTCCTCCATAAAAATTTTTTTATCAAAAACTTTTTTTCATTTTAATAATATTTATATTGATAAAGAATAATAAATAAATATTCAAATATTATTTTTACAAAAATTTTTCTTTTTTTATTTTTAATTAATTCATTTAACTTTTGCCTCACCAGACTTTCAAAAAAACTTTTTTTCTATATTTTTTTCATTAGAAATATTTTTCTTGAATATCAGAAGACATCATACACGGATAATACTTATTATCTGCTCCTATCAAACGATCTTTATTTTTTTAAACACTCTTCACATCCATTTCTACATGTTAATCTAAAAAAATATTTATTTTTTTAAATATTTATTTTTCTTTTTTTAGAAAATATACTTTTTTTCTTTTAGGTTTTTCTTTAATTTTCTCTAATATATATCTTGATGATATATCTTCAACTAATTCCTTTATTTTTTTCAAAAAGAAACATAATTTTTCATATAAATTATGATTTTTCTATCGGAACTAACAATTCTAAAAATGTTAGTTCTCTAATTCCAATCTGAAAAGCTTTTTATCTATCATTTCAAATATCTTCTTTTTTTATATCCATACTCAATTGCGTTTTTCATAAAAAAACACAATTAATTTTTTATATTGATATTATTTTCGATAGCTTTTTTTATATTAGATAAAACTATATAAAATTTTTCCTTTTGTTTTTTTGTGATTAAATCAAATTCTTCGGAATTCATACTATGTAACGAAATATTAAAACTTAAATTTTTTTATAAAATTTTATTTCTTTAATAAAGTCATCAGTTAAATAAAAAAACCATTAGTTATAATTTTTTTATTTTTTTATTTCAGAATCTAAGGAATAGCAATACTTTAATATATTCAAAATCATTTTTTTCTTTAATAATGGTTCTCCACCTGTTATCGTAAATTTATAATAATTATTATCATTCAAATCTTTTATTAATGTTAAAATGTTTTTTTCTTCCATAACATAAATATTTTTTTGAAATAAAGCCATCTCCATGACAAAAAAACATTTAAAATTACAACTATTAGTTAAAGAAAATCTTATTTCATTTTTCCTTATATAATTTTTTCAAATAATATTTTTTTCCATCACCATAATTTCCTTTATCTATTTTTTTACAATATTGTAATTTTTCAATAAAAAGCCGTAACATATTTTTTTCTGTGATTAAAACTGGTAACTGTTATTTTTTTGCCCTTCCAATTAAATATTCTGAGATAAAGTCTAATGTTCTACTAAAATATCCTTTATTCTGATGTTCTTCAACAATTCCGCCAATCCATAAATGATAGTTACTTTCTTTCGGATAACCTATAATAAAACCTATAACACTTTTATTTTTTTAAAAATTTTAAAAATATCTATTTTATATTTCTGTTTTTTTAAGTTAAATTTTTTTCTTCCAAAAAAATCTTCATAAAAATATTTTTTTAGATAAAGTTTTTCAAATCTTTAAAAGGAAAAATTATTATCTTTTATTATTTCTAACATTATTTTTCTCCATATTCTTTTATATAATCAATATACTTATCTATAATTTTATATTCTTCAAAAAGTAAATGTAGGTAAAAGAAACAATCCGTTCATGATATTTTTTTAGCCTGAGTAAATTCACTATTTTCAATAGTATTTTTCAAAATAACCTATTTTTAAAAATCCTTATTGGTAAATAATTGATAATTAGAAATTAAATCTGATTTAGGAATGTCTATTTGGAATCCTCTCTTTTTCATCCATTTTTACAAAATCAATCCTGTCTATTCCCAATTCTTTAAAAATTCGCCCTAAGGTTTAAATCCATACCAAAGCTCCCATTGAAGTTACATAATTTCTTTTTAGGCATTTTTATTTAAAAAGTTTCCTCTTGTAATCTTTTTTTCAAAATAATTTAGAGTTTTTCTTTTTTTCTATCCATTTAAAACAATAATTTTTTTAATTGATGCATAACTATAACAGCAGCTAATGGATGCATTCTTAGTTTAAGACCATATCCTGTCCTTTCTAGAGGTTTATATTTTTATACTTCTTACACTTTTTGCAGGTCTCTTTAAATTATGACCTAAAAAGAACTGCTTTTTCATAAATTTCTTGATTATCAGTTAATAATATTCCACCTTCACCTCCACTTAAAAGTTTATTACCTTGTAAAGCTCCAACAGGCAACATCTCCAAAAGTTCCAGTATATTTACCTTTATATTCTGAAAAAAATGTGCATGTGAGCAATCTTCAAGATATTTTTAGTGAATATTTTTTTACAAATTTCTAATATTTTATCTTTATCACAGGGATGTCCCCATTGATCATTGGTCACAATTAATTTTGTTTTAGGAGTTATTAGTTTTTCTATTTTCGTACAATCAATATTTCCCGTATCTTCTTCTACATCACAAAATATGATTTTAGCTCCTAGATGTAAAAGTCTGGAGTTATGGTTGCATGATAACTATAAACTGTACAAATTATTTTCATCTCCTGGTAAAAATATCTAGAGCAAAAAAAGCTGAATAAAGTGCCATTGTCCCAGATGAAACCAATAATCCGTATTTTTCTGTTATGTAATTTTGAAAAAGCTTTTCTTCTAATTCTTTATAAATTCCACCATCATCTGCAATAGATAAAAGGTTTCCCAGTATCGATATATTCTTTTACGATATCACCTAGTTCCTTTATTTTTAGGTGGCCAATAAAAAAATTCTTTTTCCATTTTATTCCTCCAAAAATTTTTTTAATTTCACAAGCATTTGCTTAACGTTATCATACTTAAAACCTATTTTTAACTTCTGATATCTCAGCATTAAAAAGAAACATCCTTAGGTCTTAAAAATATCTTTTGAATCTTCTGGAGAAATAAAACTATGATCTAAATTAAAAGTCTGGGCTATTTTTTTCCCAAAATCGTATCTACTAATTCTTTCTCCGCCACAACAATGTAATATTCCTTTTTAGATCTTTGTCTATTATGCTTTTTAGTTGGCTAAAAATAATTCTAATGAAGTTGGATTCATAAATTCATTTTTCAGGTAATATTATTTTTTTCCTTTTTCTTTAATTTATAAATAACATGTTCTACAATAAATCCTTGAACTAGTAGTTTATCATTTTCTTTTATTTTATCAAAACTGTCTTTTTGAATTAATGGTATTTTCCAAAAAAATCAAGAGCAGTTCTACAAATGGTATAGTTATTATATAGGCTATCATTTAGCATATATTCTTCTACTTTTGTTTTTTTAATTCCCCATAATAATTTATTGGACTACATTTATCATTTTTCTCTGTAGTTTCCCTTTTTTTCCATCAAACACTTGATCACTAGATATAAAAATAAATTTTGATTTATTTTTTTAGCTATCTCGTATAAATTTATTGAAGAGATATAATTTATTTCATATGCTTCTTTTTTTGTTTTTCTTGACATTTTTATCAATGTTTTTTTCTGCAGTAAATGTATTACAATATCAATCTTATTTTTCTCTAAAAAAATCATTTCCATTTTATTTTTTTATTTCTTATATCAAAATGATAAAATTTATTCCAATTATTTCTTTTTATTTTTCTCTACTATCAATACCGATTATACTGTTGTATTTTTATAAATTTTTTTCCCTAAATATTCACCAATAAAACCGTTTATTCCTGTAATTAAAATCGTTTTTCATAGATTTTTCTCCTTCATTAAAAACTTTTTTTATAAAATTTTTACTTTCATCTGAAAAGTCATTCCAATTTCTGATAGATTTTATTATATTAATTTTATTATCTTTTTTTAATTCAAATAAGTAATATTCTTTATATTTTTTTGTATTTCTTTTATTATTTTAACTATTTCATTATTATAAATTAATTTAAATTGTGGATTATGAATAAATTTATTATGTAATACTCCTGAATAAAAAAACTTTATGAATTCTTAAATATTTAGGTAAAAACATATATTATATATTCTGAAATTTTTATCTCTTTCTTCTTATAATTATATTTTTCTCCTTCAAAACTATAATAATCATTAAATGGAAGTTCTTTTACATTGTTCATTTTCTTAAAAAAATATTTTTCTAATTCAAAACCACTTTCTTTCATGACTTTTAAATAGTCAACACTTATAAAAATCCATTGAAATTTTTAACATCTTCTATCAAAAATTTTTGTTGCAAACAAATCAATATTATTGATTTTTTTAATTCTTTTTTTAGCAAATGCATAAAATTTTTTTATCTAAAAAAATCGAAATCTTCTAATTTATTTATATTGTCGTATACTACAACACAATCAAGGTCACCATATTTTTTTAGTTTTATTTAAACCTTTGTATGCTACAGAACCTACAATAATAAAATTTAATTTACATTTTTTTACAAATGGTTTCTATTTTTATAAAGTGCATTCAAAAATTTCTTTATAATTACTCATTTTTTTCCACCTCACATTCCACTAAAATCTCCATCTTTTTCTATAAATTTAATAAAATCAGAACACTTTATTTCTATATTTTAACAGTATTTCATTATTTAATACTAATGAAATATCAGTTCCATGTCCTCGATAACATAAAATATCATTAACTACTTCAATAAACTCTAGAATTTTTTTCATTTTTTTATTTCAGTATTACATATTTTTCTTCTTCTTTGAGAATAAAAATAAAAAAATATAAAAAAATACCAAAACTTCTGATCCTAATGTAGATTTATTTCCCAAAAAAATATTCTTAATATAATTTTTCTTTTACTTTCATCAAAGTTTCTGGTAATGAATTTTTCCAAATGCTCTTCTATCTTTTTTTATAATGAGCTTTTTTTATCTAACCTATCTATTTTTAACTTCTACAATTTCATTTTTTTAAAATTCTATAAAGATAATTTTTCTAATATTTGAGATAATTTCAGTATATAGTCTAATGGAGTTATTAATGTATTTCCATTTTTCTTCTATCATTAATTCCATACACATTTCTCTCAAATTACTATTCATTTTTTTCATACAGTTTATTTTCCAAAATAAAGTTTAAAAAAACTGCTTGAATTAATTTTTTTGAGAAGCACTGTATTTTTTTGATAATTTTTTATACTTCATTTTATCACTTTCAAAAATCAGGCAATAAAATTGTAACTATCCCTAACACTTCATCATATAATCTTTCAAAAATTTTTCATTTTTAAAATTTGAGATTTCATTATTATGTCTGTATTCCTTACTTTTTCATTCAAATTATATAAATTATTTATAAAATTCGGAAACTTATTTTTTTAATTCAAAAACTAAAGTTTATTTCTATTAAGACTAGATTCAATAACTAATAAAGATAATAAATATCTTAATTCTGGCTCTTTTTTTAATATTTTAGTATCATTTATTTTTAAAAAGTATTGAAAAAAATTTATATTTTTTTAACTTTTAAATCTATTTTTCTTTCAATATTTTTTTAAATGATCTCCATTAGATTTTTGCATCTCTTTTTAGAAAAAGTTTCATAGATAATATTGAAATATTCATTATTTTTCTTTTTAAGTAATAATACAGCGCCCATTCAATTGCTTTTTCTAAGATTGTCTACTCTTTTCTGATTTTTTAAAAATTTTTCTCTAAGAGTATCAATATTAATATCTTCTTCTTCTCTATCAAAATCATTCAAAAAAATCATGAATTTCAAAAATATTTTTTTGTTAGATATCTCTTTTTTTCTATTATCATTCTTTAAATCTTTTATTTCAACAGCAGAATTATCTAATAAGTCAAAAAAATCTCTTGATTTTGATTGATATTATCAGTAAATGTATCTACTGAAACTTGAAAACCATCTGAAATTATCTTACTTTCAACATTTCCTTCTTGAATCACATATTTTTGTATGAAAGATTACTTCTCCTGAATATGTAATCGAAATATTATTTTTCATCGATATTACCTTTTATTTCTTGTAATTTATCTCCGTTAATATTTTTTTATTTTTTTGCAATTTTATTATATTCTTTTTATGACTTTCTTTATTTTTCTTTTTCAATGCTGGAGAAAAATTATTAGAATTTCCTTTATTTTTGAAAAAAATATAATAACCACTTATTTCAGTCGCATTTGCAATATTTCCAACTTCAAAAGTAATTCTTTTATTTTTTTGGTTCCTTTTGTTTTAATCACTCTATTAAAAGAAAATTTTTTTCATCAACATGTATATAAGGTAAGAATTCATTGTTAAATCTAAACATTTTTACTCTCTTAGTCTTTTTTTCTTTATTTCCAAAATTACTTATACTAGCAGATAATTTGCTTTCTCCAAGTTCTGTTAATTTATACTTTTCTGATAATAATTTTTGATTCTATTAATTTTTTTAGTCAAATATTCAACTAAATCTTTTTTTATACAGATTATTTCTGACAATTCTTCAATAGTATAAGTATTATATTGAAACATTCTCAAAATTGTTTTTTTCAAATATATTTAAATCCTCATCAGTTATTACGGTATCTTCTATAATAACATCTATTAAATCGCATTTCCAAAAATATATCGTTAGAATATTTTTATTTTTATTGAAGGAAAAATCTTCATATTTTTTTCTCCTGAAACAAACTAAATACTCTATTAATAGCCATTTTTAATTTCTCCTTCTTTTTCCGCCAATTTATATAAATTTTTTTCATTGCAGGTATAAATATTTCTGATATATTATTCCAGTTTTCTGATACAAAAAAATATCACTATTTCCAACGACAATTAACAACTTCTTTTTGTCTACTTAGAGCTACACATAATCTTTGTTCAGATGTGATAAATCCATATATTTCTCGACCAATCTTATTTTTGTATTATATATTCTTCAGTATTTTCTTCTAATCCTTCTAATATTTCTATTTTTATTTCTGAGATTTTTTTCTTTGTTATAACTTCTAACAACTGATAAAAAAATCACATCAAATTCCATTCCTTGAAAAGCATCAACACTACCAACTCGAACATTATCAATTTTTTTCTTCAATTTCTTTTTGATAAATTCATATTTTTCTTTTTATTTAATTTTCTTTTTTTATATTTTCTACTTGACCACGATAAAAGGTTATAACTCCATAACTCAAATTTTTTTCCCTTCATTTAAAAATCATTCTAAAAATTTCTTCTACAATATAATTTGCTTCGCATTCTCTTATTCTTGTTGTCCCAACTTTTTTTCTCTAGTTTTTTTCATTTTCAGTTTGATTGAATTCAATCCAAACTAAAGGAACATTATATAATGGTTGTGGAAACTCTTTTGATGACCTTGAGACTGAAACTCTTCTCCATCTTTTTTTATAAAAAGAATTACTTATAAAATTACCCAATAAAAGGTGCATTCTATACTGTTTATCTAATGTTATTGTTCTTTTTTTATTCCGTCTTTTTTTCTAATTCTTTTTGCTTTTTCCCCAAAGATTTTTCAAACATAGATTTTTTTCAATATAGTATTTACTGTTTTTCTATGTTATTGTTTTTTTCTAATTCTTCAAAAACTTCTTCATCATAAATATGTGGCAATTGTTTATGATCTCCTACTAAAATTAATTTATTTTTTTGCTTGTGATATAGGTATTAACAAATCTCCAGGATTTACTCTTGCAGACTTCATCAACAATAACTGTATCATATTCTGGATTTTCTAATCGTTCCTGTTTTTTTCTATTTTTTTAGACTTCTCTTATTTCTTTTTCCTAAACTTTTGTTGTGTTGTTGATGCATAAACAAAACTATAATTTTTTTAATTAATGTTTTTTATGTTTTCTCGATTATTTTTCAAGTTCATTTAAAAAAATCAAATAATATTTCTTCTTTACTATTTTCCGGTTTCCGAATATTACTTCTTATTAAATTATATAATTCAATTACTTCAATATTGTGTTTAGGCTCTTTGTAATAAGGCTTCGGTATTATTTCATCCAGTAATTTTTGCTTGAATTCTTTTTAGTTTTTATTTCTTTTTCTAACTCTAAATTAGATTTATTAATTCCAATAAAAATTTTTTTAAAAAAATCTAATTTACTTTTTATTTAATTGATAAATACTTTCATTTCCAATCTTTTCTAAAAATTTCTTCATATTTGTCAATTAAATCTAATATTTTTTTCTTCTCCATCATCTTCAAAAGAATTTTTTTGTAGTTCTTAACGCTCGAACTAATGGAAGTAAACTTTATTACCTCCTTCGTAATCTTTCATTTGTAAATTATTTATTAAAATATCAATTTTATTATTATATTTTTTTCTAAATTTATCTTTTTTTATAAATTTTAATAATTCTATTTCATTAAATGATGTTGGATTTGAAAAATAAGTATTATATAAATTATCTAATTTCTGTGTTTCATCTTCTAATTTTATAATTGGATTTTTCTTAATTTTTGTATTATTTCCTCAGACCAATTATCTATTAATTTATCCATTGTTTCATCATCATCATTTTGTAATCCAAATTTTATTGTTGGCAATGAATTTACAGTTAATCTTTTCAATTATATTTCTGACTGCATCATGTTGAAAAACTTGTAATCAGAACTTTTCCATTTATTTTTTTGACTTTTTATCTTGAATCTCATTTAATCTTTTCAATAATTGCTGTGATAACTGTTGTTTTCCCAGTTCCAGGAGGTCCTTGTATTATCGCAATATCAGGTGTATTCAATGCTATTTCAATTGCTTTTTGCGCAAAAGTTGGTTCATTTTTTAAAAATTTTATTTTTTTACAAAAAAAGATAAAGGCTCTATTTTATTAAATTTTTTCTATCTTCTAATTTTAATGATTCTGTCATTCCTTCAATAATTATACCAATATTAGGATTAGCAGATTTCATATTATTTATTAATTCTCTTGCTTTTTTTCTTTTTCTTTTCTATTTGTTTTTGATCTCCTATAATAGAATAAGTAACAATTTTATCTGTATCAATTTTTCCCTTTATATCTAGTGTAATTATTCCATTCTCTATATTTTTTTATTTCATATGTTGGATAATTTTTTCTCTATTTTTTTATAATCTTTCCAAGTTAATTCCAAATCTTTTTATATAAGGTGGTTCTTCATCTGAAAATAGCAATCTGTCTCCAATAGATAGTTTCCTCCAATTACCAGATACTACTCTAATTTTAGGATTAGATTGTTCAAAATTATTAGTATCTTCTATTTCAAAAATTCCTATATCTCGAGCCTTTTTGAAATAAAAATTCGCTTTCAATTTCAGAATATTTTTCCCATAATTTTTAAGTAACCTTCTCTTTCTTGTAAGAGTTTTGCTATTTTTTTCATTTTCTATCTTTTTCTGTTCTTCTAAATCAATAAATTTCAATCCTTCTTTTTCCTAAAAATACCTTTCAACTTTTTCTTTTTTTGAATTCCAATTTCTTCCGCTGATAAATATTGTACATCATCTTCTTTTTCAAACTTAAATTAAAAATATTTTTTTCTCCAAATAATGTTATCACTTTAATATTTTCATTTTCTTCTTTGTCCATATTTTTTTCACTATTAGAAATTTTAGTGTCATCAGCATCTTTCTCATTACCTGTATTTTTTTATAAAGAAATCTTTTAATTCTTTAGAAGACTTTCATTTGAATTTTTTTATATAGAATAAATATAAAAAGTTTTTTTCTTCATTTTTTTAAAAATAAAATTATCAATTATTTTTTTCTGTACTTGTATCGAAAATTTTTGTCCTTCATTTTTTTCTATTACTTTTTCACTCAAACTTATATTTAAAAATATCATTTACCATTCCTGTATTAAAGAATTTAAGTTTAAAAAATTTCTATTTTTTTCTTTATTTTTCATTAAAATTTAAATCATAACCAATATTTCCCATTTTATTTCTCATTTTTATCAATGATAGCATTTAATTTATTTTTTTATCTAAAAATTTCTAGATCTATTCTATTTTTTTGAATCAAATATCATTTCAAATACAAATCCATTTTTTTCCTTTTTGTGAAATTATAAAAATCTGTTTTTGTTCTTAAATTTTTTTAAAATTTCTTTTTATTTTTTTCTTTTTCTTTTATAATATTTCCTTTTTTTATTTGTATTTTTTTAGAAATTAAATTTATTGTTCCAACTATACCGTCTATTTCATTTTTTTATCATCTAAGATTAATTCACTTATTCTCATTTTATTTCAACCTCTAATATAGTTTTTTTCTTTTTGTTTTTATTATGTTCTACTAATATTTTTCAATTGTTTTTCTTCAGTAATGTAACTTCCTAATATTCTTTTTATCATTTTTCATTCATTAGAAAAAAATCATATTCATAATAAAAATCAAAAAAATTTTTAATTTATTTTTTTATCTAATCTAATAGAAAATACATTTTCTGTAGTATGTGCTAAAGAAACATTTTTCGATCATTCTCAAAGGAATCTTTTTTTATATCGTATTCTATTTCTTGATAAAAATCCCATATTTTTTTACCATTTTCATTATATGAAATTATTTTTTTAAAATCTTATTCTTCGTATCACACCAAGGACAAATTTCATTTTCATTTTTCCAAATATTCCATCTCACAATATTTACATTTTACAGTTTTATCTAATTCCTGTGCTATTGCTTCTACCCACTCAAATGAACTTGTTCTAGTTGTTTTTTTATCCTTTCCTTTTTGAGAAAATGTTCTGTCAAATTTTTCTAATATCTCTTCACTTAACAAATTAAAAAAATGGACTATCTTTTTAATTCATTTGAATCATCTTCTTTATCTAATATCCATGGTAAAAGTCCATAATGTAACTTTTCTTCAAATGTTAAAAGTATTTTCATCTAAAATTTCATCATTATCCCAATTGTCTTCATCATTTTCTTGATTTTCTGCTGAACCTCTAAAAGGATGATTATTTACCAGTTCTTCAAACAACATTACAGGTAATGTATAAGAATCTGAATAGAAAGTACAACCTTTTTCCTTTAATTACTTCAGGTGCTCCATACTTAGGTGTATAAAATCCATTTTGAAGTGTTTCTTCTTGATAATTAATATTATCTGCATCTATTAGCCAAGTATTTATATAATTCCCTTTAGAAGTTACAAATACATTATTTGGAGATAAGTCACAGTATACAAGACCATTCATATGTAGATTTGATAAAAATTTTTGCAATTTCCAAAAAGACTATTAGTCTTTTTCTTTTTCCACCTGTTAATATATAGTTACTAAATTGATTTGATAATTCTTCTGATGATTTTAGTAATAATTTTTGTCCAATCATTAGCCTGCTCTGGATTCGACATAGAAAAAAACTTTTTCTAATGATTCCATATCTGACAAAAATATCCATTGTATATCCGACATATTCTTTCAAAAACTGATTTTGGCAAAGTAATATTTATATTTCTTGAAATAGGTAATAATCTTAGAGATTTAAATTTTTTTCATTATTTCTAAGATCATTTGAGTATTTTTACTTTCATCATTGTTAGATTCTGTTTCTTTTTCAAATTCAATTTTAATTAATATTTTTCATCCGTAGTCCGAAAAAAACTACTCCTTGTCCTCCTCTCGATAATTCTTCTGTTATTTTTAAATTCTATATTATATTCATCATAAATTATATTTCCATCCATATTTTTTTGCCTCTCCAACCTAACATATATACCAATGTTTTTGTCATCATGATCTGACCATTCACTAAACCATCTTTTTTTATATCTTTTTTTCACATATTTTATTTTTTTATTACTATAAGCATTCAAAAAAATTCTTTCGAAAAAAATTATCATAATTATTATTTACTATTTCCACTCCATCAGTACAAATTAATGCTCCTTTAAACTCTTGAATTTTTCAATATTTTTTATTTCCCAATCATTTAAAGAAAATCTTTCAGAAATACTATTTGTCTCGTTTACAAAATTTTTTCTTTTTTTATCATATAAAATATATTCATTATTTTCATCATAAAAAGCAATAAATCCATCACCTAATCTAACCGAAATTATTTTATCTTTACAAAAAAATACAAAAATAATACAGTTGCATAACAGTCTTTAATATTAATATTTTTTTCAATATTTTTTTGATCCAAGTTTTTATGAATTTCACTCAAAAAAATCTTTTTATATCAAAATTATCTTCAAAAATTAGTTTCTTGGGTAATTTGTTTTTATAGTTTCATAAATTGTTTTTAGAACCTATTTCAGAATATTTTTCTACTTCCTAGTCCATCTGATAATACAATTAATTTTTTTATTTTTTTACTTTTTCCAAAAAGGTAAGAATCCTGATTTTTTTATCATGATTTTTACCTTTAAAACTTATTCCACCTATTCGCATTTTATCCCCTATTTTTTTAATTTTTTTAAATAACTTCCTTTAATAAGTTAGAAATTTGGCTACTGTGAAAAAAATATTATTTTTTTGTTTGTTAAATTCTCTAAACTAACTTTTACATTTTCAGAAAAAAATTTATACAGTATAGATTTTTTTATTGTTAGTTATACCCTCAATTTTTTTCAATGTAAAAATCGCCATCACTTAAAAAAATTATTTTATCATCTTTATTTTTCAATTAAATATTGTTTTTAAAATATTTTTCGTTTAATTTCCCAACAAATTTCAATTCTTTTTAGTTTTTTTATTTCTTTCATTTCATCATTTATAGATATTAAACGATAAGAAATATTATTAATAACAAAATTATTATTTAGAATATAAATAATATATCTTACAACAGAAGAAATCCCTATTTCCCCATACTTCCAGAAGAATCTACTAAAAATTTTTTTATATTACTCATCTTCACCCTCCATAAAAGGTCTCATGTATCCTTTATATTCATGATTTTCAATATACATCATTCTTTTTGTCAAAATTTTTTTATTTTTTTAGTTTTTAAAAATCTGTTACCAATCTCCCTATTTCATCACTATTTAAATCGAATAAGAGCATATAATTTGATAGTTCATTTGTTATTTTTTTGACCATTATTATTTTTTTATTTACCCTTGAATTTATAAAAATCATACTATTTCCATCTTTATTCAATTTTTTTCTTTCATATAACTTAAGATTTCATTTTTATCTGTTGGATATTTCATGCCTAAAATTTGAGTTATGTCTTTATCTTCAAAAAAATATAAAGTCTTTTTTTATTTTTTTCATTTTTTTATTTATTAACAAATTTAATTCTTCTTGTACATTTAAATCTGTTATATCTTTAATCTTTTCTAAGATTAATGTTTTTAAAATTTTTCATCTAGAAGACCTTCAATTCTTCTTTCTCCAATATAAATAATTTCTTTTTATTAATGACTGTGATGCTGAATAAATTATAGATTTTTAATAAACTTTCATTTATTTTTTTCATCTTTACTGTATATGGTTAAATTTTTCATTTACTTTAGGATTTAATTTCAATACGAAGTCCGTTGCTCTATAATCAATTTTTTCCCTAATTTCAATTCTAAATTATAGCCATTATTTTTTTGAACTATAATTTGTAAAACTTGGAAATTCTGGATATTTAGAGCCATCATAAATTAAAATATCATCATTGCATTCTTTTTGTTAGACTTAAGTTTGATAACACATATTCAAAATTATTATTTTTTTCCAATATCCATAACTTTTATTTTTTTCTTCATAATCACCATTTCCATTATTTGATTTTACAATAGCCTCTTCTTTCATCTTTAAATCTACTGCTAATTTATTATTCAAAAAAAGTCATTGAATCTTCTTCAGTACATGGTAATACAATTCGACCTCTAAATTGTTTACTTATTTCATTAAAATTTAATCCACCTAATGACTGAGTTGCTAAAACCATATGTATCCCTGCATTTCTTCCTTTTTCTTGCTAATTCCATAAATTTAAGCTTTTAAACTTTCTTCATTATCATCTCCTGATAATAAATCTTGAAATTCATCTATGATTAAAACAATTCTTGGTAAATTTTTCTTTTTGTTTTTTTCTCGATATGTTTTTAAAAACTATTACATCCTTCTCTCTTAAAAAGTTTATTTCTTTTTTTCCATTTCATTAATTATCTCATTTAATACAATTTTCCCATACTCAACATCTATTTCTTTTCGCAATTAATTTTTCCATGTGGTAACACTGGATCAGAGTACTAGAGAATTCTACTCCATCTTTTAAAATCTAACAAATATAGATTTACTTCATCTGGACTATACCGAGTACAAAGGCTTAAAATTAAATTGTGAAGTAAATAAGATTTACCTGAACCTGTTCGACCACCAATCAAATAATGTACAAAATCATCATTTATAGACATCTCCAGAATATCTCCATTTGAAGTTTTATAGCCAATTGGAAATTTTTAAACCATTTATTGAATTTCTATCAAATTTATTTTTCAATACTTATCAACTTAATAAAACTTTGTTCTTTTGTTTTATTAAGTTCCAATTTTTCCGTATATTTAAATAACAATTCTCTTATTTTTTTCTATTTGTGGTAATTTTTTTCTCCAATTCTTGAAATTTTTAAATATTCTAGTTTCTAAATTTTTCTTCCTTATATTCTAGTATATTTGTAAGTGGCTTACATTTTTTAATATTTCTTTCAATTCCATTACCATTTTTTTATTATTAAAATCAAGATTTTTTTCTTCCTCTAACATCAGTTTATCAACTGAAAAATAATACTAAAAATCCACATTCTTTACTATGTATTAATATTGATTTAAACATTTCAAATATTTCATTATCAATTCCATTCGGAATATTTGATATTATAAATACTTTATATGGTAATATATCATTTATAGCATTTTTTTGATGACATATATTTATTATAATTTTTCCAATTTTTCAACTTCCTTAAATTTATTACTAAATAAATCTCGAATATAATTTCTTACTTTTTTTCTAATTCGTCTTTTTAATTCTTTAACATTATTCAATACTTTTTTTAGTTGGAAATAATATTGGGTTATTAAAAATAGAATTAAAAAGGTAAAACTGTTTTTCCATTACCAATAGGGTCATAAACCAAAAAAATTCAATTTTTTCCTAATGGTAAAAGCATATAATAACCTTAAAAAGTAACTTATGTATTATTTCTTCTTCATTATCTAATACTATAAAATTTTTATCAAATGGAAATTCTAACAAATTAGGTAAAATAATATCTTTTTCAATTTTTTTCACTTTTTTTAACTTTAATTTCCCCATTGCTATTCTTCTCGGCATTAATATAGATTCACGAATGTTTTTTTCTGATAATTCTAATAATGACGGTTGAATTTTTCTAACTTTTTCACTTTTTTTGTAATAAATCAAATATTTTAACGATGTTTTTTTATATCTTTGATTAATTTCAAATTTTTTTAGAATATTCATCATAAAGACAACTTCTTATTTTATCATCTTTATAATATATTTTTCTAATTTTTTTAATTCTGTTTCCTTTCTATAAATCAATTCATCTAATTCTAATATTAATTCATTTATAGTCTCTTTTCCCATTTCATTTATCCTCTTTATAATATCATTTTTTTAATTCTATTAGTTTTTATTTCTATACTAGCACCTTGATTTTTTTGATATGTTGTATGCCTCTTGCATATTTTTCAACTTTAATCTCTACTTCATGAAATAAATCTTCTTTAATAGATTTTTCCAAAATTATCTCTAACACTATCTTCAAATAGTCTTTCTCTGTTTTTTTGTATCTAATAATATTTTTTTCTAAACATTATTTTTCAACTCCTAATGTAATAAACTCAATACAAGCATCATCTATTTCTTCTTTTCTAGGAAGCATACCAATTATTGGAGAGCCTGCTTCTCTTAATGTTTTTTCTCAATTCTTCTTCTTTTTCAGATGGCAAATCTTTTATATCTCTTGTTGTTATTATACAAGAAATTTTTACTAGATTTATGTCCTTCAGATTGATAAACCATATGAGACTTTTTGAGAAAAATAAATAGTCTTTGTTACCAGATTTTTACTTCTATTGCTAAATCATTTCCTTCTCTAGCACCCATTCCAGAACCTTTGTGTAGAACTACCGGTTGTTTTAAATTCTTTATTATAACATCAGTTTTTTTGTATAACTTCCATCTTCTGTATAAGTTATTGATTGTGTTTCTATTTTTTTCTCCTAAACTTTTTTTAATCCACGAGTAACTATTTCTTCAGATATCCTACCACTTATATATATTTGTATTTTTTTGTATAATCATCTCTTTTTGTAGCAATTTCTAAACGATATTTATCTACCAATTTTTTTAAAATTCTCATCATTTATATACAAATCCATCAAAATATAATTGATTTGATTTTTATTTACTGTAAGTCTTTTTATAATATCATCTGGCATAATAGGTTTTTTTCTCTTTTGGTTGCCATTCATTATATTCTTTTTATTTCATTAAATTGAGATGGTGTTATTCTATCATAATATTCATTCAAATCATCATAGGCTTTATCTAATCTTAGACTTTGTAATTCTGTAATTTGATTTATTTGATAAAAAAATTTCTTTGTAATTCATCCTCTAATCGATCATACATTTTTTTCAGCATCTTCAACACACTCTTTTGCAAGTTTATATCTTTTCTCCATTTTTTTCTATGTTTTAATGCTTTTCGGTATTCTAAAAGTAGTTTGCAGGGCATCCTATTGGTGGATTACATGAACAAAAGTTTGCTGTCATGTTGATAATTGCTGATGCTTCTCTAATTTTTTTGACTCGGTTAAAAAGGTATAAGAAACTTTTTCTCTATTCGTGTTCTTTCCAATAAATCTTCTGCTTCTTTAAGTGATTTCCTTTTTTTATACTAATTTCATCAATTAAATCTTTAAAAATATATTGAAGTTCTTTTTAATTCTTCAATCTCTTCAGTATCAACTATCGACATTTTTTTATCTCCTAAATATTCTTCTAATGTTTCAGACATGTTGTAATAAATATGGAATTTCTTCTTCGGCTCCTTCTTTAAAATGTTCTAAAATTCTTAATAATTCATCTAATCTTTCAGAAAAATTCCTCTGTCTTTTGATCGTTCCATTCTAACTTATCAAATATATTTTTTTAAATTATTTGTCTCACTCTCAACAGTATCTAAATACTTTCTTATACCATTTGCAAATTCTCTTAGATCATCAGGTTCTACTAATACTCTTGCCATATTTTTTTATTTCCTTTCATAATTTAATTTTTTTAGATTCTCTTTTTCTTAAAAAAATAAAGTTTTTTTATTAATTTAAATTAAATCATCTTCATCATCATTATCAGGATTTTTCATCAAATTTATTATTAACTGATATTACTGAATTAGGATTTTTGTGATTTAGCTCTCATTGATACAGACATTGTAACTGTTTTAAATACTTTTTCAATATCTTTTTGCTTCTTCTGCTTCAAATAAATTTTTTTATAATCTCCTACAAATTTTTTTCTAAAACGGATTTGTCTACATCAGTTCCAATCGCAATTGCAAATCTTTGACATTTTTGACTCCGTCCATCATTTATAAATTTATCCAATGGTTCTTGCCAATTATCAGTCGGTTGCCCATCTGAAACTAAAACTACAGCCGGTCTATAAACTTTTGAAGGAGTTAAATCTTTATCTTCTATTATATCTTTCGCCATTCTTAAAGCTGTCCCTAATGGTGTTAGACCATTTGCTTTGAAGGGGACTAGCCCTTGGTTTTTTAATTCAGTTGCTTTCATATAAGGTGTAGATTCATTGTATAATTTTTACTTCATTTCCAAATGTGATAATTGCAACTTCAATAGAAATTTCTCTACTATTAGAATCTGAAAAAGTATCAATCATATCTATTGTCGCATCATATAAATTATTAATTTTCTCTCCATCCATACTTCCGCTTACATCTAGTAAAAAGTATTACAGGTAAAGGTTTTGCGCTTGTTACTTTATATTTTTGTTGGATCAAATGCCATTTTAAATTCCTCCTTTAATAAATTTTTATAAAAATTTTTAATTTAGATATTAATTATCCATAACTTAATTATACTATGATATTTAAAAAAATCAATTGTTTTTTTCAAAACAATTTTTAAATATTTTTTTTAGAAAAAGATTATTCATAACTGCATTATTTTTTTCACTTTTCTTTTTCTTAAAAAAATCCAGAATCGCCTTCTTATGTTTCCAGTTCCTTCGGCAAAAGGCACTCCTATCCAATCATGAAACTCTTTTATTTTAATTTCAATAATATCCGAAGAATTATTGTCATTTTTACATTTTTTGCGATAATGCATTCAAATATTTTTGTTGATGGTAAAATTTTTTTGTACCAAATCTGTTGCTTTGTCCTTCTTCGCTATCTAAACTTTTTTTAATTTGAATAAATATACACCTTTTTTTCTTTTTTTGTACTTTAAAATCTTGATGATTATATTCATATAATTTTTCTCCATAAAGACTGATTATTTTTCTACAGTGTCATCATATCTAGTTTCAGGAAACCAATCAGGAATTTCGGCTTGAGCAATTTCAAAATATTCTTTAAAAAAATTTCACGAGACCAATAAAGGAAATCTATCAATCCTGTAGAAGAATGTGAGAATAATTTTTTTCCAGACTTTAAATTGTCATCTGTCAACTTTTTCTGCAAATCGAATAACAAAATCTTGAAAAAGAGTATCATTAATAATTTCAAACACTTATGTATACGCTTTTACAGATTTTTTTCTTAAGTTCTGTATCAAAAACTTTATCATTTTTTCACATAGTATGATCTTCTTTGTGCCCGTTGTGGCAACGAATATTCCAAAGCATTTGTTGTTCCAATAAAACAAGGTGTAAAATCAAAATTTGAAGTAGAAAGATTTGAAACATTTACAATCAAGTTGTTTCCTCTATCTTTGTTTGAAAAAAATTCTTCAGTCAATTTCATCAATTAAAATTGGGCTACATTATTTTTCATTCATCCATAGTTGAATTTGTGTTATTGTGTCTGCTTTTTTTGTTCTTCCAGTCGGAATAATGTTATTGTACAAAAATAGGCTTTGATTTAGAAAGACCCAGCATTTTTTTGTAAAATCTGTAATAAATTACTTTTTCCTGAACCCGCAGTTCCTCCAATAAATAAAAATTGCGGAACATCTAATTTTTCCAAATCAGATTCTAACTTGAACCTAATATCCTGAAGAAAAGGCGAGGTAAATGCATATAAAATAATCTCAACAATTCTTGAACCATAATTATCGTTATAGTCAATTACATACTTTCTATAGTTCTCAATCAATTTTTACAATACTTTCAATAGAACTTTTTTTATTTCTTCTTTTTCCAGCTTTTTTTGCCCAAATGGTTTCGTGCTTCCGTTTTTCTTCAATATATAATCCCGAACGCCCAAATCCACGATCAGTATCTTTTTGAAAATAATAATTCTCTTTCAGGAGTCGCTTGATTTAATTTTTGGAGCAATTTTAATTTCCAATTTAGGTTTTTATTTTTTTCGCAAATGTTTCAGGTGTCACAACCATACTTTCTTTCTTCTTAGCCTGTCGTGAATATTTTCTGTTTCTCATCAATCTTTTTAATTTCCTCAATTATTGGTAAAAAGCAACACTGTCTTCTTCCTTAACAATCACATCATTAAATTCTTTAACAATATCTTTCGAAATATCTATTTGCAATTTGGAATTTTTCATCTTGTGTAAATCTCACAGAAAATTTCTCTTCCTGTTTTTCATCATTATTTTTCATCTAAAACTTTAATTTTACTTTTCGCCTTTTTTTCCTTATAAACTTTTAGTAATAAAAATCAGTACAAGTTAAAAGTAATTTCATTAAAATATTCTTCAAACTGCCTAAATAACGGAGAATTATCAAAAAAATGACAATATTTTTCAAATTGGTTCCTTTTTATTTGAAAAAAAAGCCTGAAATGAAAGATTAGCTGATCCAAAAATCAATCTCGTCTCTGTATCATTTTTCAAAAGATAAAATTTACTATGAATTGTCGAACTTATTGGCACTCTCAGTTTCCACTTTTCTTCCACAATACTTTCTTGATTCTCCCTTGAAAGATTCTCAAAAAAACGGATTTGTTTCTTTTTAATAATCGCCTTTTGACTCTCAATCAAATTCTTAGTCTCATTTTCTAACGCCTTCAACCCTCTAACTTGGACATCTACATCTTGTATCCCAATAACCAAATCAACACTTTTAAACGGAGTTAGGTATTTATTCAAAAAACTTTCATCAGCTGAAAATGTGACAGCCTTTATCTCATAAAACCTATTACTATCGAAAAAAATCTCTTCAATTTCTAAATCAACTCTTTCACCATTTAAAATAATAAAAGAGCGTATTTTTTTAACTTTTTTTATAGTTTTCAGTTTTTTTCAATATTTTTCATTTTCAAATAAAGTTAAAGATTCAGATTCAGATTCTAATTTTTTTCCATTTTTTTCTCCTTGTCTATTGCATAATCTTTTTTTACTAGTATTCATTATTTCCCAAACTTTCAATATTTTTGTCTTTTTATATTTTTTTCTTCTTTATATCTATCGCTTTTTTTATATTATTTATAATATCCTCAAAGTATTCGTTCTGTTTTTTTGTTATTTCAAAAAGTTTTTCCAAAATAAATTTTTCTCATCTTTTTTTATTTTTCCAATTCAGAATAAAATAATGCTTCATCTTCCCTAAATTTTTAACCATTTTTCTTGAAAAATTTTTCTAAATTGCTATAATAATGTCTAGGAAAGCATCGTTTCACCATAATCTACATATTCATCTCCCATTAAATCATGTAATTCAGTATACTTATCATTCATTTTTTTATTCTCTGTTTCGTATTCTTCTTTTGACTTTCTCAATTGATCAAAAGATAAACTTTTTTTGTTTTTTTAATTTTATAGTTAACTCCATTAATTTTTTTATTTTTCTTATTATCTTCTTCTCTATAAAATTCATACAAATTCGTATTAAATCCATATTTTTCTTTTCTAAATCATCAAGAAAAAGAAATATTGCTTTTTCAAACAACATCCCAACTTTCATTATTTTTTTCTAATAATTCGCTACTTTTTTTCAGGAAAATTATCAATTATAAATTTTTTTAATCTAGACCTTTTTTTGAATTTTCTTCATCCCTATTGTGATATTTAGTAGTCGTATCATTGTTATAAATATCAATTTTTATTTCTTCTAATTTTTTTCTAGTACATACTTTTTTTAAAATCATTTTCAGAATTTGTATTTGTAAATGAATTTATTGAGCACAACAAAGAAATCAATCCTACAAACATAACTTTTGTGATTTTCATTAAATTAATTCTCCTTCTTTCTTTCTTTTCAACCTCTTCAAATACCCCTTCTTGTTTTCCAAAATCCTCAAACTTTCTCGAGCCTTCTGTATCGTCTTGTTATGCACCCAAACATCTAACCTATTATTTTCTAAATAAATCACCGCATAATCCCACTGTTTCGTAAGTGCCGTCGCAAAAAACCAAGCAACTACCATTTTCACATAATACTCTTCAGAATAAATATTCGCTACCATTTCCAAATATTCCTTTTTAAAGTCTTCATCCAAAAAAATCGTCATCAACATTTCTACACCAAACCTGCAAGTATAAGTTTTATCCGATTGAGACCATTCCTTTATTTTTTTCAATTAATTCTTTTTTTATGCTTTTTTTAAAAAAATCTTCGGAGAAATCGTATCACAAACCGCCCAATTATCAATAAATGGCAAAAATTTATCAAAGCAATTCAATACAGTTCTCAAAAATTTTTGCTCTCTGAAATAATTGCTCCATGCAACAAATTCTCATCATAATATTTATGTGGCAACTCCTTCAAAAAAATCTTCATATTCATTATTCTTTACCAATTTTTTTAGCCAATTTTTCTTATTTCAGAATTCTCACTCCAATAATTGTATCCTCTGGTACATTTGGTGTTAATTTACTTGAAAAATTTCATGTATTCTTTATCTTGACGTGAAAAATAATTCTTTTTTTGTATTTCCATTTTGAGTTCTCCTATTCAACTTTTTTTATTTAACTTTATCTAAATTTCTGATATTTTTATATAATTCATCTTTTTGTCTGCCATTTTCTATTTATTTTTTTAAACTTGAGAACAATATTATCATCTACTTTTAAACTTTCTTTAAAACCTTTTTCTTAACTCTTCACTAAGATATTTTTAAAAAAACAAATCTCTTTTTGATTACTTAATTTTGTGATATCTTCATAATTGTCTAATTCTTTATCTGTTAATCCTGCTTTTTTTAAAAGCATTATAAAAAAAAGTTTAAGCTTGTTAATACTATCATAATCAACGTTTGTTATTGTTACTTTTTACTTCAGTTTGTATTCTTTTTCTATAAAAGAAATAGATTTCAAAAACAAATTTAATGTAATTTAAACTTTTTATTAATTCATCTAATGTAATTTTTATTCACTTTATCACAAAATTCCTTATCTTTATCATTAAACTTTTTATAATTTTTTTAAATTTTTTTATAACTATCACCATTTTTCCTTTTTCTCTTGATATTGTAATTCTATAATTTTTCAAGCATAATTTTTTTATCACGATTTTCAAAGTCACTAATCATTTTATCAACAATTCCTTTAATTTGATCGCTATCACTTTGTGAAATATTTACTCCGTTTTTTTATGTAAACTTCATAATGGTTTTGTGCCATTCTCAATGTTCCTAAAAATAAATAATCCTAATAATATCTTTTTCATTTTTCTTTTTTCTTCTTCTTTCTATTTATTTTTATTTTATTTTTACTTTTTTATAATTTTTACTTATAAATAGTATAATCTATTTTTTTATTGTTTTCAAGATTTTTAACTATTTCTATTTTTATAAAAAATTAAAGTCCACATGTGACACTAAAAAATATCTTGAATAGATAAAAAATTAGTTGTTAATAAATTTGATTAAACCAAAACTCCCTTAGTCGAAGGAATTTCATTCTTATATTTCTCATCAATACTCACCGCTTCTGCCAAGGCCCTAGCAACGCCCTTAAAAATTGATTCAATTATATGATGTGAATTCGTTCCAGCCATATTTTTTATATGCAATGTCGCATTTAAATGTCGTGTAAATCCAATAAAAAATTCTTCCACCAATTCAGTATCAAAAGTTCCAACTTTCTCAGTCGGAATATTTACATCAAAATTCAAAAAATATCTTCCACTCAAATCAACTGCAACCAATGTCAATGCCTCATCCATTGGCAAAAGAAAGTTCCCGTATCTCTTAACTCCTTTTAAATCTCCCAAAGCCTCATAAAAACATTTCCCAAGCGCAATCCCAATATCTTCCGTACTGTGATGATCATCAACTTGTGTATCTCCATCACAATAAACCTTCAAGTCAAATCTCCCATGCTTCGCAAACAAGTCAAGCATGTGATCCAAAAATCCAACCCCTGTATTATTCTCATATTTCCCAGTTCCATCAATATTCAATTCAACTTTTATTTTTTTGTTTCAAATGTGTTTCTTTCAATTTTAGATTTTTCTCATAATTTTTATCCTTTCATTGCAAATTTATTTATAAATAGTATAATCTATTTTTTTATCTTTTTTTCAAGATTAATAGAAAAACAAGAAATTTATTTTTGAAATATTAAAAAAATCGTGGTATAATTTACTGGATAATGTATTTTTAAAAATATAGGAGGTGAAAAAGATGCTTTAGATATCTGATGAAAAGAGCTAGAAAATTTTTTTATAAAAAAGATTCGGTTTTGATTTTGATAAAATTGATAAAAATGAAATCATTTTTCTTCTAATAAAAGAATTTGAAAGAGCGATTGAAGAAAGAAAGAATGTTTTTTATGATAGTTCCGAATGTCTACGTGTATTGTGTGGGTATTTGTATTTGTCTAGGCGATATTTCTGATGTTTCCGTTATTAGAAAAAAAGTAAAATATGAAAATTGATATGGATATGGAGTTGCAATTGATGGCATATGGATTGATAGTTTAGAAAAATAATGGTAGGGGATAGAAGAATACGATATTCCATCAAGAAAAAGAAACTTATAAAAATATTTTTGTAGATGAATATAAAGTTGGCTATAGCATTCTGTATTAAATATTTTGAAATTTTAACAATCTTTATTTCTGACAAGGGAATTACCCCCTTGCATATTTATTTTATCATAATTCTTAATTTGCATTATTTTTTTCTAATAAATCTTTCCAATTTCTCAATAAAAATCTCCATTTTCCTCATCCGTTCCAATCGTAACCCTCAAATAATTATCAATTCTATCTTTTGAAAAATATCTTACTAAAACTCCATTTTCTTTTTAACTGTTTATACAAATCACCTGCGAAAAACATCTGTTATGAGAAATAAAAAAATAAAATTAGCACTCGAATTTAATACTTTAAATCCTAACTTTTTCAATTTTCTCAGATGTTTTTTCTCTAGTCTGAATAATTTTTGGCATTAGTTTTTTTCAAAATATTCATCATCCTTTAAAACGACTCGATTCCAGCTTCAATTGAAATTCTGTCGATTGTGTATGAGTTAAATGAAAATTTTAATCTATTCAATCCTTCAATTATACTTTCACAACCAAGTGCATATCCAAGCCGTATTCCTGCCATTGAACGTGATTTTGAAAATGTCTGAACAACAAGAACGTTATCGTATTTATTTATTAATTTTACAGCACTTTCTGCACCAAAGTCAACATATGCCTCATCAACGATAATTAACTGATTTGGATTATTTTTTTACTATTTCTTCAATTTTCATCTAGTTTCAAAAGCAATTGAAGTCGGTGCATTCGGATTTGTAATAATTATATGTCCATCCAAGTCTAAAATATTTCTGAATTTCAATTTCAAAATTATCATTTAATGGAAATCTTGATTTCCTTCACATTAAACAAATCAGCATAAACTGGATAAAAAAACTATATGTAATATCTGGATAATACACTTTATCTCCTGCATTAAAAAAATGTCATAAAAAAATAAATGCTAGAATTTCATCCGATCCATTTCCAATAAATACTTGCTTATGCGTAATTTTATCATTTATTTTTATTAGAAAAAAATATTTCAGCGATAACCTTTCTAAAGCTCTGTTACATCTGGATCTGGATATAGTTTCAAATCTTCCAAATTCATAGATTCTATTTTTCCTATAACTTTTGCTGATGGCGGATAAGGATTTTTCATTTGTATTAAGTTTAATATATTTTTTTGTCTTTTCGGCTGTTCACCTGGTGTGTAAGGCTCTATTTCCTTTTATTTTATCATTCCAAAAATTTTCCCCATTAATTTCTCCTTCCATTTTTTTAGTTATCAATATCGTTAAAACCACTAGTCATTTCATTCATAAAAAGTATTAAAATCATGCTCTAATTTCCATTTTCCATTAATTTTTACTTCTATTTCTGAATAATTTTTCATCATAATCAAAAATTGTTTAACTTTTCTTTAATTTCTTCATCAAGATATTTATAAAATTTATCAAATTTTTATTTTTATTAATTTTTTTCTATATTTTTCAAGTTCTTTGTATGAAATATTAGACTTTTTCAATTGCTTCATCAATAATTTTATCAGTATCAATATTATCTATATCTTTAAATTTTTAATACTATTTTTAACTTCTGTTTTATTTTTTTCTGAAAATGAAATTTCATTAACAAAAATTTTAAAATTATCAATTTCACCTAAAAAAATTTTTTTCCCATAACTTCATGTATTTTTATTAAAATACTCTTTTTGCAGCCTGTTTTTTTGTTTTTTTAGGAACATTTTTCCACCAATTCATCAATTGATTTATTCATATATTCACGATAAAGTCCTTTTTATAGTTTTTTTACCTTCTGTATTATATCTTTCAATTATTTCTTTATTTACAAGATTCTCAATTTCTTTACTATCCCTATCAACTTCACTTTGTGAAATTTTAACTCCACTTTTCACATAAACCTCATAATTACTTTGTGCCATTCCCAATGTTCCTAAAATAAATAATCCTAGTAGTATTTTTTTCATTAATTCCTCCAATTATTCTGTTATTAATTTTTTTGTTCTAATTATCTCGATTTTTGTAAAAAAATCTAAAAATATTTAGATGCTTTATTCCATCTTCGCTTAAATTTATTTCATCCATCGAAATTATAAACTTCTGAAAATTATCTTTTACTTTCTTTAATGGCATTATCTCTCTCTTGAATGTATTTTTCATCAAGTATCGTTGCTGACACTTGATAATATTCTCTTTCATTATTTCGTTCTGCTATAAAATCTATTTCCAAATCTCCAATTTTACCAATATACACAGTATATCCACGTCTAATCAATTCCAAATAAACTATATTTTTCCAAAATATGCCCAATATCGCTATGTTTTTTTATTTATAAGCAATTTTCTTAGTCCTATGTCAACTATATAATACTTCTCCAGCGACTTTAAATGTTGCTTTCCTTTTATATCATAACGTCCAGCTTTTGTACAAAATAAACGATGATTTAAGGGCTTCTATATAATTTTCAACGGTAGAAGATGTAGTTTTTTTCTACCATAGGAAACAAGAGTATCTGCTATTTTTTTGGGTGAGACGATATTTCCGATGTTTTTCAAATAGAAATTTTTACTACAGATTCGAGTAATGTAATATCCTGTACTTTATTTCTTGCAACTATATCTTTTTAGCAAAAATTGTGTTGTATATTCCCATTAAATAGTCTTTTTCTTATATCGTCATCTTTTTATTTGTATTGCATAGGAAATCCACCATTTTTCAAAATATCTATTCCAAGCCTGTCTCACATCATGTATTTCATCCAATTTAAGATATTCAGAAAAAGATAAAGGGCAATATGGATATTTCGATATATCTGCCTGAAAAGCAGTGTTGCCAATTCGCCAGATAGCATCATCGCATTGGAGCCTGTTATATAAATATCTGTGTTATCCTTTATAAATAAAGAATCCACTGCCCTTTGAAAATTTTTCAACTTCCTGAATTTCATCAATAAATATATAATTTTTTTATTAGGCACAAGCCTTTCTTCTATATATTGATACAATGCTCTATAATTTTTTTAAATCTTCAAACTTCAAATCCTCAAAGTTTATAGAAATTATCTGTTCTTCCAAAACATCCGATTCCATTAAAAAGGTTCTAAATTGAGATAGCAATGTAGATTTCCCGCACCGCCTAACGCCTGTAATAACCTTTTATTATCTGCATATCTTTTTATTTTTTTAACTTTTTCCAAGTATTCAGTTCTTTTAACCATAAAATCACCTCATACAAAGTATATCAAAAAAAGAAATATAATCAATTTTTTTATTTTTCTATTCAAAAAAATTTCAATTCCACAACTTTTTTTCTTTTTCTAAAGCAAAAAAATTTCTAAAAAAATCAAATACTTTTTTTATTTTTAAAAATGAAAAAAATTTTAATATTTTTGAAAAAGCCTGAAAACTAGAAATTTATAATTTTCAATCTCCTCAAAAAAATTATTAAAAATCTGTTTTTCAGACAAATCATTTTTTTATTTCTCAAATCTTTTAGAAACTGAACGAGCATGTGCTGTAAGTCCTTCATTTTCAGCAAATTTAATTACTTTATCTTTAACTTCTTCCAATCCTTGTTTAGAATAATAAATAAATGAAGATTTTTTTAATGAAATCATCTACTGATAAAGGTGATGAAAATTTAAATTTGTTCCACTTGTTGGTAATGTGTGATTTGGACCTGCCAAATAATCTCCAATTGGTTCAGGTGTATTATGTCCCATAAAGATTGAACCTGCGTTTTTTATTCTTGGCAATAATTCAAAAGGATTATCTACTGCTAATTCTAAATGTTCTGGTGCTATAAAATTACTTACAAAAACTGCTTCATCCATATTTTCTACAATTATAATTCTACCTTGAGTTTCAATTGAAGTTCTAGCAATTTCTTCTCTAGGTAATTCCCTTAGTTGTTTTTCTACCTCTACTGCTACCTCATCTGCTAATTTTTGTGATGTTGTAACCAATATACTGGCTGCTAATTTGTCGTGTTCTGCTTGTGATAATAAATCTGCCGCCGTATGAACTGGATCTGCACTTTCATCAGCAATGATCAATACTTCACTTGGCCCAGCTATCATATCAATTGAAACTTCTCCGTAAACCATTTTCTTAGCCATTGCAACGTAAATATTCCCTGGTCCACCAATTTTATAAACTTTTGGAATAGTTTCTGTACCATAACTAAGAGCGGCTATTGATTGAGCTCCACCTACTTTAAAGATTCTATCAACTCCAGAAATTTTTGCAGCAACTAAAAGAGATGGTAAAATTGATCCATCTTTTGTTGGAGGTGTTACCATTACGATTTCTTTACATCCTGCGATTTTCGCTGGAACTGCATTCATTAAAACAGTTGATGGATAAGCAGTTGTACCTCCTGGAACATAAAGCCCAACTTTTTTTCAATAGGATTAATAACTTGCCCTCAAAAACTACTCCATTTTTCCTGTCGTATTAAAAAAATCATTTCTAACTTGCTTTTTCGTGAAATTTTTTTAATATTATCATGAGAATATTGAATAACTTCCAGCAATTCCTTATCAATCGTATCAAAAGCCTTTTTTTAATTTCTTCTTCCGTAACTTCCAAATTTTTCTAGTTTCACTCCATCAAATTTTTTTCAGTATATTCAATCAAAAGCCTTATCTCCTCTATCTCTAACATCTTTTAAAAATACTTTCCACAGTTTCATTTACATCATCATAAGAAAAATTGACTTCTAGCAAGTTCCTTTTTCCAAATCAACCTCTTTTGAATATTTTTATAGTTTTAATCATAACAGATCACTCCATTTCATTTTTTTATTTTTAAAAAAATATAAATTTTTTTATAAAATTTCTTTTATACTTTTTAACAATTTTTTTCTATTTCTTCATTTTTTTAAATCTATAAACGACTTATTAGCAATAAATCTAGCACTTATATCTTCAATAGTTTTCAATACTTTCAAGTTATTTTTCCTTTAAAGTTGTTCCAGTTTCAACAATATCCATAATCACATCAGAAAGTCCCAAAATTGGTGCTATTTCAATAGAACCATTTAGTTTTATAAGTTCCACATCTCTATTAATTGAATCAAAATATTTTTTTGAAACATTTTAAATATTTTTGTCGCTACTACCAATGGTCTATCAAAATTTTCCTTAAAATTCACAGGCCCTGCAATTGCAAATTTACATTTACCAAATCCCAAATCCATTAGGCTCATAAATATCAGGATTTTTCCTCAAGCAGAACGTCTCTTCCCACAACTCCAATATCTGCACTTCCCTTTTTCAACATAAACCCCAACATCTGACGGTTTTACCAAAAGAAACCTAACATTTTTTTCTTGATTTTTCAAAAATCAATTTCCTATTATCTTCCTTTATTTCTGAACTTTCATAACCTATTTTTTTCAAATAAATCATATACTTTATTTCCTAATCTTCCTTTAGGAAGAGCAATATTATCATAAAAAGCTCCTTTCATTCTTTACATTGATTTTTTTCATTAACTAAATTTCCATTTTTTTAAATAAATATTTTTTTCATCATAATTAAAAAAATTTCGCTATCATTTTCTTTTTAAATTCTCAATATTTTCTGTTCTCACTCGAAGTCCTTTTTCCTGAAAAATCATTTACAATTTCTACCAATTTTTCAAAATCACTATTATCATAAGCAATCAATATTTCAAAATCATTTTTTTATCTTCATCTTTATAATAACCCTTCAAACTATCAGTTAAAATCGCAAATCCAACTGCTCCTGTGTCAACTCCAAATTTTTTCAAACAATTTGTCATATCTTCCACCAGTCAAAATCACGTTTGGAAATCCTTCAATGTATCCTTGCAAAAATAATTCCATTGTAGTAATTTAAATTTTTTTACGATAGAAAAAAATCAAATACAATTTTTTTGATTTTTTTATGAAATTTAAACAGTAAATTATTTAATTGTTTAAGTTCAAGCAAAAATTTCCTTTATATCATCATTCATTTCATATTTCAAAAGTTCTTTTTCAATATCCTCTAAATCTCCAGATAATTCAGGAATTTTTATAAATCAATTGTTTTACATTTTCAGAAATAAATTTATTATTTTTCCAATATCCTTCTTATATCATGACTATTTTTTTCTTGTTTATACAATCAAAAAAATTTCTTCTTTCACTTCATATTCCAAATTAAGATTATCAAAAAAATCGAAGAAATAAATCGAGCATGTGACAAAGTAATCATACTTTTTTTCATTTATAATATCCAAACTCTTTATTGCAAGATCCACAATTTCAAAATCCAAAAAAATGTAGATTCTTTCCCAATCAAACTCAATCCCCAGCTGTTCATCTTCCTCGTATCCAACATATTTTTGTCAGATTATAAGTATTTTTCTTGATAATAAATTTTACTATATTTCAAAGATTGATCCTTAGAAATTTTTCTTAGCGACTGACAATGTAATATCGGGCCTTAAAAGCTAATAACTTCCCATTTGGACTCATCACTGTCAAAACATTTCTATCAATAAAATCCTTGTTTTTCATTATACAAATCATATTCCTCAAAACTAGGAAGTGAAATCCTTTTTATACCCATACGAATCATACATTTTACGTATATCCAATAATATTAAGTCTTTCTTGCTCAAATTTTTTTATAATTTTTTCACAATTTACCTCACTTTCCACATGCATTATTTTTATTATTTTTATCTTGTTATATAATTATCTTACCATATAATCACAAAAAAAGGAAGTTTTTATGCTCCCTTTTCTCCCTTTTTAACAAATTTAGTACAATATTTCTTTAAAAAAACATAATTTTTTTATTTTTTTAGATTAATTATAAAAATAAATTCGCTTGATAACTTAATTTTTTTTATTTAATAAGAGGTTATCTCATAAGGTAAATAAAATTATTAAATCATAAATTTTGTATAATTACTATTTTTTTATAAAACTAGTAAAAATATTACTTCTCTATTTTTTTGAGAATATATAATGTTTGTGTTAATGAAATTATTTTTTTAACTAAACATTTGTTTATTTACTTTATTGAATTTTTATTTCTGAACAAGTCTAATAAAAAAATCAATTTAAAAATTTACAATTCATAAATACTTATAATATCTTTTAAATTCCCCGCTAGCCTCATCTTCAAACTAGTAAAAAGCATTCCAATTCAGACTTTCCTGTCTTTCTCTTTCTTCATCTAGCAAAAGTTTATACCGAAAATCAATATGAACATGCTCTTCTTCATTTTTCAAAGAATTTTCAGGAATCTCAATCACATTAACATCAATCAGCCCAAAGTTCTTCATCTTCTTATCAACCACAGCACTAAATCCCGTTTCTTCAAAAAAACTCACGAATAGCCGTATCCAAAGGCATCTCATCATTTTCCACATGCCCCGCTATCAACAAAATTGTTTTTAAATAAGGATGTCTTATAAAATAGCATTTTTCATTTTTAAAAACTGCCGCACTTGCTGACAAATGCACCTTTGACTTCCTATTTGTCAAATTTTTTTGCTTCCGCCTTTAACAATATTTCCAAAAATACTTTCAATTTTTTTCAGTTAATTCAGGCTCATATTCTATCAAAAGCTCATCACATGATTTTTTTCAAAAAAATTTATATTTTTCCATCTTCAATTCAAAATTCCCTTCTTATAAATTTTTTTAATATCTGTCATTAAATTTTTGATAAATAAACAATATCAAAGTAATCGGAATTATCCATATCGCAACGGATAAAAAAATATTCTAAGTGCCAATTTCAGCAATGCAATCACAGCCACAATCCCAATCGCTATTCCCAAACATTTTATTAATATTTCTAAATTACTTTTTTTGGTGTTACATCTTTCATTTTTTTACCTTCTTTCTTATTCTTATTTATTTTTAGACTATAGACAAATATAATCTCAATTATTTTTGAAGTTATATTATTTATTTTTATACTCAAATCCATTTAAAAATAGAACTGCTAAAAATTATATAAATCTATAGTCATAATTTTTTTGAGTTCAGTTTTTAAGTCAGTTTTACTATATAAAAATTTAAATTTCCTCTAAAATTTTTTTACTCTACAAATAATTTAATTTTTTTGGAATAAAATAGAATAATTCCCAATATATTATATTTTTAAATAAAAAAATCAAATATTTTTTTACAAGTATTCGTTCCTTCCCTTCCTAGTTTCCCCTTTGTCCAAAAAAACAATTTATATTTCCCAAACCCTCTAATCGTAATCAAACTCCCAATTTCAAGCAATTTAGATTTATCTTTTTCTTCCACATAATCAACAAAAACTTTTTCCCTTTTCAATCGGATCAATTACTTTTTGTACGAGATAGATTTGTGATTGTCGAAACTATACTATCTAACCGCTTTGATGGAACTGTAATTAATTTATCATTATATCTATACTTAGGAAGATCGTTTTTATTTTTAACATCCACAATCTCAATTTCACAAAAGTTTGCCTTCCCAATCTGCTTCAACTCTGAAACAATATAATCCGAAATTTTTTCAGAAACTGGAATATATCCACAAATCCATCTTTTTTTATCATCTTCAAGAATCAAGTCCCCCATAAGTTCTCTTCTTACATTAAGCCCCATAAGACTTCCCAAAAAATCCTTATGTAAATACTCTCGAAATCTTGAATCTATTGATATTTTTTTAACAATTTATTTGGAAATTGAAGTTCATTTCGATTAAGTCCAAAATTTTCAAGATCACTCTCATTATTCTCAAATCCAAAATTATTATTACCATCTATAAAACCATCAGGAACAAATGCAATCTGTTTTTCTATCACTATCCTCAAAAATTCCATCACAAATAATATTTACTCCTCCAAATTTCTTCCCTAATTTCTTCCAAAAAAATTTGGTGTATAAAATTCCTCTGTAAAACTAATAATTTCATAATCTTGTGCGATTTCATAATAGTTATATAATTTACTAGCCAAATATTCCTGCTCTTTTTGGAAATTGTTTTTAAAAAGTTTTTCTTTTTTTCATTTGTTGTTCCCTTTCTTAATTTTTATTTATATAATTTTTTTCTATTTTTTTCGCTCATTATTGCTTATTATTTTTTTACTTATTTATTTAATTTAAATATTATAATATTTATTATTTAAATGTTTATAATACAATATATAAGCATACACAATAATAGTTATAATTATTAATTAAAGTATAAGTTAAGTTATTGTGTATAATATAGGTATAAGGGTATATAATATATAAATTAAAAAAATATAGCGTCCGATAATTTTTGTTTTTAAATTTTTAAAAAAATAATAAAATTAGTCAATTAAGTCAATTATACATTGATTTGCTCTTATTATTATCCTAATTTAATTATCCTAATTTACATTACGATGTTTATGTTCCTTTTTTTATTTTTCACTTCCACTTCGCTTTATCTCCATTTTTTTCAACTTACTTCTAATTAACTCAAAAACAAAAAAATATAAAAAAAATATTACTACTCTATAATTTTTTTCTTTGCTATGTACGTTAAATATTTTTTTAGTTATTAATGGAAACTTTCTCTTATTTTTTTATTTAATATTTTTTTATCAATTTCTTCTCTTATGATAAAAAAATTTTTTTGAAAAAAATATTTCTTTTCATTATTAATCTTCACTAACAACTCTCAGGTTATCCCAATTAGTATTTTTCACTTTTTCTCTTTTTTTCTTCTGCATTTCAAATTTTTTTCATATTCAGAAATTAAGTTGCCTAATTTAGAAATCACATAGTTTACGACACCAATATCATCACCAAATCCAATAATTGGCAAAAATATCAGGCACTGCATCAATTGTTGAGATAACATAAATAATTGCTCCCACAATCTTTACCTTATCCATTGTTGGAATCTTAAATTCTCCTCTTCTATCTGATTTCACCATTCTCACAAGAAGTTCAAATTTCGTTGCAACTTCTCCCAAATTATTTTTTTCAATTTTTCCAGCTTTTTCAGATCTTTTGCTGTAATTTTTTTATTTTTTTATATTTTTTTCATATAATTTTTTTGCATTTTTTTAACATAATTTTTTTCCTCTTTCATACATTTAGGATACTTTATTTGTAATTATACTAAAAAAATCTTTTTTTATTCAATTATATTGGCTTATTATTATCAAAGTAAAAAAATTTTTGAAACTTCACAAAAAGACACAAATTTTTACATAATTTTTGTCAAAATTTATTGATATTATATTCTTGTCGATAAGGAAAGGACATAAAAAAATAAAATTATAAATAAATTGGAGGAATTATTATGAAAAAAATAGGAAAAAAAGAAAATTTTTAGGAATCGCTTTATTAACATCGTTATCTATATTTGCAGGTACAACAGCAAATAATATTACCAGAACAGCAACTACAACAAATAACACAGTAAATGATGAATATAGACCGCCACATAAATTACAAAAAGATTCAAATGGAAATCTTGTAGATGAAAATGGAAATATTATAAAAAAAACCTGACCCAAATTTAGAATTGAAGAATTAAAGACAAAAATTAAACAATGGAAAAAAATTACAAAGGCTGAAGGAGCCGAAATCGCAAAAAAATGCTAGATAGAAGAGGTCCTCACAAACCAAACGATAAATGTAAGCCAAAAGATGCTCCAAAAAGATTGACTGACACAGAAATTCAATCATTAACAGATTCATTAAATAGCGGAAAAAGTTACAAAAAGATGAAGCAGCTAAATTAATAGAAATGTTAAATCATAGACCCTAAAGGACCTAGACCTGATGATGCACCTTTAAATTAAAAAGTTAATTACTCTAACATGATCATACTAAACTAATTAATGCTAACAAATATATAATCTTTGATATTCACAACTTAAATGACAGTTCTATATTAACTCTCTCTACTGCTATTTAAGTTCAAAAATAGCAATCTTGTAAATTATAAAAAAATAAGAACTATAATTTATTAAGACTGTCATTTTTCTTTTTATTATTATAATTATTAATTTACATTTTTTTCTCTCACTTTTGTCTATCTGTGCTGTTGTGAACTTTTTATTTATTATATGAAAATCAGCATTTTTACTAGTAAGTAATATGTAATAATAAGTAAATATAGATATTATTATAATTTACAATATAATTTTTGTTATATTTTTGAGATAAGTGAAATAATAAAAACAAACATAATGAGTCCGATAATTTAATTAGTTTATTATAAAAAAATTAATAAGAAAAATAGATTTGATTTTTTTCAGATTTTTTTCATAAAAAAATTTCAGATTTTTTTCATAAAAAAAGCCAAATTTTCACTTGGCTAATTTTTTTAATTAATTTTTCTAATTTTTCTATTTATTTTTTTAATAATCCCAGCATTTCTCAAATATTCTCTAGCAAACATCTTCCGCTTTCTCACCTTTCACAGAAACACGGTAATTCATTGTCGACATTTCTTCATCTGAAATTTTTGCCACTCAATTTTTTTCCAAAATCTTTTTTTCAATTTAGGATATTTTTTTCAAAGTTTCCTCACGCATCATTGGAGAACCTTGATATGGCGGAAATAAGTGCTTATCATCCTTTAAAATAACCATATTATACTGAGCAAGTTCAGGATCAGTAGAATATGCGTCAACCAAGTTAATATCGCCACTTTGAACAGCAACATAACGAAGTTTTTGGCTCAAACTCTTTAATATTTGGAATTTCAAATTGATACAATTTTTTTAAGTCCAAGATATCCATCTTCACGGTCATTAAATTCTCTTGTAAATCCAGACTTTTTATCTTATCCTTCACTCTCGCCAAATCAGAAATCGTCTTCAAATTATTTTTCATCGGCAAATTTCTTGCTAACAGCGATTGCATAAGTATTATTATATTTCATAGGTTTTTAACATAACCATTTTTAAATTTAGTTTCCATTCCTTTTTTTGTGCTTGATTAAAAACATCTTCGGCATTGTTATTCACAGGAGTTTCGTTCAAGAAAGTGAAAACGGCAGTTCCTGAAAATTCAGGATAAATATCAATATCGTGATTTTTTCAAAGCATTGAATACGAATGAAGTTTTTTTCCAAGTCCAGGTTTTAACTCAACGCCAAGTTTACTATTTTCTTCAATCAAAATTTTATACATATTTATCAATATTTCTGGCTCAGAACCAAGTTTTTCCAGAAATTATCAATTTATCTTTTTTTGTATTATTAAAACTGCTAATTGACCCAAAAAGACACGCAAATGTGATTAAAATTAGGAAAAATTAATATTTTTTTGATACTCAATTTTTTTCCAATTGTTTAAAGATAAAATCGAATAAAATCGCAAGTAAAAGCAGCAGGAATTGCTCCTAACAAAATCAAATAATTATTATTTCTATCTAAACCAAGTAAAATCAACTTTCCAAGTCCTCCAGCTCCAACAAGTGAAGCCAATGTGGCAGTCCCAATAATCAAAACTGCAGCCGTTCTAACTCCGGTCATTATTACAGGCATAGCCAGTGGAAGTTGAACTTTTGTAAGTTGTTGAAATTTATTCATTCCTAAAGCTCTTGAAGTTACCATATACATTGGATCTACGCCAGTAATTCCAGTGTAAGTATTATGTAAAATTGGAAGCAGAGCATAAAGTATTAAGGCGATTATCGCAGGTTTTCTTCCAATTCCAACGATGGGTATTAAAAGTGCTAAAATTGCTAAAGACGGTATAGTTTGAATAACGCCGTTAATTGCAATAACGATATTTGCTAATTTTTTGTGGTAACTTAAATAAATTCCTAGTGGAATGGCGATAATAAGAGCAATTATTAGTGCGATAAAAGAAATTTGAATATGTTCCACAATTCCGCTAAAAAGTTCGTCTTTCTTTTCTAAAAAAAGTCAAAATTAATTTATTCATAAATTTCACCTTCTTTCTTTTTGATAAATTATAAATTTTTTTCACAAAAATCATTTTTAGGATTTGAGATTATTTCGTGTTTTGTTCCAGTTTGAACTAACTTGCCATCTTGAATAATACAAATTTTATCCCCCAATAAAAATGCTTCTTCAATATCATGAGTTACAAAAACAATTGTTTTGTGAATTTGTTTCTGAAGTTTTTTCACATCTTCCTGTAAATTCGCACGAGTGATTGGATCTAACGCACTAAATGGCTCATCCATCAAAAATAATTTTTTTGGATCAGCAGTGAGACTCTTGCAATTCCAACTCTTTGTGCTTCTCCACCAGACAATTCCGAAGGGTTTCTCTTTCGATATTTTTTTCAGGCTCAAGTCCAACCATAGTTAATAACTCGTCAATTCTTGCATCAATTTTTTCTTTCTTCCATTTTTTCAATTCAGGCACAATCGCAATGTTTTCTTCAACTGTCATATGCGGAAAAAGTGCCACTTGCTGCAAAGCATATCCAATATCCCAACGCATTTTGTGAATATTGTAATCCTTCACATTTTTTTCCCATTAATTTTCACTTCCCCAGTCGTATTATCCTCCAATCGATTAATCATTTTTTTAAAAGCGTAGTTTTTCCCGCTCCCCAGATGGTCCAATAAAAACCGTAATTTCAGACTCATTTATAGTCAAGTTTATATTTTTTTAATCCAACATTTCCATTTGGATAAGTCATTCCAACATTGATAAATTCTATCATTTATTTACCTCCAGTTAAATACCAAATTATTTTTTTATTAAATTCCTGTTCAGACTTTTTCAAAAATTATACAAAACTTTTTTCTAAAGTCGCCTCAAAAGCCAATCTCTCCTCATCTGAAATTCCTTCAAAAGAGATTTCAGTCATTTTATCAGAAATTTCATCATATTCACTTTTCAAGGATTTTTGCATAATCCGTCAAAAAAATTAAAATTTTTCCGTTTATCATTTTCATCTACTCTTCTTTCCAATAATTTTTTTCTTCCATCCGTTCAAGCATCGTTGTAAGCGAACTCATAGCAAGACCAGATTTTTTTCGACAATTCTCTATTACTAATTCCGTCATTTTTCCCAAAGTACATGCAAAATTCGACCTTGTTCTCCATTAAATGCCGTTATATTTTTTTGTGCCAAAAATTTATTCAAAAAGTCTAGTATTTACTTGTTTTATTCTGCTTATATAAAATCCAGAGTTTGATTTCATAGATTTCCTCCTTTACAAAATTATTACTATATGATAATATATTTATATAAGAATATTACTATATCGTAAATATATGTTACCATATAGTAATATAAAAAGTCAAATATTTTTTTATAAAAAAATGATAAAAATGTTTTTAAAAAAATAAAAAAAACAAAAAGGAAGGAAGTTAAAAAAATTATGGAAAGAAAATTTATGAAAGCAATGGTGCTTGAAAAAAACCTTGCAGTGCTGAAGAAATGAAAATAAAAAATATTCCAATTCCAGAAGTGAAAGAGGACTGGATTCTTGTGAAAATAAAGGCATTTGGTATAAATAGAGCAGAAATTTTTTTACTCGTCAAGGAGATTCGCCATCAGTAAAACTTTCCAGAATAATCGGAATTGAATGTGTCGGCGTTGTGGAAGATCCGTCTAACAGCGATTTTAAAAAAGGTGACAAAGTTTTTTCAATGATGAATGGAATGGGAAGAGAATTTGACGGAAGTTATGCAGAATATATTTTGATTCCGAAAAATCAAGTTTATAGATTGCCTAATGAAAGAAGTTTCTTCAAGAATATTGATAATATCGAGTTAAAAAAAATAAGGAGCAATTAAAAGAAAAAAATTTTTCAGAAAATTTGGAAATCACAGAAAAAAATATTTTCTGGTCAGAAATTGCAGCATATCCAGAGACTTTTATTATACAGCGTACGGCTCACTTTTTAAAAGTTTGAAATTAAAGGAAGGAGAAACACTTTTAGTTCGAGGTGGAACAGGGTCAGTGGCATTAGCAACTATTCAGTTGGCAAAAGCTATCAATGTAAAAGTTGTTGCTACGAGCAGAAGTGCATCTAAAAAGCAGTTTTTTTGAAGGAAAAAAAGGCGCAGATGAAGTGATTGTTGGAGATGAAAATTTTGATAAAAATCTGAGAAAATTGTTTCCAGATGGCGTGGATAAAGTTTTGGAATTAATTGGAAGACCGACTTTGAAATCGTCACTAAAATCAGTAAAGCAAGGTGGAATCGTCTGTATGACAGGATGTCTTGGTGGATGGATAATTGAAGATTTTGAGCCATTGGTTGATATTATTTCAGAGTCGTATTTAACTTCATTTGATAGTACAAATGTCAATAAAGATACAGTTAATGAAATGTTTGATTTTCTTGAAAGACACTCGATAAGACCTAAAATTTCAAAAGTTTTTACATTGGATGAAATCGCAAAAGCACATGAATTTTTGGAAGGAAATATGGCGAATGGGAAAGTTGTTGTGGTTGTATAAAAAAATATGAAGAATTGCTCATTTGACAAATGGGCATTTTTGATATATAATTAAATATATTTGCAAATGATTTGCAAAATCGAAAAACATTTTTAGGAGATGTTATTATGAAATTGACAAAAAAAAGGCAGGAAGTGCTTAATCTTGTGCAATCTTCCAGTATGCCTGTAAATGCTAAAATTTTGAAGTCTCAAGTGGATTTTTGACTTATCGACTGTTTATCGGGCTTTGGATTTTTTTGGAAAAAAAATAATTATATTTTTTTCGTTTGATTTTGAAAATGAAAAAGTATTATTTTAAAGAGGAAAATGCCAATTTTTTTATTTGTGATTCTTGCAAGCATATTGAAACTGTACCAGAATTTTCAAATAAAAGAAACAGAAAAGGAAAAAAAGCGAATTAAAAAAACGAGGCTTTTTCACTATTGTCACATCTTTCAATTTTTTAAAGGAAAATGCAATGATTGTGATTAAATTTATGATTTATAAAAAAATTACATATAGGAGGAATTAAAATGAAAAAAATTATTATCATTACTTTTTATTATCAGCTCTTTTTATTTTTTTCTTGCGGAAATAAATCGAAACTAAAAAAAGAGCAAGGAACTGCAGGAACAAAGGAAAAAAAATTGTGACAAGCGTGCCACCTCTAAAATGGCTTGCTCAAAAAAATTGCAGGAAATGACTTTGAAGTTATTTCAATTGTGCAACCGAATATGAATCATGAGTTGTTTGAACCCAAAACCTTCAGACTTGAAAATTTTTGGAAAATTCAAAAGTATTTTTTTACTTATGATATGCTGGGATTTGAAGAAACTATTTCTGATAGTTTGAGTGATAAAAATAAAATTGTTAATGTTTTTAGATGGTGTTGATAAAAACTTGTTTATCAAAGGAGATCATGACCATGAACATGAGCACGAACATGGGAAAAAAATGAGAAAACACGAGCATGAAGAACATGAAGGAATTGATCCACATGTTTGGTTTTCGCTTGATATGATGCCTAAAGTTGCTGAAAAATATAAAAAAATGAATTGTCAAAACTTTACCCTGATAAAAAAAGAAACTTTTGAAAAAAATTACAATGCTTTCATTACAGAACTTAACCAAGTAAAAGAAGAACTTTCTCAAAAAAATGGCTTCAAAAACTAAAAAAAGTCATTTATGATTTATCACCCTGCATTAAACTATTTCCTAAAAAAATTATGCCATTGAAGAAATTTCAATCGAACAGGAAGGAAAAGAGCCATCAGCACAGCAAATAAGAGAAATTATTGATGAGGCAAAAGAACACAACGTAACTACAATCCTAGTTCAGCCTCAATTTCCTAAACAAAGTGCTGAAGCCATTTCAAAAAGAAATTCCTAACTCGAAAGTTGCTGAATTTAATGTTGACAAGGAAAATGTATTTGAAAATCTAAAACAATTTGTTGATTATCTAGATTAAAAAAATTTTTTTATTTAGCAAAACAGAATGAGAAGAAAAAAACGAAAGGATAAAAAAATTTAATGGCTAATGAACAAAATAAAAAAACTTGTAAGTGTACGTGATCTTAATTTTAAATATAATAACGATTATATTTTTAAATGATATTAATTTGGATATTTTTTTAAAGGAAAGAACGTGGCAATTCTAGGAAGAAATGGTGGTGGAAAAATCAACTTTAGTCAAAATTATGCTTGGATTTTTTTGAAAAAAATTCTGGCAGTATTAAGTTTTTACAAATAATAACAAAATCAGGGTATCTTCCACAAATAAAGGGAATTTGACACTTCCTTCCCAATTAATATTTTTTTGACTTGGTAATTTCAGGACTAACTAATAAAAAAATCTTTTTAGAAAATTTAATAAGGAAGAAAAAAACAGGCTGAAACATTGCTAAAGGAATTTGATATTTTTTTCACTTGAAAAAAATAAACTAATAAATGAAGTGTCTGGAGGGCAGCTTCAAAGAGCTTTTAATTGCACGTGCCTTAATCTCTTCGCCAGAACTTATTTTTTTCTAGATGAGCCAGAATCATTTCTGGATAAAGGAATTTGAATTTAAACTTTTTGAAAAAAATAAAGAAGTTATCAGACTCGACAATAGTTGTAATTTCTCACGAACTGGAAAAAAAATTTATGATTACATTGATTCAATTTTTTTGTCGTGGAAGGTAATATCCGTGTTTTTTTGAAAAAAAGAAGATTATGTGTGCAGCAATCCTTATTTACACTCACATAAATAAAATAAAAAAACAAAAAAATAAATAAAGATTGGAGAAATATGGAATTTATAAAAAAATTTTTTTGAATATACTTTTTATGAGAAATGCCCTTATTGTAGGGCTTCTTTCAAGTATATGCTGCGGAATAATAGGAACTTATATTGTAAATAAAAAAATGGTTTTTATTTCATCAAGTATCAGCCACGCCTCTTACGGCGGTATCGGAATAGGAATTTACCTGATTTATTTCTTTAACTTGCCAATAAAAGATCCATTATTTTTTTGGACTAATTTTTCTCAATATTGTCAGGTGTGCTGATTTTTGGTTTTTAAAAGACACTCTTCACGTTGACGGTGATTTGGGAATAGGTATCGTTATGTCAATGGGAATGGCTATTGGAATTATTTTTTCCTTTTTAACCCCAGGCTACCAGTCCGATATGTCAACTTATTTATTTGGAAATATCCTTTTATCCAACAGCCTGAACATAATTTTACTGCTAATACTGGACATCATCACAATCACGTTTTTCATCATCTTCTACAAAAGTATCGTCTACACCAGCTTTGATGAAAACTTTTACAAAATCCACAACGTCCCAGTAACCTTCATAAACTATTTTATGATAATCCTAATATCCTCTGTCATAATAATAAACATAAAAACAATAGGAATCATCCTAATAATCTCAATCCTGACAATCCCTCAGGCAATCGCAGCCTCACTCGCAAGAAAATACTCAACAATTATAATTCTATCCATAATTTTTCTCATTCATCGGAATACTATCAGGACTGTATTTTTTTCCTACACGCTGAATATTCCATCAGGCCCTTCGATTATTGTATTGCTTACGATTTTATTGGCGTTAGTTAAGATTTGGGGATTTGTGAAGGGAAAAATTTTTTTGAATTAATAAATTTTAATTATAAAACACCTTCCTTTTAGAGTAATTTTTAAAGTTACTGTTACAACGGAAGGTGTAATTTTTAGAAATCTATTTTATCTGAAACATTTTAATTTATTATTTTTTTCTAGTTTTTGCCCAGTATTATTTTCTTTTTTTATTTACAACATTATATATAATATTCTATATTGTCATCATTATTTTTTTAACCTTCGATTCAATCATTGATTTTTAATTTATTAGAAATTAATTTTTTTCTCCAATTTCATCTATTATAAACTTAACCTCAGTATTATTTTTTTATTTGCGAGTAATTTTTCAGACTTTTTCTATTTTTATCTACTACCCCTTTAATCTTTTTCAGTAGCAAATTTTCCAAAAAGTCGATTCTAAGAACATAGTATTCTTAAACAAATCAATAATATTGGCTCCCAAAAAGTTTTCACGTCATTATGTATTTTGGCTTCAATTTTTTTCCATTCTCTTTTTCTAAATAAATACAATCTTTTGCCAAAACATCTGCTATTAAAAAAAGGACTGTGTGTTGCAAAAATCAATTTAAACTTTTTATCTTCATACCTTTCTAATTCTTCTATTAATTCATATAAAAATCTTCTGCTCCATTCAGGGTGTAAAAACTTTCTATTTCATCAAATAAAAAGTGTAATGTATTTTTCTATCTTTAAATTCAGCATTTAAAACTCCATGAAGTGTTGAAAAAAATATTGTAATTTTATTCTTTCTCCATCGCTTAATCCTTCTTCCTCTATTTTTTTATAAACTCTACGCTTTTTAAATAATAAATCTATATCCTTTTTTTCTTTTTGGAATATAAAAAAATTATCGTATTCTTCTAAGAAGTCAATAATTTCCTCTCTCTTTAAAATTAATTATAAATTTTTTTAATAATTTTGTTATATTGAATATTTATTTCATCTTTTTGCTGCTACAATATCATTTATGCGGGTAGTATGTCGCCTATAATCTCCTTGTAATTTTTTTCTGTTAAATTCGATTTGGTTTCCTGATTTTTCTTGATAACCTTTCAATTCTTTTTTTAATAATATTTCAAATTTTTTTCACTTGAAGATTTATCATCTAGTAATTTCAACATTTTATTTTTTTATCTTTTTCTAATTTTTTTATTGAAATTTCTTTTCCATTATTTATGTATAAACCCCTTAATATATGTATTAAATAAAGATAATTAAAATAATTCTTTAAAAATCATATCTTTTATATTATCGTTATTTATATTATCATACAACTTTAAAAAAATTAAGATTAATTTTTATCAAAATGAAAAATTATTTAATATTTCCTTATTTGAATTTATTAATTTAACGTATAAATCAAGAATTGATAATGTTAAATATGCATTTTCAAAATTATCATTATTTTTTTCTTGTCTTATTTTAATTAAATAATCATATATATTTTTTTACTTCCATTTTTCTAATCCAATATTTAATTTTAGAACTGTTCTTTCTTTTACATATTTAGATAACAATTCTCTTTGAGCAGCCCTTAGTTTTTTCTCTAAATGAAAGTTTGATTGTTCCTAAATTTTTTTAAATAATCTTCTTTATAATTTTTTTCATCTTCAATTTCACATTTACTTAATACTTCTTTAAGTTTTTATAGATTCTTTTTATTTCTATAGAGATTGATAAAAAAATCTTTTTCAAGAATAAAGTCCTCATTATTAAAACTAGATTTATAGAGAATTACATGATTACCAATTTCTTGTACTTTTTTCATTATCATTAGAAGAACCTAAATTAAATATATTCAGTACTTCTAAAATACTTGTCTTCCCACTCCCATTTTTTTCCCAATCAATAGATTAATACTGTCTATATTTCCCTTTGTTTTTATCAATAGAATAAAAAAATTTTTTTATATTATTGTCAGTTATATCTTTCTTAATAATAGATAATGTACCTTTATCTTTGTCAAATTCAATTTTTATAATTATTATCAAAAAGTAATCTCAAAATTTTTCTAGTCCCTTATATCTATCAACCCACATATATATCGGAAACATTTCATATCCTCCTTAAATTTTTTTATATCAAATTCTTCTAAGATATCTTTAGTCAATTTCGCCAAAAGGCTCTCCATTTTCTATCCTTTTTTTCTGTATGGCTCTTTCACAATATCTTTTAAAAATATTCTTCAAAGTTTGTTTTTTTCTTGTCATTATCATTTTCAAACATCTCTCCACAAGCCTCTAAATAATTTTTCTGGATATTTCTCAATAGTATACAATAAATCTTGAATATATTGATTATGTGATTTTTTTATAGACTCTGTCTAATCCTAAATTTCCAATACTATTTTTCCACCTTTTTTTATTTTTCTTCATCTTCAAGATTTTTCATAATCAATTTTTCACTGAAAAAAATTAGAATCTTTTTTTCTCCTAAAATTTCATATATAACTTCTTTTTGAAGTCTTGAATTTTACTCCTAATTCATCAAAACCTTCTTCATATGGATAAATAGAAACGAGAGTATCTTTATTTCCTTTAAATAATCTGCTATTACAAACTTGACAACTAGGTATAAAGTTATATAAAGATAAAAGCTAAGAACGGATAAAGTGATTTTTGGATAAAAAAATGATCCAAATGTGCTGTTGTTTTTTTAGTTTTATTTTTTTATAATTATTAGAGTTATTTTTCTTCATAATCTTCATAATTACTAATATAATTTCTTTTGACAATACGGACAAACTTCTATTCCCATTAACGATAGCAATTCATGTCTATTCCAAACTCCTTTGTATAATTCTTCATAATGAAAAAAAGTTTATTTGGAAAAATATTTTTTTAGGTAATTTTTTTCTTTTTTTAAAATTTTTCTACTAAATTTTTTTATCAAATAAATTTTCATAAAACTTTATTTCTTCTGTAACAAATTTTTTTCTTTTTCTCTATTTTTATTTAATAAATCTAAATATTTTTTTCTACCAAGTCTTCTTTATATTTTTTTAAATTCTAAAAATTTACAAGCATTTTTCAATATTTAGTAAAAATTTTTATCTTCATACCATTTTTGAATATTTTTTTAAATCATTCTTTAAATTTTTCTATTAAATTTTTTTGTCAAATAAAATTTCATAAAATTTTTTTCTTTTTCCTATCCTCAAAATTTCCCTTTTCATCCATTTTATTTATTAAATCTAAATATTTTTTTCTATCAAGTCTTCTTTATATTTTTTTAAATTCTAAAAATTTACAAGCATTTTTCAATATTTAGTAAAATTTTATCTTCATACCATTTTGAATGTTTTTTTAAATCATTCTTTAAATTTTCTATTAAATTTTTTTGTCAAATAAAATTTCATAAAATTCTTTTTCATTTTTTTCTATTCTCAAAAATTTTTCTTTACTTCTTCTACAACAAAAATCTTTTCCTTTATCTTTTATCCTATTTAACAAATTTAGATATTTTTTTCTACTGAACTCCCTTTATTTTTTTAGACTCTAAAAAAATTTACAAAGACTTTTTTTCAATTTTTTTGGTAAAATATTTTCTTTATACCACTCTGAATGCTTTTTCTTTTATTATATCCCAATTATTTATTTTTTTCTACATCTATTTTTTTATCATCTTTTTCTCCATTTACAAAATTTAAAAATCTACAATTTTATAACTTCTAATTTTTTTCTTAATCCAGTATACTATATTTCATCAATAATTTCTATTACTATTCACAAAAAAAGAGAAAAATAAAAAAATCCTCTTTTTTTCAAATTTATTATTTCTTCACATAAACAAATTTTTCTATCATCCGACATCTCTTCACTAAAAAAACATACCCATCCAAAGTAATATTTCTCAATTTTTTTCACATTACTAATCTTATTTTTTTCACAATATAATGCAAAGTAAAACCTCGCATTTTTTTAGAGTTCGTGCTCACTTGCTTTAATTTCCCATTTGAATCTTCCCAAAACTCAAAATCAATCAATTTATCAGGATTTATAAGTTTAGAATATTCCTTTGACGTAAGATTTAAAATAACATCTTCCTGTTCAAAATATTCATTCACGCTTGATTTCCAAAACCTCATAAAGTGACTTATTCTCAAAAATTGAATTTGTCATATCAAGCCTATACTCCTTCACATTTTGTATAAGGTGTCAAAATCCCATACAAAGCAGACAAAATAACCAGATGCGATTCCAAATATTCAAAATCACTTTTATCAAATGTTTCAATCTTTATAGCCTTATACGCAACACCTGTATAACTTGCCAAAGCATTTCCACTTTTCTTGTTTTTCATAATTTTTTTATAAAATTCCAATAACTTTTGTGCCTTTTTCATTTTTTTAATTTAAACTTTTTCTCAATTTCCTCTACAGAAAAGGTTTTTTATTTTTTTCAATAATTTCCTTTGTTATTTCTAGATAAAAAAAGGCTCTTTTTTTCAGTCAAAGAGCCACTATCTTTTTATTGGAAAAATTGTTAATTTTTTTAGTTTTTGCTTGGTGATATTATAATTTTTCATAGATTAAATCTCCATAAATTTCATCAGTATATTTCGTTTTATTTTTTTCAAGCCAAATTTCCAAATCTTTTCTTTTTTTCAATCCTTATTCTACTGGATTCTCTTCTTTTATTTGATAAAAATATAATAAGGAGTCTCAAGAAATAAGTTTCAATCCTTATTCTACTGGATTCTCTTCTTTTTATCTGCCGTTCTACAGAGCAGACTCTTTATTTTTCAAATCTTATAGAGTTTTTTTGAGAATCTAACTCTATTAAAATTAACAGATATATGACAAGATTTTTTTATTGTTTTTTTCACTTGTTTCCGTAACTTTTTTTATCTCCCAATTCCTTTATTTTTAGTACTTTTGCAAACAAGAAAAAAATTACAATTAAAATATAAAGATATGGTAATAATAACCACATTCATTTTACCATATCTATTTAGTTTTATCAATTAAAAATATTTAGTTTCATATAATTTCATAAAAAAATTTATTTTTTTGACTTTCACAAACGTTCCATAACCTAAACTTTTTCTTTTTTTCCAAGCGAAAAAAATAATCTGGAAATTTCATATTTGTATAAAAATTTCCAATAAATGCAATCATATTTACATTTTTCAAATCTCTTGAAGTTATTTGCAAATCTGCCGAAACATAAATTTTATTTTTCTTTCTCAAGCCAAATTCCCAAACCTTTTTAATACTTCTAAAATATTATTCGTAATCGCTTGTTCCAATGTATATTCTCTTTTCAAGTATTTTGCATAATTTTTTTCATTTAATGGCAAATAAGGCGTCACAAATCTATACTCGTACATTTTTATCACCTGTATATTTTATCTCTTCATCGCATATTTCCAGCTCTTTCTGAATATCAAAAATAAAATTTCCATCAATATTTAAATAACCAACTTCCTCAAAAAGTTTTTTTATTTATTTCAATAACCTCTTCACCAATTCCCATCACAGAAAGTGTATTCATAATCAATTTATACTGTAACTTAGGATATGAATAATTATATCCATCTAATAAATGATTATGAAATAATACATTTTCTTTATATTTATCTGCCAAAAAGCCTCTTAATTTTTTTCTAGATCTCTCATTGAGTGTTTTTCGTTTCTTTTTGAATTTTTAATATTGAGTATTTCACTAGTAGAACTCCTTAAATTTTTATTTTTAGATTTTTTTATCCAATATAGATAATAAAACTATCTTTCTATCTCCTTTTTTTGTTATTAACAAACCAATTCAAACTATTCGTTTCTCCTTTTTTTGTTAATATCTTCAGGAAATGGACTTTCACTAAAATCTAAATCATTTGTTTTTAGAAAGTATCGCTTTTTAATTCTTTTAATATTTTTTTCTATTTTCATCAAAATATCTTTTTTTCTTTTTGCTTTGTTAATATAGTCTTCTTTTTTTACTTTCTTTTTCAAAAGGTTCAATCAAAAAAATCTTTATATTTATCTTTATTTTTCCAATAAAAAAATTCTTTTTATTTCAATTTTACAACTTCCAAATCCAAAGGCTTTCCCTTTACCTACTTTTATGCAATAATCCATCTTCAAAGGCTCTATAGCATAGATCAATACTCCCAGCTCTTCATCCGTTAAATTTTTCAAAATTAACATTAAATTCAAATTCATTGTTTATATCCATTAACTCTAAACTCGAATTATATGCCAATTCTTTTTCATATTTACCATTTTTATTTTTTTAATTTTTGGCATTTCTACTGATTTTCTGTATTCTGAAAAAGATTTTTCCAATTTTTTTCCTTATGATGCCAGTAAAATTTTTCTACCTCGAATACTGACACCTTTATTTTCATTATAATTTTTTTCAATATTATCTAAATAAAAAGTTGTTAAAGTAGGATGTGGCTCCCCAAATGCTTTTCAAAGTAACTAGATTTCCATTATCTATCATTTCAGGTTTATAATTTTTTAGCATCTTCAAAAAAATACTCTTCCAGAAAAGTGCAACTAACTCATCTTTTTTTCTCTTTGTCTTTTTTTGTATTGTCTCCTGTTGTACCAAATAATATTTCTGAAAAAAAGATAATTTTTTTAATGAATCACCTGGACAAAAATTCTTCTGGAACCAAATCCAATGGTGAAAATTTATATCTCAATCGTGGAATTTCAGAAAAAGTTTAAATGTTCTGCCATTTTTCCATCTTTCACTTCAAATAATAAAGGATCACCTATCTCTAAATTTTTATCATAATAAAATGTACTTGAATTTATATCTTTTTCCATTTTTTTATTCTTTCTGCTCTTTGTTTTTATTATGTATTTAAAATCTTCATATTCTTCTTTTGAAAATTCAAATTTTTCTTCCATTTTTGGGTATTAACAATTTTTTTCATGTATCTTTCCATAAATTGGCGATGAAAAACCACAATACTCCCTGAACACTATTTTTCATTATCTGTTAAATAATTTTTTTATATTCTTTAGAATTGGTAATCAATTTTTTTCTACTGTTGTTACACCAGGTTTTATTTTTAATTTCAGTTTCTTTTAAATTATAAATTGAATCTTTTAATTTTACTCTCTCTATTAAACCATCTTTTTGCATTATATTTTTTTGAAAATTCCTTACCATTATCTTTAAACTCAAATTTTTTTATACCCAATTTCTATTTTTTTCTTTCGTCTTAACTTTTTATTTTTTTCTGCTTCAACAATTATTCCTTTTTTTACCATTTTTCTGGAAGGGATTCTATTATTCCAAATACAGATTCAAATTTTTCCTGCACCCATTCTTTGTTCTAATTTTTTTCATCTTCTACATTTCTAATAACACTATTTGTTAAAAACATCTATTATGTTTCTTATTACACCTTTTTAAAGAACTTCCGGGAATTATAGTTATCCCTTTTTCTCTACAAAACCATTCTTTAGTATGTCCTTTATTATCTTGTTCGCTTTCTCCCATTATGAATAAAGGTGTTTTATTTACTAGTTTACAAACTAATTTTTCCAGTATTTGTTCCTAATTTTTCTTTCTCCTTTATATACCACATCCTTTTTCATCTTTAAGAGAAACAAAAATTATAAGGATACTGTTTCACTTTTACTGGTTCTTTTTGATTTATGTTTATTTCCGCCAAATTTTTGTATTATTTGAAAAATTATTTCTTGTATCTCTCATTTCTTCACTACTAATTTTTTTACAAACTCAAAATTTTTTTACCTTTAAGATTATATTCTATACTATCTCCTTCTTGAAATTTTTTTGATTAAAGATAGCTTTTTTCCTACTGTATATTTTTTCCCTTTTTTTCCTTTAACTTCTATCTCTACTTCTTTCGTAGAGTTATCCATCTTAATTACTTTCCCTTTCATTTTTTTCACCTCCCAAAAAAATCCCAAAAATTGTATCATTTCTTTTTCCACTAACCTTATTTTTCACCAATTAATATTTTTCAAACGATTATATTCTTTTTTTATCTTGATCATCTTTAATTCCTATCAATATTTCTCTAAACTTTTTTTAGTATTTTTCAACAAATTCTTCTGAATTTACTTCTGAATATCTATAATCATCTTCTCCAAATTTATAAATTGTTTTCATAAAATTATTATTAAAAAAATATAAATCTTATAAAAAAATTTTTCAAAAATCACTTTCAGATATTAAATTTAAAAGCATTTCCTTCATTTTTAAATACTTTTTATTCCATTTTCTTTTTCATAATTTATATAAACTAAATTATAAATATCATTTTGTAATTCTTGTTTCATTTTCTCTTTATCAAATTTTTTTAAATTCCATTATTCCACCTCTCTAAAAAGTGCCTTTATAAACTCATTTGGATTTTTTTACATTTATTTCTTTAAACTCTTTTTTTAACCTCAAGTTTTTCTCTTAAAAATTCATTTCCTAATTTTTATTGAATTAAAAAAAGTCAATCTCGAAAATAATTCTTTAAATTAACTACAAATTTTGTTTTTATCTCTATAATTTTTCAATAACCATACTTTTTAATATTAAATTTTACTTGTCCAAATCCTCTTGTTTTTAGAATTCCCTAATCTAATTTCTCCTAAATGACTATCTCTTAAAAATAAAATAAATGTTTTTCATTTCTTCTAAACTAATATTATTTATAATCAATTCTGTTTCAAATTTTTTTCCATTGTACATTCATAGTTTAGTGGTACAACTGCTTTTTCCAGTAAACTGATCTATTGGAGTTATATCTCTTTTCATTATTACTTCACTCAATGCTTCAGTCAATATTTTTCAAATAAAAATTTTTCCTCAATTCCTCTTTTTTCAAGATAAGCATCTTCTATAAAAAAATTCTACCTTTTTGAGTTTCTTCTCCTTCTATCCAACCAAATAAATTATCAACTTCTCTATGATTTTTTTGTTTTTTTCTTTAAAATTTGATTCATCATTTTTTTATTATATCGTAAATTTTATTAAATTTTTTTCTCTAAATAATCCTCTTAATGTAGAACCAGGAATAAATATTTCTCCTTCTCTGGAATCTTTATTTTTTTATTTTTTTATCATATTCCACTAAATTCCCTCTTGGAGAATCTGAAGTCACAAATGATATTACACTTTCACTTTTTTTCTTTATTGCTATTTTTCTTCTTCAGAACCATCTCCCAATTTTTTATAATTAAAGGAGAAATAGGTTCAATTTCTAATTCTAAAACCAATTTATTTTTCCAATTTTAAAAAAATTCTTTTTGCCATTTTTTTCTTCTCCTAATCTAAACTAAGATTCTCTGTTTTTAAATATTTTTTTCCTGCTCTTTAATTTCATATGGAAATTTTTCCTTCAAAAAAATATTTTTTTCAATTTTTTTCTTTATCATCTGATGTTACATACTTCATTTTTTTAAATCTTTTTAATCTACATTTTTCCAATTCCTCTCGATATTTTACCTCCAAATAAATCACCGTTATCTTTTTAAAAATATCATTTAACGCCAATCCTATTAAATCCAATTGGTAGTTTTCTATATTTTTCCAATTCAATATTTAAGTCAAATTCTGTTCCAGCAGGAACCACATCATAATCAAATTTTGCCCTTTTTTTCAGTAGACTCCTGTATTTCTATCAATTTTTTTATTCCATCTCTTGTTATATATTTGACATTTTTTTAATACAGGCATGTCAGATATATGTATTCTTCCTGCTAATGATTTTAAATATTTTTAGATTTTTCTTTAAATTCTTCATCTTTCAAATTTTTTTACTTCTTTATTTAAAAAAATTTTTGCCACTATTCTTTTCTTTATATTTTCATCTTTTTCTTTATCCAAATTAGTATATCCAAATATCAATTTTACATCAAAGCTTCATTTAATTCTTCACCGTTATTTTTTTATTTTTAAATCCATTTTTCACTATCTAAAAAAATCTTTCTAATTTTTGTGCTTAAATATCCTCTAAAAAGTTGATCCAGGAATATAAAAAAATTTTTTTATCATCATCTAATGATATAAAAGGGCATCTCTATCATCTTTTTCTCTTCCACTTCCTATATGCAGAGCATTCAAAAACAACTATTTTTCCCTGTTAAGATATATTTATTTTTTTAAATGTTGAAAAAAATCCATTATTCTACCTCCATTTTTTTCTATTTTATCTAATTTTTTTCTTTCATTCTTTTCTTTCCAAAAAAATATAACAGATATTTTTTTCTAATGCTTGAAAAACTTTTTTTATTTTTTTAGATTCTAATTTTCTAAATTCTTCATCTAATTTTTTTATCTTTTTCTTTTTATTTTTTTAAAGGTTCTTCAACAAATTCTTCTGTTACAAACTCATAAAATTTTTGTTGCGATTTTTTTCTCTTTTTGTTTATCAATAAAATCTATTATTTTTTTCCTCATTAAAAAAATCAAATTTTCTTTCTTTAATAAAATCATAAAATCTTTTTAAACTGTGCCAGATTCAATATTTCTTTCTTTTCTTCTTTCTTTTCTATATCAGAGATTATTTCTTTAAATTTATCGTTTTCTAAAAAAATTTTTTTCAAAATTTTTCTCTTTTTCTAAATTATCCACAAATTCTTCATCAATATCTTTTTAGAAATAATTCTTCTACACTTAAATTCTTCTCTAAACTTTCACTTTTTTTCTATTTTTATTCTTTCTTTCAGGTATATAGTTGTACATAATTTTTCTCCTACATTAAATTTCCTTTTTTTCACATTTTCTCTCACTACAAATTCTAACTCTTCCAAAGCCTTCATTTCTTCTAAGTCCAATTCCATTTTCTTCTATTTTTTTCTAAATATCCCAAAAATTCCCTCTAAATTTTTCATTATCAACACAATAAGAAATTACACTTCCTTGAGTTATAACTATTTCATCCATTTTTCTTGAATTATTTATAATATTATATCCTCTCAATTTCTCTACATTTACAAAAGTTCTTCTATTATTTAAAGTTAATTTTTTTCTCCAAAATTTTTCATCAAATAGTTCCAAAAATTTGTTTTTCCAACATTACTAACTTCATTAAATGGCAAAATCATATCTGAAAGAAAGTCAAATGTTATCAATTTTTGTTTTTTTCTTCTTTTAATAATTCATCTTTACTATATACATTTTCTCTTTCTTCTTCAACTTTTTTTATTATTCTCTTTATCAAATCTTTTAAAAATCTTCTTTAATTTGACTATTCAATTTCTCTATTCTTTCACTAATATTTTTTTACCTTTCTCTTCAGAAAATTTCTCAAATTTAATTTCTACTTTCCCAAATCCTTTTTGTTTTATATTTTTCCAATTTTTAGCTCATATTTTTTTCCCAATTTCAAATAATCCTTTTTGGAATTTCCACATTCCCTTTAAAAAGACTTCTTCCTTATCTGCTACATTAGTTAAATCCGTATATTCCGTACTAAACAATAAACTTTCTTCTGTAGTTCGTGTTTTTTTCATCAATTTTTTTATGCTTAATTCTGTTCCTGTTGCATTCAATAATGCTAATGAATCCCTTTCTAATTTTATCCCATTTTCATTTTCTTCGTTCACTTTATATTCTTTTCATTACACTAATTGCTTTATCTATTTTTTTATAATCATTTGCTTCAATAGGATATTTTTGTTTTTAAATTCACTAGTTAATTTAAAGCTCTTCTTTTTATTTCATTTTTATCTTTTCTTACAAATTTTTCTAACTTCAGAAATTTTTTTATTTTTCAATAATTTTTTTCAATTTCACTTTCAAATCCATTATCAAGACTATACTGAATAATCGCACCTCTTATCGATGATCCTTGTAATGATTTTTCTTAACTCAACTTCATTTTTATTGACTTTTTCCTTGAAGTACAGCAGGTTCTACAAAATTCAAAAGTATATTTATATTTTTTTCCAATTCATTTAATTTTTATTCCTTGATTTTTTTATAATTATTTTTTTGATTTTTACTTCTTTCAATATTTTTCTCTACAATTTTAAATCTATCATTTTCTTCTTTAAAATTATTTCTTTTTATCATTTTCTATCGATACAAATTGAACTAATACTTTTCCTAATCCTCTCGACTTCAATCCACCAATTTTATCAATATGCAAAAAAACTTGATAATAGAAATTTTATATCTTCTTCACTTTTTTTCAAAAAAATCATTACTTAGTTCAAAACTTCCAGTATAAATATTTTTTTGGTTTTACAAATTCATAATTGAATAATGAATTTTCCTCTGCTACTCTTGTTTTTTTCTATTAATTTTTTTACACCATATCTATTTCCAATTTTATTTTTCTAATCTTCTTTGATATCCTTCATCTCCAATATTCTTTTCAATCTTTAATTTCAAATCTGAAAATCTAATTTTACTTGGATTATTTCCTCCACTTCCAAAAATATTTTTTTCAGTAAATTCTTTTGCCATCTCCATTTAAAAGCATTTTTTTAAATTCTAAAACTTTTGCCCTAAAAACTCCTTTTTATATGCTTCGCTGAAAAAAATAAGGTGTCCCATTTTTATCTCTTTTGACTTCTACATCTATCTCTTTACCAATTGTTCCAGTCTCTGCTGTAATTGCTGGAGTTAATAACTCTACTTCATATCCTATTTTAATTCCCACTATTATTATCCTCCTTTTCTGAAGAGCTTTTTATCCTTTTGAATAAAATCATAAATTTCCAATACATCAAAAATATTATCAAAAAGTTCTTTAAATTTTTTTCATTTTTCATTTTCAAAACTTAAGTTCATTTTTATCTTTTTATGCTCCACAATTCATTTAAAACTTGAATTTCTTCTGTGCTCATTTTAGATAAAATATTTATTGATTCCATAATTTTTTTCATTATCAGTTTTAGTATCATCCTTTTTTCAAATCATAAATATATCTGATTTTTTTGTATTTGGAAAATTTTTCTTTTAAATCTTTTTACATTTTTCAATAAGTTTGTCAATACTTTCAGAGATGTTACTATCTAACTTATTAATACTGTATGGTCTTTTGAGAAATATGCAATTTATTTTTATTTTTCATCTTCTTTATCAAATTTATTATACCATTTTTTTCTATATTCTTTTTATATTTACATTTCCTTCATTACCAATCACTTGAAAAATCAATATATCCTGTTCGCACTTTTCCCTTCTCTATTTTTTTGTTTTCTTGATATCTTTTTCGCTTTAGCAGATTTTTTTGTAATTTAAGACCTTGCTCAAATAATTGAAACATCGGTGTTTTTATTTTTTTCGCAATTACAACTCCACAAGAAGAAGTTATATTTTTCTGGATTTTTTTCTTTTTTTATTTTTTTGATTTTTCAATTTCAGTAAATTTTTTTCATTTTTTTCTTCAAATTGTTTTTTTGAAATTCATATGAAATTTCTATTGCTAAATCTGCTGGAAATACTGCACAAACATCATCTCCTCCAACAATAAGAAATTCTCCAATTACAGATTTTTTTCAACTATTTTTTTCTCCATTAATTATTTCATATTTAGGTTTTCCATCTTTCAAAATTGTTTTTTTCTTAATAAATTTTTTTAGCATCATACATCTTTTTGATAACTTCTTTTTAATACATATTTTTGTATTTCTATCCAAAAATAACGCTGAATTTTTCTCATAAATTTTTAAATATTCTTTTTCAGTTGTATAAACTTTTTTTACATTTTTCAAAAAAATCTCCAAGTCCATCTCCATCACTATACACAAATCCAATAAAAGCTATCTCCTACTGAATAATCATCAATCTCTGTATTTAAATGAATATCATAATTAAGAGCTTTTTTTATAATCGAATAAAATCCAATCTCATTCACATCATCTTTTATCATTTTTATTAGAATATTTAATTTTTACAGCACTTTCTTCACTGATATTTAATTTCTTCTCCTCTATTACATTTTTTTATTGCCTTTAATGTGTTTCCTTTTTGTTTTTCAGTATCTTCCTTAAATTCTACTATACCAATTTTATTTATTTTCTCGTTGTCTTTTTCCCAAGGATAACCACTTCTATGAATTTCTATGTTTTCCAAATCACCTTCGATATTTTTCCAACTCACAACCGCTGGTTCAGTCCCTGACAAGTCACACTTCACAGCAAATGGCAAATCAATATTCAACATAGGAAATCCTTCACTTTTTTTCTCAGCAGTTTTCTGTGCTAATTCATCAATTGCAGTCCATATTTTTTCATTTTCATTCATTTGATAACACTCTGCAACTACTTTTGCACTTGGAACTAAAGTTTTATAAACTTCTTTAATTTCTTTACATATTTCTTCAGCTTTATCTTTATCTTCAACTAAAAATTTAGCATTTCCAGCACCAATATACAATATTCTTTTTATCAATAGTCTTGTCTATTTCTTCATCTACTTTTTCTAAAAAAATTCCTTATCGTCATTAATATTATAAATTTTATTTACAAGTTCATGTGTTTTATATTCTAATCCATATTTTTTTCAATATTCTTGGCACTTCAACTTGATTCATATAATCCAAAAAGATAACTTGCTCCTCTAATTAATTTCAATTTATTTGTTGAAAAAAATAAAATCTTTTATTTTTTTACAGTTTCAATACTTACTAAAACTTTATTTTTCTTTTTAATACATCTTCAAATGTTTGGTTTTCAAATGTTTTTATCTTTTTCGCTCATTTTGCCTCCTTGAAATTTATTTTTAAATAATTTTTTTATGTTTTAATTTAATCTTTATTAATTATACTTCAAATAGGTTTAGGAATTAACTTCTACTTATAATTTCTCCAAATCCATACTCTCTAAATTCTCCAACACCAACATATTTCACATACTGAAGAAAAAAATTAAAAGCATCTTCCCGTAGTATCCTTGTAATACAAAGGCTCTATGTCTCCTAAATAAACTTTTTTTATCTCATCATTTAATAAATTTACCCTTTTTTTCTCTATACAATTCTCTTTTTATTGTAATTGAATTTAAAATGCTTTCTTCCATTTCCTGTGTTTCAAAAACCTGTATCTTCTTCCACATTCTGCAAAAATAATTTTTTTAATATTTTTTTCAAATCCAAAAAAATTGACTTTCCTTTTTACTAAAAATAGGATTAACAATTTTTTTAAATTTACTTTTTCATAAAAAGGCTCAGTGTTCCTACATCTAACGCTTTCATCTCTTTATCAAAATCATATTCACCACACCAAGTATCATTTTTTTGGTTATAATTCCAACTAATTGAAAAAAATTCCATCTCCTATTACAAGATTTTTCTTTATTTATAGTAATTGAAACAATTGATCTTGTAATTTTAAAAAAATTTCTTGCGTTTTAGTAATTATTCTAATCTTATATTTTTTCTCCTTTTTCCAATTTTATGCTTTCATTAAAAAAATTCACCAAAAAAATATTTGAAACTCTCAATTCCTCTCGTTTATCTATTTTTCAGTATTTCTGACATTCTTTTTATGAATCTCAAAACTATACATTTTTTTATTATCTATAATTTTTATCTTCTACCGCAGAAAGTTCTAAAATTACACCATTCATTTATTTTTCCCTTCCTTATTAAAAAAATTTCTTTAATTTTTTTATTTTTTTATTATTCAAAATGTATTTAATCGGTAAATTACTTACTTTCTCTAATGCTGCTTTTTTTAAGATTTCTTCTGATTTTTATTTCATTTTGAAATGACAATATAAATGTCTGATTATTATTTTTTTCTATTCCAATACTTATTTTTTTCATCATTATGATTTCTATAAATGTCTATGTGCCAGTTTAATTCTTCCAAAAAAACGACTTCTTTCATTTTTCCAAATTGTTTTCATACTCTTCTAAATTATTCACTTCTTTCGGTTTATTATATATTCCTCTATTTATATATCTTATTTTTTTATTCCTTTTGTATTATTATCTAAAAAAATAATTTTGGATAATTTCTGTATATTTAGAATCATTATGAGAGTGAACATATATTTTTTTATTTCAAAATCATTTTCAGTAGTATAGTATCTTTCCTTTGTTTCCAATGTTTGATATAATCTGTAACCATTTTCTTTTTAATATTTCAATAATATTTTTTTACATCTAAATTACTTTTTATAATAAAAATTCTGTTTTCTCTACTATAAACTTTCTTTTTCTTTATCAGCAATGGACTGTCTTCTCCATACTTCTTAGCAAATCCTATTATTTTTTTCATTTCCTAATTTAACTTTTTCTAATAAATTCTCTCTTTTAACTTCATAATTTTCATCTGATAAAATAAAACAAGGAAAATATTTCAATTCAGCAGTCAAATTCACATCTCTATTTTTTTAAACAATTACTACAACCAAAAACTACAAGTACATTTTTTGTAATTCTACTTTCAACTTATCTTTATATAGATACAATTTTTCTTCTAGGAATATCTTTTTGACAAAAAGCTTTCAATTCATCCTTCCAAACTTCTTCAATCTGCTCTATTTCAGTAAAATATTTATATAATTCTTCTTTCCCTTCAATTACCAACAATTCTAAAAATTTAATATAGTCTATATTATTTTTGTAATGCAAATTCTAAAATTTCTCTTATTTTATCTTTTTCCTGTATTTATCCTTCAACAAAACAAAATTTAATTTTATATTCAAATTTCGTAATTTAGGCTTTTTCGTATATTTTCTACCACTTTTTTTGAATCTAATATCCATCACTTTTTCTGAATTTAAATTCTCAATTTAAGCAAATAATTTTTTTCATAATCCTCTGGATTTAACGAGATGTAACGATATATTAAATTTAAAATTCCCTTTATATTTTTGATACACACCCAAGCAATTCATCATCCATCAAAAAAATCCATTTGTGACAATTGTAATATCTGGATACATCTTTTTCTCATCTAATTTTTTTAAAAATACCATTGAATATCTTTCTTTTTTTATCAACGGTTCACCACCAGTAAAAGTCAAATCATTATATCCATTTTTCTAAAAGCAATTTCAATCAAATCATAAACTTCTTCCTTCGTTTTTAGGAACTCTTTTTTTGCTCATATCTAATCCTTCTTCATGACAGAAGAAACATCTGTAATTACATTTTTTTCTGTTAATGAAATTCTTAGAGATTTATTTATTTCCATGCTTTTCCTCCCTAATGCTCTTTCATTTTATCCAGTATTTTTTTATAAATAAATCAATCTATAATATATTTTTATACCACATTTTTTAGAAATAACAATTTTTCACTAAACTTTTTTAACAAAAATCTAATTAAATTAATAAAAATTATCATAATTCTTTATAAATATACTTGACAATTTCTCTATTATTATTCAACCATTTTTTTCTCACTCCCTTTTCTTTTTATAATCTTATTATATACCATTGTTCTAACCTATTTTTTTATTAATAATTCACCTATTTTTCTAAAAAATAACAACCTTATAAAAAGTTGTTATTTTTAATTTATATTCTGACTCTATTTCAATCCTTGTTTTTAATGGATTCACTTCTTTAACCCATGGTTGACAAAATGCTTAAAAGGATTCGGTGTATACACTGTTTCAATCCTTGTTTTAATGGATTCACTTCTTTAACATTCGGTCCTCACTGGGCAGCTCTAAAAATCAGGACTAAAGGGTTTTCAATCCTTGTTTTAATGGATTCACTTCTTTAACATATTACTCATTAGATGACACAATAATAAATAAGATAATTGTTTTCAATCCTTGTTTTTAATGGATTCACTTCTTTAACAAGCCAATACCAGTAAGAAACAGATGGATAGCAAAGGGTTTCAATCCTTGTTTTAATGGATTCACTTCTTTAACTTCAGACTAAGATATAATCTTCATACTTTATCACATCGTTTTTAATGGATTCACTTCTTTAACTTTCTGCAGTATATTCGAAAATAATCATCATTAGAGTTAGGTTTCAATCCTTGTTTTAATGGATTCACTTCTTTAACTTTAAGAAATTATTTAGACAACGGGAGAACAGTAGCAGGTTTCAATCCTTGTTTTTAATGGATTCACTTCTTTAACAATTAGTATAGTATTTTTTTAACAGTGGTACTATATGGGGTTTCAATCCTTGTTTTAATGGATTCACTTCTTTAACGATATACTATCATATTGTATTTCAAACATGGATGGGTTATGTTTCAATCCTTGTTTTAATGGATTCACTTCTTTAACTTGTAAAAACCATTTAAGAAAGGGGGAAGAAATAATGAAGTTTCAATCCTTGTTTTTAATGGATTCACTTCTTTAACACATTATGGGAAACTCAGTTACGTAATGGAGAAACTGGCGAGTTTCAATCCTTGTTTTTAATGGATTCACTTCTTTAACATACTTAACTTTGTCAAAGAAATGCAAGAATTGAGCGGTTTCAATCCTTGTTTTAATGGATTCACTTCTTTAACATATTTTCTGCAGATGGTAATTGAATCCTTCTCTATAGTTTCAATCCTTGTTTTAATGGATTCACTTCTTTAACAAAAGTAGAAGTTGAACCTTCAACAGCATTTGCAGTTTGTTTCAATCCTTGTTTTAATGGATTCACTTCTTTAACTCAATCAATCCGTTCGTTAGATTTTTGGAGATGGTTAAGTTTCAATCCTTGTTTTAATGGATTCACTTCTAACCTATAAGTCATCGTGAGATGATAAAGAACCATAGAAGGTTTCAACTTGTTTTAATGATTCACTTTAACTCGTACTTTCAAGAAAATCCTTTATTTATAGGTGCTACAGAGATTTTTTCAGACATTAAAATCGTATTTTTTTGATTAATTTTTATCGTTTTTTGCTGTTTTTTTAGCATTTTCCGTAACTCCTAACCCTTATTTTTTTATTGACTTTGAGTAGATTTTCTTTCTCTTTTTTTATTTTTTTGATAGTGGTAGGAATTTTTCACCACGAACTTATTTTTACCATACTTTTTTTATTTTTTTCAAAATTTTTGATTTTTTACAAAAAGAGAAAATCTATTTATGATAATTTTACTAAAAATGATTTTCTCTGTTTTTATTTTTTTAATATTATCTTCCACAAATTTTTTTGTAATAACAATCTCGGCATTTTGTACCGCCTTCTACTTCTATCGGGTATCGCTCAGTTTCAATTATTTTTAATACTTCAGCAGCACTTTCTTTTTACTTTTTTTCCAAATCTTTTATTTGTACTTTCTATTTTTCTTTAATGATAAAACCATCTAAAAACAAAATATACCCTTTTTGAGATTTAATTTTATACTTTTCTTCAATTAATATTAAAAACATGGCTACTATATATTTGTATCTATTTTTCTTCTCTTGCTGTATATTTAGCATTGTAGTAATAAACTGGAACTATTGTTTCGTCTTCTAAAAAGAAGTATGTCGTCTAATTTCCCATAAAAATGATATTTTTTTCTGAAGATAATTCTTTGTTAAATTCTCTATTATACCAGTATAGTATATTTTTCTTGATTTGAATTTATCATTTGTTCTATATCTTGTTTTTTTAATTTCAATCTATCCCATATCCATTTCCTATTTATACGATTTTTTTCCTTTCACCCTTTCTTCTTCTTCCTTGTTAGAATCTTCCTTTTTCTCCAAACATTTTTTTAACACATTTTCATAATATATTATTCTAGGACAAAAATATAGTCCAAAACTTCAAATATTGATATTTTTTTGAGATTTAATAACTTCCATTTTTTTATTCACCTCTTTTTAAAAAAATAGTACTGGCTTTTTCATCTTTAACGATATCTTGTTCAAAAAGATAATCCCAACAATGTTGCCTTTTTGTAATCTGATTCACAAACTGGGAAAATATATACTGAATCTTCTCGTAAATCAATTGCTTTTTTTGTTTCCACTATAATTTCATCAACTTCATCTTTTTCTATATTTCCTAGAAATACCGACTTCTGAACTCTGTATAATCCATGCTTTTTGTGCTATTCTAATAATTTCTCTTCTATTTCTATCATCTGTTATATCGTATATCAACCAAGTCATCATTTTCAATCACCTTCTATAAATAATTCAAAAATAGTCCTCAAGTCCCCAAAAATTTTTAATTTTACTTTGATATCAAAAATTTGCTAATTCGTGACATTCAAACTGTAACTTATCTAAACTCGAAATATTTCTGTTATTGTAACGCACCTTTTTTTCCAATCTGTTATAAAAACTCTCAACCAAAAACTTTTTTTCCATCGCCTACTAACATAACGCTATTTCCTTCTCTTTTGAAAAAAATATTTTTTTGAACTCTTTTTGTGTAAAAAGTGAAAATACCGTTCTACTAGCCAAATGTCTGTAACTTTTCTATTAAATCAAAAAAACAAGCGATTTTTTTCCCATAATTATCTGTATGAATTATTCCAACATAAGGATCAAGTCCCGCAATTATACAAAGACTTTTTTTCAACTTTACTGTACAATATTCCAAAAAGCATAGTTTAACATTGCATTAAATTCATCTTCTGCTGGATGCATACTTCTTTTTCAAATTTAAATTCTTCTGGTATCAATTCTGACAATGTTTTTGTAGTATATTTTTGCTGCATTTCCTTCATACCCCATCAAAGTTCCTCTTTTTTTCACTAACATTTCCTTCTACTAATTTTATTTGATAAATATATCTTTTCATTTCTTTTTATTTGCTTATCCAAAAATGCTTTTTCGCTTCTCTTTTTATCTTCAAATCTTCCAAATGTTCTGCACAATTTTTAATTTTTGTATTAATATCTGTTTTTGCTAATTCAATTCCCTTTTGAGTCCCAAATATTTCCAACTGTTTTTCTTCTAATATTATTTGTTGAACCAAATTTACTTTTGCCAAAAATCTTCCATAAGGATTTCCAAAATCATCAACAATTACTATATCAATATTATTATCCACTGCCAATTTTATTACATCTGTTGTCAAAAATATCCCTTTAGATAGCACTAATGATTTTTATCTTTTTGTGGAGTACTGCTACTTTCTTCTCACTCGTAGTTATTTCAAACAAATCATCCCTCTTTTTACCACTGTTCCCAAATCTGTTATATATAGTTCCATAGTTTTTTTATCCTTTCGTAAATAAATTTTTTTAAGTTTAAATCCATTTCCAAATTTGACTCAAACTCTTGATTCTTCTCCCTTAAAAACTCCTTTCAAGAGTTCAAGTTACATTTGGCATTAATTTTTACAATTACTTTACTATTCCGAAAATACTTTTTTTGCTACATTCCCTATCGTTAATGTCATCCCTGTGTCAAATACTCCACCTACTACTCCACCTACTAATGGCATCATTTTTTTATGACATTCACCAAACCTTTTTGTCCAAATTTTTGTAACTAATCTGAATCCAACTTGTTGATTTATTTTTATAAATATTGCTCCTGGAACTTTTTAACGCATTAACTGCCATTTTTCACTAATTTTTATTCCCACATTTTTTTAATATATTTGCTGCTGAACTTCCTGTTAAA
>BNJU01001788.1_pt1 | contig 130010 bp, 148 predicted proteins | sample 8539281 | NCBI WGS metagenome assembly BNJU01 (sample SAMD00202456, study PRJDB9452) | human saliva metagenome | isolation source: human saliva | place: Japan
GAAGTTACGTATTGCTTTCCTCTTTAATGGCTTCAAAAACCAAATACAAGGTCATGATCTTACTCATGCTGGCTGGATCCCGAACCTCATCGATGTTATCCTGCCACAGTATATCGCCCGTATTTCCGTCAATCATCAAAGATGACTTAGGGCGATTGATTGCTTTGTACATTTTTCATTGGGATACATTTTTCGTGCCATATCTACCAATTCATCTGCCGCAGCAGAAAGCGGTGATAGAAAGGCAGACAAAATCAATCCAAACACCAAAAACTTCTTCTTCACATTTATCCTCCAAAAAAATCATTCCTAACTAGTATATCATATTTTTAATCATGTTTTTGATAAATATAAAAAATCCTACCTAAAAATTAGATAGGAAATAGATTGTTAGGCTTCTAATAAACTTAGAGCTTCTTTGTCTGCAATAATCACGACATCTTCATGGCCTTGAAGGGCGCTAGCTGGTACAGCTTCTGTCACCTCTCCTCGGACTGTTCCTGCGATGGCTTGAGCTTTAGAAGCGCCATAGGCAAAGAGGATGATTGATTTTGCATCTAAGATATTCCGAATTCCCATTGAGATGGCTTGAGTCGGTACGTCTTCAATCTTCTCAAAGAAGCGAGCGTTCGCTTGGATAGTTGACTGCTCCAAGTCAACGATATGAACAGTGCTATCAAAGCTAGTTCCAGGCTCATTAAAGCCAATATGCCCATTGGTCCCAATTCCCAAAATCTGCAAGTCTACTGGATGGTCAGCCAAGACTTGATTGTAGCGTTTCACTTCTGCTTCCACATCTTCTGCTGCACCGTTTGGCAAAAAACTTTCTTTGAAAGGCTTTTTATTAAACAGCTGCTCATTCATAAAGTAACGGTAAGACTGGGGATTATCTTCCGAAAGTCCCACATATTCATCTAGGTTTACACTTGTTAGCTCTGACAAATCTAGGTCACTGGCAATAATTTGCTTGTAAAACTCAATCGGGCTACTTCCTGTTGCTAACCCCAATGTTTTGGCCCCCTGTGCCAACTTTTCTTTCAAAATTTCTAAAGCTACTTTTGCACCTTCTACTTGATTCTCAACACGAATAACTTTCATTCTGTTCTCCTATTTTTCTTGATTGATTCCTTATTTTATTATATGGTATAGACCAATTTTTGTCAAGTAGATTCTACTTAATTTTTTCAAATTTTACTGAGAGACTTAGCGTCAAATCATGGTATAATAAAAGCATGCTATTACCAATGATTATAATCTTTTTACTGGGAATTGCTCTTTTTACCGCTGGGCTTTTCTTGAAAAAATATCTCGGTTGGAAACTAATTTTTTTATGCCTGGGAATTTTCTTTATCAGTATTCCCTTTTTACTTGCCGCCTACTATATCTGGATCATGAGAACTATTTAAGGAGATAGAATGAATACTGCTGATTTTGATTTTCACTTGCCGGAAGAACTGATTGCTCAAACTCCTCTGGAGAAGCGAGACTCTTCTCGCCTGCTCATTGTAGATCGGGAAACTGGCCAGTTTAGTGACCAACATTTTGACAATATTATTGACCAACTTGAGCCAGGTGATGCCTTGGTTATGAATAATACCCGTGTCCTGCCAGCTCGCCTTTATGGGACCAAACCTGAAACCGGCGGTCATGTAGAACTCCTGCTCTTGAAAAATACCCAAGGAGACTTCTGGGAAGTCCTAGCTAAGCCTGCCAAACGTCTAAGAGTCGGAGCACATGTTTCTTTCGGTGATGGCCGTTTGACTGCTACTGTTACAGAAGAGCTGGAGCACGGCGGACGGATTGTTCGCTTTGATTATCAGGGCATTTTCTTAGAAGTCCTAGAAAGTTTGGGCGAAATGCCCCTGCCGCCTTATATCCATGAGAAGCTAGAGGATCGTGAACGCTACCAGACAGTCTATGCTAAAGAAAACGGCTCCGCTGCCGCTCCAACCGCTGGCCTCCATTTCACAGAGAAATTGCTAGATAAAATTGCGGCAAAAGGCGTTAAACTCGTCTACCTGACGCTGCATGTCGGGCTCGGAACCTTCCGTCCTGTATCAGTTGACAACTTGGAAGAGCATGAAATGCATTCCGAATTTTATAGCTTGTCTGAAGAAGCAGCTGAGACCCTGCGCCAAGTCAAGGCAAGCGGCCACCGCATCGTTGCTGTCGGCACCACTTCTATCCGGACACTGGAAACAATCGGCAGCAAATTCGAGGGTCAAATCCAAGCCGACTCTGGCTGGACCAATATCTTTATCAAACCAGGCTATCAGTGGAAGATTGTCGATGCTTTTTCAACCAACTTCCACTTGCCCAAATCAACCCTTGTCATGCTGGTATCAGCTTTTGCTGGACGCCAACTGACACTTGAAGCCTATGAGCATGCTATCACTGAGCGCTACCGCTTCTTTAGCTTTGGCGACGCTATGTTTATCAAATAATACAGGTGAATCTATGAATAAAATCGAAAGTAGGCATCGCCTCATTCGCTCCCTCATCATGGAAAAAAGAGTCCATACCCAGCAGGAACTACAAGAACTACTGGAAGCAAACGGCGTCATTGTCACCCAGTCTACTCTCTCTCGTGACATGAAAACTCTCAATCTAGTCAAGGTGACCGAAAACGACAAATCCTACTATGTCATCAACAGTATCGCCCCTTCTCGTTGGGAGAAAAGACTGCGCTTCTATATGGAAGATGCCCTCGTCATGCTCCGCCCCGTTCAGCATCAAGTCGTCATGAAAACCTTACCCGGACTAGCCCAATCTTTTGGTGCCATTTTAGATGCTTTGGAGTTGCCCCAGATTGTTGCTACCGTCTGTGGAGACGACGTCTGCCTGATCATCTGCGAAGATAATCAAGCTGCTATCGAATGCTTTGATAAACTCAAAGAATTTGCACCCCCATTTTTCTTTAGTAAATGACAAAAAAAGAGTTGGAAAATCCAACTCTTTTTTGTGTTGATTCACAGTTTTTACTTGGAAAAATCCGCAACACTGATATCTATCCTAGCAATTTTACTCCCCTGCCAAGCGGAAAATAGTCTCAGCATAGATATCCATCGCACGATAGAGATCTTCCAAAGACGCTCGTTCATTGGCCTGATGTTCCGTCTGCTCAGCACCTGGGAATAGAGCCCCGAAGGCCACACAATTTGGCATGGTTCGAGCAAAGGTTGCCCCACCAGAGGACATAGCTGGACTAGTATCGCCAGTCTTTTCTTGGTAGATAGCCATTAAGGTACTGACTAGTTCACTATCTTTAGGTACATAAAGCGGAGCCAGATAGTCAAATTCTTCATAGTCCAGCTGGTAGCGCCCAGCAATCTCTGCTAGTTTTGCCACTAGCTGATCTTTATCCGCCAAGACAGGAATCCGAATATCAATACAGATTTCAGACTTTTCTGAGTTCAGTGTCAAACCTGCAATGTTAAAGGATAGTCTGCCAGACGGTTCATCTGAAATGTCACCAAATAAACGGCCGCCAGTCGCATCTTCTCCCACTGCTTCTGCAATAAAGGCCAGAGCAGGATGAGCTTGTAAAGGCTGCAAAACTGTCGCCAGTCGAACAATAGCATTGACACCTTCAGCTGCATCCTTGGCATGCTTAGGCAGGCCAATAACAGTAACTTGTTGGTCATTTTGCTCATAGTCAAAAGAAGCTGCCTGCAAACCTGCCACGACCTGCTCCAAAAGTTCTCCTTGATAGCTAGCCTTGCTAGGTACAACATTAAAGGCTGCTCCTGCTTCTAGCTCTAGCTGATCTGATCCAGGACCGTGTAGCTTGACCTGTAGGAGGCCTTTTTCAGCATAGGTCAGAGGGAAAGAAGAATCTGGTGCAAAACCAAGCGTCGCTGTTTCCTCTAGTTCATTGTACCGCCCCATGCAGCGCCAGAGGGTCTCCTCGTCCGTACCAAAGATAAAACGCACCCGCTTTAAATGTAAATCCGTTATCTAGCAGAGCCTTGACTGCGTAAAGAGCAGCCATTGATGGTCCCTTATCATCTTGGACACCACGTCCGAAGATCCAGCCGTCTTTGATAGATGCCTCGAATGGCGGTGTCTGCCAATCCGCCTCATCACCTGATGGAACAACATCCAAATGACAGAGAACGGCCAGGAGCTCTGCTCCCTGACCGATTTCTGCATATCCGTAATAACCTTTAGGATCAAGATAGGTAGTGAAACCTAAACTTCGACAAATCCCTAACGTTTTTTCTAGGACATCTTGAATTGCTTGTCCAAAAGGTGTTCCATTTTCTCCTTCATTGAGTACAGAAGGGTAGGAGATCAAGGTTTTTAATGATGTCAGAAATTCATCTTTAACTTGATTTGTTATATCTATTTTCATGGAATCACCTCACTCACTATTTTATAGGAATGGAAGGAAAGTTCCAAGGAGAAGAAGGGCGATGGTCACTACAATGATAGCGACAACGAGTTTGCCCATGAATTTCCACCAAGTACCGATGTTGATACGTCCAAGTGCAAGAGCTCCCATTACGATACCAGATGTTGGTGCGATCAAGTTCAAGACACCTGAAGCAGATTGGTAAGCAGTGATGATCAAGCTAGGACGTACATTTACAAATTCTCCGAGAGGAGCCATGATACCCATAGTCGCGCTGGCAAGACCAGATGAAGATGGGATCAAGAATGACATAGGCAGATAGAAGATATAAGTCAAAACGATAAAGACTTGTGAAGACAGACCGCTCAGGCCTTCTTTACCCCAGTTGAGGATAGTGTCGGTAATCATACCATCGTTCATGATAACTTGGATACCGCGGGCAATCGCTACGATCAAGGCAACACTGAGCAAGTCAGCAGCACCATTCATGAAGGCAGAGATAATCTTGTCCTCTTTAAGACCATAAACAACACCGATAAGGATACCCATAAAGGCGAAGAGCATTGCGCCTTCTGGGAAGTACCAAGTACCCAAAGCAGCTGTAGATGAACCAATAATCTTACCGATAACTGGAAGTCCAGTTAGCCAAGTATTGAAGTTTTCAAAAAGGTTAATATGAAGGCCTGTCCATGGAATGAAGCTCAATACCATCAAGACGAAAGTAAGAACAAAGAGTACGAAGACATGTTTGTTTCTTAGTAAGAGTTGAATTAACATTTTCTTCATCTTCTCCAACATTGAAGAATTTCATATCTTCTTCACGTGTTGCATAAGTAAGTGACTTAGTAGGATCTTTTTGGATCTTATCTGCATAGCGATAAACAAACCAAGTACTAAGAGCAGTCAAGGTAAACCAGAAGATCAAACGAAGGATAATTCCTTCCCCGAGACTTACACCTGCAGTTGATGAAGCAATACCTGTCGCAAATGGGTTCAAGGTAGATGCCAAACATCCAATCTGTGAACCGAGCAAGATAATGGCAACCCCAGTCAAGCTATCAAAACCAACAGCCATCATAACTGGCACAAGAAGAGGATAGAAGGCCATGGTTTCTTCACCCATACCATAAGTTGTACCACCAAGGGCGAACAAAGGCATGAGTACTAAAATCAACATCTTTTCGCGGCCCTTGTACTTCTTCACAATAGAAGCAATACCAGTGTCTAGCATACCAGTTTCATTGACAACACCAAGGAAACCACCAACCATGAGAATGAAGAAGGCTACATCAATCGCTGCACTTGTTTCCTTAATCAGCGAGCCTTCTTCTGGATGAGTACCTAGCATAGCCCGAATCGGTGCCATGAGAACATCCCAAATCCCTTGCGGATTTTGAGGTTGGGCTTTGTAAACACCATCCACAAAGGCACCTGCAGGGATGATCCAAGTCAACACTGCCATAATAGCAATGATTATCAACAAGACGGTGTAAGATGAAGGCATCTTAAACCCTTTTTTAGCTTTTTCACTCATTTGTTTTTCCTCCTAATGTCTAACAAAGTGCAAAAAACCAACCACTTTCTTAAATAAATATTTAAGAAAAACGCTTTTAATTTATAATTATTTTACCATATTAAGGTCTAAAAAAACTAGTATGTTTTGAAAATATCACACTTATTTTCAAGAATTATTCCTAATTTGATATAAAGATGTTAGAAATTAAATACATCTTACCAGTAAAATAACTTATCCTTTTTCAATAATTGTTCCGCTTTCAGATTCAATCAAAGCTCCAAGGTTTTCAAGGGAAGTAATAACTGCTTTTCCTTCTGGACGGCCATTGACAAAAGCGATAGCTGCTTCTACTTTTGGAAGCATGCTTCCTGGTGCAAATTGGTCTTGTTTGATATATTCTTCCAGCTGAGCAACATTCACATGTTCCAATTTTGCTTGGTCTGGTTTATTGTAGTTTACAAAGACATAGTCTACACCAGTTAAGACGATGAAGAGGTCAGCTTCGACTAATTCTGCCAAGCGTTGAGAAGCAAAATCCTTATCAATAACAGCTTCCACACCAGCCAAATGACCGTTGTCTTCCTTGATGACTGGAATTCCGCCACCACCAGCAGCAACGACCACTTGACCAGCATTCAAGAGGGTACGAATTGTTTCGATTTCCTTGATATCAACAGGTTTTGGTGAAGCAACGACCTTGCGCCAGCCACGACCAGCATCTTCTTTGAAAGTTGCTCCGCTCTTTTCAGCTTCTACTTTTGCTTCTTCTTCTGAGTAGAAAGGACCGATTGGTTTGCTCAAATTGACAAAAGCTGGGTCATTTTTATCTACAACAACTTGTGTCACAACTGAAGCAACATCTTTTTCGATGCCTTCATCCAAGAGAGCATTTTGCAAGGCATTTTGTAGCCAGAAACCGATGCTACCTTCTGTCATAGCAACAAGTGAATCAAGTGGGAAAGCAGGGTTCTTCTCAGAATCAGCCGCCAAGTGTTGGAGCAAGAGATTTCCAACTTGAGGACCATTACCGTGAGTGATGATCAAATCATCTCCATTTTGATCAATTTTACAAGGTGCTTAGCTGTTTCCACCAAAGCTTCCTGTTGAGCTTTTGCTGATGGATCAGAAGAAAGAATCGCATTTCCTCCCAAAGCTACTACAATTTTACGATTTGCCATAAATTCTCCTTTATCACATTCAATTGAATGCCTTTAGATTTCGGTTTAATATTTTTTCAAATTTTTATAAGAAATAACAGATTTCCATCATATAAAAGAGGACTGGACTAAAGCTATTAGTCGCAGCCCTCATAGCTGTTGGTATTACGGTTTATAAATTATACTTTTGGAATGTAAAGGTTGCCGAGTGTAGCAGCCATAACAGCTTTGATTGTGTGCATACGGTTTTCTGCTTGGTCAAAGTGGCGAGCGTATTTGCTGCGGAAGACTTCGTCTGTTACTTCCATTTCTTCTACGCCAAATTTTTCAGCGACATCTTTACCGTAAACAGTATTTGTATCGTGGAATGCTGGCAAGCAGTGCAAAAAGATTAAGTCTTCGTTTTCAGCTTTCTTCACCAATTCCATGTTAACTTGGTAAGGTTTCAAAAGTGCAACGCGTTCTGCGAATTTATCTTCTTCACCCATAGATACCCAAACGTCTGTGTAAAGTACGTCTGCACCTTTAACAGCTTCGTCTGCATCTTCCGTGATGAGGATGTGTGCGCCACTTTCTTTAGCAAAGCCTTCTGCCAATTCAACAATTTCTTTTTCTGGGAAGAGTTCTTTTGGTGAGAAGATGTGAACGTTAACGCCAAGGATAGCTCCTGTTACGAGCAAACTATTAGCAACGTTGTTACGTCCATCACCACAGTAAACCAATGTCAAGCCTTCCAAACGACCAAAGTTTTCTTGAACTGTCAAGTAGTCAGCAAGCATTTGAGTTGGATGCCATTCATCAGTCAAACCATTCCATACTGGAACACCTGAGAATTCTGCCAATTCTTCTACCATGCGTTGGCTGAAGCCGCGGAATTCAATCCCGTCAAACATACGTCCCAATACTTTAGCAGTATCTTCTGTAGATTCTTTCTTACCAAGCTGAATATCATTAGCACCAAGGTATTCTGGATGTGCACCAAGGTCGATAGCTGCTGTAGTAAAGGCTGCACGCGTACGAGTAGATGTTTTTTCAAACAAGAGGGCGATATTCTTACCAGCAAGATAATGGTGTTGAATATTGCGTTTCTTCAAGTCTTTCAAGTGAGCTGAAAGTCCGATTAGGTATTCTAATTCTGCACGAGTAAAGTCTTTTTCTGCAAGGAAGCTACGTCCTTGGAATACTGAATGTGTCATTCTGTTATTTCCTCTTTCTAGTTATTAAATTTCTATTGATAAATTGTCGAACACGAATTAAACTTCTTCACGTTCAAATGGCATAGACATACAACGAGGTCCACCACGGCCCCGAACCAATTCACTTCCGCGAATCTTGATCAAGCGAAGCCCGTATTCTTCCAAAATCTTGTTGGTTACGGTATTGCGGTCATACACCACTACCACACCAGGAGCGATTGTCAAGGTGTTAGAACCGTCATTCCATTGTTCACGTCCAGCTGCTACGATATTGCCACCACCGCAACGAATCAAATGAACTTTTTCTACGCCAAGGTTTTGAGCCAGAAGCTCAGCCAAGTCACCTTTTTCTTCAACGATCTTCAGTTTTTCGTTTTCATAAGTAACTGAGTAAACGCGAAGGTCACCTTCGATTTCTGGGTGAATTGTGAACTTGTCATAGTCAACCATAGTGAAGACAGTATCCAAGTGCATGAATTTACGGTTGTTAGCAAATTCAAAGGCCAATACTTTCTTGAAGCCAACATTCTTCTTGAAGATGTTCACCAAAAGTTTTTCGATAGATGCTGCGTCTGTACGTTGAGAAATACCAACTGCCAATACATCTTTAGAAAGAACTAACTCATCTCCACCTTCGATACGAGTATCTTCTTCACGGTTGTAAACCAATTCCACTTTTCCAGCGTATTCTGGGTGATATTTGAAGATGTATTTACCGTAAAGTGTTTCACGGTTACGAGTATCTGCAAACATGTGGTTGAGCGATACAGCATTACCAATGGTTGCAAATGGATCGCGTGTGAAGTAAAGGTTTGGCATTGGATCAATCGCAAATGGATAATCTGATTCTACCAAGTCAGTCAGACCTTTCGCTTCATCAGGGATTTCTGGCAATTCAGCTTTTTGAACCCCAGCCATTGTTTTTTCAACCAATTCTTGGTTGTCCTTGATACCATGCAGCAATTCACGAATAGCTTTCTTCGTTTCGCGCCCACGAATATTTGCTTCTTCCAAATATTCTTCGATGAACTGTTCACGAATTTCTGGAGAAATCAAGGATTCAGCAGCCAATTTTTCGAGATAAAGAACTTCAATTCCTTCATCACGAAGAGCTTGAGCGAATGCATCGTGTTCTTTTTGAGCATCTTCCAAGAAAGGAATGTCATCAAAAAGAAGACGTTCTAGGTAGTCCGGTAGCAAGTTTTCCAGCTCTTTGCCCGGACGGTGCAACATAACTTTTTTCAGTTTTCCAATTTCTGAGAAAACATGAATTGGATGTGTAGACATCTATTGTCCTCCTTTTCGTTGAGGTTTGGTTTCCCAATCCCTTTTATGCTATTATTCTATCATGGATTGGAAAGGCTTACACCTAAAATCTTACATTACAAATGCAAAAATCCTTTGCGTTTTTTTATAAAAACATTATGATATTTATTTATTTTTAAAGCGTTTTTCTTTGCATATTTTTGGTTGTTCTATTATTTTTTTAGGAATATATTTTTTTGTAAAAAAAATATATGTTCAATTAATATTAGAATATGATCAGAAAAAAACTTTTAAATGTGTAAAAATGTTTGAAAAAAGCCAATCAAATGATTGATTAGCTTCCTTCAAAATATCTCATAAAGTAATCCTTATTCTTAAATGTCAGTTTTTTATGCTCGTAGTCAATCACTCCTTCTTCTCTTAGTTTTTTTAGAACCTGATTGACTGTTTCACGTGTGGTGGCTCCTAGCTTGGCCAACTCTTTCATACTCATTGGAAATGGAAGTGTATCCTGCTCTTTGCACAGATCCATGCATAAAATAGATAAAGACTGGGTCACGCGATCCGTAGCACTGGCTGAGACGACATTCCGTAAGCGCAATTCCTGAAATTCTAAAATCTGCGATAAACGCTTGGTGATAAACAACAGCTGATCGACATTCTTTTTTGAATAGTCTTCAAATAAGTCCATAGGAATGCTGAAATACTCGACATTGGTGACCGCGCTAGCTGTATAATGATAACGCTCATCGAAAAACATGCCCCCATATGGAAACACACTATTCATTTTAATATAATCCATATAAGAAAAAGTATCAGTTGAATCATACTGTTCGATACGAACATAGCCTCGATGCAGGAGGAAAAGACGATCCCTACGGTCCCCTGAAAAGAAGATAATCTGTCCCTTGGGAATCTTGCGAAATTGAATCTCAATAGCAATCTTATCAAAAATTTCCACAGGAAAATGTGCAAATGCTGGATGCTGCCTAATAATCTGATAATGTTCCTTATTGATCATAATAACCCTTCTTACTTGCTATTAGTATTATAGCATAAATCCGCTTCCAAAAACAGAAATTATTAGACCAGTTTATTTTGGCAAAAAAAGGAATACTATGAAAGTAAATCGGTAGCAATTTAGCTTTACTCGCTTGCTTCGAAAATTCGTTTTAAACATTCTCTCAGAACTTTTAAAATACTCCTGCTAAGTACATTAAGAATCCTTTTCTAACAAAAAGAGAGGCTAGGAATCTTTTGTCCTAACCTCTCCTTACTATCTAATCTCGTTTAAACTCTTACCTTCTTTACTTGAGCCTCATTAAGCATTTTTACTCTTGGTATTAAAAATTGATATCGATAGAAACTTCTTAGTCAAAAATACCAGAGCAAGAAATTCTACCAAAATAATCACTTCAACCAGAATTGGCTGAGTCAGCCAACCAACTTGAACCAGAGCAGGAGCCAAATCAATCAAAGCATGAAAGCCCAGAGCTGCAAGAAAATAGCCTAGCTTCTTATCTTTTACAGCCGTCCAAACCCAGAAAGTCAAGAATACTTGGATTGCAAGTGCTAAAATCCGCTCGAAAGCCAGTAAGTAAATTTGACCCGCCTGTAGTTTTTGCACATAAGAAATCGTCGCTTGGGGTAATTTCGCTAGCAAAGGGCTATCCCCTTGGCTGACTAGATGAGCGAGGACAAACAGACTCAAGAGACCTGAAATACCGATGAAAAGAGCTTCGATCCCGCCGTGTCCTAAACCATAGGCCAGACTATCACCGATAGTCAGTGGACGCTTCTTTTGTAAATATCGAAATCACATAGCGCGCTGTCTCCTCAAAGATAGCCGCCGTTGCAATGCCATACAAAACATAGAGCAAGGGAGCATTTTTCATTAGAGCAATCGTTCCATCAGCCTGAGGCTGTAAAACCAATCGATGTAGGAGATTTTCGAAAATCTGACTAGACAGATAAAATCCAATCCCTCCCAAGAGGAAAACAAGCAGGGAAATCTGCTTGGTCTTTTTAAAATAAATTACTGGAATGACTACAGCGGCTAAAATCAGCACCATAGCAATCAAAATATGCGTTTGAAGCATGAAATCGTCTCCTCAACTATTAAAAGTTTTACTAGAATTATACCTTTTTCCTCCCAGATGTCAATCCTCTAAAAAAGCTGGTCAGAAAACTCACATTCAGAACAAAATGCGAGGACCGACTCGCATTCTACAACTATTTTCTATAAAACAGCCTCATTCAGCAGGTTCGTTGCAGAACCTAGTTATTGGGCCGATTTTAATTCATGTTGACCCGGTGCCACTCATTGATGATATAGGCAATCTGACCGACCTGATCAATACCAACTCCACTAATCTCCTCACTGGCTTCTGTGCTGCCACCTAGATAGGCTGTATAAAGTGCCACAATATAAGGCTTCTCCTCCATGACAATAGCATCAACATTAAGTGCTTCTCTAACATAACCAGGCTTTTGATAGATGGTCAAATCATAAAGATAACGTTTGTAATATTCACCGGGGAAGGAAACACCGATAAAATAAAGAATGTCCTTGTATTTTTCTTGATTATTCCACAGATACTCCAGAACTTGAATATAGTAGTCCGTTGTTGTTTTGTTTTCTCTGCTGATCGTCTTGACTTTAGCTTTTGATCGACCATATCTTTCAAACATGCTGTAGGCCTTGTCCATCCCACCCAGTCGCTCTGCTAGCGCATAAGCGGGCGTATTTTCAGAGTAGACTAGGGAATACTCCTGCATATCAGGAATAGACATGGCGCCATTGAAGGCCGCTACATAGTTATCGTGCTCTCCCTTGTATTCATAGCTGGTGTTGGTAATATCAAACCGCTCTTCCAGCGATAATTTTCCTGCTGCTACCTCATCAACAACCAACATATTAAGGGGGAGTTTATAAGTAGAGCCTGCTGTCATAGGCTGGGTATCATTCATGGCATAAGTTTGTCCACTCGTCAGATCTTTATAAGAAAAAGCAATCTGCGAAGAGTCAATTCCCATGTCATCCATGTAAGCCTGAACAACTTGTGGCAGCGTCATATTCGCATAATCGTAAGATAAACCCAAGGCTTCCATGGTCGGAAAATCCTGATCTATCACCTCTTGCTTCTCTTCTATTGTCTTGCCAGCACGCGCAGTCGCCTCAGATTTTGTTTCCTCTCCTTCTGTAGACTGTGAAGAAGCAATTGATTGACCTGCTTCTGCTATCTTTTTATCAGCTCGCTGTGGCTCCACCAAAAGACCCAAAAAACAAATAAATAAGAAAACACCACCGAACCAGCAAGCCAGTTTCTTTATGTCATTTTTAATCAAAGTTTTTCTCCTAATATTTTAGTATTATAAAAGATTCTCATTAAAATAACAAGTAGAAAGGTCAATTTAAGGGCATTTAAAAACGAATCATTGCGATCCGTTTTATAATCTATTATTTAGCTGCTGCGTAGAGCTCATCCACTTTATTCCAGTTGATCACTGAGAAGAAAGCCTTGATGTAGTCAGGACGCACGTTGCGATATTTCACGTAGTAAGCATGTTCCCAAACGTCCAAGCCCAAGATCGGTGTCTTACCTTCTGAGATTGGTGTATCTTGGTTTGCTGTTGAAGTTACTTCAAGTTTCCCTTCTTTGTTGACAACCAACCATGCCCAACCTGAGCCGAAACGAGTTGTTGCTGCTGCAGTGAAGGCTGCTTGAAATTCTTCAAATGAGCCAAACGTCGCATCAATCGCTGCTGCAAGTTCTGCTGAAGGAGCTGTCTTCTCAGGAGTCATCAATTCCAGAAAAGAGCGTGGTTCAAATGTCCACCACCGTTGTTGATCACCGCTTGACGAATATCAGCTGGAATAGACTCAACATCTGCCAATAGTTTTTCTAAATCTTCACCAATTTCAGGATGTTTTTCAAGCGCAGCATTTACGTTATTTACGTAAGTTTGATGGTGCTTGTCATGGTGCAGGTGCATTGTTTCCTCATCAATGTAAGGTTCCAAAGCGTCGTATGCATAAGGTAGATCTGGTAAAATAATTGCCATTTACTTGTCCTCATTTTCTTTATTATTATACAAATCATAACGTAAAAACGCACATTTTTCAACTATTTTGCTTATAAATTTTGCTAAGCTTTTAGAAGTTTCCTGTTGCGATTTTCAGCAAGGCAAGGTCAAAAAGGTAGTCCTTGTCATAAAGACCAGACTTGATTTGATAGTCCGCTTCAATCAAACAGGTCAGGGTTCTTTTCAGAAAGCTGAGGCTAAGCCCACGCGCATCCTTAAGCGCAAACTTGACTTGGAAGGGATTCATCTTGCGGCCTAGATAGTCTGATAAGTCCGACACGATTTGGCTCTCGGATCGACCATTGTCCGCCAAAATTTTAACCTGAGTAAACATCCGAAATTGACCTAACATAATAGCAATCAGCTTGATTTCATCTTCACCCTGCAAGGTTAGATCGCGCACCAAACTCCGTGCGGCATCAATTTGTTTCTGTAAAATCAGCTGGGTCAAATCAAAAATGTTGTCCTGCAAAGTTTTAGGAATCGCCTCAGCAATGTCTTCCAGACTGACTTGCCCCGACTCTTTATAAGACTTGAGAAAAGCCAAGTTTTTACTGATTTCGCTGAAATGAAAGCCTGATTTGATCAGCAAGTGGTCAAAAGCCTTCGGAGCAAAGTCCAGACCTTCAAGCTGGGCCTGTTTGGTAAAATACTGACGTAAGTCTGCTTCCTTAATCTCAGCGGCTTCAAAGATCTGTCCGTCGCGCTTGAGTATCTTGACTAATCTGCGTTTGCTGTCCAGCTTACCTTCCGCAAAAATGACCAATTTGGTCGTGCTACTAGGATCTTCCAAATACTGCTCAAAGGACTTGAGCTCTTCATCCGATAAATAGCGCTTTTTTGCTGTCGTTAGATCCGCAAAATGATCTAAAATAATAATCTTTTCATCCGCAAAAAAAGGCAGACTGACTAAATCTAACTCCACATCTGCATAAGACGTTTCTTTCATGTCAAACAATGTGACATTCAAATCCGCTGGATCGTAGTGGATCTGCTTCAAAAACTCGTCTTTTAAGAGCTCAAATTGCCCCAAGTCGTCTCCCGTCAAAATCGTTAAAGATGGAAGATGTTCGGGAGTGATTTCCTAATTTTTTCAATTGCTAACACAGTGGCACTCCCTTCTATTTTCTTGATTCTTAGTCATGTATAAATTGTAACAAAAAACAGCAGGAAAGTCTGCTGTTTTTTATCATTCCAACTAGAATATCAGAGACTAAAAGAATTGTCCCAACTGCATGATGATTGTGACCAAGAGAGTGATAAGAAAAAGAATACCGCCCAGCACTGCAATCATACTAAACTCTTGCTTCTCTCTTTTCAACGGTCTTCTACGATTATCTAGCTGCTCGTTGATATGTTCCTGCAGAATTCCCTTTTTCTTCTCTGGCATGATTGTCCTCCCTTACTAAATCTGCATAAAGGAACTTGCCCTCATCGAAAGCAAGTTCTCATGTATCTGGTTAAAGAATGGCCTTATATTGCTCCAAACTAGCCTGATTAGCAGCCTGTTTCTGTCTAGTAAGTGCTGCTTCCATCTCTGATGAGTGGGCAAGGACAGCTTGAATCTTATCCACCATGCCTGAGACATTTTCTGGCGCGTAAATGTGAGCATCTGCAATATATCGACGACTATGGCAAGTGTTTTTGAAGCTGAGAATCAACATGTTGTTCTCAAAAGCTGTGCGACATGCATTGAGGATTTCATCGCTGATATTGATATCTAGATACAAGTCACATCTCTCAAAAAGCTCTGCAACCTTTGCCGGACGAATATTTGGATAAAGCGAAACATTCGGATAACGATTGAGCCCCATCAAATGGCCAGACATTTCTGTGATGGCTCCAATATGGAAATGTACATTTGGCAGCTGAGTCAAGAGCTGCTCTATTTGCTCAAGCTGATCACTATTGGTCAAATCAAGGCTTCTGGATTCATATTATTAAGACGTTGGTAATCATAAATATAACCAATATTGTGGAAATAGACTTTTTCTTCCGGTGTTGCCAAGCTTTGAATTTTCTCATATACCTGCCTGTCCTGAACAGCGATGCGGATATTGCGATGAGGCATTTTCATAGCTACTTTCATATTTCCAGGTAAGGCTTCTCCGATAGGCTCCTGCCAGAAAAGAACATCTTCTGCACGACCATTTTTAGGACGAAGAGCGTAGGCCACCAAGAAGGGGGTTGCTAGAGAATTATAAATAATACGATCTGTATCATATCCACGATATTGCAGATAAAAGACGACAAATTCTTGTTTAGATTTAAAAATATGACGCTTTCCTTCAAGTGTCAAGATGATATCACCAGTCAGATGATTTTCCATAATCACCACGACATTGTTCTGGTCAAAATAGCGAGTATGGGTCGGACGTTGTGTCTGGTCGTAGGTTATTTGTGCGAAAAGCCGTCCTTTGCGATTGTAGATATCTGCTGCTCGAACCTGCCCCTCTGTATCCAGCCATTCGACAGCCCGCACACGTCTTTCATGCGTTGGTTGGCGATAAAAAATATTGGCACGCTTCTTGCCCATATCCAAGATTTCCCCATTTACATTGCTGGAGCGAATCTCCCATAGATGCGGTTTGGGGACAAGATTAAAATAAATTGGCCGGCCTTCCGGTGTATCCAAATCTCCCGTGAAATAACTGTAAGGAGACTCGACATCTGGTGAAAGATAGCCATCGTCTTGTACAACAACAACAGGACAATCAAGTCCTGTTGCTTTTAATGAACGTAACAAATCAAAACTTGCTTGATCATAGCGGTCAAACAAACAAATCATAGTGGTTATGCCTTTCTTTCTGAATCCTAAAGGCTGTCTATGCCGTATTATGGTAACACCTTGTTTCAAAAAATACCAGATGAGGTGTTTTTTAGCATGCCCTTTTATGGATCAAAAAGTGTTAAAAATAAGACAGTAACCTCAGAATAGCTACTGTCTTATCTCTTTTTTACTTAAAGCCCTGATAGACTTGACAAATGGTAGAAAAGAGCCCAAAAACCCCAGATAGCCTTGAGCCATCCGGGGTTCTTATCTTCATCGCTAAAATGATATCAACAAAATTTCATTGTAGCCGATTTTTGGAACTTAGTCTTCTAAATCCATTTCAGAAGCTGCTGATCTCTTCTTCTTACCAAGAAGAGAGGCAGTTACCAAGGCAGCTACTCCTAATCCAAGACCAGCAAATTGGTTACTTGCAGTTCCTGTATTTGGTAAAGCCTTAGCGTTTGGAGTAACTTTGACTTGTTCTGGTTGTGCAGGCTGTGGCTTAGGTGCTTGAGAGTGATTTGTAGCACTTGAGATTGAAGCACTGTCAGACAAGCTAGCTGAGGTACTTGCGCTGTTGCTCAAGCTTGTGCTTGTTGAGACTGACTCACTTGCACTTACAGATTCAAGGTAGCTAGGAAGGTTAAACTCTGGCTTAGATTCGCTTGTTGGCTCACCCTTACTATAGCTGAATGAGTTAGATTGTTGTGACGCACTTGTACTCAAACTGTTTGAAACGCTATTGCTAAGTGATGTAGATGTACTTACGCTGTTACTCAAGCTTACTGAAGTACTTGTTGAAACTGAAGTACTACTTGAGTTGTTGCTTACTGATTCAGATGCACTGATTGAGGCTGACACGCTGTTACTCAAGCTTGTGCTTGCTGATTCAGATGCACTGATTGAAGCGGACACGCTGTTGCTCATGCTTGTGCTTGCTGATACTGAAGCACTGATTGAAGCGGACACGCTATTGCTCATGCTTGTGCTTGCTGATTCAGATGCACTAATTGAAGCGGACACGCTATTGCTCATGCTTGTGCTTGCTGATGCTGAAGCACTGATTGAGGCGGACACGCTGTTACTCATGCTTGTGCTTGCTGATTGGCTTGCACTGATTGAGGCAGACACGCTGGTGCTCATGCTTGTGCTTGCTGATTGGCTTGCACTGATTGAGGCTGACACGCTGTTGCTCATGCTTGTGCTTGCTGATACTGAAGCACTGATTGAAGCAGACACGCTGTTGCTCATGCTTGTGCTTGCTGATACTGAAGCACTGATTGAGGCTGACACGCTGTTACTCAAGCTTGTGCTTGCTGATTCAGATGCACTGATTGAAGCGGACACGCTGTTGCTCATGCTTGTGCTTGCTGATACTGAAGCACTGATTGAAGCGGACACGCTATTGCTCATGCTTGTGCTTGCTGATTCAGATGCACTAATTGAAGCGGACACGCTATTGCTCATGCTTGTGCTTGCTGATACTGAAGCACTGATTGAGGCAGACACGCTGTTGCTCATGCTTGTGCTTGCTGATACTGAAGCACTGATTGAAGCAGACACGCTGTTGCTCGTGCTTGTGCTTACTGATTCAGATGCACTGATTGAGGCAGACACGCTGTTGCTCATGCTTGTGCTTGCTGATACTGAAGCACTGATTGAGGCTGACACGCTGTTACTCAAGCTTGTGCTTGCTGATTCAGATGCACTGATTGAAGCGGACACGCTGTTGCTCATGCTTGTGCTTGCTGATACTGAAGCACTGATTGAAGCGGACACGCTATTGCTCATGCTTGTGCTTGCTGATTCAGATGCACTAATTGAAGCGGACACGCTATTGCTCATGCTTGTGCTTGCTGATACTGAAGCACTGATTGAGGCAGACACGCTGTTGCTCATGCTTGTGCTTACTGATTCAGATGCACTGATTGAGGCTGACACGCTGTTACTCAAGCTTGTGCTTGCTGATACTGAAGCACTGATTGAAGCAGACACGCTGTTGCTCATGCTTGTGCTTGCTGATGCTGAAGCACTGATTGAGGCGGACACGCTGTTACTCAAGCTTGTGCTTGCTGATTCAGATGCACTAATTGAAGCAGACACGCTGTTGCTCATGCTTGTGCTTGCTGATTGGCTTGCACTGATTGAGGCTGACACGCTGTTGCTCATGCTTGTGCTTGCTGATACTGAAGCACTGATTGAAGCAGACACGCTGTTGCTCGTGCTTGTGCTTACTGATTCAGATGCACTGATTGAGGCTGACACGCTGTTGCTCATGCTTGTGCTTGCTGATACTGAAGCACTGATTGAGGCTGACACGCTGTTACTCAAGCTTGTGCTTGCTGATTCAGATGCACTGATTGAAGCGGACACGCTGTTGCTCATGCTTGTGCTTGCTGATACTGAAGCACTGATTGAAGCGGACACGCTATTGCTCATGCTTGTGCTTGCTGATTCAGATGCACTAATTGAAGCGGACACGCTATTGCTCATGCTTGTGCTTGCTGATACTGAAGCACTGATTGAGGCAGACACGCTGTTGCTCATGCTTGTGCTTACTGATTCAGATGCACTGATTGAGGCGGACACGCTGTTACTCAAGCTTGTGCTTACTGATTCAGATGCACTGATTGAGGCAGACACGCTGTTACTCAAGCTTGTGCTTACTGATGCTGATGCACTGATTGAGGCAGACACGCTGGTGCTCATGCTTGTGCTTACTGATTCAGATGCACTGATTGAGGCTGACACGCTGTTACTCAAGCTTGTGCTTACTGATTCAGATGCACTGATTGAGGCAGACACGCTGTTACTCAAGCTTGTGCTTACTGATTCAGATGCACTAATTGAAGCAGACACGCTGTTGCTCATGCTTGTGCTTACTGATTCAGATGCACTGATTGAAGCGGACACGCTGTTACTCAAGCTTGTGCTTGCTGATACTGAAGCACTGATTGAAGCGGACACGCTGTTGCTCATGCTTGTGCTTGCTGATACTGAAGCACTGATTGAAGCGGACACGCTATTGCTCATGCTTGTGCTTGCTGATTCAGATGCACTAATTGAAGCAGACACGCTGTTGCTCATGCTTGTGCTTGCTGATTGGCTAGCTGATACAGATGCTGAAGTACTTTGACTTGCAGATACTGACGCGCTTGCTGATTGGCTTGCACTGATTGAGGCAGACACGCTGTTACTCAAGCTTGTGCTTGCTGATTCAGATGCACTGATTGAAGCGGACACGCTGTTGCTCATGCTTGTGCTTGCTGATACTGAAGCACTGATTGAAGCGGACACGCTATTGCTCATGCTTGTGCTTGCTGATTCAGATGCACTAATTGAAGCAGACACGCTGGTGCTCATGCTTGTGCTTGCTGATTGGCTTGCACTGATTGAGGCAGACACGCTGGTGCTCATGCTTGTGCTTGCTGATACTGAAGCACTGATTGAAGCAGACTGGCTCGCGCTTACTGAGATAGACGCTGAGTTCTGGTTGTTAGATGCTGAAGCTGAGGCACTTTGGCTTGCGCTTACTGATGCTGAAGTACTTTGACTTGCAGATACAGACGCTGAAGCTGATTGACTAGCTGATACAGAGGCTGATTGGCTAGCACTGATGCTTGCTGATACAGAAGCTGAAGCACTTTGGCTCGCACTAATTGACGCAGACTGGCTCGCGCTTACTGAGATAGACGCTGAGTTCTGGTTGTTAGATGCTGAAGCTGAGGCACTTTGGCTTGCGCTTACTGAGGTTGAAGTACTTTGACTTGCAGATACAGAAGCTGAGGCGCTTTGGCTAGCTGATACAGATGCTGAGTGACTTGCACTGATGCTTGCTGATACAGAAGCTGAAGCACTTTGGCTCGCACTAATTGACGCAGACTGGCTCGCGCTTACTGAGATAGACGCTGAGTTCTGGTTGTTAGATGCTGAAGCTGAGGCGCTTTGGCTAGCTGATACAGATGCTGAGTGACTTGCACTGATGCTTGCTGATACAGAAGCTGAAGCACTTTGGCTCGCACTAATTGACGCAGACTGGCTCGCGCTTACTGAGATAGACGCTGAGTTCTGGTTGTTAGATGCTGAAGCTGAGGCACTTTGGCTTGCGCTTACTGAGGTTGAAGTACTTTGACTTGCAGATACAGAAGCTGAGGCGCTTTGGCTAGCTGATTCAGATGCTGAGTGACTTGCACTGATGCTTGCTGATACAGAAGCTGAAGCACTTTGGCTTGCACTAATTGACGCAGACTGGCTCGCGCTTACTGAGATAGACGCTGAGTTCTGGTTGTTAGATGCTGAAGCTGAGGCACTTTGGCTTGCGCTTACTGAGGTTGAAGTACTTTGACTTGCAGATACAGAAGCTGAGGCGCTTTGGCTAGCTGATACAGATGCTGAGTGACTTGCACTGATGCTTGCTGATACAGAAGCTGAAGCACTTTGGCTCGCACTAATTGACGCAGACTGGCTCGCGCTTACTGAGATAGACGCTGAGTTCTGGTTGTTAGATGCTGAAGCTGAGGCGCTTTGGCTAGCTGATACAGATGCTGAGTGACTTGCACTGATGCTTGCTGAGATAGATGCTGAAGTGCTTTGGCTCGCACTAATTGACGCAGACTGGCTCGCGCTTACTGAGATAGACGCTGAGTTCTGGTTGTTAGATGCTGAAGCTGAGGCACTTTGGCTTGCGCTTACTGATGCTGAAGTACTTTGACTTGCAGATACTGAAGCTGAAGCTGAGTGACTAGCTGATACAGAGGCTGATTGGCTAGCACTGATGCTTGCTGAGATAGATGCTGAAGTGCTTTGGCTCGCACTAATTGACGCAGACTGGCTCGCGCTTACTGAGATAGACGCTGAGTTCTGGTTGTTAGATGCTGAAGCTGAGGCACTTTGGCTTGCGCTTACTGATGCTGAAGTACTTTGACTTGCAGATACAGACGCTGAAGCTGATTGACTAGCTGATACAGAGGCTGATTGGCTAGCACTGATGCTTGCTGAGATAGATGCTGAAGCACTTTGGCTCGCACTAATTGACGCTGAGTGGCTCGCGCTTACTGAGATAGACGCTGAGTTCTGGTTGTTAGATGCTGAAGCTGAAGCACTTTGGCTTGCGCTTACTGATGCTGAAGTACTTTGACTTGCAGATACAGACGCTGAAGCTGATTGACTAGCTGATACAGATGCTGATTGGCTAGCACTGATGCTTGCTGATACAGAAGCTGAAGCACTTTGGCTCGCACTAATTGACGCAGACTGGCTCGCGCTTACTGAGATAGACGCTGAGTTCTGGTTGTTAGATGCTGAAGCTGAAGCACTTTGGCTTGCGCTTACTGATGCTGAAGTACTTTGACTTGCAGATACTGAAGCTGAAGCTGAGTGACTAGCTGATACAGAGGCTGATTGGCTAGCACTGATGCTTGCTGAGATAGATGCTGAAGTGCTTTGGCTCGCACTAATTGACGCAGACTGGCTCGCGCTTACTGAGATAGACGCTGAGTTCTGGTTGTTAGATGCTGAAGCTGAGGCACTTTGGCTTGCGCTTACTGAGGTTGAAGCACTTTGGCTTGCAGATACAGAAACTGATGCGCTTTGGCTAGCTGATACTGATGCTGAGTGACTAGCACTTACTGATGCTGAAGCTGATTGACTTACAGATACTGATGCGCTAGCTGATTGACTTGCACTTACAGAAGCTGAAGCTGATTGACTTGAGCTTACTGATGCTGAAGCGCTTTGGCTTGCACTTACTGAGGTTGAAGTACTTTGACTTGCAGATACAGAAGCTGAAGCTGATTGACTTGAGCTTACTGATGCTGAAGCGCTTTGGCTTGCACTTACTGAGGTTGAAGTACTTTGACTTGCAGATACAGAAGCTGAAGTGCTTTGGCTAGCTGATACAGATGCTGAAGCTGATTGACTTGTACTTACAGAAGCTGAAGCTGATTGACTTGAGCTTACTGATGCTGAAGCGCTTTGGCTTGCACTTACTGAGGTTGAAGTACTTTGACTTGCAGATACAGAAGCTGAAGTGCTTTGGCTAGCTGATACAGATGCTGAAGTGCTTTGGCTAGCTGATACAGATGCTGATTGGCTAGCACTGATGCTTGCTGAGATAGATGCTGAAGCGCTTTGGCTCGTACTAATTGACACAGAGTGGCTCGCGCTTACTGATGTTGAAGCACTTTGACTAGCTGATACGGATGCGCTGGCTGATTGGCTTGCTGATGCACTTTGGCTAGCATTTACTGAGCTTGATGCTGATTGGCTCGCACTGATGCTTGCTGAGATAGATGCTGAAGCACTTTGACTTGCAGATACAGAAGCTGAAACTGATTGGCTAAGGGATCCGCTTTCTTTAACATTTACTTGAATGTCCTTAAAGTTAAGCTGTCCCGCTTCGTCAGTGATCTTATATTTGAGTGTTACAGTTCCTGTTCCAGTAGGCGTTCCAGAAATTTGGATAGATGGGATATAGCCAGTTTTACCAGCCCCTGGTTCATTGCTTTTAGTAGTAACTGTTAATCCAAGTGCTTCTAGTTCTTTCTTGCCATGAATCAGTTCAACCGCTTGATCTGCAAGGTAAGAACTCTGCCAAGAACCAACAGACTTATCTCCTTTGTTATTACCATCATGAACATATAAAGTTTCATTAACTCGTTTACCGACTTCAACCTCAGGAACTAGTGGTTCAGGGGAAGGAGTTAGTGAGTCTTTGCTCTTGTTGATAATTGACTCCTGCGCAGCCTCGGTTACAACTTCTTCTGGACGGCCTAGATAGGTAAAGAATTCAGCATCCTTACCTCCCACTCCAGCATTATGTCTGATAAGATAATTAGGATTTTCAGTTTTAACAGTCCCCGTAACAGTGACTTTAGGAACATAGGTAAAATCAGCACGTCTTTCCACTCCTTGAACAAATCTCAAGCCCATATTTCTGGTCCAACCACCATTACCAGCGTACAAAGTAATAGCATTTCTAGCATCTTGCTCATATCTATACTGTTTATCATTATGGAAATAGTAGGTTTCATTGACTGTATCTCCTACTTTATATTTTGCAAGAGGAGCCAGTGCTTCTTTTTTCCCTTCGGCATCATACGTTACAGCAGGTCCCTTAAACTGAGAAGTAGTGAAGTTCATGAATACGCTGGTTTGAGGAAAGCTACGTCCATCAAAGGTCACATCCAGATTGACACTACTTCTAAGTGGTTTTGGATTATCACTCTTAAAAGTTACATATGGAATATAACGTCCAGGAGCCACTTCCACACGACCTGTTTCCGAGGTAATATTATATTTCTCTTGTGCTTCTTGCCAGTTTCGAGTCTCTAGAGTTGTTCTTGGAGAAAGTCCTGCAGACTCACTATCCTTATATGAACCGTAAGGATATTCGTCCGCATCAAATTGAGACTTATGCATGTAATATGTTACCGAGAAAGGAACACCTGCTCGTCCCAGAAAGACCCGTTGTCTATTTAAACGACCACTTGTTTCTGGAGAGTTGATGCTATATGGATCGGTATTTAGAAAGAAAGGTTCTTTTGATCCAGTATCGATCGGATTTGCTCTAAATCCAGAATACCCTGTCTTTGGTGCAGTCGCTACAGTATTGTCAACCTTTTGGTTTTTCTCAGCTTGCTTGGTTGTATCCTTACCTTGAGCTTGGTTCTTATCTGCTACAACACCAGCTGCGATGTTGTTGCTTGTTGTTGCTGCTTGGCTTGTGCTAAGAGCTGCACTTGCCAAACTTTGGTTAGCACTACCTGATACAAGACTTGCCGCAGGGTTGACCTTAAGGTTGAGCGATGCAGAAGCTGAGGTAGACACAGAAGCCTGAGCTGATGGTTCGCTAACAACTGATGTACTCTCAACTACAGAGGCAGGTGCTTGAGCGCTTGCTGACTCTGATGGTGTAGAGCTTACTGATGCAGATGCTTTTGCACTTGCTGAGACTGATGTAGGAGCTGATGCTGATTGACTTGCTGAGGCAGATTGACTGACTGAAGCTGACTGACTTGCTGAGGCAGATTGACTGACTGAAACTGACTGACTCGCACTCGCTTGATCCTCAACAGATTGACTGACTGATACAGAAGCTGTTGCAGATGCTTGTTCTGCTTGAGCTTTCTTTACTTCTGCTTGCGCTTGAGCGATGATTGAGTTGGTACTTGTTTCAGTTGTTTCAGCTACTTTCGGTTCAGCTGCGACGACTGTTCTATCCTTTTCTGTATACTCAGATGTTTCATCCGCATAAACAGTTTGCTCTTGAGTCACCACAAATCCTGCAGCCCCCGCGGCCAGGATTCCCCCTATACCCGCTAGCGTGTTAAACCAAGGTGTGCGTGATCAAGTTCTTCAGTGTCTGACAGGGTACTAGAGACAACTTCGCCCATCCCACCGATACGGAAGAGATCCAATTGAGAGTTCGAGGCTTTTACCCAGTTTTTACCCGACTTGTAAAGCTTATAACGCTTTTTCTCATCTACGATCTCGAAATCTTTGTTAAATTTTTTACTTCGAAACATTCGATTCCTTTCTTTTATCCAATTGCGACCCTTTGTTAATCTCATGACCATTAACAAAGTGTAGATTGCGCTGCCTCCCAAAACCAGAGTTAATAAAAGTTGCAGTCAGTTTCAGTTTTTATCCCTTTGACTCAGAAAAAGCAGATTCCATCTGGGATATACCAGCCGTTTTTATCCAGTATATACCACTCATCATTTTACCAAAACGGATTCCCCTTTTCAAGTAATTATATGTAAAATAACAAATGAAAATAGCTAATTTTTTCAGAAAATCCGCTTTTAAGCTTCAAATTGTTGAAAGCGTTTTATTATCTTTCGAACCCCCTACTCCCCCTTTCACACTAGTTCAATTAGATAGAGGCAAAAAAACCTTGACGATTTGCTCGTCAAGGTTCATCTTTTCCAGAGACCTCCTCCATCCAGAAAAATCCTAGAAAAAGTGTCCCAACTGCATGATGATTGTGACCAAGAGAGTGATAAGAAAAAGAATGCCACCTAACACTGCAATCATACTAAACTCTTGCTTCTCTCTTTTCAACGGTCTCCTACGATTATCTAGTTGCTCGTTGATATGTTCCTGCAGAATTCCCTTTTTCTTCTCTGGCATGATTGTCCTCCTTTACTAAATCTGCATAAAGGAACTTGCCTTCATCGAAAGCAAGTTCTCATGTATCTGGTTAAAGAATAGTCTTATATTGCTCCAAACTAGCTTGATTAGCAGCCTGTTTCTGTCTAGTAAGTGCTGCTTCCATCTCTGATGAATGGGCAAGGGCACTTTGAATTTTATCCACCATGCCTGAGACATTTTCTGGCGCATAAATGTGATCATCCGCAATAAATCGACGGCTATGACAAGTATTTGTGAAACTGAGAATCAACATGTTGTTCTCAAAAGCTGTGCGACAAGCATTAAGAATTTCATCGCTGATATTGATATCTAGATACAAGTCACATCTCTCAAAAAGCTCTGCAACCTTTGCCGGACGAATATTTGGATAAAGCGAAACATTCGGATAACGATTGAGCCCCATCAAATGGCCAGACATTTCTGTGATGGCTCCAATATGGAAATGTACATTTGGCAGCTGAGTCAAGAGCTGCTCTATTTGCTCAAGCTGATCACTATTGGTCAAAATCAAGGCTTCTGGATTCATATTATTAAGACGTTGGTAATCATAAATATAACCAATATTGTGGAAATAGACTTTCTTCCGGTGTTGCCAAGCTTTGAATTTTCTCATATACCTGCCTGTCCTGAACAGCGATGCGGATATTGCGATGAGGCATTTTCATAGCTACTTTCATATTTCCAGGTAAGGCTTCTCCGATAGGCTCCTGCCAGAAAAGAACATCTTCTGCACGACCATTTTTAGGACGAAGAGCGTAGGCCACCAAGAAGGGGGTTGCTAGAGAATTATAAATAATACGATCTGTATCATATCCACGATATTGCAGATAAAAGACGACAAATTCTTGTTTAGATTTAAAAATATGACGCTTTCCTTCAAGTGTCAAGATGATATCACCAGTCAGATGATTTTCCATAATCACCACGACATTGTTCTGGTCAAAATAGCGAGTATGGGTCGGACGTTGTGTCTGGTCGTAGGTTATTTGTGCGAAAAGCCGTCCTTTGCGATTGTAGATATCTGCTGCTCGAACCTGCCCCTCTGTATCCAGCCATTCGACAGCCCGCACACGTCTTTCATGCGTTGGTTGGCGATAAAAAATATTGGCACGCTTCTTGCCCATATCCAAGATTTCCCCATTTACATTGCTGGAGCGAATCTCCCATAGATGCGGTTTGGGGACAAGATTAAAATAAATTGGCCGGCCTTCCGGTGTATCCAAATCTCCCGTGAAATAACTGTAAGGAGACTCGACATCTGGTGAAAGATAGCCATCGTCTTGTACAACAACAACAGGACAATCAAGTCCTGTTGCTTTTAATGAACGTAACAAATCAAAACTTGCTTGATCATAGCGGTCAAACAAACAAATCATAGTGGTTATGCCTTTCTTTCTGAATCCTACTTAGTTGGTCTGAGCAGATTGAACCAGATCAGACCAGCGCTGGGCAATATGCTCATCAAGGTAAGGCTCAGCTATCTCATAGGATACACGGGACAAATCTTCTTGAGAATGTTGAGTTAATAGCTGAACAATCTTTCCGCATACTCTGTCGTCATGGCATCTAGATCATCTGGACGAGCCTTGGGAATCAGGTAGCCATTTTCTCCATCGCGGATAAAGGTCGGATTGCCATAACGAACATCAAAGCCAATGATGGGCAGGCCAGAACCTACTGCTTCCAACAGAGTCAGACCAAAACCTTCACTTGTAGATGCTGCTAGATAAGCGGAATAATTTTTGTAAATATCCGCCATATGATGATGCCCCATCAGTCGAATATACTCTTCTGCCTGCAGATCCGCAATCAACTTCCGTAGCATAGCTTCCTCACCACCTGTACCGTAGATATCAAAGGTGATTTCCGGTAATTGCTCATGCGCCTTCACTACAGAGTGAATCAGCCAATCAATATGCTTTTCACTGGCCAAACGAGAAGCTGTCATCAAACCAAAAGGTTTCCGCTGACCTTCTGGTCGGCGCAGCTGATCCAAGCTACCCACAGGAATAGTTAAAATATTCTTCGGCTTGATGTCGGTATATTGAGCAAACTGCTCTTTCAGCAGCTCTGTTTGAGCATCCGTCGAGTTGATGATGTAGTCCACTTCTTCCGCATATTCAAATTGATACTCGTAGTAATTATTCCATAAGATATACTCTTTTTCTGCGGGATTTCACTGAAGTGGTCTGCGTGAACGATGACAGCTAGTTTAGCAGCCCCCTTATTGGCAAAGATTGGCTGGCCAATATCTGTCTCTCGGTCTAGAATCAGTAAATCCTTGTCTGTTAACTTCAAACTTCTCATGAAATGAGCAACAAACTCCTGCTTGGAGTAGAAGACCTGATTTGGAAAACGATAAACTTGCGTTTCTGGCTTACCGTCTACTTCATCGATAATCTCTTCGTAAGCCACACTACCATCTTCATTGAGCCAAGTCCGTTGGTAGAGACGAGCCCGACCATCTACAGGACTATAGTATTCAATAAAGTTTTTGGTATACGTATAATATTCTTTCTGAAGGAGACAGCCACGCGAAACAATCTCTGCCCGCTCAATCAGTTCATTATCCATATCGCATGAATAGCACGTTACGAAATCATTATCTCCAAACAAGATCCGAAAGGTCTTGTTCTCAGGATTACGGACGATTTCTAGAGGTTCTCTATCAAAACTAGCTAAGACTTGTGCTAGAGTGTAGGTTGTTGGAGCAATCTTAACATCTGTAAAATATTGATAGAGCCAGATGACCTCAGAGTCTTCAAAGCCGATATTCTTCGTCAAATGTTCAATATTATCGGCTGAAATAAAATCCATAAAGATGAATTTTGCCTCTAAGCCCACACTGCGAAGCAATTTTGCACGATAAATTTGTGCGTACTCGACTCCGCTGCTTGCCCAACCAATTCCTAGGTTGATGTTATAAATTGTCATAAACCATGTTCCTCTTACAAAAGATTATCTTTTTTAATTCTTGAAAGGCGTTTGATGATTTTTCCTTTCTTCTTTTTCCCTTTTTCTTTATCTTCGTCTTTAGACTTTTTGACAGGAGAAGTGAAGTAAGTAACGGGAACAGAGCTATCTGTACCTGTCTTAGCAAATGTTTGCTCAATATTGACAACTTCTTTTTGTGGAGCAGAGATTTCTACTGGAACTTCTTCCTCACCAAAAATATCTGATTCATTTACTTCTTCTTCATGCGCTTCAAGAGAAGCTTCATCGAATAGACTTTCAGCTTCAACTTGCTCATTTGGAGCCTCGTCTTCTTCCAAAGGCGTATCAAACAAACGCGTAGCTTCATCTTCCTCTAAAGGAGTATCAAATATGCTTGCAAATTCGTCGTCTTCCGAAGCTTCCTCGATTAGACTTGCGATGTCAATTTGACCCTCTAAAGTTTCTTCGTCTAGAATCTGACCAATTTGACTAAGAAGCTCTTTGATTTTTTCCTTTTGCGCCTTATAGAGTTGTTCCGTTTCAAGACGTTTTTTCGTCAATTCATCGATCTCTTCAAGGATAGACGATCTTACTTGTAAGAAGTCTTTCTGAGCTTTCTCTAGAACCTCTTGAGCCTCTTTTTCTGCCTTTTCATGTGCTTCAATAATCAGCGATTTAGCATAAACAACGGCTTCACCGATTTCTCTTTCTTGGTTCTTTAAAGCATCAATTTTTTTACGTAAAGATTCAATTTTCTCATTCTTTTTACGAATTTCACTATCAAATCCTTCTTCTAACGATTCAATGTATTCTTCAACTTCCTTGGCACGATAGTTACCAAATAGGGTCTTTTTAAGTCTCATTCTGCTCCCTCTATTCTTCATTTATTCTAATTATATACTATCTTATCAATTGTAGCATAAAATGACGCTTATTACCATTGTTTTATAAGTCTCCGAGCAAAAAAATCCAACACCACAGGAGCAAATAAGATTCGATTTACCCACTAGCTCTATGCTTTTCTTAGTTTTGTAACCTTATTCTTTTATAAGCAAAAACACCTGAATAGATGACATATAATCCATTCAGGTATTTTCATAAAAGGTAACTAGATGTAAAATCATCTAGTTTAGAAATTGAGATCTACCCAGCTAAGAGGTGTATAGCCAAGAAGCTCAACGCCATCATATTCTACTGTTTTAACGATCTCTTGAATATTCGTTTTTAGCTCTTCTATTGATCGGCTGTCTGACTCATCTAATACTAGATCATCTTCCACAATAAATAGTGGCTTTTGATAGCGGTCATAAAGATTATTCATAGCTAGGCGAAGACCTACAGGATCAATTGGATTCTTATTGGTATTGTTATAGCCATATTTATTGATAAAGACTTCTTGAGAATTACTAGATGCATGGTAACTAAAGCTAACAAAATCAACCTTTCCGACTCGTAGGTCAAAGAAGTCATCATTTTCAATATCCAAAGCAATCTGCTCACGCTCTAATCGGCGCAAGAAATGGTTTGGATAAGAACCACGAACTTGTACATCTGTAAAGACATAGTTTTCACGGTTCTTGACTTCTGCTTCCATCGCATCAATCGCACTATCTAGATTCTGACTATAGTTACGACTAACTACCAACATGCCACCAAATTGAAATTCTGGATTGATTGATTTTCCAAGCTTAACAGCACGTGCCGAAGCGACCAATTGATAGTGAGCCGCTTGCCAGATTCGTTGGTTCCGATTTTCTCCCTCTTCAAAAGACAGACCGCCACCAAGATATGGTAAATGGTGTAAAATATTAAATTCATTAAAGGTAATCCAATATCTTACCTTGTCTTTAAAATATCTGAAAACAGCTTCTGTATAATGCTCATAAAGTTCAATCATCTTGCGGCTCTTCCACGCGCCGTATTTTTCATACAAATGAAGGGGAAGATCGAAATGACTTAAAGTTACAATCGGTTCAATGTCCTTTTGCAACACTTGATCAATGATAGCTTCATAATATTTCAAACCTTCTTCACTTGGCTGCGCTTCTTCTCCAGTTGGGAAAATGCGTGCCCAAGAGATAGAAATTCTATAAACATTGAAGCCCATCGATTGAATCATATTCAAATCACTAACATAATCCGGTTGACTCGCTAAAGTAAATTGCCCCAAAAGATCATAGGCACCTATTGGTACTTTTTGTAGTTGATTTCCCCTGTCAGTACTCCTATACGTGGTTCACTAAGCGGTAATACATCCGTCGTTCCCAAACCTTTATTGCTGTTGGGCATCGTATTTCTAATCATAATGACTCCTTTTGATTTTGTGAATATATGTGGATACTATTGCATCCTCTAGTATCTTTAAAATTATCGCTGGTCTTTCTTATTTTGAGCGATAGAAGCCAATCCAGATAATGTACTAGCGACATTTTTTAAGTCAGGAGAAATTGGCTGTAAACCTGGTCTTACCATCTGATATGCCTCTTGATCTGTCACGCTCAAGTTTGGAGTTGTAGAGACTTGAACAGACAAGCTTCTTGAGATAGTGCAACCGACTCTGAAAGTTCCTGGGATGCAAAGTTCATGCTATCAAGCGATTCTTGTTGATAGGCAAGGCGCATTGACTCTGTTCGAGACAAGCTAAGTGAAAGAGATTCTGAGACTTGTAAACTATGTGATACTGACTTAGACTCTGAAACACTCTGTCTGTAAGAAAGCAACTCTGAGACTGAAACGCTATAAAACTCAGATAAGGAAACTCTCACAATACTTTGACTGATTTGCTCTGATTCACTCAGGGAAATCGACTCACTCAAACTAAAGGAAGTTGAGATTCTGACACTATGACTAAGAGATTCTGAAAGACTAATAGAGACTGATGTACTCTGACTAACCGACTCTGAAACTGAAATTAACTTGCTCTCATATGCAGATTGGGCAACAGAAGCACTAGCTGAGAGTGAAGAACTGAGCCAATTATACTCTGAAATTGATTGACTAAAACTTAAAGAAGTTGAAAGGCTTGCACTCTCACTTAATGATTCAGAGATACTGAGGCTCTGGCTAAGACTTTCAGACTCACTCAAACTCAAGGAGCTTGAAACACTCAGGCTTTGACTCAAGGATTCTGAAACACTGAGGCTCTGACTAAGGCTTTCAGACTCACTCAAGGAAACTGATTCACTTAAACTAAAGGCAGTTGAAAGTCTTGCACTCTGACTGAGAGATTCTGAAACACTCAGAGAGACTGAAGCACTCTGACTAATAGAGTCGGAAATCGATGTTAACTTGCTTTCCAATTCAGATTGGGCAACAGAGGCACTAACTGAGAGTGACGAACTGAGCCAAGTATACTCGGAAAGTGATTCGCTCAAACTAAATGAAGTCGAAAGGCTTGCACTCTGACTCAAGGATTCTGACACACTAAGGCTCTGACTTTCTTGTTCAGATTGACTGACTGAAATTGACTCACTGAGACTCAAAGAGTGTGAAGCGCTGATACTTTGGCTCAAGGATTCTGAAAGGCTGAGACTCTGACTAAGGCTTTCAGATTCACTCAAGAAAGTTGACTCACTCAAACTGAAGGAGCTTGACGCACTGAGGCTTTCGGATTCATTCAAGGAAATTGACTCACTCAAGCTGAAAGAAGTGAAGACGCTCACACTCTGACTGAGAGATTCTGAAACACTAATAGACTCAGAAATTGATGCCAATTGGCTTTCCAATTCGGATTGAGCAACAGAGGCACTAACCGACAATGAAGAACTTAACCAAGTATACTCGGCAATGGACTCACTCAGGGAGATTGACTCGCTCAAAGAGATTGACTCGCTGAGACTGAGAGAAGTTACTGTCCATTCACTCAAAGATTCTGACAGAGAAAGGGACTGGCTATAGCTAAGTGATTCTGATAGCTGCTGACTCTCCTTGGCTGATTCAGATTCGAAAAGAAGTTGAGAAAATGCTTCACTCAAGGATAGAGACTGACTGATGCTCAAAGATTCAGATGCCGAAAGGCTAAGTGAAGTAAACTCAGACTGAGCCAACCATTCAGAAGTAGAGAGGCTCAGGCTAGTACTAAGAGAAATCAAGAAAGTATCTGGCTTATTCTCGTTTACTGAAGGTGAATCAGCTTCCTCCTCATAAACTGAATCTGAAAGACTCATAGAAGCCTCTTCTAAGGCACTGAGAGACTCAGATTCTGAAAGGCTCAGACTAGCACTAATGGATTCTGACAGAGAAGCTGACTGACTATCCGCTACCGAAGTTGAAACGAATTCGCTAAGAAGGATAGAAGCCGACTCGGAAAGACTCTCGCTTGCACTGATAGAAGCGGATAACCATTCACTCTCATAAAGTGAATCTGATTCTGATATGCTGAGAGATTCAGATTCAAAGATACTCCAGTACTCAGACTCGGAAAGGCTCTCGCTTGCACTGATAGAAGCGGATACCCATTCACTCTCATAAAGCGAATCTGACTCTGATATGCTGAGGGACTCAGATTCGAAAATACTCCAGTATTCAGACTCGGAAAGACTCTCGCTGGCGCTGATAGAAGCGGATAGCCATTCACTCTCATAAAGCGAGTCTGACTCTGATATACTGAGAGATTCAGATTCAAAGATACTCCAGTATTCAGACTCGGAAAGACTCTCGCTAGCGCTGATAGAAGCGGATAGAGATTCATCTTCAAGAACCAGCTCAGATTCTGAATCTGACTGATCGATAATATGAGAAGAGTCTAAAGAATAAGTCTCTAATGAATCATTTTCCCACAGCGAATCTTGAAGAGAACTCTCGCTTGTTGAAACAGAGCCACTATCGAAATGTTCAGCAGACAAACTCATTGAGGTCGAAACGCTCATTGATAAACTTTGACTGACATTTTTTATCAGATCATCTACTACCAAGCTATTGTTGGCTTGAAAATCCTCAAAGTCTTCCATAATAGAAATTGGCTCTGTCTCTGGTTTTAATTCTTCATTAATACCTAACGCAACCTGATTCTGCTCTTGGGGTTTTCGGCTAATCGGTTTTAAGATGGCTGCATCCGGATCATAATAATTATCATCCTCTGTCACCAATCGTTTAAACTTCGATATAACACGCTTAAACCCCTTTGCTTTGCTTTATTATTCTTACCCATAAATATACATTTTCTCCCGAATGCAGTTATATCCTTATTATAAAGTCTATAGCACAATCTGTCAAAACTTTAGCCAAAGAAAACCTCTAATTTCCCTGTAGGCTGAACATTGACATAACTAAGCGCCATATTTTTTATAATTTTAAGATTCATGTCTGCATTCATTCTCTTATATGACTCAAAAGCCTCTTTATGAAACTCATATACAGGATTCTTTTGCGCATAACCTTGACTAACCACTAAAGTTTGAAATTGTTGGAGATAGTCAACTTGCTCCACCCAGCAATCATCCACTGCTCTTAACACTGCGATGCGTTGAAGCTGCCCAAATAGTTCTAAATCCTCAATTCTATCGCGTTTTCGCTGATATTCTTCAATGAAAAGCTTAGATAGAAACTTCTTAACTTGACGAATATTTGTCACATCTAAATCTCTCGGAATGCCTTGACAATAGTAGCTAATGTTATCCAAAACAAATCGATACAAATCGGCCTGCTCTCTAAATGGATGCTTCTTCATATAGGCGTCCATAGCATCTGATAAAACAGATAAAAAATATTCTAGTTTAAAGTCAGAATGAGCAATAATGTCATTGCGCTTGTTATAAATGATTTGCCGTTGAATTCGGATACTTTCGTCATACTGCTCCGTTGATCGTCTTGAAGCAGCTGCCGCATTGTCGCTGTTTCTCTGAGCTTCTGTCACCTCATATTTAATACGAACCGATTTTAGATGAACCTTCTGTTTTTCCTCTGGCTTGGCGACTTCTTTCTGATAAAAATCATTGATCCACTTACTGCCAGTCTTGGTGATAATATCATCTTCAAGTGAAACAAAGAATTTACTTAGTCCAGGCGCGCCTTGACGGCCTGCACGACCACGAAGCTGCAAATCCACTCGTTCGCTGGACATTCTCTCTGTTCCAATAACCGCCAGCCCGCCTAATTTAGCAACGCCTTCTTCTAAGATAATATCCGTTCCCCGACCAGCCATAGAGGTTGCGACGGTTACCGCAGAACGCCGACCAGCCTGTGCAATCATCTCTGCTTCTTTGCTGCATTGTAGGCATTTAGCACGTTATGAGCAATTCCTTCCTGCAGCAGGAGCATGGAGTAAATTTCTGACATTCTTACCGATCCTGTCGCAATCAGAACTGGCTGTCCCTTTTTGTGTAGTTTTTTAATATAATCCAAAGAAGCATAAAGTTTTTGAGGGATAGTTAGATAGATCTCATCTGGATAATCAATCCGTTGATTGGGTTTTCTAGTTGGTACAACGACCACTCCCAAGTCATACACTTCACGAAATTCATCTTCACAGACCTTCCCTGTACCCGTCATCCCCGCCAATTTAGGAAACATCTTGAACAAATTTTGATAGGTAATAGAGGCCATAGAACGTGTTTCTAAGGAAATCTTCACGCGTTCTCTCGCTTCCAAGGCTTGGTGCAAACCAGATTGGAGTTTATTCCCTTCTAAAACTCGCCCTGTCGCCTCATCCATCAGCTTAACTTCGCCATTTTCTACAGTATACTGACGATCTTTTTCAAATAAATGATTGGCCCTTAAGGCCAAATTGATTTGGCGGATCAGTTGGTAGTTATTTGGATCGTAGGCATTTTGTACACGGAAGTATACTTCTGCTTCCTTAACACCTTTTCTCGTCAACCAGACTGAAGTCCGAGTCGAATCCAGCTTGAAATCTTCCCCTTCTTTCAAGGTCTTAACAAACTCATCACAGGTAACAAATAGATTGGACTGAACCCGCGGAGAGCCTGATATAATCAGAGGCATCTGTGCACTATCCAAGAGAGCTGCATCAACCTCATCCACTAAACAGAAATAGAACTTAGGCAAGAATTTCTTTGCTTGAGAGGTCGCTAAATTTTCTTCAAGGTAGTCAAATCCCAGCGCACTATGTGTTGTATACACGATATCACTTTGATAAATCCGCTGCTTTTGCGCAACCTTCAACTTTTTAGCTGGATTTTCTGAAACACCAATCCCAACTGTCATTCCTAAGTAATGAAAAACAGGAGCCATTTGTTTAGCATCGCGTATCGCCAAATATTCATTGGCCGTAACCAAGATGGTGCTGTTTCCAGTTAAAGCATTTAAGTACAAGGGCAGAATTGCTGTTAGTGTTTTGCCCTCTCCCGTCCTCATCTCGGCAATCTGATTGTCTTGCATGACTAAGGCACCTAGGATTTGTACATCGTAAGGATAGAGCCCCAAGACGCGCTTAGCCGCTTCACGAATGGTGGCATAGGCTTCTGGTAAAATTTCCTGCAGCCTTTCTCCCTTAGAAAGACGGCTTTTAAACCATTGAGTTTTAGCCTGCAATTCTTCATCTGACATGGCTGCATAATCGTCAGAAAGCTGATTAATCTTTTCTAAGATTTTTTTATAACGCCTTAGTTTAAAGGAATTAGCTAAATGTAATTTTTTAGGCTTCATTCTTTCTCATCCACTCTTCCGTTTTCTCCAAGTCTATTTTTTGAAGCAAAAAGGACTGATCCAACAAATAATCAATTTTGGTTAGTACCCGTGGCCTATTTTTCAGATGGGCATACTCTTTTACTCTAGCTGAATTGAAGCGTTCCAGTAGCAAATCTCTAAATAAAGGATAATTTACCCTATTTTGATAGCGAACAAGAACATGCTGATAATCCAATTCTGGCATGAAATCATCAGTCACTAAAGCATAGGCATTTTCAAATTGCTGTGAGTAAAGCAAGGCTGCCATATTTGAAATCGGCCCATAGCCAGCAAAAGCGACCTTTTCAAAAGAATATTCTCGAGACAGCTTTTCAATTGTTCCAAGTAAGATTTCGAAGAACTCTTTTTCCATATACAAAAGAGCGTCTTTATAGGAAGAATTGACTACCAACAAATTTGGAAAATGCTCCCGAACAATTTCTGGAATGTAACCCGTCCGATTAAAATCAGGCTCCGTAAAGCAAACGTAAATCGTCTCTTGATTGACGTCCTTATGCAACAATTTCGAAATCCAATAGCGATCGACAGTATAATCTGCCACACCTTCTTCAGCAATATAGATGCTTTCAAACAAGAAACGATGGCAACCTGAACTCACTAATTGAATTTTATAATGATGGGTATTGTTAGGAACACGAACGCTCATCGTCTCACCCTGCTTAATGATTTGATTAAAAATCTCCTCATCACGTGCATTCATAAATTCAATCTTTAAATAGGTCGAATTTTCAGGAAGAGTCTCCAGATGGCTGCCAAAGATATATTTTTCTCCTCGCTTCAATTCAGGAAGCTGGCTTGTATTTCGTAAAGCCTGATAGTTTGCCTGCGAATGCCATTCATGAATGACTGTACCAGACGGCATGAACTGATTCTCATATAAAACATGCCCATCTGCTAGCAGCTTCACAGACGATCCATATAGATACTGTGATACACTTTGCATATCCCAATAAGCAAAATAGATTTCTTCCTTGTATATCACGAATCAAACTTCCTTTCAAAACTATTCACTAATAAAGTTTTATATTGATTAAAGAACCATTCGACAATTCCTTGCGTATCATCATTGTGTCGTCCAGTTAATCCTTTACTAATGACATTAACGCGATAAGCTCGCTTTCCTAGCTCTTCTAGCATATCAGGGTAGGCCGTACCATCGTAGTCATCATGATACATATAAGACACAATAAATTTCGTCCTTGAAAAAAATTAGCTTCTTTGAACGATGTCCAGAAGTGCTCATTAAGTTGAGCTGTTCCTTCCTCTGATAATTCTCCTGTTGTACGAAGCACCAAATCTAAAGAAGTAGGAAAACCTCCAGGACGAATCGTGGATTCATTCTCTGCAATATCGCCTAAATTTACTAAGGGCTTACCGACAATCACTGCATGAGGCTCTAACTTGGAAGCATAATACAGGGCTCCAAAAGTCCCCATTGATAGTCCGGATAGGGTCAACTGGTCTCTTGTAAAGCCTAATTCATCTAAACAGTGATGAATGACCTGAACAAGCTTTTGCTCTAGCTCTTCTGAGCCGAGATAGAAAGCACCACCCTCAGAACGCGGATCTCCAATCAACAAGAAAGGCGCTCCCAAATTGTTCATCATCCAGTATCCCTCAAATCCTTCAGCTGGACGATAACCAGAAAAATAAATATTGAGAGGTGGCTTCAAATCACCAGGATGGAAGTAGTAAATCAATTCCTCCCGATTTTTATCCACAACACGATTTCCACCAATCAACAAGTCGCCATAACCCAAATGAGACTGGCGATGGTGGAATGGTCCAATTTTCACAATTCCTTGCCCCTTCACTTGAACACTGACGCTTAGGTAATAAGAATCGCTGGTATCCAAAACGAGAGGCTTATCAAAAGATTCTTCATCATAAATCCATTCTTGCATGGGAGAATTGCCAACTGGATAACCCTTGATGACATAACGAATTACGCAATCTTCAGAATTCCTGAACTCTGGCCATAAATCCAAAGGGGGAGTCTGCACTCAGAAAGATATTGTACTGATAGGTTGCTACAGTTTGGTAATCCTCACCATATTGGCCACACAGACGGAGATAGTTAGTTCCTTCATAGTTAATCTGACCTGAAAAGGAGGGATTGACGGCTAGATGATTAACACTGAGCTTGGTACCACTTTGCTTGGAAGAAAAGCCCCGTGAAAATAGATACAGCATCTGAGCTGGATCTTCAAAGTAGACTGAACGGCCCTTTTCCGTAAAAGGAATCTCTCCAAGGTCTTTGTAGTGATCTGACAGCGTTCATGATAAAACAAGCGATAAACCTGAATTAAGCTGTCCAATACTGTAATGTACTCAAAATGCTCAACAGTATCGACCAATACAACATCATAGGGCTTAGCAGCCTTCGGTTTCTTCCCATCCTTTTTTAAAATACCAATATCTTCGGGCAAGAGAGACATGATATCTTCTGGTTTAACAAATGTCCATGCGATATTACTAGGAATCTCATATTGGTGCTGCCAATTCTCATTAGCAATCTGTAGGACACTAATTCTGTTCATTTAGCTTTAATTCCTTTATCGTATTTTTCCACATTTCGACAATTTCTCCCCTTGTATACAGCTCAATCCTCTTAACCGAATGCACCAAAGATTGGTTCCAGTGTTCCAAATCTGTGAGGTAATACAAGAGTGCCTCTCTCAGGTTAGAAATATCATTCATGATCCAACCATTTTCGCCATGCTTTACATAGGAAGAACTATACAAATTCACTTGAGGAATCCCTCCGCTGATACCCGCAATTTGAGTTCGTATATCTGCTGGGCTTCCCAAATCCAAGATGACGCGAACATACTTCAGAGCCTTCGCCAAATCGGTATCACTATGAATCACTACAGTATCAATTCGCTCTCTGGGGCTATCATCATCTTCTAAGCGTGGATCACCACTCTTAGCAGCCTTATCCTTGTCAACAAGGAGCAATTTTTCTGCATACTTTGTTGATGATAAAGATTCCTCAAGAAACTGTCGAATAGAAGCTTCTCGACCAAAATCCTGACTCTGCGTCCCAACCAATAAGTCAATCCACTCATGTTGCAACATCATATCAAACAAGGAAGTAAAGACATATTGAAGATGATGTTCTGGTAAAGTATCGAAATTGACATAGATAATCAACTCTTTTTTCCGCTGACTATGCCCAAGATTCAACTGTGTGTCATAAGGTGGTATCTCATAATAAGCAGGAATTTGCCCTTCTTCTACTTCCCCCACTTGTTCTGCAATCTTCACAATTTTATCTAAGCTATCTACCACAAAAAATGGGGTATCTTTTAAATCAGAGAATAATTGTTCTGTATTCGTAATCGGATAGCGATTGCCAAAGAAGGACAGAACAACAAGATGATCCTTCTTAATCTGTTGGAAAAAATGATTATGCTGCACATCTGCTGAAACAATAATTGAATCATCCTTGGTTAAAACAGAAGCCAAATGCTGCTCCAGCTTTTCTTTAACAAGCTCCTCAATATTCTGATAGACATCCTTAGCAAATGTGCCCTGTGCCTCAGGATTGATAATGACCTGCTGGTTATCAGCTGTCAAAAATTCTCTGAATTGCCATATCCCTTGTGCATTCAGATAGTCCTGATAATAAGGCTGATTATGCTCAAAATAGATAATACTGGAGACAAAGCCACGGTCATCAAAAACAAGCTGATAATCTATCTGATTATTTTCAAAATAGGTAATATCAAAAATATTACCTATTTGTGAAAAATTAATCTGAGCATGAGGTAGGTGATCGACGTGAACATCTACAATAAAAGGAGTATAAAAGATTTCTGCTCCTTGCGGCCATTTCAAATCATCCAAACGAATTTTTCGTGCAGGCACGTCTGTCAGACCTTGTATGCTATCAAATAGATTCCACATTTCATCTGATGAAAGTCTTTGTTGATAAAAGAAAGTCCGAATATGAGGTGAATAATTCAAAATCAGGACAGAGTTGGCTTCTCCTGATTGTTGAAACATCCGCAATAAATTTACGGCATCATCAAACATCATATTTTTCGGTTGCAGATAGAAAGGTAGGGCAGTAGAATACCATTTTCGATCTTGTTTATACCAAGAAGGTACAAAGTAAAACATATCCCTCTATTCTCCTTTTACTTCTAGTTCTTTATGATAATAAGTCCCGATTCTTAAGATTCGTATTTCTTCACGCAAGGGTAAGAGCATACTGATCAAAATGACTAGTGTGCTTGGCAAGGTCAAAAAGAAACTTGGTAAAGGCAAGAAGAAATTAATAAAATAGGGCAGGCCGACATACAAGATGAGATAGATAGCTCCTATATTTGATTGCAAAGAAATATAGTGTTTTAACACTTTTAAGGTTTCTTTCCCCGGCTGAATATAGTCAAAATATTCTCCCTGACGCTGCAAGCGTTTCGCTGTCTCTTCCGGTTCCAAATTGATATAGGCAAACAAAATACCCAACAAGTAAATCGCAACTAGATAAACAAAGAGACCCAAGGGCTTTGTAAAGTCAAACAAATTCCCAAATTTTACTGAAAATCCTTTCCCCGTCCAGTCTAGTAATAATTGGAACAGCATCAAGACACTTGTTGCATACATAATGGGCATTCCACCAGAAGGAATGAACTTAATTGGCAAATAAGATTTATCATAGTAGCGACTGCTTAACATGATCCGATTGAGAGGCAGACGTATCTCGGCTTTCTCACATACGACAGCAACAAAAGTCAAGAGAAGATAGGCCAATAAAGCCACAACTAACATCATTCCTCCTCGGACAGAAGACAAGGATTTCCCAAGCAAGACTATTAATTGGTCAGCAAACTGGAGTAAAATCCCTGAAATGATAATAATGGTTGATCCTCCCACTCCCTTACGAGTATTAAGACTTGACAACCAAATAATGATAAAACTGCCTGTCACAACTGTGAGTAAAACTGCTAGATTATAGAGCCAATCATCCACCAGAAGTAGAAAGCGACCGTTTCCTCTATAAGCGGTGTACATAATGGCTAGTCCCTGCACAATCGCAAAGAACAAGGTTAAGATTTTTTGAAAGAAATCCGTTTTTTTAAGGGACCAAGATTGTATATTCCAGCTTTTCTTTAGGTTCATGACTTGCCATACAATCATCGTCGTAATCCAAGGTCTAAGCCCAAAGAAAATACTGAAATCTGAGAAACATCAATTCCTGCCAGCAAATACAAAGCGGCCAAGGGATTGTCTTCCTTTATCCGAAAAGCTTCCATACTGCCATTGTAGCCCGGAAGCAAGATATGTCTTCCTAATATATAAATAGCTATAATGAACAGTGTAAAGAGGATTCTCTTTCTAAAAATATTCTGATGCTTCTTTTTCTTAAGACCAAAGTGCTCCATTTATTATCCTTTATTTGTATTTTGGACTTGCCCAGAGTCCTCTTTTCATACATAAACTTGTCTTTTAAGCCAAAGACTTAAGAAAGCAAGCCCATTCCATAGAATTATAGATAAGGAATCAACTTGCTTTCTCTATTTCGATTACAAAATGTGGGGCAGTTCGTCATTTAATTAAAATCTGATCGAATTTTTTCCACCATTTCCTGATAATTCTCATGTGAGAATACTTGCTCTGAAACCCCTTCTGTTTGTACATTATCAAAGGCATAAACAGGCTTACCAGACTCTTGAAACTCCCTAATTACAGTATCGAATTTCTGATCGTGATTGATATCAAGATAAATGTCGCTGCTCGCAAGTAAATCTCTCAAAGGATATGGCAAAATTGCAGGGTGCAAGCGAACATTTTCATAAGCCATCAGTTTGAGTAACTTATCAGACATCTGTGTGTAGGCAGCAATATGAAATAGACAGTTTGGTAATGCGCTCACCAAATCTTCAATTCCCTCTAACCTGTCTGAGTTTGTCAAGGTTACACAGTGGAGATCAAAGCCTTCATCCCTCTGTTTAATAGCTTTCTCGACGTCAAATTCATCTGTCTCAATAATTGTAGACCAATCAAGAGAATTGTAAAACCACCATACTTCACGCAGACGCATGTTTGAAACAGTGTTCCATGGTTTTTGACCAGAAATATAATGCAAAACAGCAGGTAGTGGAGAAAGTGGAATTTCGAAAATCCAGTCATGCTTATCTAGCGCAGCTCCCATGTCAAAACCGATTTGAAAATTGTAAGTATCTTCCAAATCAAGTTTTTTGCCCTCAAACATCAAATTCAAGATAGACTGATCACCTTCAGTAAAATTGGCTAATTCTCTATCTGTCAACTCTACCAATTGCTGAGCCATGTTTTCTTCACGCCAACGCTTATTATTGATGAGCATCATTCCAGAATTAAAGCCAAAGCCTACTCCATATGTCGCGCGAGTCGTTGCTACATAATAATCCTCCAGATCTATCTCAAAAAGATGGTCCAGATTTCGTGTCACAACAATATCACAATCTAAATATAAAACTTTATCTGCTGCAACGTAATTCGGTATAAAATAGCGCCCATAGGCCATGTAGTTGATATGAGCGTAAGTCCCAGCTTCCCATTTCGATTTCACCTGATCGTCAATCTGGTCATTAAACAATTTCACATCGTTCAACTGACTGCCAGCTGCTTCTACCTTCCGACGCGTATAGTAAAACCATTCTTGAGGAATGTCCTGATTGAAAACATAAATATCTAGATTTTTATGATGACAGCAAAGAGATTTTATGGTTGTTTCAATCTGTCTGATATACCCATAATCTCCCGAAACCACAATGGCTTTTTTCTTTTCCAAAACACTACTCCTACTATGTTTATGATATTTTCTAAAAAAATCGCTATTAGACCTTATTATACCATAAATTCCGCCTTTATTCAAACACCTTCTTGAAAGCTAGACCTAACTTTTCTAGCCTTAAAATAGAGATGAAAGCTAAGCAGACAAAAAGAAGAAAGCTTGCTATAAGCGCCTCTAATATCTACATCCTTTTAAAATCAGACAGCCACTACCGGCAACGTCTTGAAATACGTGCTGATCTTGCTATCAAATCTTATAAAATTAGGCTATCCCGAAGAATTAGCCGGTGTTTTATTGAGAAAAATGAGAGTGGGACAGAAATCGGTAATTCGTTAGAATTCGATTTCGTCGTTCCACCTCCGCACAGTTGAGTAGGGCTGTAAAAGCTGATGAAATCAGCGTAATAGAGCCCACTCAACCACTGCGTCTTGCTCGACAATCCAAAGACAATTGAGAGGCTAGGACTTTTGTCCCAGCCTCATCTTACCCTACTTACATCACTTAGTTATTATGCACTCGATTCATGTATTCGGTGTAGGATTCTGTTTGCATCAGTTCCTTAGCATTTTTAACCCGCTCGGCAGTCGGTGGCTTCACACCTTCCAGTGAATAAGGAATACCCAGCTCCCGCCACTTGAATTCTCCCATAGTATGGTAAGGAAGAATTTCAAACTTATCAACGTTCTTGAGTGTTTTGACAAACTTACCTAACTCAATCAAGTCCTCATCACGGTCCGTTAAGCCTGGCACCAGAACGTGACGAATCCACACTGGCTTTCCAATATCTGAGAGATATTTGCACAGGCCAAGATGTTTTTATTGGTCTGGGTAGTCACGATCCTATGCTGCGCCTCATTAATTTCCTTGATATCCAGCAAGACCAAATCCGTCACCGCCATCAGTTTATTAAACTTTTCTAGATAACGAGGCGTATTTCTAAAAGGCAGGGCGCAAGTATCCAGCGTACAATGAATCCCCAGCTCTTTGGCCTTGGTAAAGAAGGCAATCAAAAAGTCGATTTGTAGAAGGGCTTCTCCCCCCGCTGACGGTAATACCACCTTTATTGCCCCAGAAACCTTTGTAACGAAGGGCTTCTTGTAGGATATCATCTACAGTCCGCAGCTGTGATTTGTTGGTCTCCATCTCCCAAGTATCTGGATTGTGGCAATATTGACAACGCATATGACAGCCCTGTAAAAAGACGATGAAGCGGATACCTGGTCCATCCACTGCTCCAAAACTCTCCGTAGAGTGCACCATTCCTGTTACTTTCCCATAATCAATCGCTTCTTCAACCATAATAATCCTCTTGTACCTGAAAACGTTTTACTATAACTACATTATACCACGATTCGAGTGAAAATAGATAGATTCTGCCTATTTTTTAGAAAATAAACTGTTTTTCAGTTTCATTTTCATTGTGTTACAACAGATAAAGTCTTCCATTTTTCTTAAAATTGCCTCTCTCCGTTTCCAGCTTTCTCCATAAAAAAAGCCGCCCTAGAGGGCGACCTTTTCGGAGATTGTTATGAAAAAAAGGTGCGGAACTATAGCTATAACAGCTGCTCATCTGTTAAACTAAAGGACTCCTTCTATCAAATAAAGTTAAGAGGTCTTCATTTGATGCTTCTAGTATACTGCACCATACTTAAAAGAAGCTTAAGCTGGTTTTAATCATTATTTTACTAGAATAGCTAACGTTTCATAGGGTTTCAAGGTCATGGTCGCGGCTACTGCTGTCTCCTCGTAATTCGAAATCAGCACCTGCCTAATTTGATAATATCTAAAAATGCTCTATCTTCTATCTCTCCGACGGCCGCCAGTTTCAATACACGGAGAGTCGACACAAACTAGATAAATTTCGCTTCGTGGATTTTGCTACACGGCAAAAAGAATGAAGTCTTGATTCAGCGAGCATAAAAAAATCTCCTCTGTCAGCTAAAAATCTAGCGAGCAGAGGAGTTTTTCCTGTTCTTTGGTTTGTTATTTAGTTTTTATATGTTTTTTTATATTTAGGAGATGATATGAAAAAAATTTATGAAATGTTGATACGAGAATCTATTTCTTACTTCTATTGCTATTACTAGTTAGGCTGCTTTGTTTAACTTGGAGCGAATGAATAATTTCTGATAGGTTACTTTTACTTTATATGTCATTGGACTGCCCTCATTTCTTATTTGTTGAGACTAGTATAAGACTTTCAGCTTAAGCATTCCTTATAAAAATCTTGCGGAAAACTTAAAACAAAAGAAGCTGAATTATTTTTCAGCTTCTTCATCTTCTTCAATCATTTCAGATATTTCCACTTTCACCTTAGTGACACGGCCATTTTTAACCTTGTCATTGGTCAAAATCAGTTTTTTATTCTGGCTTTCCACTTCATAGCTGAGCCGCTCTGTTGGATTTGGAATGGTTCCAACACCAGTCAGATAATAACCAGCAATAGTATCCACATCATCACTATCAATTTCAACTGCAAAATATTCATTAAAGTCATTGAGGGTCATTGTTCCTAAAACAATGTAGGTATTCTCACCGATTTCATGAACCTCGATAGCAACCTTGTCTGTTTCATCTTCGATTTCACCGACGATTTCTTCCAACAAGTCTTCGAGCGTCACGAGACCTGCCATACCACCATACTCATCCAGCAGAATCGCCATTTGATTTTGAGTATTCCGGAGAGATTTAAGCAAATCATCCACAAAAATCGTTTCAGGTACAAAGAGCGGCTCTTGTAGAATCTTGCGGAGATTTAGATTGTCGAATCCATTAGCGAAGGCTTCATTCAGCAAGCGCTTGGTATGAATCAAGCCGATCACATTATCCTTATCGCCATCATAGACAGGAATTCGTGAGAAATTTTGCTTGAGGATACTTTCGATGATTTCCTTGGTATCATCCTGAATATCAACCATAAAGGCATCTGTCCGTGGCACCATGAGTTCACGCGCCACCATTTCATCCAGCGAGAAAATCCCCTGCAGCATTTCGATTTCATCTGCATCCAGCGTCTCCTCACTATTGGTCAGCATGTACTCAATCTCATCTCGGGTCATTTTTTCATCCGCATCATCAAACTTCATCGGCGTCATCTGACTGAGAAGATTGGTAGAAGCTGAAAGCAACCAGACAAACGGACTGACAATTTTCCCGAGGAAGATAATCACTGGTGCAGTCCGAATAGCCAAACTATCCTTAAGATTCATAGCGATTCTCTTAGGATAAAGCTCCCCCAAAACAATGGAAATATAAGTCAAGAGAGCAAGGGCCAAGAAACTAGCAACTGCATGCGCCGTCTTGGAATCACCCATCCAAGAAGCAAAGATTTTCCCTAGATTATCCGCAAAGCTTGCCCCCGACAGGATATTAATGACGGTGATACCGACCTGAATCGTTGACAGAAAGTTATTGGGACTTTCAAGAACTTTTAATAAACGAACGTATTTGGCATCGCCTTCCTCGGCTTTTTGCTCGACGCGAGCTCGATTGAGCGATACCATCGCCATCTCAGAAGCTGAGAAAAAGGCATTTAGTAAGGTTAAAACAAATAGCAGTATTGCTTGCAATAAAATACTCTGACTGCCAGGGTCTTCCATGGATTCTTCTCCTAAAAATTATAATCAACTTTGATTATAACATATTTTTGGGATTCGTGCACAAGGATTTATAGGAAAGCGTTTTGCAGATTAATCCTCTAAGTCCTGCAAGACTTTTTCTAGCCGGGAAATAGCTCCAACAGGCAGGGCTGTCTTGGGATATTTCTGATTAAAGGCCAATAGAAAGTTTAAACGAACCTGCATTCTTTCACGAATGAGCTGTCTGTATTTGTCGTCAAAGTTTGGAACAGCATAGCCCTTATAATCCAAGTATTCAAAACCTTCCAAAGGACCAAAAGGCTTAAATTGAGCTCTTCCCTCTACAATCTGCTCGATAATGTCTAAAGATACTTCCTTTGAGATACCTTTACCCATATAAAAGCCAGTATTGATAATGTAGCAAGCAACTCCTGACTCAAATAAACGACGGAATTTCCGATAATCTTCCACCAATGGATAGACTCGGAAAGGATTGGCATAAGGCTCAATAACCAAGTCTTCGTGCAAGCCAGTGACATTCTCAGCATTAGAACGCTTGGTCATCAGGGTGCAGCCCATTGTGGAAGCCATCAGCGGATCATTGATCTTAACCAGTGGCGGCAGAGAATCATCTTTCATAATCCAGAAGATAGCATTGATGGGCTCATCAATCCGGTCTACTCGATTCGGAGTCGCAAAGCGCGATTTGACAGTCCGACCATTCCCATTGCGGATGTCCTCTGTTACTAGCTTCTTCCGCCCATTTTCATCCAGCGTCACTCCACAATTCTGCACGGTCACAAAGAAATCCTGTTCACTATGTCCTGTAGGATAGTCATTGGTCTTATCAAAATAAGACGGCTCGAGGGCAATAGAGGAGCCATCCTTGACCGAGATAATAAAGCATCATCATGTAGAACCTTGATATCATATTTATGGTCATGTTTGGCATGCGTCAATGTGGATTTTCCTGAACCTGACAGCCCAAAGAAAGATGCAACATAGTCTTCTTTTTCCGTCTTCTGCTTGAAGATTTTCAGACCTCCGTGGCAGGCAACATAGCCATTTCTAGCAGCCGTTCCCCAAGCCAAAGTCAAGGTTGCCTTTTTCAGCTCCCCGAAATAATTTAAGCCCAGAATAACGGCGCAATTATGATTGGTATCAAAGTAAACCAAACCTTCAGGATAGTCTGGATGCGTCCACTTGGGGTCAAAAAAGACAAAGATATCATTTTCCTCGTACTTTTTAGAAGCTCGTAGGCGATTCTTAAATTCCTCATCCAAAATCTGGAAATTCAAGAGCCAAGAATAAAGATTGTTGATTTCTTCCTGAGGCACCATCAGGTGGGCGCAAACCATGAAGTCCTCATCCAGCCCCACGATTGCATCTGCCTTATAAAAGGTCCTCTGATGTGCCTGATAAACAGCACTACGAACCAGAAACAGCAAGTGCTCATCTTCCTGACGATCTCTGCCATAAATTCGTCTAGCCTTGGCGGTTCGGCCGACAACAGCCCCCGAGTTAGTTAATAAAACGCGGGCATAAGAAGGAAGGCCCAGCTCCTTAGTATGAATCACCGGCATGTCCAGCACAACCGTTCCAGCAGCTACCGAGGCCAGTTGATAGGCCTCTTCTACGGTCTTGATTGCCTGAACATGATTCTCATAAAAGGCTGTCTCTACAATGGTCTTCAAGGGCGAAATAAGAAGAATCTTTTCTTATTTCTTGCGGAGAAAATTTACGACGTGTTACCATAACGATACCTCCTTTATGCTATTACTATTATTTTAGCATAAATATCCAATGATGAACCATAAAAAATGCAGTAAAAAAGAATTTGGGATAAAAGTCCGACCTCAAATATAAAAAGCGAACAAAACTAGTTTTCTGGTAATCAGAATTCTGCTTTGTTCGCTTTTTGCATTTAATTATAGATTTGAAGGGCTTAATAATTAAGATTTTAAAAAATTAAATTCTCTTTGTTCCAGACTCCTCAATTGTCTTTGGATTGTCGAGCAAGACGCAGTGGTTGAGTGGGCTCTACTACGCTGATTTCATCAGCTTTTATAGCCCTACTCAACTGTGCGGAGGTGAGACGACGAAATCGAATTCTAACGAATTACCGATTTCTGTCTCACTCTCCTATTTTTTTATAATACCAAATTCTTCATTCTTCTTTTGCTGCTGAGCTTCTTTGTGGTTATCATAAAGATTGGCGAGGAATTTCACAATTTCCTTGAGGATGGAGTAGGTCGGAATTGCTACAATCATGCCCATAATACCATAGATATTACTAGACAGAAGCAAGAGAACCATAATCGTAATAGGGTGCACCTTCATAACGCTCCCAACAATACGAGGATAGAGGATATTCCCATCAATCTGCTGGATAATCAACATATAGATTAAGGCTGCCAGCATTTTATTAGGGTCAGTAAAAAAGTAGGTAATCAGCATGGGAATCAAGCCAATACTAGGGCCCACATAAGGGATCAAGTTAGCTAAAGCCGAGAAAATAGCAAATACTAAGGCATACTTAAGTCCAATGACACTGTAACCAATATAAGCTAAGGTCCCAATCAGCAAGGCATCTATCGAAATACCGCTGATATAACGGGCAACGGTCGCATTGAGATTGGTCAAGAGACTTGATATGTTGAGCTTATCGCGCTTGAGAACGGTCCGCTCCAGCATAGGCAAAAGCTTGTGCCCATCCATCAGGAAGTAGACCAAAAAAATCGGCGTCATGATGAGAATCATGAGGGTATTGATGACAGCAGACACTACGCTACCCAGACTATTGGTAACACTATTTAAAATATTTTGCAGAATATCTACATAGGACAGGTTAAGCTGCTGGATAGTAGACTGAATATTTAAACTCTTAAATAAAGGATTTTTGGATAATTGATTGACAAAACTCTGAATTTCCCAATAGAGATTTTGTGTCGAGTTGATCAAGCTGGACAGCTGGTTAATCAAAATTGGCAAGAGGTAGATTACTCCGACTGTCACTAGGCCAAAGAGTAGGAAAAGCGTGATTAAAATCCCAAAAATTCGATTGATTTTCAACCTTTTTTCGAGCAGTGTTACTAGAGGATTTGTGATATAGTAGAGAAATCCTCCCATAACAAAAGGAATTAAAATCGTATTGATAACGCTCACCACTGGCGTAATCATATCTCCCATCTGGCGCCAGATAAAAAAGATAATCGTCAGCAGCAAGACTTCACTGGTCCAAAACATTAACTTACTTTTATGAAACATCTTTACTCTCCTCCAAGTTATTTTACCATAATTTATCATAAAATAAAGGTGATTTCATAAAATCAAGTAGAAAAACGAAAACATTATTAAGTTCGAAGAACTTGGCTAGTCAGAAAAGATCACACAATTTAAAATCTAAATCAGACAAATAAAAAATCACCTGAAAGCAAGAGCTGAAAAGCGGAGTCTTTCAAGTGATTTTTGATGTCACTTCCATCAGGAAGCAGATGATCAATTGATAATACTATAAAAGTTTAAAATCTTAAGCAGATGATTAGCCCTTAATCGGGATTGAAATCTCAATCAAACTATTAGCATAGATCGTCCGAATGGCAGAGGCGTCAATATTCTTTTGGTCAATTTCGTTTCAAAAAGAATTCTCTAATTTTTTCAATTTCTTGCTCTCGTATCGCACGATGCTTATTTGAAATGAGAATTTCGTAATGGCTAGGAGCCTCTGTGAAAACAACATCACTATTGCCTGCAGAATAAACCTCTACAAGGGTTGCATCTGTGCTTTCCAACTGATTTTTTACTAATTCTGCGTGGGTATTCGTCGTATTTATAAGCTTCATTCATTTGCCTCCTACCTTAAATCGTCGATATTATTATAACACGTTTTTCAGGAATTGTGAACGATTGCCTGTAATTTATATCATTTTACATATAGCAGGTTAGTTATTCTGGTATTTGCGCTTCCACTGCTCAATTCCCCATTTATGGCTGCCACGTTTCAATTTTTCTATTGCAAGTTCGACAGGAAACCATGCTAGATTATTAAAGTCTTCCAGTGGCTTTTCTACTGCCTGATAAGAAAGGGCTTCGTAAATATAGGCAGGATTATAATAATGCGTGTCTCGGTGGCGAGAATAAAAATACTCGTCCGCTTGACCAAAGTAATCTCCTACTTGAATGCTAAAACCAAGCTCTTCCAGCAATTCCCGCTCGAGAGTAGCCAGCTGATCTTCTCCTTCTTCCATTTGTCCTCCAGGAAGAAACCACGCACCATTAGGTGCCTGTACCAAATGATATTTTCTTTCTTTTCATCCGGAATCACTGCGTAAACTCCATAGCGTGTCACATACTCGACATTTTCCTCATGAACTCCAAAAACTGGATGGGTCATTATCTTTCCTCATTCCTTCTAATCTTTACTACTATCATAAAAAACTTATACTAGCCTGTCAAGAGTTTGAACTTATTTTTTCAGCTTCCACAAAGAAGTCTAATCCCTTAATTTTTAAGCGAAAAAGCCCGCCTCAGTTGAGACGGGACTTCTTCTACTAGCCATCAGTCAAACCTATTCATGTTAGACTGGATTATTTTTCTTCAAATCCTTCTGCAACTGCATCCGCAAAGTTTTCTTCTACAATGCTTGCACAGTGGTCACAAATAACTGCATGATAGCTACGGTCTGCAGTAGTTGGATCGATACGACGGCAACGGTCACAAACTTCACCTGCAGCGCGTTCAACTGTAAAGGCTACATCTTCAAAGCTAACGGCAGCTTCTGGAGCTGGTCCATCTGCAATAGTCAAGTCTGACACGATCAAAAGTTGAGCTACATTGCTATCCACTGCTCCAAGGAGAGTTTTCACTACTTCATTTGGATAAACTGTCAAGTGTGCTTCAAGTGATTTACCGATCACTTTGGCATTACGGGCTTCTTCCAAGGCTTTTTGAGCTTGTCCACGGAAATCCATGAAGGCTGCCCAGGTATCCAAGATTTCTTCTTGGTTAGCAAAGATTTCCGCTTCTGGTAGTTCTGACAATTGAACGAATTCTTCTGCTTCATGCTCTAGGTAAGACCAGATTTCCTCTGCTGTGTGTGGCAGGATTGGTGTTAAGAGTTTCGTGATTTTGACAAGAATGTCATAGAAGACAGTCTGCATTTGACGGCGCTCAAGTGATTTGGCACCTTCGATGTAGACAACGTCTTTAGCGAAGTCAAGGTAGAAGGCTGACAAGTCAACGTTGATAAAGTTCACCAAGGCCTTGTAGATTGTCAAAAATTCAAAATCAGCATAAGCATCACGAATCGTCTTGACAAGCTGGTTAAAGCGGATAGTCATGTACTTATCAACAGAACGAAGCTCATCGTAAGCGACTGCGTCCTGCGCTGGGTTAAAGTCAGATGTATTGGCAATCAAGAAACGAAGGGTGTTGCGAATCTTACGGTAAGTTTCAGAGACTTGGCTCAAGATATCCATAGAGATACGCACGTCGTTGCTTGAGTCAACACTTGTTACCCAGAGACGCAAGATTTCCGCACCAAATTGTTTCTCAACATCGCTTGGAGCAATGGTATTTCCAAGAGATTTAGACATCTTCTCACCTTTACCGTCAAGGGCAAATCCTTGCGATAAGATTTGTTTGTAAGGAGCCACGCCATGGTTGGCAACAGATGTGATAAGAGATGAGTTGAACCAACCACGGTATTGGTCAGAACCTTCTAGGTAAAGGTCTGCTGGGTATTTGAGTTCTGGACGGTTTACCACAACTCCATTCCATGAAGAACCTGAGTCGAACCAAACGTCCATGATGTCTGTTTCTTTCTTGAACTCGCCATTTGGTGAACCTGGATGCATAAATCCTTCTGGCAAGAGGTCTTTGGCATCACGTTCCCACCAGACAATAGAGCCGTGCTCTTCAAAGAGTTGAGCCACGTGTTCGATGGTTTCAGCTGTCATGATTGGTGTTCCGTCTTCTGCGTAGAAGATAGGAAGGGGAACTCCCCAGGCACGTTGACGAGAGATAACCCAGTCGCCACGGTCACGAATCATGTTGTAAAGACGCACTTTCCCCCATTCTGAGTGAAATTTCACTTTTTCAATTTCGTCTAAGATTTCTTGGCGGAATTTAGATACTGAAGCAAACCACTGTGGCACTGCACGCCAGATAATTGGTTTTTCGTACGCCAGTCAAATGGATATGAGTGAGAGATTTCTTCTTGGGCAAGAAGGAGGTTACCAAGTTTTTCGATAACAGTTGGAACCACCTTGTCATAGAATTGACCCGCAAAATCAGGACCAGCATTTTCCATCATGATCCCGCGTTCGTCAACTGTTACAGCAACTTCAAGACCATTAGCAACACCGACATTGTAGTCATCCTCACCAAAACCAGGCGCTGTATGGACGATACCTGTACCAGAGTCAGTCGTAACGTGGTCGCCAAGGATCACCAGCTCATCTACAGCCGTATCCCAAGGGTGGACTGTCACGATGTGGTTCAATTCTTGACCACGGTAAGTCGCTAAGACTTGAACATCAGCCCAACCAAATTTCTCAGACAAACTAGTCAACAACTCTGCAGCAACCACAAACTTACGAGCTTCACCAGCAGGTTGGACCAAAACGTAATCAATATCTGCTCCAACTGTCAATCCACGAGAAGCTGTGATGGTAAATGGCGTGGTTGTCCATACAACGATATAGGTATCCGTATCTAGCACACCTTTTCCGTCTTTGACGCGGTTAGCATAGTAAAGGGAAGTTGAAAGCAAATCATGGTACTCAATTTCCGCTTCAGCAAGGGCTGACTCAGAAGACCATGACCAGTAAACTGGCTTGGCACCACGATAGATATAGCCTTTCTTAGCCATTTCACCGAAGACACGGATTTGAGCTGCTTCATAGTCTGGAGTCAAGGTCACATAAGGGTTTTCCCAGTCACCAGAGACACCCAAACGTTTAAAGTCTTCTCGTTGTTTATCTACTTGGGAAAGAGCGTACTCGCGGCAAAGTTTTAAGTACTCAACCAAGTCCATTTCTTTGCGTTTAACACCTTGTTTAGCCAAGACTTGCTCGATTGGGAGACCATGAGTATCCCAACCTGGGATGTAAGGCGCGTAAAATCCTGACATCGATTTTGAACGAACAATAATATCTTTAGAAATCTTGTTCATAGCGTGTCCAACGTGGATATTTCCGTTTGCATATGGAGGTCCATCATGCAAGGTGAAATGCGGTTTTCCTTGGTTCAATTCTTGACGACGTTGGTAAAGTTTTGCTTCTTCCCATTCTTTTTGCCAAACTGGTTCTTTATTTGGCAAGCCAGCACGCATTGGAAATGCAGTTTTCCCAAGATTCAGGGTTTCTTTGAGTTTCATTTAGTCTCCTTATTCCATCATAATTTTCAAAATAAAAAACCACAAACTTCTCCGAAAGGACGAAAATTCGTGGTACCACCTTTGTTTAGACAGGAAAAAACCTGTCCCTCTTAGCCTGTAACGTAGGCCGACGTCGTTTCTTACTCGCTTCAGAAACGATGAAGCAGAATGATAAGTCAAACAAAAGGGATTACAGGTCTTTCACCACCACCTGCTCGCTGAAAATATTTTATTTGCCTTGTGTTTCTGCACTTATAAAAGATCCACTTGAACTTTAGAATCTTCATCCAAATCTGAAAGTTCTCCAGATTCTAAAATTTCTTTCTGTTGTGCTTGGATCAGCTCTTCATCTATAGTCTGAAGAGTCTGTGTTTCTGCCAAATCTCGATTTGCTTGCTCAATTCGTTCTTGCAATTCAGCTAATTCTTCAGGTGAGAATTGGCGCGTAACATCTACTTCTTCCTCTAGCTCAACTTTTTCTCCAAGTGCTTCTTCAACTACCATTTTAAAGGCTTCATCACTGGTTTGAAGATAGGTAGCAGTCGGGCGAAGGATATCTTCCCAATCTGGAGAGTCAACAATACTTAGTTGACTTTCAATCGTCGATTTGAGGCGCTGATGGAAGACACGTGTTTTATTTTTTAATTCTTCTGTCTCAACAGCTACTCTTTTGGCATTATCTGTAGCCTGACGAAGAATATCATTTGCCTTATACTTAGCTCTATCTAATAAACGTTGCGCATCTTGCTCTGCTTGCTGCACAATATTTCCTGAACGTTCTTGTGCTGCCTGCTTGACCCGCTCTGCTGTATCTTGTGCAATCAAAACAGATTGGCTGAGCGAGTCTTTCATTTCATCAAAATAAATTAGGCGCTCTTCAAGATTACGGATTTTTGCTTCTTTCTCATGATTCTCGCGGATTAGTTCCTCATAATCATTGACAATGATATCAAGAAATTCTTCAACTTCATCAATATCATACCCTCTAAATTTGGTCGAAAAAGCTTTATCTCTAATATCTAATGATGTTAGTGCCATATTTCCTCCTTATTTGCTAGGTAATAATTCAACTGTTAGTTTATGCTTCCCATTTTTGGAAAAACCATTTTCTGTTAAAATCTTAAATCTTCCATATTTCCTAACGCTAATCAAATCGCCCAAAGAGAGCTGTTGGCTAGGATTATCAATGGTTCTGTAGTTCTGCTTTACCTGCTTCCCCATGATTAGTTCCACAGCTTGACTACGTGATAACTTAAAGACTGTGGCTACCAGCTTATCCAATCTGAGACTAGAGACCAAAACATCTGTTGTTTTAGTCGCCGGTGACTCTTGTAGCTGCTCTCTGAAATCAACTCTTCTTAGCCGAACTGGAACTTTGGCTATTTTAGAAACATTCGTAATGAAATATTCTTCTAATCTTCTATCCACAAATACTTGTGCACGGTCATCCACGACGATAATATCGCCAAACGTCCGCCTCTCAATCCCTAGCTGATGCAAAAGAGTTCCCATAATTTGTGAATGAGTTACCTTGTAGAACTTACTTGCATAGGTAATCTCTAGCAAGATCACATCAAAATCTTCGAGTTCTAATTGATAATAGCTAGGTGCAATCAACACTTTAGCAAACTCACTTGGAAAATAATCTGAACTAGCAAATACTTGCACATCATATTGCTTACTCAAATTTTTGAGAATATTGACCTGATGAGGATTCAAAAAAGCAGTCGTCTCATAGCTATATTGATTTTCTACTCTTTGAAGCAATTCCATGCTTTTATCCAGAAAATCTTGATCATCCTGAGAAAAATGCTGATAGATCTTGTTTACCATAGCAATAACAAGGAGGCGAGGAAGTGTAGAAATAAAGTATCAAGCACTCTTAAGGCAAAAAGTGCCACCAGAACAGTAAAGTCTAATCTACCAAACTGCAAAGGCAACCTGCGGAACAAACGCAAAAATGGTTCAACCAGAGAACCAACAAGCCTTCCTAGGGCTGTTTGGTAAGCTCCAGGGAACCAAGACAAGAGTGCATAGACGAAGACGAGAAGGGAGTAAAGATCAATTAGATTAGAAACTAATTTTAAAATAAAGTAAATCATTAATTATCTGCTGCGTTTCATATCAAAATCGTATTCACTCAGGTCCACATCGTTGGGAAGGCGAATATCTTCTACATTGACGACAACATTGATTGGAGTAAGCAAATACATGGTACTAGCAACTTTTCTCAAGTTCCCAGCCAAAACATAGCGTGCTCCATCAAGATAATCCAAGCAACGTCTTGCTTGTACCTCTGTCATATATTGAAAATCAATTAAGATACTCTCATTCGCCACAAGTAAATCAACAACCTCTGTCGCTTCCTCATATTTTTTCGGATAGCGAACATCAATCGTAACCTTCTCACTAGATTTCACTCGATGCTGAGCCAGTTCTTGTTGGCGAGCATGCAATCTAGTAATATTTTCCGTTGCAGGCTTTTGTTGGACTTGTGAAGAAGCTGAACGAGTACGTGCGTTTTCCTTTGCCGATGCAGCCGGAACTGGCTCGATCTCTGCAGGCTTCAAAACAGAATCAGATTCATCTGAAGGCTGTACTGGTAAGTCAGACTTCTCCCCATCTTCTGTAAAGTATTCTATAAATTTATCAAATTTATCTTTAAATGACATAGTTCTTTCCTATTTAAAAAATGCTGTTCCGATTCTGACATAGGTTGAGCCGTTGGCAATCGCTTCTGGATAATCACGGCTCATTCCCATACTCAAATCAGAAAAGGGCATGTTTTTAACTGTTTGCTTTGTAAGTTTTGTTGAAGCTGATGTGCCTCTGAAAAAATCTGATTCAGCTCTTGATGATCGGCTTCGAGTGGAGCCATAGTCATCAGGCCAACAATGCAAATATTTTCTAAGGCTGCAAGCTCTGGTAAAACACTATCTAGTTCTTCAACTAAAAAACCGTGCTTACTTTCTTCTTTTGAAATATTGACTTGCAAGAAACAATTAATCACATGATCCGCTCGCTTGTTGATTTCTTGAGCCAATTTGACAGAGTCTAAAGCATGGAAATAATCAACATAGTTAATCACATCTTTTACTTTCCTTCTCTGCAAACTACCAATCAAATGCCAGGTAAGGTTTTCTTCCTTTAAAGCATGATATTTTTCAAGAAACTTATCTACTCGATTTTCTCCAATATGTTTGATTCCTGTATCCACGAGTTTTTTCGCTGTTTCACAGTCAACATACTTGGTAACCGCAATAATGTTTACGGAGTCCTTCAATCGATTTTCTTTTTCAACTATTTGAGCAACATTTTGAAAAATTAAATCTTTATTTGCTTGAAAATCCATTTAATTAGCGATTTCTAAAGAATGGCGGTGTTTCAAGTTCGTCATCTTCTTCCTTAATATCTGTAAAGCGCTCTACACGGCTAGAAGGCACAGGTTCTGCTTGACGAACGATTGATTCACGGCGTAAATCCCAATCTCCAAAGGCTGAAGCTCTAGAAGTTTCTACAGTTGAGCGATGAGAAGGAGCTGGCATTTCTCTTGTTTCTGCCATATCGAAGTTTCGATCATAATGAGCAGATGATTGTGCTGAGCGTACTTGCTCAGCTCGACTCGCAGTTTTAACGCCTGCAATCCACTTACCTTATCAACCTTATCTTCTTTAACACCTGTTGCAACAACAGTCACACGGATTTCATCCTTCATAGATTCATCAATAGAAGTACCGAGCCAGATGTTGACACCATGACCAGCTGCTTGATTAACGATTTCAGAAGCTTCTTCTGCTTCAATCAAGGTCATATCTAGGCCACCAGTAACGTTGACGATCACGTCTTCTGCACCATCAATAGTTGTCTCAAGAAGTGGAGAGTAGATAGCTTTGCGAGCTGCTTCAATAACACGTTCTTCACCGCTTCCGATACCGATACCCATCAAAGCATTACCTTTGTTTTCCATAACAGTCTTCACGTCTGCAAAGTCAAGGTTGATCAAGCCAGGACTAGTAATCAAGTCAGTAATACCCTGAACCCCTTGGCGCAATACGTTATCAGCTTCACTCAAGGCTTCCAGAAGCGGAGTTTTCTTGTCAACAATTTCCAAAAGGTTGTTGTTTGAAATGATCAAAAGAGTATCTACATGTTCACGCAACTCATTGATTCCTTCAACGGCAAAATTACCACGCTTGCTTCCTTCAAAGCCAAATGGACGAGTTACAACTGCTACAGTTAGGGCGCCTACTGATTTAGCGATGCGGGCAATAACTGGTGCAGCACCTGTACCAGAGCCACCACCCATACCAGCAGTGATAAAGACCATGTCTGCTCCTTGAAGGGCTTCTGTCAAAACTTCTTCGCTTTCTTCAGCTGCTTTTCGACCAACTTCAGGCTGACCTCCGGCACCCAGACCACGAGTCAACTTAGGACCAAGCTGGATAACTGTTTCTGCTTTTGCACTGCTAAGTGCTTGCACATCTGTATTTGCTGCGATAAATTCTACGCCAGCAAGACCTTCATCGATCATTCGGTTAATAGCGTTTCCGCCGCCGCCGCCGACACCAATTACTTTAATGACTGCACCTTGTGCTGCAGCCGCATCAAATGAAATGTCATAATCTATTTATTCTCCTTACTCAAACATATTCCCAATTAAATTGCGCATCTTATCTGTAAGACTAGCTTTTGGTTCCTCTTGTGGTTCTTCATTTCTAATAGGTGCAACTTCTGATTCCACCTCTTGAACTGGTTCAACCGGCTGATGATCAAAGCGAGGTACTCTATGGCTTGGACGTTCAAAGCTAGTTGCTTGATGACGCAACTGCTCGTCTCCACGAACAGCAGCTTGTGCAATTCGATCCACTTCGGTCAGATTGCCAGCATACTCTGAAAGACTAATCACGTGGGCAAAAGCTGGATTACGGATACCGATTTGATTTGGTACGTATAATTTAGCGTGAACGCCAAATACTTCCTGAGCTAATTCTACGACGCCAGGCAAGATCGCTCCACCACCAACGATGACGATACCACCAGGAAGATCTAACACGTGTCTTCTATCTAAATCTTGCTTGATTTGTTCAAAAACATGTTTGATACGAGCAGAGATGATTTCAGCTAGATAGATTTCTGTTATTTCAACTGGATTAACTTCCCCGATGACTTCAACTGGGAAAGATCCTGTGCCTGCAAATGGTACATAAGCTACACCATAGTTAAATTTCAAGCTTTCTGCCAATTTCTGAGAAGTTTTCAAGACTTTTGAAATGTCTTTTGTGACATAGTCGCCGCCTTCTTGATAGATATTGGTAAATTGTAATTCTTGATTTTTTACAGAAGCAACTGTAGTTTGTCCGCCACCCATATCAATGACTGTCGCACCAAACTCCCGTTCTCCTTCGTTCAGGATAGATTTTGTCATCGCTAAAGGAGAAATGATAATATTTTCCAATTTCACTCCTGCACGCTCTACTGTTTTACGGAGGTTATGCAGGATTGTACGAGGACCAGTGTAGAGTAGGCCGCGCATTTCTAGGCGAATCCCCATCATACCACGAGGATCACGGATCCCTTGGAAGCCATCAACAACAAACTCTTCTGGGATGAAGGTAATTACTTCACGGTCAGGAGTCATGCTCTTGGTCAAGGCAGATCTTACCACGCTCTCGACATCTTCATCGGTAATTTCTTTGGAGTCACTAGTCACAGGAATCATTCCTTGAGTTGGCTCAATTTGCAGTAGATTTGCAGGCAAGCCAACATTCACTAGTCCAATTGAAATCCCCGCTTTCCTCTGCTTGAGAAATTGCTGACTTAATAGCCGCTGCTGCTGCTTCAATATCGACAATAATCCCATCTTTAACGCCAGCACTCTTTGCATTGCTGACTCCAATAACATTCATTTCACCATTGATGTGCTCTGCCACCAACACTTTAATTGTGCTACTTCCTATATCTAATCCAGTAAAAAAGCCATCTCTAGCCATTACATCAGTCCTCTCTGTCTTCCACGTTTCCATTCTAATACAAATAACTCTAGAAAATAGGGTTATCCAAACTTTATTATATCATAAAAATACGAAATTGGCGCAGTTTTTTATCTATAATAATTAGTTATTTTCAGAAATCTCTGGCTTTTCTGCCTGAGATTGAGCAGAATGCTCGGTAGATTGCTCTGCATGTTGAGCCGAAGATTCTGTATCTTGCGCATCGTTACTAGCTTCATGGTTAACTTCATTTTCTGTGCCTTGCGCATAGCTAAAAATACCAGCCTCCATATCGACCACGCTTGGCACTTCCAACTGAGGATGAATTCCTTCATAGTAGGGAAGTTTCTTAGCAATATGAGAAATAGGAACTAAAATTTGGTGTTCATCAGACATGGTGATGGTCACTAAATCTTCTGTCACCTTGCTAGGAGTTAAATCAACCCTTCTCATACTTTTTTTGATCGAATCAGGGACATTCTTCAGTTGTTGAACGAATTTCTTGATCAAACCCGCATCTGAGAAGGTCACATCCATCCGCTCTTCCGGCAAAGCATCAGCCGCAACCTCATTTTTTACGTATTCTCCACTCGTTAAAATAGGATAATACTTAGAATCTTTCTGCAAATAACCTAAAATGCCATATTCCTGAACATCGATTTTGAAAGTCAGTGGGAATTGATAGGTCATTTCTACATTTTCAATCCAGGGGCTAGAAGCTTTCAGATTTTGCTCATAATGATGGCGATTTTTGTAAACAGTAACAGTATAATCGCGTTGATCGATTTTGCTACTGCTTTTTAGTTCCTCCTGACTCACAACCTTGTTCCCAGTAAATTCAATGGTCTTCATAGTTGCAAGTGGCGTGAGGAAATAAAGGGACGCTAAAAAGATTAGGGAACTTGTCACTAAAACTGGCAAAGCCCGATACCAATGGATTCTCTCAATTGGAACCTTCGGAGGCTCAAGCTGATCTACTTCTTCTTCCTCTTGCTCTCCTTGTTCTTGGACTTCCTCTTGCTCCTCACCTTCAGTTTCAGAATCTTGCACTTCAGTTTCTTCTTCACTTGTAGGAGAGTCTGTGTCAGTTTCTTCGGAGACTGTATGCTCTTCGTTAGAAGGCTCTTGATTTTCAAGCTTTGCCTTCATTTCTTCTTTTTTCTTCTCTAGCTCAGCTTGTTTCTGCTCTAACTCTGCTTGCTTCTTGGCCTTTTCTTGAGCTTTTTTCTCAAGATACTCTTTATTTCTGACTTGCCATTCAGAGAGAGAAAGTTGAGCATCTTTTTGCTTATCTTCCTTGCTTTTTTTCATATTTTCCCTTTGTTAATATTTTGCTTTAAAATTTCATAAAATTCATCTACTGATGTTAGTTCAGGCGCTTCTTCCATTCGTTGATAGTAGGCAGCCTTTTCCCTCAGTAAATCATCCACTGCTACTTGGAGATTGACTCGATTCAAGTTTTCTTCATTGATTTTAAGCGCATAGCCTTTTTCCAAGAAGTAGTTGGCATTTTCAATCTGATCTCCTCGACTTGCCCCCAGCCCCAAAGGTACAATCACTTGCAACTTCTTCATCGCCAGTAATTCAAAGATAGTATTGGAACCACCTCGTGTCACGACGACATCTGCCATAGCCATCAACGGCTGATACAGATCTGTCACATAGGATACCCGATAGATACGGTGGGAAAGTTCATCCAAGCTAGCATCGCCCGTCAGATTGATAATATTATATTTTTCAATCAAGCGATCCTTATTTTTTGTAATAAAATCATTGAAAACTTTCGCGCCTCCTGAGCCACCGACAAAGAGCAAGGTAGGTTTTCCTTCTGTGAAATGAGCCTTGATTTTCTCAATCTCAGCTGGTTCTGTTTGAGGGAGAGTAGCAATCTTGGTCACCGCTCCAACATGTTCAGCCTTGCTCAGTCCTTCAGCTTGCTCAAAAGTCGTGAACATCTTTGTCGCGCATTTATAACCGATTTTATTGGCCAAACCAAGCGACAAATCAGACTCATGGATAAAGACTGGAACGCCGGTCACCTTCGCCGCAATCACTGGCGGAACAGACACAAAGCCTCCTTTTGAAAATAGGGCTTTAGGACGGACTCTCAACATGATACCCAGCGACTGGAGAATCCCACCTGCCACTTTAAAAATATCCCAGAGATTCTGCCAAGAAAAATAGCGACGGAGCTTGCCAGTTGCAATCGAATGGAAGACAACAGGTAAACCTGATTTCTGAATTTCCTTGTACTCAATCCCATGGCGGTCACCGATATAATGGACTTCCCAGCCCTCTTCGATAAATTTAGGCATCAGCAAAGATTGAGAGTCACATGACCAACTGTCCCTCCACCTGTAAATACTATTTTTTTCATTTTATCCCTTTAATTCTTTAAACACTGCAAGGAATTCATCGCCCCGCACTTCAAAATTCTTATACATATCCCAGCTAGCATTGGCTGGACTGAGGAGGACAACATCCCCAGGCTCCGCCACAGAAAAGGCCTTGCGAGTAGCATCTCTGATATCTGAAGCGTCCAGATAGCTTACTTCTGCCTGATCCGCAGCCCGCTTAACACGCGCAGCCGATTCTCCCAAAATTACCATCTTTTTCAGACCCTTGATATCTGGCACCAATTCATCAAATTCATTGCCACGATCCAAACCACCAGCAATCAGAATGACCTTGCTATTGTCAAAGCCTGACAAAGCTTTTTGTGTCGCTAAAATATTAGTTGATTTACTGTCATTGTAAAATTTGACTTGATTGATTTCGCCCACATACTGGAGGCGATGCTTAACACCACCAAAATGAGCCAGAGTTTCTTTAATAACTTGATTGTCAATCCCGCGCAGTTTGGCTACCGCAATGGTTGCTAGAGCATTTTCTACATTATGGCTACCAGGCACGCCTAGTTCAGAAGCTTTCATAATGGCTTCCCCGCGGAAAGTCAGCACATCGCCGTCCAAGTAAGCCCCATAGACCTTTTCTTTGGTCGAAAAAGGAAGCACTTTGGCAGCCGTCTTCTTAGCCAATTCTTTCGCCAAGTCTTGATTGAAATTCAACACGACATAGTCAGAAGCTGTCATATTTTTTTGGATATTCCACTTGGCTGCCACATATTCCTCAAAAGAGCCGTGATAGTCCAGATGCGTCGGCATCAGATTTGTAATGACCGCTATTTCAGGATGGAAGGCTTCGATTCCCATTAGTTGGAAAGAAGAAAGTTCCATGACCAATGTGTCCGTTTTACTCGCATCTTGGGCAACTTGACTAGCTGGAAATCCGATATTTCCTGATAAAAGACTATTTGTCCGCCTGCTGTTAGCACTTCTGCAATCATGGTTGTCGTAGTCGTTTTTCCATTGGAGCCAGTAATCCCAATAATCGGTGCATCCGAAATCAGATAGGCCAGTTCTACTTCAGTAATAACAGGAATCTGCTTTTCCAAAGCCCTCATGACCATAGGATTGTTGTAAGGAATGCCTGGATTTTTCACCATCCATTCAAAATCTTCATCCAACAGTTCTAGAGGATGACCACCTGTCACGACTTTAATTCCTTCTTCTAGCAAAGATTGGGCTGCTGGATTTTCCTCGAAAGGTTTCCCATCATTGACCGTCACAATCGCTCCCAGTTTATCCAAAAGACGGGCAGCTGACTCCCCTGATTTAGCTAAACCCAACACCAAAACTTTCTTATTGGCAAATTTTGAAATAGTCTTCATCATGTACCTCTTCATTCATACTACCTTCTATTTTACCTTTTTTTGCGAAAATAAAAAAGTCATATCAGGCTTTTATTTTAACTGTTATCAGCTTTTAATAAATAAGAAGAAATGTTATTCTATTTGAAACCTTTGACAACATCTTTTTATACCGGCAAAGGGCTATCTAAAACATTTGATTACCAGCAACATTCAAAAAAACATGTTCTCGCTAGATGAGAAACTACCGGTATTTGTATGTCATTTCTAGCCAGCCAAAACCACCATCGAAGAATCTCGCTTTAGATAAACAAAAGGAATTAGGCTACCGAAAGTCTACACGACCTTTGAAATCCTAATTCCTTCCTTATAGTTTATCAGCTTACAGTTCTTTGATTTCTGAGGTGGCACCAGACGCTCAATATCTGTCAAGGCCCACACCGTTATAATAATCAAAAAGATACTCACAAACAGTTCCCCAGGCAATTTAAAAATCTGGAGAATTGCCAAAGCAAGCAAGATGATCAAGGCAACCAGCAAGAGCACAATTGTCAAGATATTCAACGTCCCTTTAATGCTAGCCGGAATGGCAAATATATAGAAAAGCAGGATTAAAATTCCAATAATCAGGTAAATCATGCTGCTCCTTTCTACCACCAGTCAACTAAATGACTTATTCTGCTGCTTGTTTTTTCTTATTTTTGTTAGCTTTTTCGCGTTCTTGTTTGTTCAAAATTTGCTTACGGAGACGGATAGACTCAGGCGTTACTTCCATGTACTCATCGTCGTTCAAGAACTCAAGTGACTCTTCAAGGGTCAAGATGCGAGGTGTCTTGATAACCGCTGTTTGGTCCTTGGTTGCAGAACGAACGTTGGTCATCTGCTTAGCTTTGGTGATATTAACTGTCAAGTCATTTTCACGAGAGTTTTCACCGATGATCATTCCTTCGTAAACCTCAGTACCTGGGTTGACAAAGATTGTACCACGTTCTTCAATCGACATGATAGAGTAAGTTGTAGCCTTACCAGCGTCGATAGAAACAAGGGCACCACGGTGACGACCACCGATTTCACCAGGGATAACTGGCAGGTATTGGTCGAAGGTATGGTTCATAATCCCATAACCACGCGTCATTGACAAGAACTCGGTTGAATATCCGATCAAGCCACGTGCTGGAACCAAGAAGACCAAACGAGTTTGACCATTTCCAGTTGCTACCATATCCAACATTTCACCCTTACGCTCAGAAAGACTTTGGATAACAGAACCTTGGTATTCTTCTGGTGTATCGATTTGGACACGTTCAAATGGTTCGCATTTGACACCATCGATTTCTTTAATGATAACTTCTGGACGAGACACTTGTAGCTCATAGCCTTCACGGCGCATGGTTTCGATCAAGATAGACAAGTGCAATTCTCCACGTCCTGAAACAGTCCACTTATCTGGTGAATCAGTCGGATCCACACGAAGAGAAACGTCTGTTTGCAATTCTGCCTGCAAGCGTTCTTCCACCTTACGAGAAGTCACCCATTTTCCTTCACGACCGGCAAATGGTGAGTTGTTGACCAAGAAAGTCATTTGAAGCGTTGGCTCATCGATGTGTAGGATTGGAAGAGCTTCTACTGCGTCTGTCGGTGTAATGGTTTCACCGACAAAGATATCTTCCATACCAGAAACGGCAATCAAATCACCAGCTTTTGCTTCTTGGATTTCACGACGTTCCAAACCAAAGAAACCGAAGAGTTTTGTAACACGGAAGTTCTTAGTTGTGCCATCTAGTTTAGAGAGGGTAACTTGGTCCCCAACTTTCACACTACCGCGGAAGACACGACCGATACCGATACGACCAACGAAGTCATTATAGTCCAAAAGAGACACTTGGAACTGCAAAGGCTCATCTGAGTTGTCTACTGGAGCTGGGATATGGTCGATGATGGTATCGAAGATTGGTGCCATTGTTTTTTCTTGATCAGCAGGATCATCTGACAAGGAAGAAGTTCCGTTAATCGCTGAAGCATAAACAACTGGGAAATCAAGCTGGTCATCATCTGCACCAAGCTCGATGAAGAGTTCCAAGACTTCGTCCACCACTTCTGCTGGACGAGCTGATGGTTTGTCGATTTTGTTAACAACCACGATTGGGACAAGGTCTTGTTCCAAGGCTTTTTTCAATACGAAACGAGTTTGTGGCATGGTTCCTTCGTAGGCATCCACAACCAAAACAACACCGTCAACCATTTTCATGATACGCTCAACTTCTCCACCGAAGTCCGCGTGTCCTGGTGTGTCCATGATGTTGATGCGTGTGCCGTTGTAAGCAACTGCTGTATTTTTAGCAAGGATGGTAATTCCACGCTCTTTCTCGATATCGTTTGAGTCCATCGCACGCTCTGCCAACTCAGTACGAGCGTCAAGAGTTTCAGATTGTTTCAATAATTCGTCAACGAGGGTTGTTTTACCGTGGTCAACGTGGGCGATAATCGCAATGTTACGGATATCTTCTCTTAATTTTGTCATTTTTTCCTCTAAATCTTATTATTTATTTCCAACTAAAAATTATAACACAGTTTTTTCCAAAAAACACGAGCCAACCAAGTGTAAATGTTTTCATAGGCAAATCGTAAACTGTAACCTTTTTTGCAATTTTACTTCTGAAAGAGTATGATAAGAGAAGAAAATATAGAATTTGTCCCAACCTTTGAAAGGAAAACTCATGCGCCTTGATAAATTCTTAGCCCTAGCTAAGATTAGCCGGAAAGAAATGAAACAAAAACTGCGACTAAGGCAGATTGTAATTGACGGTCAAGCTGCTCGCTCCCTCAGTCAAAATGTCGATAGTGGCCTCCAGTCCATTAACCTAGAAGGTAGACCTTTAAAACATCTAGCCCATCGTTATTTCCTAATGAACAAGCCTGCTGGTGCTGTCACTGCCAATTCTGACGCGGAAAAACTGACTGTCTTAGATCTAATTGCGCCAGAAGATTTTAACGACCAGCTTTACGCCATCGGCCGTCTGGATCGCGATACATGTGGACTGCTCTTGATTACAGATAATGGGCCACTGGGATTTCAACTCCTCCACCCGCAATACCATATCGCAAAGACCTACTATGTCGAAGTCAACGGCCCTCTTGATTCAGCCACTACAAACGCTTTTCAACAAGGAATTGTTTTTCTGGATGGCACTCGTTGCAAGCCCGCTCAACTTCAGATTCACACGACCAGCCCCGAGCACTCCACCGCCTCAGTTACCATTTCTGAAGGGAAATTTCATCAGGTAAAGAAAATGTTTCTAACAGTTGGTGTCAAGGTCACCTATCTCAAGCGCACTCATTTCGGTGATTTTCAGCTGGATCCCAATCTGGCAGAGGGCAGCTATCGACCGCTGAATCCTTCCGAACTCGAGATTGTCAAAAGCTATTTGGAACAAACCTAGTAAAAGAGAGAGGGGGACAGAAATCGGTAATTCGTTAGAATTCGATTTCGTCGTCCCACCTCCGCACAGTTGAGTAGAGCTGTAAAAGCTGACGAAATCAGCCTAGTAGAGCACACTCAACCACTGCGTCTTGCTCGACAATCCAAAGACAATTAAGAGGCTAGGACTTTTGTCCCAGCCTCTTATTATTTACTGCATAAATCCATTCATAGTCAGAAGAATTCCTGCAATCCAGTTGATGATAGAAATTACAATACCGACGATATTCAGAATTCTTTCTGTTTTATAATCTAATTGAGTCTCTTTTTGGTGAGAGTTGCCCAAAACCAGACCGATAATACCTAAAACAAGGCCAATTAAATTATAAGTAGTCAGCTTTGTATATATTTTTACAAAGAATCAGCTTGTCTTTACCTTGCCGCTCCAAGAATCAAGACCGTAAGATAGGATATAAATATCATTAAAACCTTGCTTTTTCAAGTAGATTGCCGCATTGGTCACACGTTGCCCACGGCTATTTTCATAAAGAAGAACTGGTTTGTCTTTGCGAAGCGCATTGATACTAGACTTGATCTGTTGGGACGGAATATTGCGCGCCCCCATGATATGCTTGCGATGGAAATCCGATGGATCACGCAAATCAATCAATTGTCCTTGACGAATCAAAGCTTCAAACTCACTATTATCTACCACCTTAGCTGCACGACGAATACGGAAATAATTGAAGCCCATCCAAGCCAACATTCCCAGCAAGATTGCCCATAAAATCCAAATTCCCATTCTAGTTTCTCCCTTTATCTTCTAAATACTTCAACTCTACTTGATGTTCTCTGCGAAGGACCGCCTCAGCCTCCAGATAATCAAGCTTATCCATCAGGCCAGCATCGTAAATCCGCTCCAGCTCAATTTTCATCATCTCAATATCATAAAGACGCTTGCCCATATAGATAATGATCCCGAAATTTTTAAGAAATTGCTGCACATCATAGAGTGTTTTCATGAGCTATATTTTATCAGATTTTAGCAAAGTTTTCAAGATGACAAAACAGAAAAGACAGCCACAAAGGTTGCCTTTTCAGGAGATTATTATGAAAAAGAAAAGTTTAGGAGTTCTATCAAATAAAGTTAGGAGGTCTTCATTTGATAATCTTAGTATAAAGGAAGAAGCTTAAACAATCCTTAAGAAAAAACAGAGAGTGGGACAGAAATCGGTAATTGGTTAGAATTCGATTTCGTCGTCCCACCTCCGCACAGTTGAGTAGGGCTGTAAAAGCTGATGAAATCAGCGTAGTAGAGCCCACTCAACCACTGCGTATTGATCGACAATCCAAAGACAATTGAGAGGCTAGGACTTTTGTCCCAGCCTCTTTAAACATCATTTTACAAACCTGGTGCTTGGCCAAGCTCAGCTGTCAACATCCAGATCGTCTTTTCAAGGTCTGCCTTAGCCCCAACGAAGATATCGTTGGTCACATCGTCACCTTCTTCATCCGTCACATCCAGAGCTTCTTGGTAAAGATCTGTCAGATAACGGAAGATTTCAATCACGCGCTCCAAGCTTTCTTCAACATTCTTGCTGAATTCGCCAGCTTTTTCTTCAATTTTGCTATGTTGGATAAACTCTGTCAAAGTTGAATAAGGCTTGCCACCCAAAGTAATCAAGCGTTCGCTAACTTCATCCAAGGTTTCATCAATTGTATCCATGTATTCATCCATTTTTGGATGCCATACCATGAAGCCTGCACCACGCATATACCAGTGAACTTGGTGAAGAGCGATACGAGCTGTATAAAGATCTGAAACCACTTGGTTGAGAACTGCTTTTGTTTTTGGTAAAGAATTTTGGTTAGTGAAAGTTGCTACATCTGCTGCAGCGCCATGTTTGACTTGAGTCATAATGATACCTCTCTTTTTATTTGTAATCATTCTAATCTTTATTGATTATGTTTTTAATTATAATGCTTCTAATTAAGAAAGTCAAGTATTAAAACTCAAAATTTTACTTTATTAGAAAAGTTGTAAAATTTCAAAATTTTTCTGCTCAAAATTACGAATAAATAATTATGATTCATCTATACTTTTTTTCTAGTCGGAACGGTTCTAGCCTCCTTTCTAGGCTTAGTTATTGACCGCTTCCCAGAACAGTCCATCATCTCACCAAGCAGCCACTGTGACAACTGCAAGCAGATGCTCAAAGCACGGGATTTGGTCCCAAGCCTGTCTCAGTTGCTTAATGGCTTCCGCTGCCGTTTCTGCAAGATCCAGCTGCCTGTCTGGTATGCTGCTTTTGAGTTAGTGCTGGGTTTACTTTCTAAGCTGGAGCTTAGGCTATCTTTCACTAGCCCAGCTCTTACTGCTAACGATGGGATTGACCCTAGCTATCTACGATCAGCGTGAGCAAGAATACCCTCTTCTAATCTGGCTGATTTTTCAGTTCTTGCTGATGGCGACAGCGGGTATCAATCCGCTCATGCTCTTCTTTTTAGCCCTAGGACTTCTAGCCTTCTTTTATGATCTTCGCATCGGTGCTGGCGACTTTCTCTTTCTAGCTTCCTGTTCTGCTATTTTCAGCCTGACAGAAATTCTCATTCTCATCCAAATCGCTAGCTTCTCTGGTCTCGCTTGTTATTGCTTTAAAAAGAAAAAAGACAGGCTAGCATTTGTACCCTGTCTTTTGTTTGGTGTGGTGGTGATTATTTCTTATAAATTCCTACTCTTTTACTGAACTGGAACCCAAAGCTCAACTTCTGCATCCATAGGATTCCCGTTTAAAAGTATTTCTAAGATAATTCCATCTTGGTAAAGGGAACTGCTTTCTTCTTCAAAAAACTTATCCTCCAATTGGTCAAACAGGAGTCTTGATTTATCACCACTGGCTGAACTTACTAAATAATCTTTCTCTGGGACAAGAATGCTTTCGTAGCCTGCCACAGCATTCTTTGCCGCAACTCCTGCGTAGTATTGAATACCATCTTTATGAGGAACAATCAAAGCATAGCCTTTTTTGTCTAGAGAATGGGGCATCAATTTCCCCAGCATTCCTTCTTTAAATAACTGAGCATAGAACGCTGTCTTCTCTTTAGAATAGTGCTGTTCATGAACCGTAGTTCCTTCTATCAAAATACTCCTGCCAATCAGGGTAAACGATGGTTTGGTTTGATGTTTCATTATATGAACTCCTTTCTTTATGGTATAATCATAACAAAGGTAATATGACACCTATCTGTCATATTTAAGGAGAAAATCATGAAAATTGACCGTCAAATGGGAATAATTTCTCATTTAGTAAATCAACGAAAAACAACAGCTAAAGAATTATCAGAACTTTTTAAAGTCAGCACCCGAACTATTATGAGAGATATTGATGATTTATCTCTTGCAGGCATTCCTCTCTATGTAACGAAAGGAAAAAACGGAGGAATTTTTCTTATGGAAGACTTTCAAACTGATAAACCTCCCCTGACTCAATCCGAACGACTTTCAATCGAATCCGGTTTGAAAAGTCGCTATCAAGTATTGGAAGATGCCTCTACTTTCAATGCTATATTGAAATTAAATGCTACTAATGCATACTCTGATTTCGAAATTGATTTGTCTCTATCTCAAGGGAACTTGGAAATACGCACTTTAATTTTTAATTTATTGGAAGCTATCAGAGGTAGAGTAAAAATAAAATTTTCCTATATTAATTCACAAGGACTGGTGAGTCAAAAAAATTGTGAGCCTTACCGTATTGTCTATAAGGACCGGAGTTGGTATATGGATGCCTACGATACTGATAAAGCGCGTTTTTCTGTTTTTAAAGTTGCTAGAATTAGTGAACTTACTCTCTCCGATACTTTTTCAAAAAGACATTTTACACCACTTCCCTATGATGGTGGTACATGGATGAATGAAAACAAAGTACCTGTCATCCTGCATGTCCAGAAAATTGTCCTTGATCGATTTGTGGAACTCTTAGGCTATAATGCCATAAAACCTATTAATAGCGATATTTACGAGATTACTTATCCGTTAAACGACAATGATTGGGGATACAATACCTTGCTTTCTTTTGGAAAATACATCACTGTTATATCTCCTAAGCATTTCTTGAAACATTTCACCAGCTATATAGATACCATTCATAAGCAATACCCAAACTAATATTCAATCAACATCAAAAATCAAACATTTTTTAAAAATGAATTATACCAAAGTTACTTTTTTATGGTGCTAAAATTCAAGAACATGGGTCAGGCTCTAGTTCTTATCCAAATCGCTAGCTTCTCTGGTCTCGCTTGTTATTGCTTTAAAAAGAAAAAAGACAGGCTAGCATTTGTACCCTGTCTCTTGTTTGGTGTGGTGGTGATTATTTCTTATCAGCTGCTGCTGCTTGGATAAAGGATGCTATACTGGCATCCTTTTCATGAAGAGCTTTGACAATCTTAGATCCGACAATGACTCCATCTGACACTTGATTGAAGCGGTCAACATCCTCTAAAGTTGAAACGCCAAAGCCCGTCAGTACTGGAATCTCTGCAATATCATGGAGTTTGCTCAAATGCTGGTCCAAATCATTGCGGTAGCTTCCGCTCTTACCCGTCACACCGTTGATGGCTATAGCGTAGATAAAACCTTCAGCTTCCTTGATCAACTCCTGCTGACGTTCTAGTCCAGTCGTCAGGCTCACTAAAGGAATTAGAGCAATATCCGAATCTTCCAGTAAAGGCAAGATGAAATTTCTGTGCTCATAGGGCAGATCCGGAATAATCAATCCTTTAACCGGCGTCCTAGCCAAGTCCTTGACGAAATCTTTGAGGCCATACTGGAAAATTGGATTGAAGTAGGTCATGATGATGAGAGGCAGCTGAGTGTCCAACTTCTGCAAGCTTGCGATTAAAGACTTGGCGGACGTATGATGACCCAGACTTCTCAGACCGGCTTCTTCAATAACTGGCCCATCTGCAACAGGATCTGAAAACGGCAGACCGATTTCAATGGCTGACACGCCCAAGTTTTCTAAAAATGCGATAGTTTCCGGCAAACCTGCCAAACCTTTCTCGTGATCACCAGCCATGATATAAGGAAGGAAAATTCCCTTGCCTGCTTTTTTGATGGCTTCTAAATGCTGAGTGAGTGTTTTAGTCATGGGCACCTCCTTTTTGAGCCGCTTCACTTTCCAAGCGTTCCTTTACCTGAACGACATCCTTGTCACCACGGCCAGATAGGCAGACAATCATTGATTTTTCTGGTCCCAACTCCTTAGCCAGCTTAACTGCGTAAGCAATAGCGTGACTAGACTCTAGAGCAGGGATGATCCCTTCGATACGAGACAGGAGCTGGAAGGCTTCCAAGGCTTCTTCATCCGTAACTGGGACATAAGTGGCGCGTTTGATAGCATTAAAATGAGAATGTTCAGGACCAATGCCCGGATAGTCTAGCCCGGCAGAGATAGAGAAAGCTTCCAGAATCTGGCCTTGCTCATCCTGCAAGACATCCATCAAGGCACCGTGCAAAACACCCGGCCGGCCCTTTGTTAAGGTCGCAGCATGTTCATCTGTATCCACGCCCCGTCCAGCCGCTTCTGTTCCATACATGGCAACTGTGCTATCGTCTACAAAGGGATAAAAGAGTCCAATAGCATTGGAGCCACCGCCAACACAGGCCACTAAAGCATCTGGCAAGGCACCTGCATTTTGCTCAGCAAACTGGCGCTTGGCCTCACGCCCAATCACGCTCTGATAGTCGCGGACAATCTCTGGGAATGGATGGGGTCCCAAGGCTGAGCCCATAATATAGTGAGTATCATCGACCTGAGCCACCCAAGCTCGCAAGGCGGCATTGACTGCATCTTTGAGGACTCGAGAGCCATCGGTCACAGACTCTACCTTGGCTCCTAAAAGTTCCATCCGAAAGACATTAAGGGCTTGGCGCTTAACATCTTCTTCACCCATGTAGATAGTACAGTCCATGTTGAAAAGGGCTGCAGCTGTGGCGGTGGCCACTCCATGCTGACCCGCACCAGTCTCTGCAATGATTTTCTTCTTGCCCATTCGCTTGGCCAATAGGACCTGGCCTAGAGCGTTATTGATTTTATGGGCCCCGGTATGGTTGAGGTCTTCCCGCTTCAGATAAATCTTAGCACCGCCAGCATAGGCTGTCAGATTTTTTGCAAAATAGAGAGGATTTTCTCGCCCTACATACTGCTTCAGCAACTCGTCCAGCTCAGCCTGAAAGGTTGGGGCTTTTTTACTCTCACGGTAGGCTTTGTCCAGCTCCAAAACTGCTGTCATCAGCGTTTCTGGAACAAATCGTCCACCAAATTCACCGTAAAATCCTTCTTGATTGGGTTGATTATATACCATCTTTCACTCTTTCTATAAATTCTTTTATCTTTTCTAAGTCCTTCTGGCCATCAGTTTCGACCCCGCTTGAGACATCAACTGCGTAAGGAGCGAAATACTGAATAGCTTCTCGGACATTCCCTGCATTCAAACCACCGGCGATAAAGAAGGGCTGATGGATTTGTCCTTTATCAAAAGCTTGCCAGTCAAAGGTCTGACCACTACCAGCAAGAGGTGCATCAAAGAGCAGGTAATCCACTTGTTGGCTGACTCCTTTTAACGCCCCCTTGACCTGGTAAGCTCGAATAACTGGCCGGCCGATCTCAGTTAGAAGCTCTGCATCAAATCGCCATGAATCTGCACCAAATCCAGATTTACCACTGAAATAGCTTCCTCTAACTCTGCCAAACTAGGAGAGACGAAAACTCCTACCTTTCGGACAGCAGGTGGCACCAAGGCAGCTAGCTTCTGAGCTTGCTCCAAACTGACCCTCCGACGGCTCTCAGCAAAGACAAATCCAATGTAATCTGCACCAGCCTGGCATGCCGTTTCCACAGCGCTGGCCGTTGATAAGCCGCAAATCTTAACCTTTGTCAATTTTTAGCTCCTTGATTTTTTCTGCCACATCCTCAGCCTGCATCAGGGCTGTTCCGACTAAAACCGCATGGAAATAAGGAGCTACTAGCTCAGCATCTTCCTTGCTGAAAATAGCGGACTCAGATACGTAAACCCTGTCATCTTTGAAATGGGCAGACAGCTGGAGACTGGTATTGATATCTGTCTCAAAAGTAACTAGATTGCGGTTATTGACACCGATTATCTGAGCTCCTATTCTATGGGCAATTGCCAGCTCCGCCAGATTATGGGTTTCGACCAGAACTTCCAAACCTAAACCTGTCGCAAACTCATAGAGTTCTTGCAGACGCTTTTCAGGCAAGGCAGCCACAATCAGAAGAATAACCGTTGCTCCGGCATTGCGGGCGCGAACAATCTGCTTTTCATCAATGATAAAGTCCTTATTGAGGGTTGGAATGGTCACTTGACTGGAAATCTCTCTCAGGTAATCCAGATGTCCTTTGAAGAAAATTTCATCTGTCAGAACCGAAATCATGGCTGCACCGCAGCCTTCATAGGTGCGAGCCTGCTCCACAATATCCACACCGAGATTAATATCTCCCAGACTGGGGCTGGCTTTTTTAACCTCAGCAATCAGCTGCAGCTCTTGAGGATGGCTTTTGAGATAGTCATAGAGGGAATAGGTCGAGCGCAGAGATTGCAGCTCTCCATAAGACATGGCCGCCACTTCCTGCTCTTTTTGCTTTAGAATGGTCGGGAGAAATTCTTTACTCATTTTTGATACTCCTGTAGTTGCTTGAGTTTTTCATAGGCTGCACCGCTGGCAATTACTTGGCGGGCCAAAGCTATTCCTTCTTCGATACTGTCTGATTTCCCATTAGCATAGAAACCCAAACCCGCATTTAGAACTGTCATTTCTAGATAGGGACTGGCTTGATTTTGCAGGACAGATACCAGAATATCTGCATTTTCTTTTGCATTACCTCCACGAATCGCTTCAAGAGGAATTTCTTCCATACCAATATCTGACGGTAGAAAGCTATGCAGGCTGATCTCCCCATCTGCTAGCAAAGCGTACTGGGTACGACCATGAAGACCGGCCTCGTCCAGACCATCTGGACCCGACACGACCACTGCACGCTTGCGGCCCATATTTTTCAAAACTTCTGCCGTGCTCTCCAGCATATCCGGTCGACTAGTGCCCAAAAGCTGGGTTTCTAGAACCATCGGATGAATGAGCGGCCCAGTCAGGTTCATGATAGTGGGAACACCTAGACTGAGACGAGCTGGCATGATATATTTCATAGCTGGATGAAGGTTTTTAGCAAAAAGAAAGACTATTCCCGTCTGATCAAAGACCTTACCCAAGCTGGCTGTATCCATGTTTAGGTTAATCCCCAAAGCTTCTAAAACATCAGCTGAGCCTGATTTAGAGGTAATGGAGCGATTGCCATGCTTAGCCATCTTGATCCCACCACCTGCTAATACGAAGGCCGCTGTGGTCGAAACATTAAACTAAATGATTTATCACCACCAGTTCCACAATTGTCCATGGCTGTGCGAATTTTTGTAGGGATCTGCGGAGTATGGCCTCGCATAGCTTGAGCCAAAGCTGTCCGTTCCTCTACCGTTTCCCCTTTCATCTTGAGAGCCAGCAAAAAGGCTGCAATTTGTGTTTCCGTTACTCTTCTAGTAACGATGCGCTCTAGCACATCTGATACTTCAGAGCTACTTAAATCCTTAAAATCTGCTAGTTTTGCAATAATTTCTTTCATAATCCTTCCCCTATTTGACTAAGTCGATGAAATTTTTGATGGACGACAAGCCATCTGGCGTGCCAATACTTTCAGGATGATACTGAAAACCATAAATGGGCAGGTACTTGTGCTGTATGGCCATGATCGAGTTATCATCAGCCGCCCGAGCTGTCACTTCAAAGTCCTCTGGCATCTCCTCAATCAAAATCGAATGATAACGCATAACTGGCTGCCCATCCTCTATCCCTTGATAGATAGAAGATTTGCCCTCAAAGCGCAGAATACTTTGCTTGCCGTGCATGACCTTGGGAGCCAAACCTAGCTTTCCGCCAAATACTTCTGCAATGGCTTGGTGCCCCAAGCAAATCCCCAAAATCGGCTTCTTACCAGCAAAATCGCGGATAAGCTCTTCCATCCGTCCTGCATCTGCTGGCCAACCTGGACCCGGAGACAGCACCAAGGCATCCGCTTCTTCTGCCGCTTGATAAAGCCCTGCATCATCATTTCTCAAAACCTTGACTTCTGCGAAATTGCCGATATACTGGGCTAGATTGTAAGTAAAAGAATCATAATTATCAATCAATAAAATCATTGCATCTCTCCTATCTTGGTCATTGATTTGGCCTTATTGATGGTTTCTTGGTATTCATTAGTAGGGATCGAATCATAAACAATACCCGCTCCAGCTTGAACGTAAGCTTTGCCATTTTTCAAAATCATGGTCCGGATAGCAATGGCAAAATCCATATCCCCTGTCACAGACAGATAGCCGATAGCCCCCGCATAAACGCCACGTTTTTCCTGCTCCAGCTCATAAATTCGCTTCATGGCTCGAATCTTAGGCGCACCCGAGACGGTGCCGGCTGGCAAGGTCGACTTGAGTGCATCCATAGCTGTCAGTTGAGGCAATAGCTGACCACGGACCACACTGGTCAGATGCATGACATAGCGGAAATACTCTACCTCCATGTATTTAGTGACTTCCACGCTGTTATTCTGGGCAATTATACCGATATCATTACGCCCCAAATCAACTAACATACGGTGCTCCGCCACTTCCTTCTCGTCAGCCAGCAGCTCCTTCGCCAAGGCTTTATCTTCTCTTTCATCCTTCCCGCGCGGTCTGGTTCCAGCAATAGGATTGGTCGTAACCTGACCTTGCTGACAGACACCAGACTTTCTGGACTGGCCCCGATAATCTGATAATCCCCGAAGTCATAAAAGTAGAGATAGTTGGAAGGGTTGGTCACACGTAGATTGCGATAGTAATCCAGCGGTCTACCAGAATACTCCGCTGAAAAACGCTGACTGAGAACGCATTGGAACATGTCTCCCTGCCGAATCAAGCTCCGCGCTTCTTCCACCATTTTTTCAAAAGCTGCCTGCTCGATGTGGCTCTGGAAGTTCAAACTGGACAGTTCCAGCGGTGAAAATTCATCTACCGCAGGCTGCACCAGCTCAGCCATGATACACTCCAGACTAGCAGCTAATTCTGCTTCGCTTCTATCACTGTAGAGTGCCTCCTCAACGATATAGACCTTATCTTTTTTATGGTCAAAAACCATGTAACTCTCATAAACGAAAAAGTGCATATCCGGCGTTCCAATCACATCAGCTGGAATCTGGCCAATCTCCTCATAGAGGGAAATCATATCGTAACCGACAAAACCGATGGCTCCACCGCCAAAAGGCAGGTCTGAATGATGATCTTTTTTTACTGCCAACTCATGCAGATAGTCCAATGGCTCTGCCTCAATTACTTGTCCGTTCTTTGTTAACTGGCCATTTTCATAGCGGACTTCAAAGACTGGATTATAAGCTAGGATAGAAAAGCGGGTTGTCTCGCTATCTCTCGGAATACTTTCCAAAATCACCTTGTGGTCGCCCTGAATCCGCATATAAGCCAGAATCGGCGATAAAATATCAGCTGGTAAAATCTTTTGCATAATATTTCTTTCTATTTAATTGGAAGCGTTTAAGGAGGAGCGATCTGCTAGCCATGACTGTATTCACAAGAACAGATAGCACCTGTCCACGGTCATAACTTGCTCTAGTACTATAGAAAAACGCCCACACAGTGCATTCTGTGAGGGCGTGTCATCGCGGTGCCACCTCAGTTATGGAGTTTAGGCTCCACATCTCATTTACTTATTTACAGTCATTTAGATCCCTTTTAATACAAGGTAGCATACTATTTTACAGCAAAGTAAGCTAACAAAGTGATAAAAGTGCAACTAAAGGACAAAATTTTGTCGCCAGCAGCCCATTTCATAACTTCTCCTGCCTGTTTACAGCAACCACAGACTCTCTGAAAGGAGAGATGTTACTACTCTTCTGCTGGGTATTTTATTTTCGTTTTTCTAGATAGTCAGCAATGGCTGCCACATCCTTGTCTCCACGACCAGATACGTTGATAACAATGATTTGGTCAGATGACAATTGCGGAGCCCGCTTGATAGCTTCAGCAATGGCATGAGAGCTTTCGATTGCCGGCAAAATGCCTTCCTTTTGTGTCAAGAGAAGCAAGGCATCCACAGCTTCATCATCTGTCGCTGCCACGTATTCTACTCGACCGGAATCTTTAAAGAAAGCATGTTCAGGACCAACTCCAGGATAGTCCAAGCCTGCTGAAATTGAGTAAACAGGCGCTACCTGACCATCTTCAGCAAAGACAGCGTAGGTCTTCATACCGTCCACTACTCCGACACTTCCCTTGGTCATGGTCGCCGCATGCTGGTCTGTGTCAAGACCCCGTCCAGCCGCTTCAACACCAACCAGCTTGACTTCTTCATCCGCCACATACTGAGAGAAAGCGCCGATAGCATTGGAGCCACCGCCTACACAGGCAATGACATAGTCTGGTAAGCGGCCTTCCTTGTCCAAAATCTGACGGCGAGATTCTTCACTAATCACCTTTTGGAACTCATGGACAATCGTTGGATAAGGGTGAGGACCGACAGCGGAACCCAAAACATAGAAGGCTTCCAAATCGCTCATCCAAGCTCCAAAGGCTGCATCAACGGCATCCTTGAGGGTTTTGGTTCCTGTTTCCACAGCGTGAACAGTCGCTCCCATCATTTCCATGCGAAAGACATTGAGGCGCTGGCGTTCTACATCCTCTGCACCCATGTAAACATCGCACTTCATACCAAACTTAGCTGCAGCTGCCGCAGTTGCCACACCATGCTGGCCAGCTCCAGTTTCAGCGATGACTCGGGTCTTGCCCATGCGCTTAGCTAGAAGAATCTGCCCCAAAACATTATTGAGCTTATGGGAGCCCAGATGATTGAGATCTTCCCGCTTCAGATAAATCTTAGCTCCGCCCAGGTGCTGGGTCAGACTTTCTGCAAAGTAGAGCGGCGTCTCTCGGCCTGAATAATCCGCCAAATAATGCCGGTATTCATTTAAAAATTCTGGATCATCCTTATACTTCTCAAAAGTCGCTTCTAATTCATCCAGCAAGGCTTGGATAGGCTCCGGTACGAAGGAGCCGCCGAATTGTCCAAAATATCCTTTAGTTTCTGTCATCTTGATTGCCTCTTTTCTTTATTTCAAGCAAAACAAAAGCCCACACACAGAAAAAACTCTGTGTGAGGGCGTAAAATCGCGGTGCCACCTCAATTATGGAGCAAAGTATAGACTGCCTCCATATCTCTGTCTTGTCTAACAACAAGCTGCACTGTAAGGTGTGCTCACCGAATTTTTATTGCTTCAAATTCATTTTTTGCATCAGCCCACTTCATAATCTTCCACTGCCTGTTTCCACCAACCACAGACTCCCTGAAAGTAGAAAAAATTATTACTTTTCTGATGATTTATTTTATTATAGGCCTTTCCCTTTTTCTTGTCAAGAAAAAATTTAATTTTTTCTCCTAAATCCGAACCTTTCTCTCGCTAATCTCTTTTGAAAGCGTCGCCTTGACGATTTTTCCAGATTTTCTGACCAAGCTGAAATGCCCGCCAAGCCAGATAACCACCCAAAGTATTGGTCCAGAGATCATCAATCTCAAAGACTCGATTGGCGTTAATAAGAAGGTCCAGCAGAATCTGAGTCACTTCAATAGACAAACTCATCCCAAAGCTCAGCCAGACAACCTTCTTGGTCTTCCGAAATATTGGAAAGAGCCAAAGCAATTGAAAAATTAAGGGCGATAGCAGAAAGATATTGGCCAAATTTTGAACAAAAACCTTGGCCAGCTGGATCCAAGAAGTAATTTCGCCAATATTAACAAAGGAATTAAAAGGAACCAAGAGAACCACTACTCGGCCAAAGTACTGGATACCTGGCGTCTCCATTCCCGGCTCTGGAACCTGAGGAATAAAGCACAGGATGCAAAGCATCAAGAAATAGAGTCCGCATCCTCCTACTAGCAATTTCCGGCCTCGAGCTGTCAGCTCACCGTCTGAAGTCAGATAATTTTTAAGGCTGAACATTTTCTACCAATGCTTTCTCACGATCTCGCTTCATAGTATTGGAACGCAACTGGCCGCAGGCTGCATCAATATCTGTACCATGCTCCTGACGTACCACACAGTTAACTCCATTTTTCTTTAGAGTGTCATAGAAGGCCATCACACGCTCTTTGGGACTGCGGCTGTATTGGTCGTGCTCGCTTACTGGGTTGTAAGGAATGAGATTGACATAAGATAGCTTCTTGATGTTTTTCAGCAATTCTGCCAATTCCTTGGCCTGCTCTACCCCGTCATTGACTTCATTGAGCATAATGTACTCAAAGGTCACCCGACGGTTGGTGGTTTCGATATAATATTCAATGGCTGCAAAGAGCTTCTCAATCGGAAAGGCACGGTTGATTTTCATGATACTAGAACGCAGTTCATTGTTGGGTGCGTGCAGTGAAACAGCCAGATTGACCTGCACGCCTTCATTAGCAAAGTCACGGATCTTATGAGCCAGCCTGAAGTCGAAACCGTGATATGGCGGGCACCGATAGCCAGACCTTTATCATCATTAACCGTCCGTACAAACTTCAAGACATTCTTATAGTTATCGAAAGGCTCGCCGATTCCCATAACCACGATGTGGCTGACCCGCTCATCCTGACCACGCTCGTCAAAATACTTCTGAACCAGCATAATCTGAGCTACAATCTCACCATTATTAAGGTCGCGTTGCTTTTTAATCAATCCAGAAGCACAGAAGGTACAGCCGATATTGCAGCCGACCTGGGTGGTCACACAGACAGAAAGTCCGTAGTGCTGGCGCATGAGCACCGTCTCAATCAGCATACCGTCCGGCAACTCAAAAAGGTACTTGACGGTACCGTCAGCAGACTCCTGAACAATGCGCTGTTTAAGCGGATTGACGACAAACTGATCATTTAGCTTGGCAATCAAGTCCTTGGATAGATTGGTCATCTCCTCAAAAGACTGGACCCGCTTACGATAGAGCCACTCCCAAATCTGGCTAGCACGGAATTTCTTTTCTCCCTGAGCTTCCGTCCATTCAATCATTGCTTCTCGCGTTAAGCTATAAATCGATGGTTTCATGTTTCTCCTTTATTTCTGACGAATGACAAAATGGCGCTGCGATTGGCTAGATGCCGCTTGCTTTGCCTGTTTGCCTTGTTTCTGTTGTTTGTTCTTGTTTGCCTTTGGACGATGTTTTTGCTGATCGTCCTTCGTTTTTTTAGAGCCACGTTCCCTAGAAATTTCTGGATGTTTTTTGCCATCCGATTTTCTCTTATGGTGGGATTTTTTGTCAAAGGCAGCCCGTCTTGGCTGAGCATTTTCCAAAACAAAATAGGCGCAGCCATAATTACAATATTCTAGCAGATAGTCTTGCAAACGACTGATTTTCTCTGCATTTTCCTTGGCTTTCTCATCCCGATAAAAACCGCGCAATCGCAACTGTTCATTGCCCCAATCGCCAACAATATAGTCAAATTTGTTCAAAATTTCTGAAAAGCGTTGGTGAAAGGCCGTCAAATCAAAGGCCTCTTTATAATTCTCCACCAATTCAAACTCAAATTTTTCTGCAACTATCTTGCTGCCCATTTGCTTAAATTCTGGGCCGGGGAATTTATTGTAATTATACAACTCAGGTGAAATCTCTTTACGCATACCTATCCTTTGTCATTCATCTATCTTACTTCATATTATTTTATCACAAAACAAGGGGAATTTATATTTTTTCAGAAGAAAAAGATCTTTCTGTAAAAAGTCAGACGATTTAATAAAAAACACCCTTCGTTCGTCTCTAAAAGACAAAAATCTTAGCCGAAACTAAGATTTTTTGGTTTTTTCTAAATAATCAATCGCGTCCTGAAGGGTTTTGACCGGCACGATTTTCATATCCGTTTTGATTTCCTTGGCTGCTTCAAGCGCCGTTTCATAGTTGGTTTTGGCTTTAGGATTAGCCTTTTTTTCTTCCTCGCTGACAGGATTATCAGGAGCAAAGAAAATTGTCGCTCCGATCTTGGCCGCAGAGACGACTTTTTTGTCAATCCCACCAATATCACCGACCTTGCCCTCTCTGTCAATGCTACCCGTTCCCGCAATCACGCGACCGTCTCGCAGGTCTGGATTGGCCAGCTGAGTATAGATGGCTAGGCTAAACATGAGGCCAGCGCTGGGACCACCGATACCTTCGGTCGAAAATTCAATCGGAACACTGCTGTTGACTTCCGTACGGTCAATCAAACTAATGCCAATTCCGTTTTTGCCATTTTCCAGCTTGATGATTTTTCCCGTCGCCGTCTTGGTTTTTCCATCTTCCTCATAGGTCACCTTGACACTATCGCCCAAGGCCTGAGAATTGACATATTTGACCAAATCTTCTGAGCTTTCAAAAGTCTTGTCATTGACTCCCGTCACCGTATCTGCAATATTCAAAATCCCTTTAAAGGTCGAATTCGGAGCTACTTTTAGAACATACACACCCAGATAGTTCATCTTGATGTCTTTTCCTGCGGCTTTGAGACCTTGATATTTGGCCATATTCTGCGACGTTTCCATATAAAATTGGTTGATGCGCATATACTCAGCATCACTCGAGCCACCTGTCATATCCTGAGCCGAATAAATATCCGTAAAAGGCGTCAGCCAAGCGTAGACCAGGTGGGCAAAGGTTGCATGCTGGATTCCAACAGTTACAAAATTGTAGGAACCTGCTGCCTGGTCCTCTTTTCCATCCACAGTCAGAACCTTTCGAATGTCTTCTGCACCTCCAGGCACCTCAATGTAGTAAGGCAATGGAACAATGAAAGAGAATAGGAAGAGCACAAGCACGATAATCGAGGCTACTCCAGCACAACCAACTACTGTTAAACCACGTTTATTTTCCTTCGTCATCTTTTTCGGATTTGTCATGTCATTATTCATCTTTTTTCTCTAACTCCTCAATCACACTTGCTGGCACATAGGTAGAAAGATCCTGCTGAAAAGTAATCAATTCCCGCATCGCTGAAGAACTGATGTATCGGTAGGTCGGCTGACTCAGCAGAAATATGGTCTCCAAATCAGGTGCCAATTCCTTATTAAAAAAATGCAGGCCAGCTTCATAGTCCAAGTCCTGACCGTTACGTAGGCCACGGACAAGAGTAGTCACACCTAGTCTTTTTGCCACATCGACCGCCAATTCATCATGCGACGTGATGACTTCCACATTTTCCAAATGCGCCAAAGCCGCTAGAACCATCCTTTCTTTCGCATGGATGCTAAAAAATCCTTCTTTGTGAGGATTGTAGAAGATTCCCACATACAAGCGATCAAACAACCGACTGGCGCGCTCAATCAAGTCCACATGTCCATTGGTAATGGGATCAAATGACCCTGTAAAGAGTCCGATTTATCTGACATAGACCGTCACCTTTGAAATTCCATATATTTTTTGCTTCCAGATACCCAAGTCTGCGATTTCTTCTGGCAAATCAACCGACTTATCCGTCTCGCAAACAACCATAATATCCTCGCTCAAGAGCTTGCGCTCCGCCATTTTCTCAATATCCGCAATAATCTGCTCCTTGGCATAGGGCGGATCCAACAAAACCAGATCAAACTGACCAGTCAACTGCTCTAGCGCCCGACTCGACTCCATCTTGAGCAGCTCAAAGCGTGCCGCTTCCTTTGTCATAGCAATATTTTCCGCCACGATAGCTTGCGCCCGCCGATCTTTTTCAACCAAAACAGCCGACTCCATGCCACGAGACACCGCCTCAATTCCCAGACTACCACTGCCTGCATACAAATCCAGCACCCGGCCGCCATCAAAATAGGGACCAATCATATTAAAAATCGCGCCCTTGACCTTATCTGTAGTAGGTCGCGTTGTCTTGCCATCTAATGTCTTGAGGGGTCTGCCCCCGTACTTCCCTGAAACAACTCTCATAAAAAACATTATAACAAAAATATTGAAAAGCTGATAGTAATTGCTAAGGCTGGACTTTATTCTCTAGCAAAAAACGGAAACAAGGCTATTTCCGTTCTAAGTCTGTTTTAGAGTTATTTCGTCGGAGGCTAAAATGATCCGGCACTGGATCGTCCCCTTCCTCGGACCAGGGATGGCAGCGGCCAATTCTGGCCAAACCCATCAGCACTCCCTTGGCTCCGTGTTTTTCGATGGCTTCAATCATGTAATTGGAACAGGTCGGCCGAAAACGGCAGGAAGGTGGAAAGGCAGGGGAAATAAAGCGCTGGTAGAAACGAACCGGCGCTATCAATATTTTCTTAATCATTTTTTCTTAGTTTTGGTCACAGCCAAGTTATGCAACTGGCTGACTTCCTTTTTACTCAATCGACGTGCTTCACCCGGCTTGAGCCCAGTTAAGTCCAGATGTCCAAACTGAGTCCGTGAAAGCTTGTCTACTGGCAACCCCACCGCTTCAAACATCTTCTTGACCTGATGATTACGCCCTTCGTGGATGGTCAACTGAACCACTGAGCGATTCTTCACGGGATCGACCTTGAGAATCTCATAAACAGCTGGCTTGGTTTTCTTGCCCTCAATGACCAGACCGCGAGTCAGCGGACGCAGAACTTCCTTATTGGCCACACCCTTGACACGCGCCACATAGACCTTGTCAATTTCATTTCGCGGGTGAATCATTTCATCCGTGAAGTCACCGTCGTTGGTCAAAATCAAGGCACCAGAAGTATCCCAGTCCAGTCGACCAACGGGATAAATCCGCTCCTTGACCTGCGGCAGCAAATCAACGACTGTCTTACGCCCCTTGTCATCGGTCACACTGGAAATCACCCCGCGCGGTTTATTGAGCAGGTAGTAGACCTTTTCTTCATTGTAGATAGGCTGGCCTTCTACTTCCACTCGGTCACCAGATTTAATGGTGGTCGCTAGCTCACGCACCACCTGACCATTCACAGTCACCAGCCCCTGCTTGATCAATTCCTCAGCCTTTCTCCGGCTGGCAATTCCCGCATGGGCAATGTATTTATTGATTCTCATCGATATTGTCCTTTCACAAGATACAAAGACCATTTTCACAACTTTAACAGCTGGAAAAATGGCAAATAGGGAAAGCAATGCCTCCCTCAAAGCTTGGAAGCGTTCAGAAAACGTCCCTTATAGGGTGAACTTGTCACTCTCCGAAAAGCTGACTTTCTTCAGCAATGAGCTCCGCTTCGTCCACAACTGGCAGCTCGTCCAAATGATTGATGCCCATATAGTCCAAGAAATAATCCGTCGTCACATAGAGATTGGGACGGCCAATGACTTCCTTCTTGCCATCTTCTCGAATCAGCTCAAAGGCTAACAACTTCGAAATCGCCCCGCTGGAATTGACACCACGAATATCATCGATTTCCACCCTTGTAATGGGCTGCTTGTAAGCAATGATCGACAAGGTTTCCAGTGCCGCTCGGGATAAACTCTGGTTAATCGGTGCCCGCGAATACTCTCGTAAATCTCAGCAAATTCAGGCTTGGTGACCAACTTATAGGTCTTTGAAGTTTCCAGCAAGGTCAAGCTGGAGTCAGGATTTGCCTGATAGTTCTCCGCCAATTTTTCCAAACTCTGGATGACGCCGGTTGGTGGCAAGGAGAGGATTTCTGATAGCTGATGAACTTTCAGACCGTCTTCCCCCGCCACAAAAAGCAGGGCTTCAATCTCTGCTAATTTACTCATTCTTTCTTCCTACTAAATAAATATTTCCAAAGTTTTCCTCCTGAATGACCTGCACCTCCTGCACCTTGACTAGCTCCAAGGTTGCTAAAAAGAGCGTAATCACTTCATTCATGTCTTTGGTTTCTGCAAAAATATCTTGCAGGGCAAGGCGTTTTTGAGCCTGACAGCGCTGGCGCACAACTTCCATCATGTCCTCAATCTTATACTCATCTCGCACAATGGTCGTATGACTCTTAGAAAACTCCTCCTGCTTCTTGGTCATCACCTTGGAAAAAGCTAAAAAGAGATCAACGGCCGTCTTGTCGTGCAAGAGTTCAGCGTCTTCATAGACCAGTTCCAGCTTGGGCTTGGAGTAGTAAAGAGCCCGGTCCTCATGCTGGAGGGACATTTCTGCCCCAGCAACTTGAACTTCCGATATTCCTCAATCTGACTCAGCAAGTCCTGCTCCAGATCGTCCTCCAGGTCCACCTGATCCACCACCTTGGGGAGGAGCTTGCGGCTCTTGATCAACATGAGCTGGCTGGCCATGACCATGTATTCTCCCGTTACTTCTAGCTTCATGGCCTGCAGAGTAGATACATAAGCCAGATATTGCTCGATGACCTCGGTAATGGGCACATCGTAAATATCTACCTGATACTTGGATACTAGGTGGAGCAACAAGTCCAGCGGCCCCTCAAAATCTTTTAACTTGATATCCATTCTTATCTGTATTTTTCTAATGTAATCACCGTCTTCAAGCCCAAATCACGAGCAATGTCATAGATGCCGACACCTTTTTCCCGCTGGCGCAGGATAAATTGCTCCCGCAGGCTTTGAGCCGACAAGCTGGCCTGCCCCTGCTCGATCAAGAAAGCTTCTAGCTGGCGAAAGCCCCATTGGCGTGAATAGGACTTGCCATTCCTTTCAAATAAATAAGTCCCTGTTAAATAATCGCCCAATTCGCTCGTCAGACTTTCAGGAATTTTAATAATCCGCTTCTGCCCAGCCTTCTCAATCCGTAAAACCTGAAAATCAAGATTGACATCTTCAACCTTGACCTGCAGGATTTCACTTGGCAAGAGACCCATTTCCAAAATCAAGAGCGCTATCAGCCGGCCTTGTGGTACCGCAGAAGCTTCCCAAAAGGTTGACAAGTCCATCAGCTCGCTTCCCAGTTCCTTGGAAATAGCGACTTTTGGCAGGGTTAAGCGGTGAAATTCCCCAATCATCTTGTTCTCATAAAGATAATAGAGAAATTGATTGACCGCTGAGAGCTTCCGCTTCTGGACAGCTGCCTTGAAATCCTTGATAGAGGCTTGATAAATCCGCAAATTGGTTTCCGTCACCTTGCTATGGATTTCATTGACAAATTGCTCCAGATCGTAGGAATAGGCTAATTTTGAATTTTCTGAGATATTTTTTTGTTCTAAAAAAGGAGTGATATGTTCTTTCATTTTTTGGAAATCTCATACTGACTCGTGAAGGTATGCATCAACGAGTTAACAGCTTTTAAAATCGACTTTCTAGTAATGATGCCATAAAAATGTTGTTCTTTATCCACAACAGGCAGGAAAGACTCATCCACCAGCTTGTGCAAAACGTCTGCAATCTTGTAATCTGGCTCGACAGTTAGACCGTCCTTTCGTGTCATGTGGACAATGTCCATAGACATAAACTCTTCTTCTGCCAGCTCATGCTGCATCCGATAGGCCATGATGTCCGTCAGAGAAATGGTGCCAACGAACTTTTTCTCCGCAGTCACCACTGGAATGCGTGAATAAGTCATCTGGCTAAGCAAGAGAATAGCATGATCCACATTGTGCGTGTCAATCATGACCGCTAGATTCTCCCCAGGTGTCAAAAAAGTGTCTTCATGCTGCAGCAGATAATCTTCAAATTCCTTAGCAATCATCGGGCAAACTCCTTGGACAAGCTTGGATAGAGCTCATGATTTCGCGTATAAAAATCAATTTTAAAGCGGTCATCGTCAATCTCTACCTTAGCATAGAGGCGTTCGTTGATTGAGCCGCGAGGTTGGCTAATGGAACCCGGATTGAGAAAGAGAGTTTTCCCTTGCATCCAAGCATCTGGAACATGTAAATGCCCATAAAGACAAATATCTGCCCCTACTTCTTGAGCCCACAGATCCAGCTTTGGAAGCTAAAGTTGATATTGAAGAGATGACCGTGGGTCTGGGCAATAATAGTCCCATCCAAATCTGTCACCAGTCGCTCTGGATAGCCAGGATAAAAGTCCATATTGCCTGCCACGACATGAATCCCTTTCCAGACTTCATCCTCAAAAGGTAACTCTGAGTCTCCATCATGGAAAATAGCATCAACTTTTCCCAGATACTGATCTTTAATTGCTTCGACAATGGCACGGTCCCCATGGGAATCGCTCATTACGATGATTGTTTGCTTTGCCATGCTGGAAATACCTCCAATAATTTTTGCACTGCTTGTGCACGATGGGACTGGGCATTTTTCTCGTCGATGGTCAGCTCAGCTGATGTTTTTCCTGTCTCTCCGACCAAGAACAAAGGATCATAGCCAAAGCCATTTTCACCTTTTGGCTCGTGGGCAATGTAGCCCGGCCAATCCGCTTCAACCACTAAGGATTCCTTATCTGGACTTGCGACCACCAGAGTCGTGTGGAAATGAGCAGAGCGGTCTTTAATATCAAAGACCATAGCCAGTTCATGCAGGAGTTTGATATTGTTTTCATCATCTGTTGCACCAACGCCAGCAAAGCGAGCGGACCAAACACCTGGTAAGCCGCCCAATACATCTACTTGCAAGCCTGAATCATCTGCCAAAACCATTTTGCCAGTCAACTTACTGATCGTTTCAGCCTTGAGACGGGCATTTTCTTCGAAGGTCATGCCTGTTTCAGCCACTTCTGGCAAATCAGGATAGTCATTCAGATTTTCTACCTCGTAGCCCAACTTCCCGAAAAGCTTACGAAACTCTGCTGTCTTGCCCTCATTGCGCGTCGCAATCAAGAGGGTATCCTTGACATCTTTTGCTCCCAAAAAGGCTTGTAAATCTACACCAGTCTGCGGCAGATGGACATAGAGCAATTTGTCCCCTTCAACCAAGAGAAGGGCTCCCTGTCGCTGCAACAATTCTAACTTTCGATCCGTTTCCTGATTTAAAATATCCAGCAAGAAGGTCAAAAAGCGAAAGGCCGAGCCATAGCGAATGACCGTGATATTTAAGGGCAGGCCTAGCTCTTCTTCCGCTAAAATACTCTCTAGGCGGTCTAAAATATCAGAAGCTTCAGCTGGTACCTGCTCGAACTCACTGTAAGAGGCACTGTGCCCCCATTCAGCTACATACCAGTCAGAGGCATCTTTGTATTCATAAATGTTCTTTGTCATAAGGTCACATGCTCCACATTGACTTTCAGATTCAGCCAGTTTTCCGCGATTTCCGCAAATCTCTTAGCATTGGCTGTAGTATAAAAACGATGATTCAGTTCGTGCATCTCACGGCTACGATTGATTTCAAAATAATTGAGCAGGACAGAAATATCCCGTACACACTCAGCTCCGCTGTCAATCAGCTTAACGCTTGGCCCCATCATATTTTGAATAATCGGCCGAAGCAAAGGATAGTGGGTACAGCCCAAGACAAGAGTATCCACCTTGCCCGCCAGAGGATGGAGAGTCTCATAGACCACCTTTTTAGTCAGGCTGGACTGGAGCTCATTTGACTCTACCAGCGGGACAAACTTAGGGCAAGCCAAGCTCTGCACCTCCATCTCAGGAGAGAGAGCCTCAATCTTTTTTCGGTAAATATCGGACTGAACCGTCATAGGAGTCCCGATGACCCCAATCTTGCCACCAGTCGTAGACTTGATGGCAGCGCTGGCTCCGGGCAAAATCACACCGAGGACAGGAATGTCCAACTTAGCCTTGACTTCCTCCCAAACAACAGCTGTGGCAGTATTGCAGGCAATAACAATCATCTTGACATCCTTGGTCAAGAGAAAGTTGACCAACTGCCAAGTATAGTCTCGAATCTGCTCCGCCGGCCTAGGACCATATGGAGCCCGAGCCGAATCACCTATATAAACCACTTCCTCGTGGGGGAGTTGCCGCATCAATTCACGGACAACAGTCAGACCTCCCACCCCAGAGTCCAAAAATCCAATCGGTCGGTTATCCATACAGTCTTCTTTCTAAAACAAGGGATTGGAAGCCTAGCCCAAATCCCCATTTTTTATATAGAAATCTCCGTCTGCCACCAAAAGGCAGCTAAGAGAAGCTTATTTTTTGTTTTTATTTTTAGCAACTGCTGCTTTTTGTTGATTGATGATTTGACGGTAAACTTGTTGAACACGTGCTTCGCTTGGCTTTTGACCATTGGCACTGAGCAACATCCGCACTGCTTCTACATTGAGACGTGGATTTTCCGCAAATTCTTTTTCGACTTGACGGCGAAGCAAGTACATACCCAGCAAAATCCCACCAAAGAAAGCCAGCATAATCAATAAAATTGCTAACAATGTATTCATAATAATCCGAACTCCTGTTTCATTTTTTACATTACTCTTTATTATACCAAATTATCTCTATTTTTCAAAATCAAAGCCATAGAGAGTGGCGAAATAATCTTCTGGGGTCTCTGCCCGACGAATCATACGAGCCTGGCCATTTTCCTCTAAGAGAATCTCGCTAGAGCGCAATTTGGCATTGTATTGGTAGCCCATAGAGAAGCCGTGGGCACCGGTATCGTGAATGACTAGCGTATCGCCAATCTGACTGACAGGCAGCTCCCGCTGGATGGCAAATTTATCGTTGTTTTCACAGAGGCTGCCGACCACATCGACAATCTCCGTCGGTCCTTCTGGACGATCCATATTGGTAATATGGTGGTAAGCTCCATACATAGCGGGACGCAGGAGATTGACCGCAGAAGCATCCACTCCCAGATAAGTCCGATAGGTTTGCTTTTTGTGAGTCAGCTTGGTCACCAAGAGGCCGAAAGGCGCCAGCATAAAGCGCCCCAGCTCAGTGAAAATCTTGACCTGCCCCAGACCAGCTGGTGTCAGGATGTCCTCATAGGCCTGACGAACTCCCTGACCGATGACCGCAATATCATTTTCCTCGCCATCAGGCTGGTAGTTAACCCCGACACCACCAGACAGATTGATAAAGTCCAGCTCAACCCCCGTCGCTTCCACGACCTCTACCGCCAACTCAAAAAGTTGCCGCGCCAGTTCTGGATAATAGTCATTGCTGATAGTATTGGAGGCCAAAAGAGCATGGATGCCGAATTTCTCTGCGCCCAGCTCCTTAAGCTCTTTGAAGGCCTGAATTAGCTGCGCCTTGGTCATACCAAACTTGGCTTCCTCTGGATGATCCATGATGCTGGTGCCCAACTCAAAGACACCACCGGGATTGTAGCGACAAGAGATTACTTTGGGAATCCCAGCCACTTTCTTCAAGAAAGCCACGTCTTCGTAAGCATCTAGATTGATGGTCGCGCCCAGCTCCCGCGCCAGACGAAATTCCTCAGCTGGCGTATTATTGGACGAAACATGATCTCATCCCCAGCAAAGCCCAGCTTTTGGCTCATGAGCAGCTCCACATAGCTAGCACAGTCCACCCCGCAGCCCTCTTCCTTGAGAATTTTTAAAATAGCAGGATTTGGTGTCGCCTTGACGGCAAAATATTCCTTAAAACCAGCATTCCAAGCAAAAGCCTCATGCAAAGCCCGTGCCCTCGCTCGAATCCCCTTCTCATCATACAGATGAAAAGGCGTTGGAAACTGCGCGGTCAGCTCCGCCAAGCGCTCACGACTGATAAATGGAGTTTTCATACACGCTCCTACTTTCTCTTTTACTGACAATATTATACCACAAGTGTAGGCTGGGGATGAGAAAAAAATAGGCCCCAGAATTTCTACAATGGTTTTATCCATCACAGAAATCCTAGAGCCTTTATACCAAAAGATTTATATAGAATAAGTTAGATACTATGACTTTAGATTCATTTCTACATGCACTCTGAACTCGTTGGTTTATTCGAACTGACAGAATTCATTAGGTAGTGGCTTGTTTTCTAAAAATATTGACTTTTATAGTATAACATGAATAATTTGTTTAACTATAATTTTTCATTCAAAAAAATATAACCAAATCAAATATGGAAATATTTTTTTAAAACAAATTGTTGCTGATTTAGATTATATTTTTTTCTAGAGAAGAACATTTATCTGTATGTTATATATTAAAATAAAGCACTTAGTATATCTACTTATATCTGTATGGTTTCTTTGAATCTAGCTTACTCTGATTATGTTTTGTTGCAGTATTGTATAAAAGATCATTCAATTTACAAATTATTTCTTCTTTTTGGAATATAGAAATACTATCTATGGTTGAAACTTTTTTTCAGAAATTAATTCAACATATTCATTGACTGTAAGATTATGGAAATTCAATGAAGATATCAAGCTACGTTTAAGACCATCTAAAAATTGAGTATCCTTGTATAAATCATCATAAGAACCGTCAATAATTTTTGAGAATATAAAATTCTAAGACTCCTTCCCCACCAGACCAATAAAATGGATTGTTAGAAATCATGGAATCAAAAATGGTTCTACTAGTATAGCTAAAAATCTCGATTATTACGTTGGACCCTAAATATTAATATCTGCTCAAGACGCAATAAACTTGATACTGATAGGTTTGTTATTACATTTGATAGATTAACTTTATTCGTATTCAAAAGATATTCAACTGATAATTGTATATCATTTTGCTTGTACGAATAAAAAAATCTTTTGTGAAAATTGAATCTAACTTATCAGTAAGAAGCAAATATTCTCTACAGAAGTTACCCATTTTCTCTTTATTTCTAACACGTTTCCAATGTAATTTATTAACAGAGGCTTTTATACATTTTTCACTTTTTCTTCGCTCTTGTTACTACTTTTACTAAAAGCTCAATGAATCGTATATAAAGTTAAATCTACTTGAGAATGAAAAATTCTTTACCTGACAATAACCATTGAACATATACAATTTTAAGTTCTGACATTTTATGCCTTCTACCAAACTGATTAAACCAATAAAAAAATCTGTGATTTTTTTCATTTCGTTTTGTCCATAGTTTATCTAAAAGTTTATCTGTAATACGATGGCTGATATTTGTGTTTGAGATTATCTCTTTAGCTTGATAGAAAAGATAATTTTGTTGTTCTTCATCGCAACTCATTAATTTTTTTAATCTCAGCATCATAAAAATTCAATGTTATCATCCCATTCTGTATCATCTGTATATAACAATTGATATAACATAAAAAGGTAGCCGATATTTTTCATTCATACTTAATATTAAGTTTTGAATTTTTCTCGGCTCTTCTTTTTTTGTTCCTCATTCTCAGTTTCTTTTACTTTATTTTTGGACGAAAGGTTCAATTCTTCCTGTACCTAGATAATCGAAACAAATTTGAGAATAGAAATCGGATGCTCGTCTAAACTCAAGTATATTGATATCTATACCTCCATTTTTTTGTATATATCTAATAGAATCAGTAATTGAAATCTTAAAAAAATTCATAATCATAATCAAAGAATTGTTTATCATCACTTAATCTGAAATTCCGTTCTTCATCATTAATATTATGTAAAATTTGATTTAAATTGATATCTTGTTTATCAACTAATAATTTAAATAGAAATTCTCTAATATTCTCATTACGATGAGAAACTGAAAATCTAGTTTCATGCGGAGACTCTATTTTTTTAAAATTGTTAGTGTTGGATCAGATTTTTACAAGATTGTCAATAATTTTTTTAAATCTTCATGAATTAAATTTTTGCCAAATGTCAGGAGAAAAAAATAATCTTTATAAAGTTTTTAAGAATCTCCATTTTTCCATAAATAAATGAATTGAAATATCTGTAAAAAAATCTTTCCATTCATTTCTTAAATCAGAGTTATTTTTTTCTTTGTATGATTTTTAGCCATTGATTTTTTTGTTAGATATTTCAAGTTTTGTGTAAAGCTTTATTCAAAAAAACTTTTTGAGTTTTTTTGTCAACTGAAAAGCCTGAGGATATTTTTCTCTGAGATTGAGTAGTTTAAATTTCTAATATCAATATCTGTCCTGAAGATATTGTAAATAAATTCTTCGTACTCGCTTGTATCTAACTTTGAAAAATCTCTACTTAGCTTATTTTTTTATAAAATTATTCGAATATTCATGTCGATTACTATAAAAAAACCAAAAAAATCTTCCGTATAATTTTTTTCTGAATTTGTTTCGATATATTATACTTCAGATTATCATCAGCTTTTTGATTTCATTAAAAGTGCAACTCTGATGACATATAAACTCATACTTAACAAAAAAATATAAATAATCAGTGATAAAACATATGACGTTTGCCATAAAATTGTGAATTCACGAATATAAGGTATATTCAATTTCACAGCTATGGGAACTATCATTGTCGCTAACAACATAAAAAAAGAATAGCCTAGACTGTGTAATATAGTACCAAATAGATTTTTTTCTATAAGGTAATTAACTTTACTTTTTTTCCTAAATACATATCTGCTTTACTATCACTTGCCAAATATTGTAAAAACCAATATATATTCCGTACATGCTAAGGATGGCTATAACGAAACCCAATATTTCGATATTACTTTTTGTTAACTATATCTATAGTAGGTGTATTAAAAATTAATTTGAATATATATAAGTCCAATTAAGATAGAAGCAAGAATGATTTCTGCAACTTCCTCAAAAATTCTGTTCAAATAGGTATTTCTTTACAGCATGGTAAGCATTATCGATTTTTTTCGACAAGTTTAATCTTAGCCTTAACTAGTCTTATGGAATATCTCACTCCGCTAATAAAGTTTGTATAAATTGAAATGATAAATAAAAAAACATAGAATATAGCCTAAAAAGTTAAAAAAACTATTTTTATTCTCTAATATTATTGTAGAAATGAATATATAAATAAAATATAGAAATGGGAACAGATCACGAAATTTGATGCTAAAATAATATCTGTCTAATTTTTCCAAATAACCATAATAGGAAACAAACAGACCATATTAAAAATTTTCCGATATTAAACATAAAATAACCTCACTAATTTAGTTTCCATTATACCAAAAAACACGGCTTCTCACCGTGTTTCTGTATTTATTTCACGAGTTTCTTCATCTCATCAATACGTGCCACTGTCGCGTCGTATTTTGCTTGGTAGTCGGCTTGTTTGTCGCGTTCTTTTTGGACGACTTCTGGTTTGGCGTTGGCTACGAAACGTTCGTTAGAGAGTTTCTTGCCGACCATATCCAGTTCTTTTTGCCATTTAGCCAGTTCTTTGTCGAGGCGAGCCAGTTCTTCTTCGACGTTGAGAAGGTCTGCAAGCGGCAAATATATTTCTGCTCCTGTGATGACGCTTGACATTGCGAGTTCAGGGGCAGGGATGGTTGACGCGATTTCCAAATGCTCTGGATTTGTGAAGCGTTTGATGTAGTTGACATTGCTGTTAAAGAAGGCTTCCAAGTCGCTATCGCTAGTTTTCACGAGAATCGTGATTGGCTTGCTTGGTGCTACGTTTACTTCCGCACGCGCATTCCGAACGGCACGAATCAAGTCTTTGAGGCTTTCCACACCTGTGTGGGCCGCAAGGTCTTCAAAGGCTGGGTTAACAGTTGGGTATTCCGCTGTGACGATAGAACCTTCTGAGATTTGTCCAAAGATTTCTTCAGTCACAAATGGCATGATTGGGTGAAGGAGACGAAGGATCTTGTCCAAGGTGTAAAGGAGGACAGAACGTGTGATGACTTTCTCTTCTTCATTATCGCTATAAAGGACTTCCTTGGTCAACTCAACGTACCAGTCCGCAAACTCATCCCAGATGAAGTTGTAGAGGATGTGACCAGCAACACCAAACTCAAACTTATCAAAGTTTTCAGTAACTTTTCCGATCGTTTCATTGAGGTTGTGGAGAATCCAGCGGTCTGTCACATTGCCAGCTTCCTTGTTGGCAACTTTTTCCACATTGGCCGTTGCTTGGTCAAGGGTCAAGCCTTCATTGTTCATAAGGATGTAGCGAGAGATGTTCCAGATTTTGTTAATGAAGTTCCATGAAGCATCCATTTTCTCGTAAGAGAAGCGCACGTCTTGACCTGGTGCAGAACCGTTTGAAAGGAACCAGCGAAGAGCATCGGCACCGTATTTCTCAATGACATCCATCGGGTCAATCCCGTTACCAAGAGATTTAGACATCTTGCGTCCTTGCTCGTCACGGATAAGACCGTGGATAAGGACATTTTGAAATGGCTGACGGCCAGTGAATTCCAAGGATTGGAAGATCATACGAGACACCCAGAAGAAGATGATGTCGTAACCTGTTACCAAGGTTGAAGTTGGGAAGTAACGTTTGAAGTCTTCTGCGTCAACATCAGGCCAGCCCATGGTTGAGAATGGCCAAAGGGCAGAACTGAACCAAGTATCCAAGACGTCTTCGTCTTGAGTCCATCCGTCACCTTCTGGAGCTTCTTCGCCAACGTACATTTCACCTTCAGCATTGTACCAAGCAGGGATTTGGTGACCCCACCAGAGCTGACGAGAGATAACCCAGTCGTGAACATTTCCATCCATTGAAGGAAGGTATCGTTGAAACGAGGTGGGTAGAATTCTACCTTGTCCTCTGTGTCTTGGTTGGCAATAGCATTCTTGGCCAATTGGTCCATCTTGACGAACCATTGTGTAGATAAGCGTGGCTCAACTACGACACCTGTCCGCTCTGAGTGACCGACACTGTGGACACGTTTTTCGATTTTAACCAGAGCACCGATTTCTTCTAGTTTTGCAACAACAGCTCTACGAGCTTCAAAACGGTCCATGCCCGCAAATTCAAAGGCCAAGTCATTCATAGTTCCGTCTTCATTCATGACATTAACTTGTGGCAAGTTATGGCGTTGACCAACCAAGAAGTCGTTTGGATCGTGGGCAGGTGTGATTTTCACGACACCAGTACCAAACTCTGGATCAGCGTGCTCGTCTCCCACGATTGGAATCAATTTATTAGCGATTGGAAGGATGACATTTTTACCAATCAAGTCCTTGTAGCGTGGGTCTTCTGGGTTGACCGCAACGGCAACGTCCCCAAACATGGTCTCAGGACGAGTTGTCGCAACTTCAAGGGCACGTGAGCCATCTTCTAGCATGTAATTCATGTGGTAGAAGGCACCTTCCACGTCCTTATGGATCACCTCAATATCAGAAAGGGCTGTGCGAGCTGCTGGGTCCCAGTTGATGATAAACTCACCACGGTAGATCCAGCCTTTCTTGTAAAGTTCGACAAAGACCTTGCGAACGGCTTTGACAACCCTTCGTCAAGGGTGAAACGCTCACGAGAGTAGTCTACAGAGAGCCCCATCTTGCCCCATTGTTCCTTGATGGTCGTCGCATATTCGTCTTTCCATTCCCAGACTTTATCCAGGAATTTCTCACGACCGAGGTCATAACGCGTAATGCCCTCACCGCGCAAGCGCTCCTCAACCTTAGCCTGAGTCGCAATACCCGCGTGGTCCATCCCTGGAAGCCAAAGCGTATCAAAACCTTGCATGCGTTTTTGACGGATGATGATATCTTGCAAAGTCGTATCCCAAGCGTGACCCAGGTGAAGTTTACCAGTTACGTTTGGTGGTGGAATCACAATAGAATAAGGCTTAGCCTTTTGGTCTCCTGAAGGCTTGAAAACATCCGCATCAAGCCATTTTTGGTAACGACCAGCCTCAACCTCGGCTGGATTGTATTTAGGTGAAAGTTCTTTAGACATGTGTTTGCTCCTATATTTCCCAACATCATATTTTTTTTTATTATTGTGATTGATTAAAACTTCATTTCTTTCAAATATATTTTGTATAACCACTTCTGATTCTTCAGGTGTTAAGTTGACATCATAGAACCACTTATCTCCATTTTTGTCAGTGAAATCTCGGAAGCGAGCAAAACCTGTAATTGCATCTTCAGTTGTAGATTTCACAAGATACTTATGTCCTCTTTTACCATACAATTCTTTAAATTCAACATCATGGTCCTTCATTTCTTCAAGCTTTCTATTCATATATTTAGGAACAGTATCAACGCCTTTAATAAAAGTGAAGTCAAAACCATCTTTTGAAGGAACTTTTTTCTGGCAGTGATCAGGATTTTCGCTTTTAATTTTTGTTGCTTCCAAATTTTCAGTATCGTGATTATGTTTAGCTTTTTCAATATAAAGCTCTATCACATGATTGACATTTTTTAATGTAACTTCTGTATAATTTCTAACTTTTTGATTTAATAATTTTTTTATACCAATTCTTCACTTCTTCAAAAAAATTATTAAAGAAAGATTTTTTTCAATCAAATTAATTCTATCCCACTCATTTTTTTGAATCCCTATTTGTAACAATACAATTTCATCGATAAGAAAATTAATTTCCTCTTTATAAATTGCTTTTATTTTTTTATAAGATTCTTCTAAAATTATTTGTGCGAAATTTAAAAAAATCTAATAACAAAGCTTCTAAACCATCATTCTTTATTATTCTAGTATCTTTGTATGTCTCATCCATAAATTTTTTTAATATTATTAAAATTATCAGAATCAGTAGTACTATCGTTAATTTCGATATTCTTTGCCCTAATTTCATAAGGTTTAAATTGCAATTCCAATTTTGTCTTTAACTCAATAGATTCATTTATTAAATTTAAATTAACTTGTTCTGAGATACTATACTCATGTAACTTTTTTTATATAATCATCAAGAATTTTTTTGTACTTTTTAACCAATCAAACCTTGAATTTATGATTATTTCTTTTTTGATTTGTTTTGAAGTTTGTATCGCTACAATAATTGGACTTATAAGTGCAGCCACTCCTACTACTATTGTAAAAATTACATCAATTCCCATTACGTTTCCTCCTAACAATCTACCTCCCACTCACTCCTCAGCAAGCCATACCTCAAATCATCACAGCGATTGCCTTGGGCATCTTTGCGGTCTCGAATGCGATCTTCAAGGGTAAAGCCAAGTTTTTCTGCAACTCGTTGGCTTTGAAGATTATAGCCAAAGCAGGACAATTCAATCTTATGAAGATCCAATTCTTTAAAAGCTAGATCAATCAAAGCACATGCTGCTTCTGGCACATAGCCTCGCCCCCAATAGTCTGGGTGTAAGGTATAGCCAAGCTCAAGCACATCATCTTCGTGCCGATGGTTGAAATCCACAGATCCGATGATCTTATCCGTCCCTTTGACGACAATCCCGTAGCCTGCTGGGAGATTCTCCTTTTGATTGCGCTCAGGGAGAATATGCTCCAGATAATAAATTTCATCTTCCAAGGTCTTGACGGGCGGAAAGCCTGCTGGGTAGGAGACTTCTGGCAAACTGGCGTAGGCATGGATATCCGCGGCATCCGCCACTGTGCGGACTCGTAAGACGAGGCGCTCCGTTTCTAATCGTTCTGGTAATTCTGCTCTTGTCATCTTCCTACCTCGCTTCCCATAAAAATGCCCCTGCCATGAATATGACAGGGACGAATGTGTTTATCCGCGGTACCACCCAATTTCGGGCAGATGCCCGCAACTCTTGTCTTTGAAGTAAATACAAAGACACTTTTATTTCATTTTTAACCATCAGCAACCAGTTTTGACACATTTGTGGACTTCTCAGCGCCGCCACTTTCTGTAAAATGCTTGACTCAAAACACCTCTGATGAACCTATTCTATCACCTTTCCATCGAAAAATCAATAATTTCTCTCACCAAAAAGTCCGTCTGGCAGGTCATGAAATCCTTTGCCCGCCTGATAGTTGGCGAATTTCCCTAAAAGGAACTGATAGGCATCTAAACGACTCTCATAGCGAATAGCTGCTTCCTTTGCCCGCTCGTCTTGGTCTGCCTCGTAGACTGCCTGACTCTCCTTGAGGGCCATCTCATTAATCATGACCTGGGTCTTGACCCAAGCTTCAAACTCCTGTAAAAATTCCTGTTCGTAACTCATTTTTCTCACTTTCTAACTGCAAATACCTAGTCCAAATCTCGGTAAAAATCACTGTCAATGTCACGGAAGGGCTGAATGTCCTGTACATACTCCAGCACCCCCTGAAATTCACCAGCCTCATCCCGCACCGCTGCATAAGTCACATGGACAAACTTGCCCCGTGATTCCGACTTGAACCACATCTCAAACTTGTCTCGCTCTCCCTCGCGCAGAGCCTTGAAAATCCGTCGCACCTTATCCAAAAACTTGGGCGGGTGACAGAGCTCGACATTGCGCCCTATCTGGGACGGCGTCCGCTTGAAAATCATCTCATCTGCCGGCACGCTGTCATTATAATACTGGAAAATATCCTCCTTATTGACAAAGGTAATCTCCATGGGCAGATGGTCCAAAATCAGATTAGCCTCCGCCACCGATAGATAGCCATGACCAAAAGGCTGCTGGGCCTCCCGATTAAAGGCTTGCTCTTTCTTTTCCTTGGGCTTAAAGGAAATAGTTACCTGACCATCTGGCGTATCAATGACCTGCTCAAATCTGCCATCACTAGCCTGTCCTCTGCTGGCTGGCGCTTCGCTTCCCTCATCAGCAGCATTCCCAGCCTCCTCCTCCGAGAATGACTGCCGCGCAGGAATCCATTTCTCTGTCGGCTTGATGATAGCATAGCCATAAGCATCGCTTTCCTCAGCAATCTTGAGCCAGTCATCCTGATGAAAGGACTCGAGGAGAATCATAAGAAGGATAGACTCTTCCTTGAAAATCATAGCTTCAAACTCAGCCGCAAAAGTCTCAAACTTGTCCTTGACTTCTTCAATCGAAGTATCAGGCAGCTGCTCTGCAGCAATCTTAGCCTCTTGGAAAAGATCTCGAATCTGGTCATCTACCCCCCACATGACCTTGGGCGGCGAATCGTGGCCGTAGCTCTCCATGATAGGAAACATGAGCTCTTCCTTGCGCTGATAGTGGATATCAAACTGCCCTACCAAACCCAGCTGACGCTGGAGTCCCTTGCGGATTTCAGGAAGAAGCTCCTCATCTTCTGTGCTTTCATAGGTAGATAGGAGTCTTCGAACCCGCATAAGGGCAGCCCGCAGCGCTAGATTTTCCTGCTTGAAAACCTGAACAGGATGGCCTGGATGGTCGGTATCAGCCACCTTCACATCCTGAATGGCACCTTTAAAAAGGTTGGCATGGACATTGCAGAGGGACATGACATCTTCAAAGGTCACTCCCGTGTCTGAGTTCATCAGCTCATGCTCCATCAGGCTAATCTCAATAGCCGACACACCAGCAAAATGCTCATTAAAAAGCTCCTGAACAGATTCTGCAGAAGCTCCGTTATGTAAATCCAGCAAGATAGACTTGAGGACTTCAATGCGTTCAGTAGCCATGCCTAAATCCCCACCACTTCATAGCCGTTTAATTCCAGAGTTTGCTTGATTTTATTCAGGTCAATGCCGTTCATGGCAGCTCCTTTTTTGATCGAAACCACGCGCCCGACTGTATTGCGCATGACGGGATTGGCCAGAGGCTTAAAGCCCAACTCTACCAAAACATCCAAAACCTCGGGCTGCTTCTCAATCACTTCTGCCACTGGGATAGACAAATCAATCACATTATCCATATGCCCTACCTCCGTGTATTTTTTATTATTATATCACAAAAAATGCGTCCAATAAAAATCCTTCCCACACTTGCTCAAATCCAAGCTTGGAGAATATAACAAATTCTAATAGACTATAAGTTATTGTTATAAGGACACTGATAAACGGAGTTTCACAAGAAAGCTAGTCCTATCAAGGATTGCTGAGATTATTTTCACAAAGTCCTATCTTTTGTCAGACTACAGCTTCCTTGAAAACGCTTTATTATAGTGATATAATGATTTTAAATACAGAATAAAGGAGATGCCCTATGTCTATTACAGAATTGTTGAATATCAAGTACCCTATTTTCCAAGGAGCTATGGCTCAGATTTCCCACTACCAACTGGCGGCAGCTGTTTCAGAAGCTGGCGGACTGGGAATCATCGCTTCAGGAGGAATGACGGGTGAGCAGTTGCGTGAAGAAATCCGTGAACTGCGTAAATTGACTGACAAGCCATTTGCCGTCAATGTCATGCTCATGATGAAAAATATCAAGGATATTGTGACAGTCATCATTGAAGAAAAAGTTCCTGTCGTAACGACTGGGGCTGGTACGCCAAAATTCATCATGCCTTATCTGAAAGAGGCTGGTATCAAGGTTATCCCTGTTATTGCCAGTGTCAAACACGCGCAAAAAATGCAAGAGCTCGGAGTTGATGCCGTGATTGCCGAAGGTTCTGAAGCTGGCGGCCATATCGGTGAAACCAATACTATGGCTCTCATTCCTCAGATTGTTGACTCCGTTGATATTCCAGTCATCGCTGCAGGTGGGGTTGCCGATGGTCGTGGTCTTGCTGCTGCCTTTGTCCTCGGTGCGCAAGGGGTTCAGATGGGAACTATCTTTCTAGCTTCTGAAGAATGCCCAATTGCCGCAGCTTACAAGGATGCCATTGTCGCAGCCAATGACACTGCTACTGCCGTTACTGGTCGTATTGCTGGTGCGCCGGTTCGTTGTATCCGCAATGAAATGACTGACCACTATATCGAACTAGAAAACAAAGGCACCAATCGTGATGAACTCGAAGAAATCACCATCGGTTCTCTTTCTAAAGCTGTTTACGAAGGAGATACTGTGCACGGCTCTATGATGAGTGGTCAAATCGCAGGCTTAGTCAAGGAAATTCGTCCATGTAAAGAAATCCTCGATACAATCGTTGCCGATGCTCAAAAGGTTCTCCAAAACACCGAAATCAAGCTATAATCCTCTAACTCAAAAGAGAGTGGGACAGAAATCGGTAATTCGTTAGAATTCGATTTCGTCGTCCCACCTCCGCACAGTTGAGTAGGGCTGTAAAAGCTGATGAAATCAGCGTAATAGAGCCCACTCAACCACTGCGTCTTGCTCGACAATCCAAAGACAATTGAGAGGCTAGGACTTTTGTCCCAGCCTCTTTTGCTGTTCATTCAGACTTGTTTTTCAACAAATCGCTCTTCTACTTGACTTTTTTGACCAATTTCACTACTGCTTCGGTTCGTGTTGCCTTTCCCTTGAGAATAACATCTTTTAATCCTACCATTGATAGATATTCATTAAGTTTTTCAATATCTTAACTAAGCACTTTCATATTTGCTATTAACTTCAAATTTTTATAAGCATCAAGATGACCATAAAATGAAGGTCCCAAAACTAATCCTATCCTAAATAATATATTTTCGGAATTCTGTTCTACGGTTTGATTAAAAATAGTTATTTCCCCAGAATCTGGTTTTAAAATCCCTAGAATCATTTTTGATAATTGTAGTTTTTTTCAAGCTCCATTTGGTCCAACAAAACCATATACTTTTTCCCTTCTTTAAATAAAATGAAGTGTTATGAATAACTTCAGTATCTTTAAAAGCTTTTTTTGTTACATTAATAATTTCAACTATAGCCATCTCTACTCCTTAGTTTACAGCAAGAAATTATGCTTAATTCTTATCGTTTTTTTGTAAAAAAATCAGCGAACCCAATAATATTCCATTCAACAAGCCTAAAGAAATACCATATTCAACTGGAAAATCTAAAAAAATTGCAAACACTATTCCAATCATCACCCCTAGTTAGATTATTAAATCGTAAAAAAATAGGGCTTCAATTTTTTTAGCTGCATTTTATAATTGTTTTATTATGTTTTGAAGAATTAAAAAAATCGGGGTGGTATATTTACCTTACCGACCACTTTAATTTTTGTTTTCTATAGTAATTGATGAGGAAATGAGAGTTTAGAATCGATTTTAACAAAATATCTGTACAGAAAAAGTATAGAACATGCTATAATCGTTATACATAACGTTATGTACAACGTATATAATCTACAAAAAAGAGGTGAGAATATGAGCGTGCAAATTAGTATGCGTGTATCAAAAGAACAGAAAGAAAGACTTGTAGAACTATCTAAAAAACAGAACAAAAGTCTGACTCAGTATGTTTTAGATAGATGTATTATAGATGATGTAGCACGTTCTAGCGCACGTGTAAAAAAAAATGCTACAAAGTCAAATTGAGCAATTGCGCGATGATTTTGAGCGTGAACGTACTCAACTAGTGGATTAAATCGATCAAAAAGACAAGCAGATTGCTGACATGATCGGAATCTATCATTTAGAGGTAAAAGTAATGGAGGGAATTTAAATGGGATTTAGGATATTCATGCTAATCGTAGTTTTACTTATTCCGTTAACTATGCTTTTATTTGGCTGGCTATTTTTCAGGAGAACACCGAAAGAAATCAATTATGTATTCGGATACCGAACAAAAAGGTCCATGAGGAATGAAGAAACATGGAAGTTTGCGAATCAATATTTTGGGAGAGTATGGTATCTTTGCGGACTACTTTCAGCACCTCTCTCCGTGATTGCCATGGCCATTGTTTTTGAAAAGGGAACGGAGACAATGAGTACTGTTGGCTTTATTATCACGATGATTCAGACAATCCCTTTTGTTGGCGCGATGATTTCAACAGAGATTGCATTGAAGAAAAACTTTGATGAAAACGGGAGAAGGAAATAAACGAGGTATATCCATCACTAGAAGAAAAGCAGCAAATCTTTTATATTTCTTGATAAAGGATCATCCCTTTGTTTATGGATGTAAGCGGATTGCAGCATCCATTTTTTGGAATTTCTAGGGAGAAATTTGGTTATGAATCGATAATATAACGTGCCTACTATCTGACACTACAAATTACACTCTAGATCCTTTAGAGAAAACTATGATAAAATCCATTCTACACACAATGGATTCGAGGATCAGTCCATCAGATGAAGAATTACTTCAATTAATAGACTATCTTTTCAAAGTCGAAAAATGGGGTTACTATGAGATTGTTCTATTTGGTAACTGTGTACGAACAATTAACTACAATTCCTACTTCTTATTGACAAAGGAACTGCTAAAGAATTATCTCTACTCTCCTCTGAATAAAACCAATAAACGAATGGTCGCTCAACTTGCTATAAATTGTTTAATTCTTAGTATAGATGAGGAAAAAAATTTTTCTAATTGTTGCTATTTAATTAGTGAGATAAAAACATTATTAGATAATGAATTGAACTTCTATGAACAGACAGTTTTTTTCTCTATGCAACTGGCTACTATGAATTTAAACGCCAATTAAGTAGTGGAATTGAAAAAATGAAACAGGCCATACAAGTATTCGATATTTTAAGAGAAGACAAGTTAAAATTATACTATACTGACCATTTTAATAAACTAGTAAACAAAAAATAAATGAAATCATTGTCTCAACTGGTCGTTAACCAATCCCCAAATATAATCTCTGTCGTATCTTGTGAATCGGTCCACCTTTCGATGAAAATGTTCATTATCGCTTTTCCTACTTGTTTGACTTTCTTTCTCCTCCTCGTCCTCAATGACAGACTCACTCCCTTTAGTTTCACTCATATCAGTCTCACTAACTTCAGTCTCACTAGTGGCTGAATTTAAGACCGACCCCGGCTGATTTTGATTCCTCCCTAGTGTTTTTTGAACACTACCCCCGTCTGAATTTAAGACGGGGGTAGGTTCATGTTCTAGCTCCCCTAAGTAAATCTTATTGGTCAAGCGTCCTTTTTCACTGGAAGACCGTTGAACTTCATCTATCAAGCCATACTCTCGCAACGTTTTCTTTATCGTCAGCAATTTTGACTTGGAACAGCCAAGAAGTGCCCTGAGTTTAGAGTTGGAATAAACCAAATAGATAGCCCCATCCTCATCTATCCACCCCTTACTCAACGACAACTCCAAACGGTCTTTTAGAACAGCATAGGCTACTTTGACTTCTAACTTCATATCCTTATAGTACTCGCTCTCAAACAAGATTTTTGGGAGCTTATAATAGCGTTCTGACGTTTGGTAGTGATTTGCGGTGATACGTTTCATGATTGTCCCTCCAACACTAATAAACCAACATTTCCTAACTCATCAAATTGGATTAGCCCTGACTCTTCCATTTCAGCAATTAACTGAGTTGCTTTCTCAATATTTATTCCCATGATAGCCATAAGATGGCACATTACGATTTGTCGTAATGACTGTTCTTCCTTTTGCATGCTTTTCTCCTGAAAATAAAAAAGCGAGAACACTTATTAAAATGTTCTCGTTGAGTTAATTTATTACTGACGTATCTATTTTTTGTCTACGCAGTCGACATCAAAACAGACGTTCACATCAATATACTTTTTTGACCAATTTCACCACCGCTTCCGTCCGAGCGGTATGGGGAAACATATCAACCGACTGGATGTAGTGGACATCGTATACCTGACATAGCTTGACCAAATCGCGCGCCAAGGTTGAGACATTGCAGGAAACGTAGACCATCTTTTCAGGTGCATAGCGGACAATCGTTTCCAGCAGCTTATCGTCCAGACCTGTTCGCGGCGGATCGACAATCAAGGCATTCGCTCGATAGCCCTCAGCATACCAGCGAGGAATGATCTCCTCTGCCGTTCCAGCCTCGTAGAGCGTATTGTCAAAGCCCATCCGTTTCGCATTGCGCTTAGCGTCTTCAATGGCCTCAGGGATGATGTCCATGCCCCGCAGAGACTTGACCCTTTTAGCAAAGGCAAAGCCGATGGTCCCTACCCCGCAATAGGCATCAATCAAATGGTCTTCTTCCGTCACATCCAAAGCCCTGACCGCCTCCCCATAGAGCACCTCTGTCTGCTCAGGATTGAGCTGATAAAAAGCACGAGGCGACAGGGAAAACTCATAGTCCAGCACACCCTCTTGAATGGCTTCCTCGCCCCAGATAATCTCTGTCTTATCCCCGTAAATCTCACTGGACTTGCTCGTATGATAATTGACCGCTACTGTCTCCAACTCAGGAAATTCAGCCACTAGGTCTCGAACGACTGGAGAAAAGTCCAGCTTGCGCCCTGTCACAAAAATCATCTGCACCTGACCCGTCTTTCTGGCTCTGCGAATCATGACAGTGCGTACCCCAGCAGTCTTTCTCTCATCATAGATGGGCAGCCTGTATTTACCTAAAAGCCGAGCCACCTTATTGACAATAGCCTGCGTTACCTTGTCCTGAACCAGACAGTTTTTCAGCGAGACCAGATAGTGGGAATTCTGGGCATAAAGCCCCGCCTTAACCTCATCCTTAAATTTCCGAGTCTGAAACTGCAGCTTGGCCCGGTAATAGAGTGGCTCCTGCATGCCAATGGTTGGACGAATTTCATAGTTTTCATAGCCAGCTGGTGCAAACTTTTTCAGAGCCTGACGCAGCAAATCTTCCTTAAATTCCAATTGCTTGTCATAGTGGAGGTGCATGATTTGACAGCCCCCGCAGCTTTCATAAATTTCACAAGGCGCTTCCACCCGAAATTTCGACCGCTTGTTGATGGTCAAGAGCTTGGCCTCGATAAAATTCCGCTGCACCTTGGTCACCTGACAGTAGACTTCTTCACCTTTCAAAGCACCGGGCACAAAGACCAGCGTTTTCTTATAAAATCCAATTCCTTCCCCATTGATTCCCATTTTCTTGATTTTTAGGGGAATTCTTTGCTTCACTTTTACATTCATGCCTCTATTATACCACGCTAGAGTCGATTCGTTGAGAATATGTTACAATAAAAGTATGAAAGCAGAAAAATATCCCTTCCACTAGCCCAATTCCCTGAGCAAATCCGAACTTATCTAGAGGGAGCCAATTTTTACGACAGCTCCTCACATTCAAGCGCCCGTGTTTTCTATGCCGATACGGGCTATTATTTGAAAATTGACCAAAAAGGCAAGTTATCCCAAGAAGCCACACTTGCCAAATGGTTTGAGAAGCAAGAACTCGGTGTGCCTGTCATTCACTACCTATCAGCAGATCATGACTACCTGCTGACTAGAGAAGCCGAGGGCAAGGATGCCCTAGCCTTTCTTCAACAGCCAGAAGAGCTTTGCCAAACAATAGCTGCCGCACTCAAAAAACTTCACAGCATCCAACCCCAGCATTTCCCAATCCAGCATCGCCTCCAACACTATAAAGAGCAGGCAGAGGAAAATTATCAGAAAGGTTGCTTTTATCAAAAAGCCTTGCTGCCTCAATTTCACATCTCAAGTCGTGAGGAAGCATACCAGCTTATCCAAGAACAGGGGCATCTACTAACGACGGACGCCTTGATTCACGGAGATGCCTGCTTGCCCAATTTCATTCTAAAAGACGCAGCAACCTTCTCCTGCTTTATTGACGTTGGTCTCGCTGGCCTCAGTGATCGCCACATTGACCTTTACTGGGCCATCTGGTCTCTTACTTATAATTTATCTGACTCCAAATACGCAGAGCTCTTTCTTGACTACTATAGCCGGAAGGATGTTGATACAGACAAACTGCGCTTGATTGCTGCCTTTGAAGCATTTGGCTAAAAGAAAGGATTTTACCAAAATCTCTTATGAAAATCACAAAAATCGAAAAGAAAAAACGGCTCTACCTCTTGGAGTTGGACGACAGTGAAAATCTCTATATTACAGAAGACACCATCGTCCGCTTCATGTTGTCTAAAGGAATGGAAATCACGGAGCAGGAGTTAAAAGAGATTCAAACTTACGCCCAATTTTCCTACGGAAAAAATCTAGCCCTCTACCATCTCTCCTTCAAGCAAAGAACTGCTAAGGAAGTTAAAGACCACTTAACCCAGCACAACATCCAACCAGACATCATCAGCCAAGTCTTGGACAATCTAAAAAAGGATAATTGGATCAACGACAGAAAATATGCCAATTCTTATATCCAATCCAACCTTCTCACTGGCGACAAGGGCGCTTTTGTTCTCAAGCAAAAACTCAGTCAAAAAGGGATTTCTAGCACTATCATTGATGAAGAATTGAACCAGTTTGATTTCGCTGAAGTAGCTGAGCGAGTTGCCGAAAAGTTGCTCAAAAAATACCAAGGAAAGCTTCCTAGTAAAGCTTTGCAAGATAAAATCCTCCAAGCTCTGATAAACAAAGGATTTTCTTATGGACAAGCCAAAGAGGCATTCCATCATTTAGACATCGAAGAAGACCAGGAAAACCAACAAGAACTGCTCTATAAAGAGCTAGATAAGCAATACCGCAAGTACTCAAAAAAGTACGAGGGCTACGACTTAAAACAGCGTCTGACTCAAGCTCTGGCCCGCAAAGGCTATGATTTTTCGGACATTGCCAGCGCTCTGAGAGAATATCTTTAAGATTTTCTATGAAAACTTAGGCATTTTTATGAAAATATGTTACAATAAAGAGGATAAACTTAAAAATTGTAGAAAGTTGGTAGGTTATGAAACTTCCCAAAGAAGGCGACTTTATTACAATTCAAAGTTATAAGCATGATGGGAATCTTCACCGCACTTGGCGAGATACCATGGTACTAAAGACAACAGAAAATGCCATTATTGGCGTTAATGACCACACACTGGTAACAGAAAGTGATGGCCGGCGCTGGGTAACACGAGAGCCTGCCATTGTCTATTTTCATAAGAAATATTGGTTTAATATCATTGCCATGATTCGTGATAATGGCACTTCATACTACTGCAACCTTGCCAGCCCCTACTATCTGGACAATGAAGCCCTAAAATACATCGACTATGATTTAGATGTCAAGGTCTTCACAGACGGAGAAAAAAACGGCTGCTTGATGTAGAAGAGTATGAGCGCCATAAAAAGGCAAATGAACTATTCGGATGATTTGGATTTCATTCTCAAGGAAAACGTCAAGATTCTGGTTGACTGGATCAACAACGAACGCGGTCCTTTCTCCGATGCTTATGTGAAAAATTTGGTACAAACGTTATGTTGAACTAAAGAATCGATAAAGTTGTCAAAGAGCGTAAGCTCTTTTTTTCTTGCTTTCTTTCTCAAAAAAATCCTTTGTCTAGCAAGGAAGCAATTTCTTGCAATTCCCTACTTATTTCTTGTATGATAGAACCATCAATGCTGCTAGTAAAGCACTAGAGGAACAATTTCTGGTCCTCCACAGCAAATTTCTAGAAAGGAGTGAGTCTCATGGCTTTTACCAATACTCGTGGTCGCTATGCCAGCTTTGGCGCTATCACTAGCCTTCCAGATGATGTGATTGACACTTTCTGGTACATTATCGACAACTTTCTTAAAGATGTCTTTCCCCTGAATAACCTGATTCGCTTTGAATTGATCAATAACAAGGGCAAGCTGACCTTCCGCTTTTCTGAGGACCATCTTGATACACTCATCTCCTTTGATTTCACCTATAAATTTGACCCATTCTACCCTCGCATGATCTACGTTGTGGATAATAACGGCAGAGAGACGGTCATGTTAGCCGATGAATACTCCATGTTTTAAAAAAAAATCCAGTTGAGACACCGTCATTATAAGTGGTTCTTCAACTGGATTTTTTCATTTTTTGTAAATCATTTTGATATGAGGCGTTGATTCAAAGATAAAAGGCTCTCCTTGACTTACAAAGCCGAATTTTTCATAAAGCCTCACGACTTGCTCCTGAGCTTCAATTTCAATCATTTTTCCCGGCCACTTTTTCTCACAAAGAATCAAGATTTCCTCTACCAATCTATTCCCTAGGCCCTTTCCCCGAGCTGACGGAGCTGTCACAAGCCGTCCAAAAACGACTTTTTCATCTTCCTCAAACACGCGAGCATAGGCCTCTACTTCCTCTTGTTTATTAACATGAAAAATGTGAACAGCTTGTAAGTCTTTTTCATCCAATTCATGGTAGATTCGCTCTTGCTCGACGACAAAGGTATCGATCCGCAGTTTTAAAATCTTGTAAAACTCTAGTGTATCCAATTCTTGCAAATATTTTTTATGCCACATACTTGTTTCCGTCCTTGCTTTATTATATAATCATTGTAAATGCAACTATCAAAGGAGTTCTTATGGATTATCGTCAGTTATTTCGTCAAATGGGTTTCATCTCCCGTCAAGCCATGATGAAAATGAACCAAGAAGCTAGCCAATACGGGCTTGATAATAATCTCTTTCTCATTCTTACTCGCATTGTCGAACACCCTGCTATCCATCAATCCCAGCTGGCAGAGCTGGTTCAGATTGACAAGACTACTCTAAGCCGGTCTCTAAGAAAGCTGGAGGAAAGAGGCTTGATTGTCAAAAAGACCAAAGCTCAAAACAAGAAATTCAAGGAGCTCTATCCACTGACTCCTGCACTAAAAGTATATGATAAACTGATTGGCTACGAGGACAGATATATTCAGGCTAGTCTGCATCAACTGACTTCATCTGAACTCTTTCAGTTGGATCATATCTTACAGAAAATTCAAAACTCCCGACAAGAAAAATTATAACACAAAACAGTTGCATTTGCAACTATGTGATATTAAAAACTAAAGCTATTAAAAGCGGCTGCTTGCAAGTGACTAAGTGAGTCCTCCTAGTCTCTGCAAGCAAAACCGCCTTAATAGCTTTTTAAGTTAGTTGATTAAAATCCCAGATCTGATCCATCCAGCCTTCATAGAAATCAGGCTCGTGGCAAACCATGAGGATGCTGCCCTTGTATTCTTTCAGAGCGCGTTTGAGCTCTTCCTTGGCATCTACATCCAAGTGGTTGGTCGGCTCGTCCAGAACCAGAACATTATTTTCTCGGTTCATGAGGAGGCAAAGTCGAACCTTGGCCTGCTCGCCACCTGAAAGAACCTGAATCTGGCTCTCGATATGCTTGGAAGTCAAACCACATCTAGCTAGAGCTGCCCGAACTTCTGCTTGGTTAAGGGCCGGAAAGGCATTCCAAACTGCTTCAAGCGGTGTCTGACGATTGCCGCCTTCGACTTCCTGCTCGAAATAGCCCAGTTCTAAATAGTCTCCGCGCTCGACTTCCCCAGCGATTGGTGGGATAATCCCCAGCAAACTCTTGAGCAGGGTCGTTTTCCCAATCCCATTTGCCCCGATGATGGCCACCTTCTGATTGCGCTCAAAGGTCAGATTAAGAGGCTGAGTCAGTGGACGGTCATACCCAATCTGCAAGTCCTTGGCTTGGAAGATAAAGCGACCAGGTGTACGGGCAGGCTTGAAGTCGAAGGATGGTTTTGGTTTCTCACTCTGCAGCTCAATAATGTCCATCTTATCGAGTTTCTTTTGGCGAGACATGGCCATATTACGGGTCGCCACACGGGCTTTGTTGCGGGCCACAAAATCCTTAAGATCCGCAATTTCCTTCTGCTGGCGCTCGTAGGCTGCTTCCAGCTGAGATTTTTTCATCTCATAGACTTCTAAGAACTGGTAATAATCCCCAGAATAGCGGGTCAACTGCTGATTTTCCACATGGTAGACGATATTGATCACATCGTTCAAGAAAGGAATATCATGCGAGATCAGGACAAAGGCATTCTCATAGTTTTGGAGATAGCGCTTGAGCCAGTCAATGTGCTCCGCATCCAGATAGTTGGTTGGCTCGTCCAAGAGCAGGATATCTGGCTTTTCCAGAAGCAGCTTGGCCAAGAGAACCTTAGTCCGCTGCCCACCAGATAACTCTGTCACATCGCTTTCCATACCGTAGTCCATGACACCTAGCGCCCGTGCAACTTCGTCAATCTTAGCATCCAGCGTATAGAAATCCCGGCTTTCCAAACGGTCCTGCAGCTCGCCCACTTCTTCCATCAGAGCATCAACATCGGCTCCTTCCTCAGCCATGCTCATATAGATTTCATTGATGCGGGCCTCTGTCTTGAAAAGCTCGTCAAAGGCCGTGCGCAAAACATCGCGGACAGACTGGCCTTGCTCCAACACAGCATGCTGGTCCAGATAGCCAGCCGTCACGTACTTGGACCACTCGACCTTGCCCTCATCCGGCAGCATTTTGCCCGTCACAATGCTCATAAAGGTTGACTTTCCCTCACCGTTGGCACCGACAAGGCCGATATGCTCCCCCTTGAGCAGACGGAAGGATACATCCTCAAAAATAGCCCGGTCTCCAAAACCGTGGCTGAGATTTTTCACTTCTAAAATACTCATCTTTTCTCCTCTATCATTGATTGCAGTTCCTTGATTATACCATCTTAGGAAGCCAATTGGCAAGAAAATAAAAGAGGCTGGGACAAAAGTCCTAGCCTCTCAATTGTCTTTGGATTGTCGAGCAAGACGCAGTGGTTGAGTGGGCTCTACTACGCTGATTTCATCAGCTTTTACAGCCCTACTCAACTGTGCGGAGGTGGGACGACGAAATCGAATTCTAACGAATTACCGATTTCTGTCCCACTCTCTCTTACTTTATAAAACTTTTGCGCTAGTGCGGGTAATATCTTCTACTTTTATATTGTGTGCTTCAAACTTGGCCTTCAAGGAAGCCAAGTCAATGTCTCCGTCAATTTGTACCTCAATGACAACTTTACCGTCCTTACGAGGAATATTGACCGTGTTTGAAATATTGAGGTTTTCTTCGACAAGCAAGGCGATAATATGCGATAGGACACCAACCTCGTCTTCTGTGACAAAGCGCATTCGAACGCCCTTTTCGCCATAACCAGACACTTCTAGAAAAGCCTTGAAAATGTCGCGATCTGTAATGATTCCATAGACCTGCTCATTGTCAACAACTGGTAAGATTCCAATTTTATTTTTCAGCATCAAATAAGTCGCATCTTCCAGACTAGCATACTGGGAAATAGTAACGACGTCGTGAATCATCACATCTTTACCTTGGTTTTATTCAGAAGATAGTTCATTTCATAAATAGATAGGCTTGTTGCCTTTGATGGACTTGCTTCTGCGATTGTTCCTTCTGTCACAAGGCCTACCAGCTTATCATTTTCAATCACGGGCAAGCGGTGCAATTTTTGGTCGCGCATAATATCTGCCGCATGCGCAATCGTTGTGTCTGGGCTAATGTATACAACCTTGCGTGTCATAAAATCTTTTACTGCCATGAGAAGCCTCCTCTAGTTTCTTTTTTTCTAATCTTATTATACTGTATTTTCCAACTAATTCCAAACGCTTTCACGGTTTTCTCTTATGTTTTCAAAATTTAGAAAAATCAGGCAGGCTACCTATAAAAAAGCTAGATTCTCCTATGAGAAAACGAGGAGGAACGTTTGACCCAGCCTCGCTTTAGACTATTTCTAGAGTTTCTTGTCTAATACCACTAGCAACAAGTTAACGAAAAAGCAATTGAAAGAGAAAATTGATCGGCCTAATGCTACTTTTCTATTATTTCTCCAAACTTCTAACAAAGGCCTGGTAAGTCTGTTCCATTAGCATGGTAATGGTCATCGGTCCGACTCCCTTTGGAACTGGAGTAATGAGACTAGCCACTTCTGCCACTTCGTCAAATTTAACATCGCCAATCAGCTTGCCATTTTCATCCCGGTTCATGCCGACATCGATAACGACAGCTCCCTCCTTGACAAAGTCCTTGGTTACAAAGTGTCCTCGTCCGATAGCCACCACTAAAATATCAGCTTTCTTTGCAATTTTTGCTAAATGATGGGTCCTCGAGTGCGTCAAAGTAACGGTCGCATTTTTAGACAACAGAAGCTGAGCCATGGGTTTACCGACAATATTGCTACGGCCAATCACCACCGCATTCTTTCCTTCCAAGTCCACCTTATATTCGCGGAACATTTCCATGATTCCTGCTGGTGTAGAAGGGATCATCAAGGGATGTCCTGACCAAAGTCGCCCCATATTAGTCGGATGAAAGCCATCTACATCCTTATCTGGATCAATGGCTAATAAAACCGCTTCATCGTCAATGTGGGCTGGCAAAGGAAGCTGGACTAGGATTCCGTGCCAAGCTGGATCCTGATTATATTTAGCAATCAAGGTCAGCAATTCTTCCTGACTCGTTGACTCAGGCAGGCGCACAACTTCACTGCGGAAGCCTGCAGCTAGAGCAGATCGCTCTTTATTTCTCACATAAACCTGACTGGCTGGATTGTCGCCCACCAGAATCACCACTAAACCAGGTTCCTGACCTGTCTCTGCTTTTAACTTTGCTGTTTTTTCTGCAAGTTTCGCTTGAAGCTTTTCTGCTAAAGCTTTCCCGTCAATAATGTTTGCCATTCTTTTCTCATTTCTTTTTCACTATATTTATTCATTATATCAGAAATCCTACTGTCCCACTTATACATTTTTCTTATATAGAGTTATAAGATTAAAGACTGAGCTTGGCGAGCAAAATAAAAAAGCAGAAGTCTGCTTTTTAGTATAATAATTCATAAATTTCCATGGCAATCAAGTCAATACTATCGAAAGTATAAGTCTCACGCGCTGCCACATCACGCAGAGTAAAAATTGGTCCATTTTCTTCGTCGTAGCTGTACGCCACTTCGGCAACAACCACTCCTTCACGTTCAAAATTACGTTTTAAATTTCCACCATCTTTGGCCATAGCTTCCAAACGATTGATGATTCTAACTAAATGTGATTCCATTTTATTTCTCCTATTTACTTGCTTCTCTCCTATTTTACCATAAAAAGAAACTGAAATACCAGTAAAAGACCATTTTTTTATCTTTTTCGCGCTATAATTTCTCAAAAAATCAGTCTCAGGGAGGATTTTGTAGTAAATTCTTGCATTGTGCAAGAATACTGATATAATGAAACTATAATACTTTGACTATTTTTGACCATTTAAAAATAGGTGGATCTACGGCCAAAGAAAGAGGTAGAATATGCTTTGTCAAAATTGTAAAATCAATGAATCAACCATCCATCTCTATACAAATGTAAACGGAAACAAGCAGCAGATTGACCTTTGTCAAAACTGCTACCAAATCATGAAGACAGACCCTAACAATAGCCTTTTTCGAGGACTGACTCAGGCTAACAACCAAGGAAGTGATCCTATTGACGATTTCTTTAACAGTCTTGGTAATTTCCAACAACCGCAAGAACCAAATCCAAATATCCCGCCAACTCAATCTGGAGGAGGCTACGGTGGCGGTGGCTATGGTGGCAATTCCAATCATGGAGGTGGAGCACGCCAACAGGCTCCGCAAAAGCCAAAAGGTCTCCTAGAAGAGTTTGGTATCAATGTAACTGAGATCGCCCGTAAAGGAGAGATTGATCCTGTCATCGGTCGGGACGAAGAGATTACTCGTGTTATCGAAATCCTCAACCGCCGCACTAAGAACAATCCTGTCCTTATCGGGGAACCCGGTGTCGGAAAAACAGCCGTGGTCGAAGGCCTAGCCCAGAAGATTGTGGATGGGGACGTACCTCACAAACTCCAAGGCAAGGAAGTTATTCGCCTAGACGTTGTCAGCCTAGTACAGGGGACTGGTATCCGTGGTCAATTTGAAGAGCGGATGCAGAAGCTCATGGACGAGATTCGTTCTCGTCAAGATGTCATTCTCTTCATTGATGAAATCCATGAAATTGTCGGAGCGGGTTCTGCTGGCGATGGTAATATGGACGCCGGAAATATCCTCAAACCAGCTCTAGCTCGCGGAGAACTCCAGATGGTTGGGGCTACTACCCTCAATGAATACCGTATCATTGAGAAGGATGCAGCCCTCGAACGCCGCATGCAGCCGGTCAAGGTAGACGAGCCAACAGTAGAGGAAACGATTACCATCCTCAAAGGAATTCAGAAAAATACGAAGACTACCATCATGTCAAGTATACAGATGCGGCCATTGAAGCTGCTGCCCTTCTCTCTAACCGCTACATCCAAGACCGCTTCCTGCCAGATAAGGCTATCGACCTCTTGGATGAGGCTGGTTCTAAGATGAATCTGACCCTCAACTTTGTTGATCCTAAAGTCATTGACCAACGTCTGATTGAGGCCGAAAACCTCAAGGCTCAGGCAACCCGTGACGAAGACTTTGAAAAAGCAGCTTACTTCCGCGACCAGATCGCCAAATACAAGGAACTCCAAAAGACGAGCGTGCTGGATAACGATATTCCAATTATCAGCGAGAAAACCATTGAGCATATCGTGGAGCAAAAAACCAATATTCCAGTCGGCGATCTCAAAGAAAAAGAACAGTCTCAACTAGTCAATCTTGCCAGCGATTTAAAAGCTCATGTCATCGGACAAGACGATGCTGTGGATAAGATTGCCAAGGCTATCCGCCGCAACCGGGTCGGACTGGGAAGTCCTAATCGCCCAATCGGTAGCTTTCTCTTTGTCGGACCAACTGGTGTCGGTAAGACTGAGCTATCTAAGCAACTAGCCATTGAGCTCTTTGGCTCGGCTGACAGCATGATTCGCTTTGATATGAGTGAATACATGGAAAAACACAGCGTGGCCAAGTTGGTCGGTGCCCCTCCAGGCTACGTCGGCTATGAGGAGGCTGGCCAGTTGACTGAGCGCGTCCGCCGCAATCCATACTCGCTCATTCTACTGGATGAGGTGGAAAAGGCCCATCCTGACGTTATGCACATGTTCCTACAGGTTCTGGATGATGGCCGCCTGACCGATGGTCAAGGCCGGACTGTCAGCTTCAAGGACACCATTATCATCATGACATCCAATGCCGGAACGGGTAAAGCTGAAGCCAGTGTTGGCTTTGGGGCAGCGCGTGAAGGCCGCACCAACTCCGTCTTGGGTGAGCTGGGTAACTTCTTCAGCCCTGAGTTCATGAACCGCTTCGACGGCATTATCGAATTCAAGCCACTCAGCAAGGACAACCTACTGCAAATTGTCAACCTTATGCTGGACGATGTCAACCAGCGCTTAGCAACCAACGACATTCATCTGGATGTTACGGAGAAGGTCAAGGAAAAATTGGTTGACCTAGGCTACGATCCAAAAATGGGCGCTCGCCCACTGCGCCGTACTATTCAGGACCATATCGAAGATGCTATTACTGACTTCTATCTGGAAAAATCCAAGCGAAAAAGAACTCAAAGCTATCATGACCAGCAATGGCAAGATTCTCATTAAATCGGCCAAAAAATCAGAGTCAGAAAAAACCAAGCTCGATGAAAGCCAAAGCTAACTGATTTTAGCGTTGCGTCTTGATAAACTTTTAAAAACAAAACAAAAAGAGAACGGATAAAGTATTCCGTTCTCTTTTTGAATTCTATTTAATTTTTAGTGGAGCTCACTGGATAGCCTTATCTTCTAGCGCTCTCTAGCGTAATTAACCATGTCATAAGGTAGAGTATTGGCTCTTTCTTTCAGTGAGTAATTTTCTAAATTATTGACATTTTGGCGCAGGCGTTTTGCATAGCTACTTGAGATCAATTTCTTTTTCTCGTATTCAAAGATAATTTTTCTCTCCAAATAATACCCCCAGATCATTTCTGAGATGTTATTGGGCTTGAATCGCGTAATAACACGCTCAATAAAGGCACCACTACCGATGATCTCCGTTTCCCTTAGTCGAGATTCCTGCAAGAATGTAATCAGCGAGGGCTCGTAGATACCTTTTAGATGTTCCAAACTTTCGATAATGACTTCGGTATTGGACAGATAAAGCTCTGCTATATCCTCCATATCCTCAGCAGTTAGATACTTAGCTCCACCCTGCCTCCAAGAACGCCATCTAGCACCAAGGGTGACGATTTCATGGAGCAACATACGCAACACGCGCAGCGTAACGAGAAACATATAGGTAAAGCGAGAAACTAAGTTTCGATTGATGCCCTGCTCAATATTATGTAGGTAACGCTGATAAAGGTGATAGCTACGGTCGCTGATTTTTCCTTCCTCAAAAGCTTGCTCCAAACCATCATTTTCGATACTCAAAATCAATAATTTCAGAGCTGCCAAGTCTCGCTGAGTGGCCTTATCTTCCTGTTCAAGGATTAGGTTTTCGATACGACCATGGTAATTGTCAATAGCCGCATAGAGAGGTGCCTTAGTCTTGGTTTGCTTGAGGCCTGCTTCCAGCTCACTCACCACTTCATTTAAAATAGCAATGTGCATGAGGTGCTCATTTTCCTCTTCTCTTTCCTCAGACAGATGAGGGAGAGTGAGTAAACCCGTCAGAAAGCTAAGAAAGGTCACACCTGCTACCAAAAAAAGTAACAAAGGATAAGCCTGCTCAAGCTGACTCGGAATCAAAAGAATAGTCGCAATGGAGACAGTTCCTTTGACACCTGAAAAGGTCAGCAGCAGCATTTCCTTCAGGTAGTTTCCAACATTCTTGTGCAATCTTCTGATTCGAATGAAGTAAAAAGTGAACAACATAAGAAACCGAAGGGCAAAGAGTAGGAAAGTCAGAAGGACAATGCTCACGAGTAGCAAGAGATTATCGTAAATCGGACTCTTTAAGATTGGCTCTGCAATCATCTCCAGCTCGATCCCTAAAATGATAAAGACAGAGCCATTGAGCATAAAGTTCACTGTATTCCAGATGGTTTCTGTAACCGAATCTACCTGGGCTTCCAGAAGCGTTATCCGCTTGAAGCGGCTAGCCTTAAAGATACCTGCGACGACCACTGCGATAATCCCTGAAACATGGATTTCCTCCGCTAAAAAGAAGGTAACCAAGGGTAGGCTCAGCTCCAGCAAGAGCTCACTAGCAATATCTGATACTTGGGCACTCATCAACAGTTTATGTAACCAGCGATTAAGAGCTGCGCTGGCCATCCCAACAGCAAATCCTCCAATAATGGAAAGAACTAAGGATATACTAGCTTTCCTAGGGAAAAACTTCCTGTAGTCCAGGCCAAAAGAGCCACACGAAAAGCAACTAGACCAGACGCATCGTTAAGCAATCCCTCTCCTTTTAGGATATTTTCCACCCGCTTGGGGAAGGAAAAACGCTCTGATAGGGAAGCAAAGGCAACCAAGTCTGTCGGACCCAAAGCGGCTCCTACGGCAATGCAGGCCGCCAATGGCAAAGCAGCCCAGAGAAGATGGGCCAGATAGCCCAAACCAAGCGTTGAAATAAAGATAACTGGAAAAATCAAATACAAAATGATTCGCCAGTGCTTGAGAATACTGGTAATATTGCTTTCCTCAGCCTCCCGAAAGAGCAAGGGTCCGATTACCAAGGCCAAAAATAGCTCTGTATCTAAATGAAATTTCCCCCTGAGGAAGGAGAAAACCAAGTGAAATTCCCAGCACAATTTGCACTAGAGGTAAAGGAAGCTGGGGCAGCAAGCGGTTGGTCACATTCGATACAACCAATAAGAGCAAAAAAACAATCGTGTAGAGAAGGATTTCCACTTTGAACCTCCTTTATCTCTGCTGGCAGCACTCTTTAAACAATTCTTTTTGCGCTGAAATCTTTTGATCAATTTTGGATAGGTCGCGGTGCTCAATCATCTTTTGGCAGCGCTCCATCTCTAGATTCACCAATTTTTTCTTGATTCGCAGCATTTTTTTGTTCATTTTGGCCTCGTCCAAAAAGCCAGCATTCGTTTCTTCATTAGCAGACTCGACGTATTTGTTTCGTAAGCCAGCCAATTTTTCATGCAAATATTGTTTATCCATTTTTCTCCAAATGATTCCCCAGAAAGTTTTTAGCAACTTTGGAATCCTTATTTTCCTTTTAATTTCTCAATCATAACCAAAAAAGGCGGATTGTTAATCTGATTAATAGTCTTGTAGAGGACGACGGTGAAGTCCTGCTGAGGCAGCTGACTGACAAAGTCCAGCACCGCATCTTTTTCAACTTCGCCACCTTCATGCCCGTAGTAAATCATGATAGCTGCACGGCCACCTTTTTCTAAGCCTCGGCAGACCTTTTCTAGAGCTTCCAGCGTCGTATCGGGTCGGGTAATGACAGACTTGTCCGCCGAAGGCAAGTAGCCAAGATTAAAAATAGCTGCCTTGAAATGGTCTGTGTATTGGTCCAGAGTCTCATGACCAGCCAAGATTAGCTGGACATTGTCCAAGCCAGCTTCTGCCAAGCGCTGGCGGGTCTTTTCCACAGCCTGCTCTTGAATATCAAAAGCATAGACTTGCTTGGCCAATTTAGCCAGAAAAAGGGTGTCATGCCCGTTGCCCATAGTGGCATCCACCACGATATCTTCCTTGGTCACGACTTCTGCCAAAAAGGCATGAGCCATTTGTAGGGGTTTTAACATACGAATCTCTGCTCCTTTGCTTTACAGCCTTGCTTGCTGCCACGACGACGCATTTCTGTCTCAATGGCATTGAGAACTTCCCATTTATTGAGGCTCCACATAGGGCCAATCAACATATCTCGTGGGGCATCGCCTGTGATACGGTGGATAACGATATGCTCAGGTATAATCTCCAGCTGGTCGCAGATAATGGAGACATACTCCTCCTGACTGAGCAACTGCAGCCGCCCTTCATGATAATCCCGCTGCATACGGGTATTGGTCATCAAGTGAAGCAGGTGAAGCTTAATCCCTTGAATGTCATTGTCCGTCACACAGCGGCGGACATTCTCCAGCATCATCTCATGGGTCTCTCCCGGCAGGCCGTTGATCAAGTGAGAGACAATCTCCGCCTTGGGAGCCAGCTTACGGACTCGCTGGACCGTCTCCACATAAAGCTCATAAGAATGGGCACGGTTGATGAGGTCTGAGGTCTCCTCGTAGGTAGTCTGAAGGCCCAACTCCAAGGTCACATGCATACGCTCAGACAGATCGGCCAAGTAGGCGATGGTTTCATCAGGCAAACAGTCGGGCCGAGTCCCGATATTAAGTCCAACAACGCCTGGCTCGTTAATGGCTTGCTCATAGCGGTCACGGATGACTTCAAGCTTCTCATGGGTATTGGTGAAGTTCTGGAAATAAACCAGATACTTGCGAACATCCGGCCACTTGCGGTGCATGAAGTCAATTTCCTTATAGAACTGCTCGCGAATGGGCGCATCAGGTGCCACGATGGCATCACCAGAACCCGAAACGGTACAGAAGGTACAGCCTCCATGCGCCACCGTACCATCCCGATTGGGACAGTCAAAGCCCGCATCAATGGGCACCTTAAAAGTCTTTTCTCCAAAAAGTTTTCGATAATAATCATTCAAAGCATTGTAAGATTTCATACCTTCCATTCTACCACAAAAAGGAGCCTAGAAACAAAAATTTCCTCTTTCACCAAGAAAGAAGAAATTCATCGCTCCCACTGATAACGCTTGAGATCTACACAGCCATTGACCTTCAAGTCCACTCCCTCTGCCCAAAGCAAGTGCGCTTGGTCTTCCCAGCCCGGTGTCAGACGCCCTGCTGCATTGACCACCCGATGGCAAGGATGCTTGCCGCCATAAAGCTCCGACTGACTGAGTATCTTCCCCACCAAGCGGGCATTTTTAGGCCGCCCAATCAAACGAGCAATCTGACCATAGGTCGCCACGCGCCCAGCAGGAATCTCATCCACAATAGCTAAAACCAACTTGATGACTTCTGGATTCAAAACGGATACCACCTCCTGATCTTACTTGCTCCTATCTTAAAAGAAGAGGCCTCCTTTGTCAAGATAAAAAGGCCGGCAAAGCCAACCTTTCTCATCTCTATTTATTTCTGCTTTCCCGTGAAGCGCCACTGAAAGCGCAGCTTGTCATAAAAAGGAAATTCGATATTGAGAATGGCAAAGCCCATCAAGGCTCCTCCTATTACATCCGTCGGATAGTGCACACCCAGATAGACTCTGGATGCCATGATGGTCAAGATAAAGAGCAAGAGCAAGCCCTGTACCAGACGTTTGATTTGTTGATTCTGCATCCGTTGCTGGACAATGATAATCAAGGTGCCAACAACAATGGCTGTCGCCATGGCATGCCCACTTGGGAAAGAATAGCCTCCCTCTTCGACCAAATGTGAAATACTGGGCCGACTTCTTTGGTAGACGAGTTTAATCAGCTTAATCAAAATCCCATGTAAGACCAGATTCCCAGCTAGCAAGGCAGCCTCCAGCTTCCATTTTTTGTAAAGGAAAAATAGGACAAGGGCAGACACCCAGATAATAATCCCTAGCGGGTCAATGAAACTGGTAACCAGTTTGAAAAATGTCGTCAAAGCTGCAGGCAAGTCTCCCCGCAGCCAGGTCTGAATCGGACCATCGAAGCCAACTAGCTGCTCTGGATAAAACTTGACCATGTAGCCTAATATGACGAAAAGTAAAAGGGCAAAAGAGCCCTTTGTTAGATAAGATTGTTTATTTTTCATAGCGTTTTAGAATGGGCGTCAAAAGCGTGTAAATCAGCCAGAAAGCCACCGCCCAGATCACTCCTTCTAATAGGTTAAAGGGAACAATCATGGTCAGTAGATACTTACTTACACCAATGATCTGACCGATATCAAAGTTTGCAAAACGAGCATAAAGCGGAATGGCATAAAAAGCATTCAGCGCCAGCATACTTGCAGTCAAGGAAAGAATTCCTAGGAATGATGCAAGCAGATAGCTCATCAAATCTCTCTTCTTTTCCCAGAAAAGAGCAAAGAAGATGACATAGACCAGAATCGCCACAATATTGATTGGCAAACCGATCAAGGTTTCCACTCCATGACCATTTAAGGACAATTTTAAAACAGAGCGGATGAGCAGAACTGCTACAGAACTCTTAAAATCCAAGAGAACCAAGGCTAATAAAATCGGAATAATCGAAAAATCCAATTTTAGAAACTCGGCTACCAAAGGGATTTGATAGAACATGAGCAGGAATGATAGTGCAGATAGAGCCGCTACTATCGCCATTTTGCGCGTATTTGTCATAACAGGTTCCTCCAATTTATAAAAATTAGAGAAGCTGGAAGGCTGTTAACACAAGGCCCGAAAAATCCTTTCACAATTTATAAGAGTATATAAAATGCCCCTTAAAATAGGATTAAAACGACCAACCGGCCAGGCAATAACGCCTTTCGTCTTCTCCCATCCAGACTATACTGTCGGTTGTGGAATCGCACCACATCAGCTTTCGCTCGCGGACTTATTTGGCTAAGATATTTTAGATTTATCTAGGCGTCGCAGTCGAAGATCATACTTAAAGTATATCGCGACAAGACAACGACGAGAAAGCTAAAATAGCTAGTCAAAATTACCGCCGGTCGGGAATCGCACCCTGCCCTGAAGACACTCTTATCATAACAAAAAAAGCCCGCCAGAGCAAGCTTTTTGATTGATGTAATCAAAATTATTTTAACTTAAGTATTTTTCATTTATTTCAACTTATCCGCTTCGTATTCATGCACCAAGTCCAGTCCTGCAAAGTTCTGTTGCCGCAGGGCTTCGTAGACAATCATGCAGACCGTATTAGAGACATTTAAGCTGCGGACATGCTGGTCATTCATGGGAATGCGTAAGGCTTTTTCTGGATGCTGGCGCATAAATTCCTCTGGTAAGCCTTTGTCCTCACGGCCAAACATAAAATAATGCGGCCCTTCTGCAGCAAAATTCTCCTCCGAGTAGACCTTCTCGGCAAACTTAGAAATCAGATAGAGTCGTCCGTCCATCCGCTTCATAAAGTCATCCAGACTCTCATAGAAGCTAATATCTAGCTTATCCCAATAATCCAGCCCTGCCCGCTTCATCTTACGATCGTCAATAGGAAATCCCATGGGCTTGATGATATGGAGGGGAGAATTGGTCGCTGCGCAAGTACGAGCAATATTGCCTGTATTCTGTGGAATTTGTGGTTCAAAAAGGACGATATGATTTTGCTGAGACATGATTTTTTCCTGATTTTCATTAGAATAAAAAAATAGCCACACTGCCCGGAGTCAAGCTCAGCAAACAGCGTGGTTAAGGCATCATTAACTTACATCACAACAGGTTTGATGTAAATCAATGAGGGTACTTCCCTAGTATATCATTTTCTTCCGACAAGTCAATAAAAACGACTTCAAAAAGTGAGATTTTTGTAGGATTTCTTTTGAAACAGCTTACTATTCTGTAAAAAACGGCTTTATTGAGATTTATAGATGAAATTTTATATAAAAAAAGGTATGATAGATACATATTCGGGAGGAATAATATGAAAATTATCGTCGTCGGAAGCGGGAAAGTCGGAGCCGCCCTTTGTCGCTCGCTCGTTGCTGAAAAGCATGATGTCGTTTTAATTGAACAAAATGAAGCTGTTCTAAATCATATTACAAAACGTTACGATATTATGGGCATCGTTGGAAATGGTGCGAATTTTAAAATCTTGGAGCAGGCAGATGTTGCCCACTGCGATATCTTTATTGCCATGACTGAGCAGGATGAGGTTAACATGGTTTCAGCCGTTCTCGCAAAGAAAATGGGGGCCAAAGAAACCATTGTCCGCGTGAGAAATCCTGAATACTCTAATGCTTATTTTAAAGAAAAAAATATTCTAGGTTTCTCTCTGATGGTCAATCCTGAACTCCTCGCTGCTCGTTATATTGCCAATATTATTGATTTTCCTAATGCCCTGTCATTGGAGCATTTTGCTAATGGTCGAGTGACCTTGATGGAGTTTAAAATCAAGCCAGAAAGCTATCTCTGCCAAATGAATCTCTCGCAATTCAGGAAGCATTTCCCTCACGTTATTATCTGTGCTATTGAGAGAGAAGGAAAACTCAGTATTCCAGATGGGGATTTCACCTTGCAGCCATCTGATAAAATCTTCCTGACTGGAAATCGTTCAGAAATTGTCCGCTTCCACAATAAAATCCGACCAAGGGTCATCAAGAGCCTCATGATTATCGGGGCAGGTAAAATTGCCTATTATCTATTAAACATTCTCAAAAATAGCAAGATTGAGCTCAAGGTCGTCGAGATCAATCGCCAGCGGGCAGAGTTCTTTAGCCAAGAATTCCCTGAGCTCTACGTGGTCAATGGAGACGGTACAGCCAAAGATATTCTACTCGAGGAAAGAGCTGCGCATTACGATGCAATAGCTACTCTGACAGGCGTCGATGAAGAAAATATCATCACCTCCATGTTCCTCAATAATCTTGGCGTTCAAAAAAACATTACCAAGATCAACCGGACAAGTCTCCTCGAAATTATTGACAATCAAGACTTCGCAAGTATTGTCACGCCAAAAGGGATTGCGGTTGATACCATTATGCACTTTATCCGCGGACGGAATAACGCGCAATTCTCCAGCCTAGAAGCCTTACACCATGTAGCAAATGGCCAGATTGAAACGCTCCAATTCCAGATCAATGAAGGAAATAAAATGGTCGAACAGCCTCTCTCTCAGCTCAAGTTGAGGAGCGGGGTGCTGATTGCTGCTATCATTCGTCAAGGCGTAGCCATCTTCCCAAGTGGAGATGACTATTTGGAAGTCGGAGATAAGATCATCGTGACAACCTTGATTCAAAACATCGACAAGATTTACGATTTGTTAGAGAGGTAGCCCCATGAATAGACCTATGATTCGCTTTCTCCTCTCCAAACTCCTGCTCATCGAAGCAGCTCTCTTGTTGGTTCCAACAATCGTTGCCCTGATCTACCGTGAAGATCTTGAAGTCTTCCTTTCTATCGGCGCAACAATGATTATTTTAGTGATTTTGGGTGGATTAGGTTCAGCCTTTAAGCCTAAGGATGCCCACATTTACACCAAGGAAGGGGTACTGATTGTTGCCCTTTGCTGGATTCTCTGGTCCTTCTTTGGTGCTCTGCCTTTTGTCTTTTCTGGCCAGATTCCGAATCTAATTGATGCTTTCTTTGAAGTCAGCTCTGGCTTTACCACTACTGGTGCTACGATTTTAAATGATGTATCTGTCCTTTCCCACTCCCTCCTCTTTTGGCGTAGTTTTACCCACTTAATTGGAGGAATGGGGGTGCTAGTCTTTGCCTTGGCTATCATGGACAATGCCAAAAATGGCCACTTAGAAGTCATGAAAGCGGAAGTTCCTGGACCAGTCTTTGGTAAGGTTGTGTCGAAATTAAGAAACACTGCCCAGATTCTTTATATTATCTATCTAGCGCTCTTTGCCCTTTTTGCCTTTCTTTATTTCCTCGCCGGCATGCCACTCTTTGATAGTATCGTCATCGCAATGGGAACGGCTGGTACAGGAGGCTTCACCGTCTTTAACGACGGAATCGCCCACTACAACAGTTCTCTAATCACCTACCTTGTCAGCTTCGGCGTTCTGACCTTTGGGGTAAACTTCAACCTCTACTATTACCTCTTGATTCGAAGATTTAAGGCCTGTTTCATGACGAGGAGTTAAAAGGCTATCTCTGGATTGTCCTCACTGCTACCATTTTGATTAGCTTCAATGTTCTCCATGTTTACGGGGAATTTGCTAAAAGCTTAGAAATTTCATTTTTCCAAGTTTCCAACATCATTACTACGACAGGATTCGGCTATGGAGATACCGTACAGTGGCCCCTCTTCTCACAAGTCATTCTGTTGCTACTCATGTGTTTAGGAGGTTCTGCTGGCTCTACCGCTGGCGGTTTCAAAGTGATCCGTGCCATTATCATCGGTCGCATCGCTAAAAACCAAATTCTTTCCACGCTTTCTCCAAACCGCGTTCTAACCATGCATATCAACGGTGCTGTTTTGGATAAAGATACCCAACACAAGGTTCTTAAATATTTAGCTGTTTATATTTTGATTATCGCAGCTTTGATTTTCATCATCAGTCTGGACAATAACAATCTAATGACTGTTACCAGTGCTGTCATCAGCTGTTTCAATAATATCGGACCAATGATTGGGACAACCGAGACCTTCTCTATCTATAGCCCATTTTCTAAATTCCTCCTCTCTCTTGCCATGATTGCAGGACGTTTAGAAATCTATCCAATCCTGCTTCTATTCCTACCAAGAACCTGGTCTAATAGATAGCAGGAAAATAGCTATTGTTACTTAACTAATGCCCGTAACAACGGGCTTTTATCTTGTTCTAAAACTACCATCTAAGAACGCTTTTACACTTAACTTTTCAAGGACAATGTTATTTTTCCCAATCCCGAATATATTTGGCAACTGTCTTTCCGTTTAGGCCAACGATGCTTACATATTTATCAAATATCCCGTGAAATCAAAACTCGAAAGTTTTGGAGGGATCAAGACAAGTATGTGACCATGATCTGGCATCATCTGTCCCTCAATAATTTCCACACCTTTGTATTGACATAGATGAAGAAAAATCTCAATGGGATCTCGTCTTATTTTGTAGTGAATGATTTTTCTGCGATACTTGGGGGTAAATATGATAGGATATTTACACATCCATTTGGCATGTGATAAACTGCAACCGGTTTTAGCCATTTCCTTTTCCTCCTTTGTCTTACCTGAACAAGTAGATTATACTAGAAAAAAGAAATGAAAGCTCAAAGCCTTGGCAGCCACCAGCTTATGTGGTAGTTTTCTTGTTTTTCTCTACGAGAAAAACTGACTTGAAGACATAATGAAAATAAGGCGGAAGGCCCTTCTTCCGTCTTATTTCTGGTCTCGAGACTCTGGAATCAATCGATTCCTAAACTCTTCGTTCTTCTTCTGCTACTGGGCTTCCTTGTGATTATCATAGTGATTAACCAAGAACTCAGCGATTTCCTTGAGGATAGAATAAGTCGGGATTGCCACAATCATCCCCAGCATTCCATGGATATTGCTGGATAAGAGCAAGAGCACCATGATAGTAATAGGATCGACCTTCATCACATCACCAACGATACGGGGATAAGAAAGATTATCGTTAGCAAAAGGACCTACATCAGCTTACTTTTATGAAACATTTGCCTCCTCCTATCGGTTATTTTATCCTAAATTTTGTTATAATAAAGAAGTTTTAACGAAAGTGAGAGTAAAAATGGAAAAAATTATCAAACTGGAAAATGTAAGCTTGGCTAAACAAGGCCGAACCATCTTAAAAGATCTCAACTGGCAGGTGAAAAAAGGAGAACATTGGGCTATTCTCGGTCTCAACGGCTCAGGAAAGTCTACTCTCCTGCGCCTGCTTATGGCTGAACATTGGAAGACCCAGGGCAAGGCGACGGTTCTCGGTACGGAATTTGGTGCCGGCGACATTCCTCAGCTGCGAACTAAGATTGGAGTAGTCGGCTCCTTCATTGCTGAGCGCCTGCCCAGCCATCTCACTGCTGAAGAAATCGTCCTGACAGGAAAGTATAAAAGCAGTATTCTCTATGCTCCTTACGGACAAGCAGAACTGGACCAAGCTAGGGAAATGCTGGCTTCCATTGGCGGACAAGATTTGATTGGCCGGAGCTACAGCAGTCTGTCTCAAGGGGAAAAGCAGCTCTTGCTGATTGCGCGTAGTCTCATGGAAAAGCCAGAATTGCTTATCTTAGATGAAGCGACCAGTGGTCTGGATCTCTTTGCCCGCGAGCGCCTGCTGGAACAGATTGGCAAAATTACGCAGATGGAGCAGGCTCCAACCATCCTCTATGTCACCCACCATGTAGAGGAAATAACTGCTGCTATGGATCATGTTCTGCTCCTAAAAGAAGGTGAAATCATAGCCCAAGGTCCTAAAGGAGACATACTTCAAAAAGAGGTCATGGATCGCTTCTATCCTCAGCCAGTCGAGCTGATTGAGCTGGGAGAAGACCGTTATTTCATCAAGGTGGAGAACAGGCCCTTATGAAGTAATTTTCTAACACCATCTTCAAACTGGGCTACTTCCTGATTCTGACCATGACTGCGATTGTCTTGCTTTTCCTGTCTGGGCAGATTCTGCTGTCCCATACTTACATCCCTTTGAGGATTGCTGAAGGAGTCCAATTCGTCAGTAATCCTTGGTATTTCTACCCCATCCTCCTGCTCTTTCTCCTCAGCCTCTTTTTAATCCGACCCCTGTTGGAAAAGGTTCAGACCAAGTATTTTTTTCGGATTTTGTCCCTCACCTGACTAATGCTATGACAACGGGATTTTACCTTGTACTAAAACTACCATCTAAGAACGCTTTGACTCTTAACTTTTCAAAGACAAGATCATTTTTTCCCAATCACGTATATTAGAAACTATCTTTTCATTTAGGCCAACGATATTCACATAATCCCTTCTCCCCCAAAACTTTCGATTGTCATAAATTAACCCCTCTTGTTCCTCAATCTGAACAGAAGGAGTTGTTTTGAATGGAAATGAATAAGACTTAGTTTTGTGTTATTAGCATTTTCATCACTTCATTTTAATCGTAATCAGCATACCTCCACCAAGCTATTGTTGCGATAAGACCTAGAATACTGACCCCAAATAAACTGACAATGCTCCCAAAATTCAATAGTGCTTTTTCAGCAATACCACTTGCGAGTGCAGGAATCGCCCATGGGATGTATTTCCCAAAGTTAAGAGCAGAACCAAGCTGAGAAAAAATAATAGTAAAAATAATAAATGCCAATGGAGACAAATAGCCTCGGCCAAGCACTGGCAGTTTAATACTTCATTTAAAACAAACAAAAAAAGGTCG
>BNJU01004158.1_pt1 | contig 129962 bp, 147 predicted proteins | sample 8539281 | NCBI WGS metagenome assembly BNJU01 (sample SAMD00202456, study PRJDB9452) | human saliva metagenome | isolation source: human saliva | place: Japan
CACGTTACGTATTGCTCATTTACACCAAAACTGTCCATTTCAACAAGTACTGGTTTAATGTTTGTTCTCTCTTTCATCATGTCCACCACCAAGTCCTTCTGCACCCTTTCTTCACCAACAGCATCTATTTCATCGATAACATTATAATATGAGCATTCTTTAGCTTCAAATAAATCTCTAACCTTAAAGTCTTACACTGACAAACATTTCAACAAAGTCAGAACCACTTATGTTGAAAATGGAACTTTTTGCCTCCCATACAGCTCCTTTGAAAGATATGTTTCACCAGTTCCGAGGACCAAATCATCAAACACCTTGGAATCTTAAATCATATCACTATATTTTTTTGAGATTTCAAGAAATTCCATACCTTTTGTAATTCTCTTTTCTTCCTCGAAGCCCAACTTCAAAGTGCAACATCATTTTCTTGTCCCAAGGAGTTTTGTCTTTGCTCTTTCCAAAGTTCATTACTTTTCCACACTTGGAGCTTGTTTCATAAATATGAACCAAACGACTCCGTCCCAACAAAATAATAGAGTTGGTAAAATTCACATAAAGGCTTTTGTAGGTTCAGCTTACCATTATATTTCAAAAGCATTATTCTCACCTTGATTTTTAAATAATTTTCTATAAACTGAAATCTAAAATTTTGTGGTAAGTAAGTTTTAACTAGTTTTATCCATTTAATTCTTCTCCGGTATTTAGGCACTTGAGTTGTTATCTCTGAAACTCATCATTTTTATTTTGACACCCTGTAACTGTATATCTTAACCACAGGAGTTGAAGTTTATTACAAAAAAATACACACAAAAATAATATAAATTGGTATCAAATATAAGATACGCTTTACTTTATTCATGTTTTCCCTCCTATTATTTTATTTAAACTTTCTTTTAGTGAACATATGTAGATTTCATATGATTGATTATAATCTAAACCATAACCAACAATAAAATCATTTGAAACCGCAAACCCGTTAAATCTCCTTGTACTCAAATGTCGTCTTTCAGGCTTTTTATCCAACATGAAATTTTAATAGTTTTAGTTCTCTTTAAAATACTTTAATAGATATTTAAAGTCTTCCTAAATAGCTCGACAATCAAAATATTTTTCCGGTAACATCTGCCTCTAAATCTTTTATGATTTTTACAACCCCACTTTCAGATGTATTACCCATAAGATGAAACTCTGCCATAAAGTCTATGGAACAAATTTATATATCTAATCAACCCAAAAACAAAGTAGATCCTCTTAAAATTCCAACCACAACAAGTTCAGATCATTCCATAATGTTTAGTTATTTTTCCAAGTTCTTCAACTCTACTTTTTATGTTTTTCTATCAACAACAATTTTCATATCCAACTTAACGACATTATCTAATCTTCCATAAATTCCTTTGATAAAACTTTAATTTTATATCCTACTCTTCAACTAAATATCGTTAGATCTCTAATAGGAACCCAAACATTATTTTCACTTCAAAACAGGTGCTTCGAATATTCATTGATTTTTTCATCATCAAGATATCTTCAACTTTTTCCAAATCAAATTCTAAAAATCTCCATTTTTCTTTTTCTGATTTTTATAAAATCAAGATATTTTTATTTATAAAAGCGCAAAGTTCTTACATGTTTTAATTTTTTTAAATTCTTCAAAACATGACTGCCTATAATTATATCAAAAAAATTTTGTAGAATACAAAGAAAAATCTAAATTTTCAAAATAAAAATTCGACTCTAATTTTCAAAATATTTTATCATAAATGAGAATATCATATTCAATTTTAAAATTACATTTTAATTTCTATATATTTACCTGTTTTTGAAAAATCAAATTATCAATTTCTTCAATTATTTTATAATTTGTTCCATCTGGATTCTTACTAAAATCAAAGACCACATAATATTTTAAAGACCTAGATTGAAGTTTAATTTTTCAATATAAACTATATTTTTCCTTTATTAAATTCTACAATAATCCTTCTTTTGAAGCAATATATTCTCTTGAATACTACTATAATCAAAGGCTATTAGATAATCTAGAAAGAGCATCTAAAATTTCAGATTATCTATTTTTTAATATGAAAATAAATTTAATCTAATTTATTTCTTAGATACAACTTCAAATTAGTTTCATCTTCAACAAAAGGTATATTATTATATTCAATATATTTATTTATCCTTGAAAAATTTAAAATTGGTCCACTAAATCTCCTTTCAGATTGTATCCCTACCAGTCCGTTAATACTGTCTTAAAATTTCTACAATAATGTTTCTGCTAAATCATTTTATTATGAGCAGTTGTACATTCAATATTTTCAGCTTTACTATCAAAAATTTATATCTAAAAATCTTAATTCTTCAGTAGATAATTTATTTTCATTTGAATAAAGGAGAACATCTTTTGAACAGTTTGTTCATATTTTTCGCTATTGAGATTTTACAAATTTTTCATCTCTGTCACATCTTTCTCTTAAAGAATGATTAAAATGAGTGTTAAATTCAAATCTAATTTCAATTCATCTTAAAACAATTAAACAATTCGCAGGGTTACAGAATTCACCACCTGATATGGCAAGTAAAATTTGTAATTTTCTCAAGATTATAGTCTTCAATTTTTTAAAAAAATTCATCTTTCATAACAAAACTGAGAAAACTGGTCCTCTTACTAAATTAACCAATCGTTATCCTTATATTTTTACTACTATCTCGTCTTTTTTTCAACCATTTTAAGTTTTCTAGCTATTTTTAATAAATTTTCAGTATCAACTTTTGAAGATTGTCTTTTGCTTCCTGGGATTTCAGAATCCAAACTTATCTTTTCTATCTTTAAAGTTTGAATCTTGTTATTTTAATCTGTTTTTTCTCGATTTGATAAATAAGTTTTTCCAAAACAATGCAAGAGCAAAATATTAAACTGTAAAACCCTGATTCGACTTTATTTTTTCTTTTCATCAAGTCATCACCCTCATCTACTATAGATTATATAACAAAAATACAATTTCAATACTTTTAGAGATTTTGCCATTTTTAAAAATTTTTCTTGACTGTTAAACTTAATTTTAACTTCAGAATTTTGAACTTTAACTCTATAATATCTCCAACTTTTACCTCATCAGAAGGTTTCATAGCTTTTCCATTTCTAAAACCCTTCTTTTCACAGTTTCTTTAGCTACTGTTCTTCTCTTTATAAGTCTTGAATTTTTAAAAATTATCAATTCATTAAATATAATTCATAACAGCACCTATCCATATTCTTATTTTTCACCTTTAGGTCTGTCAATTCCATTAAAAATTGCATTGATACAACCTCCGCCCTCAGATTCGATTAATTTTGCACAAGCATTTACAACACCTGTGGCAAGCAAATCATCTACTATTGCAACTCGATTCCGCTTAACACACTTTATGATCAAGTACACCGTTCCATATTCTAATGCATATTCAAAGATACAGTTTTTCCAGGTAATTTTCCCCGGTTTTCTAACTGAAATAAACCTATATTTACAAGTATATAACGGCAGAACCAAAACAAACCCTCTCGCTTCAGGCTCCAACAATATAATCTATATTTATTTTCTAAATTTCTTTCATACATAACAGCTTCATTAAAAGCTTCTGCATCACTAATTAAAGAAATATATCTTTAAAACTGATTCTCTTTAGGAAACGCATCAATAACTCTTATCTTTGTTTTCTGAATCACTTTATTGCTATAACGAAGGAAGATTAACGAAGATTTTTCTAAACTTATGGCGAGTTTAGCGCACATCTGGTATTACAAAATTGGGTTTCTCACCTCATTTGCAGATATGTGTTTGTTCCTTTGTCAGAATTTACTCTGAGGCTGGTAAAGAATATAGATTGGCTTTATTTGTGTGAGAAGTCTGACACACAGCACAAAGCAGTTAAGGAAGAGATTTCCAAATGCAAAAGTTATTAATACTTACGGGCCCACTGAATCTACAGTATGTGTTACCGATATTTTAATTACAGACGAAGTTTTAGTGCTTTGATACTCACTTGGAGATGCAAAGTTAAAATGGAAGCAGGATTGAAACACGAGAAGATGATAAAATTCCTGGTGATGGGGAAATTGGAGAAATTGTCATTATTGGAGATACAGGCAGCGGATACTATATCCCGTTCAAACTGAAAAAGCATTTTTGTTACTGAAGATGATAAAAGAGCTTATAAACAGGGGACTCTAGGATATTATATGATGGAAATTTATCCAATAGAAAGACTTTCAGGTTAAATTAAATGGGTATAGAATTGAACTTGGAGATATTGAAAGCAATCTTTAAATATTGATGGCATAAGTTCTGTTGTGCATTGCCGAATTATGATCTCAGATAATAAAGCAGAGCATAACAGCTTATAGTGGGCAAAGTGATTTCGATGATGAGAGTATAAAGTTTTTAAAAGAAGAATTTACAGAAATACATATTCCGTGGGTTATATGATACCAAAAATTCAAATTTTTGAAAAATTCACCAATGAATAATAATGAAAAAGTTGATAGAAAAGAATTATTTTAGAAAAATAGATAGGGAGATTTACATGGAAGAAAAAGTTTATGAAATTTTAGTGAAGACATTTAGAAGAGGATCTAAGAGATACCTGATGTGAATATCTTTGAAGAAGGTCTGATGGATTCTCTGGCTTGTTAGATTTATTGTTGAAGTTGAAGAAAGATTGGGAATAACTTTTAGGAATAATGAATTAGATAAGGAAGTAGTTAATACACCAAATAAAATAATTGAATTTTTAAACAGTAGGAAGTAGAATGAGTTTTTAGCGGATTAAATTTCGGGTTGGTATTTATTTTAATGTCCATACCTGCAGTTATTATAGGTATTAGAGAAAGAAAAAGTAAATACTATATCTTAGGGAGCTCTTGTTTTTGCGTTATGGTTTATTCGAAAAATAAATTCATTAATATCATTAACTATATTTGTAATATATGAGTTTTTATTGATTAAATTATTTTAAAGCTTTAAAAAGAGAAAAATTTTGACAAAAGTTTATATATTTGTACTTTAAGTTTACTACCACTTATTTTAGCTCGTGTATTACCCTTTACAAAAATACATTATAGATTAGGATTCTTAGAAATCATATATCACTTTTAAAGTACGCAAATACTGTAGAAAATAAAGATAATTTAATAAAAAGAAGTGAAATTTGTTGACTATTTATCTTTTATGATATTTTTCCAACCCTTTCATCAGGACCAATTGATAGAAGTAGAAGATTTTTAAAGACTTGGAATCTACAATAACTAAAAGTGAATACTTAGATAAATTAGGAAAAGGGATAGAATATATTTTACAAGGCTTGTCTATAAAAATGATTTTATCACAGTTGATTTTGATAAGATGAATATAGTTGCTGAAAGACACTACACAGTTCCTAATCTTTAATATATATGTATCTATGGATTTTATTTGTTTTTGATTTTGCAGGATATAGTTTAATGGCAGTTGGAGTTAGTAAAAATTTTTCGGAATTGAAACCCAATGAACTTTAATAAACCATTTTTGGCAAAAAGATATGAAAGACTTTTTGGAACAGATGGCATATGAGTTTATCACATTGGTTTAGAGATTTGTTTTTAGTAGATTAGTTTTGGAATGTTCAAAAAGGAAACTTTTTAAAAGTTCATTAACTACTACTATGGTTGCCTATATTGTTAATATGTCTGTGATGGGTGTTTTGGCATGGATTAAAGTTGCTATCTTTTATATGGATTTTTATCATGGAGTTGTTCTTGCATTTACAGAATTATTCCAAAAACTAAAATTTTATAAAAATAATAAAAAGCATGGTTTGAATATTCATCTATTTTTATTACTTTTAATTTGGTTATGTTTTGGATTTTTCATATTCTCGAAAAAGTTTGTTTACATTTTACGAATATGAGAGGATTATGGTCAAAAGAAACACAAGAATTTATATTCAGAGTTGTTTTTCACACTGTGATGATTACCAGTATTATAATTTTTGTGTATTATATGATTTTAACGTCGTAAAAGAATTTATATATAGTAATTTTAGGTATAATTTTAAGATTGAGAAAATAGTATTCTCAATCTGTGAAAAATCTAACTATTAAAAAGGAGTGAAAAGCTTACATAATAGTTACTCCTTATTTTTCACACTTTAGTCATTCTGTTTTAATAAATCTTTTGTAATCTTATAAACCTAACCTTCCTAAATGCATTACATCGTTAAAAAGTAGGTTTATAGGAATACATACTATAGTCTGTAAGTTGTAGCTTGATTTTTCTTCGGCACTATTTTATCATAATACTGGCATTTATTGAGTCTTTAGAAACACCTGTATAATCTGCCCAATCTCCCGCAATGGAACCATTATAAGATTTACTTCAAAACCAAGCTCTTTTGCAACAGTTAAAAATAATCTCAAATCATCATATTCTGGACTTGATGAATAACTTTGATTACTCATATAGCCTTTCCATATTTTTTAAAAATCATCCTTTATATATTTATTATAGTATCTATTTTCATATAAAATTTATTATCAGTTTCTTTCTCTGCTCTTTTTGTAGCTTCTTCTTCTAAAACTTCCCAATCTATTCGTTTTAAATTTTTAGATTATTTACAGAACTATCACATTCATACTTTTTAACGAAATCTCTTTTCTTGTAAATTATATTTAAACTTTAAAATAGGGTTTATAAGCTTTGTAGAAAAATTAGGAAATAGATATCTATCTACAGTTGAATTGATAAAACTTGTTGAATCAGCTAAATTTTTATTCTATTATCATTTTTCTTTAGTAGTATAGAAATATTTTATTATCAAAAGAAATGATAAAGTATATCTAATGAAACCTACTTTCAAAAGCTTTTTCTAACCCTTCAAACCATTGCATTGATAATATTAGTTAACTTTTTAACAGGTATATCACTTAATAGAACCTAAAACAATGGACTGTAATAAACTCTGATAATTACCTCGCCTATATTTGCATTATATTTTTATCTGAATAATTTAACAATTGTCTTGGATGTTCTTCATTTTCTAGTGTTGTTACAAGTTCCGATGAACCCATAAGCAAAATTGTATTTTTATTCATATATCAACACATCATAAGAATTATACTGAGTATAGTATTATATTTATACTCATTATTCTTTACAACGATATCAATATTTTGAATAATACATTAGTATAAAAGAGGATATAATAACAGACAAAATTAATAAATTACTAATGCTTTTTTAATCTTTTCATAAATTCTCCTAAACCTTTACCATATTTGAAATTTATAAAACAAATATAACCAATATTTTTATGTTCTAGTACGTTTAAAATTTGTATAATATACAAAAATCCATAATCTTTAATGAGGGAATTATAGCATATGTAGATTTAATTCTTCGTTATTAAGATTTCACAATATATAACTATACAACATATAAAAATAATAGATAAAATTTTTGAATTTTCTGATTTTTGGTATATAGTATCACTAAATATAGATATCTTAAAATTTTTAAAAACTTTTACATTATTTTTGAAATTAGTAATATGATAATTTTAGTTTAATTTAAAAGTTTATATTGTAGAATTACTTGGGAGTAATTTATAAGTTTTAAATTAAAATAAGTTTATTAAATTTTAAAAGTCTATAATTTTAGCATATTGTACGATTTTTATATCGCAATTTATACATCAAATTTTAGGAGCGTTTATGAAAAGGGTTAAAAGCATTAGCAGTAGCAATATTTTATCTTCACTATTTCTTTTTACATTTTTAAATTTTTACACAGAGCAACAGCTTTTTGATGAATTATCTGTCAAAGAATAATCAATAAGATATAGCGATTCTCCTTCTCAGTACAAATCACATGATGCTATGGTGAAAATATGGAAAGGGAACTATTCACTTAGTTCTTCTGAGCTAATTCAGACAAGTGATTGGAAAAGAGCACCCAAAACAATTGCAGATTATTCAGATAAAATATAATGCAGATAGAGAAGGATATTATCAATCTCTAATTGAAGCCATAACTTTGGGTTCAATAGGGGATCCCAGGTGAAAACTGTTAATTTAATATTATCAGTGCAATGGTTTGAAAAGAAGAATTTTGCCTGAAGCATTTCAATCCAGATTTTCAATGATCATTTTATACAATTTTGTATAAGAGTGAAAAATATCTCAAGAAACTAAAGATTTATGATAGAATTTTACAACTTTCTAAGCGCAATCCTATTGTTAAAAGGATGGTTGAAAGTTTAAAACAGACAATCCTATAGATAGAACGATGAATAATGTAAATGAGAAAAATGCAAATTGATTGCAAATAGTAAATTTCTAAGTTCATATCATAGGGACGATAGTGTAAATGATAAAAAGCACCTGAAAAATTTGATTGGGAACAATTAAAGAAAGAAGCAATAGAAACTGCAAAAAGCAGAAACAAATGAAAAATAAATTTTTATAGAAAATAAATATTTTGATAAGAATTTCAAGAAAAATTTGGATAAGTTAAAAAGATTCTGCAAAGGATACAAAGTATAGAAGTAAAGAAGAATATGGAGATGCTAATTATAGATGTTACAAAGATTTAGGAATAAAAGTTAATTTGGTTTTGTAGTTCCATTACAAGGACAATGGGCTGATTATACTGGAGTTCCAAAATCAGAGATAGAATATTTTCACATCGGAGATATTTTGAAGGAAAAATAAATGTGAATTTGATTGATTATAGTAAATATTCTTATACTCCATATTTCTTTTAAAGATGTTACATTTAGGAAGACTGGGAGCTTACAATTACAAGAAGATTTGCTAAAATATAATGACTACTATTAGAAAAAGTATTTTAAATTCAATTAATTGTCCCAAATCACAGTTAAATGTTATATAATGAGTAAATCAGCAAAATTTTAGAGGAAATTATGGATTTAAAATCAAAGATAAGAGTTATTGATGGATTTCCTAAAGAAGGAATCAGTTTTAAAGATATAACCACTTTTTAATTAGTGATGCAGAAGCTTTTAATTAAGCTGTTACATTATGAAAAATTTAGAAAAATGAAATATAGATTATATTGTTGGGCCTGAAGCGAGAGGGTTTGTTTGGTCTCTGCGTTGCTCTATGCTACTGTAAATATAGGTTTTATCTCCAGTTAGAAACCGAGAAGTACCTGACTGTATCTTTTGAATATGCATTAGAATATGGAACAGATGTACTTGAAATCTGTAAAGATGTGTTAAAGCCAGGAGATCGAGTTGCAATAGTAGATGTTGCTTGCCACTAGGTGGAACTATTAACGCTTGTGCAAAATTAATCGAATCACAAGGGGCGGAAGTTGTATCAATGCAATTTTAATGGAATTGACAGACCTAAAAGGTAGAGATAAAGAATATCAGATAGATGCTGTTGGTATGAGTAATATTTAATGAGAATTGAAGTAAATTTTAAAAGAAATTCAGAGACTTTATAAAAAGAGAAGAACAGCAGCTAAAGAAGCGTGTAGAAAGAGTTTTAGAAATGGAAAAGCTATGAAACCCTTTCTGATGAGGTAAAAGTTGGAGAGGTTGTAGAGTTAAACGTTCGGAAAATTCTGAAGTTAAAATTAAGTTTGAGATATTACTGACGAGTCAAGAAAAGAAGATGCAACAAAAATGTAAGGAAAATCTCTAAAGTGTATTGAAAATTTATATTTTTGTTATATAATCTATAGTAGATAGGTGATGACTTGATGAGAAAACATAAAGTCGAATCAGCTACAGTTTAATATTTTCTGCTCTTTGCATTGTTTTTGGAAGACTTTTATTTATCAAGTCAAGGAAAACAGATTAAATAACAAGATTCAAACTTTAAAAAGATGAGAAAGATAAGTTGGATTCTGAAATCGCAGAAGCTAAAAGACACTCTTCAAAAAGTTGGATACTGAAGAATTTATTAGCAGTCAGCGTAGAGAAAACTTAAAATGGTTGAAAAGACGAGAGTGAGTAGTAAAGCATAAGGATAACGATTAGTTTAATTTAGTAAAGAAAGGGGACCGAGTTTTCACTCGGTTTTTAGATCATGAAAGATGAATTTTTAAAAAGTTTAGAAGACTATAATCTTGAAAATTCTAAATACTTGCCATATCAGGTGGTAAAGATTCTATGACTATGCTAGATTTTGTTGTGTTTTAAAGATAGATTAAAATTAGATTTAGTTGCTTTGCCATTTTAATCATTCTTTAAGAGAAGATGCTGATCGAGACGAAAAATTTGTAAAATCTCAATGTGAAAAATATGGATTATTTTATTCCAAAAAGAAGATGTTCTTCCTTGTTCAGATGAAAATAAATTATCTACTGAAGAGGGAGCAAGATTTTGAGATGGTGCAAAGTGATGATTCAAAAGAGCTATGAAAATATTGAATATATTGCAACTGCTCATAACAGAATGAGTTTAGCAGAAAACTGGTTATTGTGAGAAATTTTAAGAGAGAATTCGGTATTAACGGACTGGTAGGACACAATCTGAAAGAGTGAGATTTAGTGGAGCAATTTAAATTTTTCAGAGATGAAATAGAAAAATATATTGAATATAATAATATACCTTTTGTTGAAGATGAAGGAAACTAATTTTGAGGATTTGTATCTAAGAAAATAAAATTAGATTAAATTTATTTTCAATATTAAAAATGAATATAATCCCATTAGATGCTCTTTCTGAGATTGTCTAATATTGCTGATTATAGTAGTATTTGTAAGAGAATATATTGCTTCCAAAAGAAAGGATTATTAGGAATTTAATAAAGGGAAAAATACTGGTTTATATTGAAAAATTAAAACTCAATCTAGGTCTTTTAGAAATACTGTATAGGAGAATTCTTTGAATTTTTAGTAAGAATCAGATGGATTTTCAAATTATAAAATAATTGAAAGTGATAATTTGATCAAAAACGGGTAGCTGATATAGAAATTAAAAATGTAATTTTAAAATTGAATATGATAAAACTTCTCATTTATGATAAAATACTGGAAAATTTAGAGTCGAATTTTTATTTTGAAAATTGTAGATTTTTCTTTGTATTCTACAAGGATTCTTTTGATATAATTATAGAGCAGTCATGTTTTTGAAGAATTTAAAAATTAAAAACATAATAAGAACTTGCTTTTTATAAATCATATCTTGATTTTGTAAAATCAGAAAAAGATGGAGATAGAATTTGATTTTGGGAAAAGAGAGTTGAAAGATATCTTTGATTGATGATCAGTGAAAGATATTCGAGAAAGCATACCTGTTTTGAAATTGAAAATAATATTGTTTGGGTTCCTAATCATATTAGAAGATATCTAACAGATATTTAGTTGAAGGAAATGAGGATATTATGTACTAAAGTTTTATCAAAAGGAGATTTATGGAGAGATTAGATAATGTCGTAAGTTGGATAAGGAAAGAATTGTTATTTGATGAAAAACTATAAAAAGTAGAGTTGAAGAACTTGGAAAAGAAATAACTAACACGTATGAGAGATGATGAATCTGAACTTGTTGTGGTTGGAATTTGAGAGGATCTACTGTGTGTGCAGAGTTTGATTAGAGATATAAACTTCTACCACTCCATGAGACTTGGCGATTTCACCCATGGTGGTAATACATCTGAAAGGTAGGTCGTACATCATAAAAGATTTAGAGGCAGATGTTACCGGATATTGATTGTCCGAAGATATGGCTGACTACTAGGAAGACTTTAAAATATCTATTAAAGTATTTTAGCAGGGAGCTTAAAACTGTTAAAATTTCTAGCATGTTGGATACAAGCCTGAAAGTCGACTTGTTGAAAATTTCATGAGATACTATGCCAGGGTTTGCGTGTTTCAAATGGTTTTATTGTTGGTTGCGGTTTAGATTATAATCAATCATATAGAAAATCTACCATATATAATTCTCACTAAAGAAGAAGTTTATAAACTATAATAGGAGGAAAAACGTGAATAGTAGAAGCGTATCTTATATATTTGATACCAATTATATAACTGTGTATGTAATAAAAACCTCCAACTCCCAGTGGTTAAGAATATACAGTTACAGAGATTGTATCAAAATAAAATGATGAAAGTCTCAGAGATAACAACCTGCTGCGCTCTATATTACCGGAAAGATTAAATGATAAAGGATAAAACTGAGTTAAAACTTACTTACCATCAGAATTTAGATTTCAATTTATGGAAAATTATTTAAAATCAAGAGGTAGAGAATAATACTGAAAATATAATGGTAAAGCTGAACCTACAAAGCCTTTTTATATTGAAATTTTACCAACTCTTACTACTAGTGATGACTTGGGAGTCGTTTTGGTCTCATGTTATGAAACAAGCTCAAGGTGGCATGAGAAAGTAATGAACTTTGGAGCATGCTGCAAAACTTCATAGGACTAGAAAAATGATGCGCTTTTTGCTGAAGTTGCTGGGCTTGAGGAAGAAAAAGAGGATTACAAGAGTGCAGATTTCTTTGAAATCTCTACATATATATAGTGATAGAGGTGCAAGAATTCCAAAAGTGTGTTTGATGGTTGGTCACGAACCAGTTAAAACATATCTTTCAAGGGCTGTAGGGAGATAGCTAAAAGTCCCATTTTTCAGCATCAGTGGTTCTGACTTTGTTGAAATGTTTGTCGGTGTAGGAGCTTCAAGAGTTGAGATTTATTTGAAGAAGCTAAAAAGAATGCTCCTTTGTATAATATTTATCGATGAAATAGATGCTGTTGGTAGAAGAAGGGTGCAGGACTTGGTGGTGGACATGATGAGAGAACAAACAGTAAACCAATTACTTGTTGAAATGGACGGTTTGGTGTAAATGAAGGAATCGTGTTATAGCTGCAACAAATAGACCTGATATACTTGACCCAGCTATTTTAAGCAGGTAGGTTTGATAGACCAAATCTATGTTTGGAAATTCCAAATGTATGAAAGAAAAGCAATTTCTTATGGTTCACACTAGAAATAAAAGATTGGGTCCGGATCGTAGACCTTAAAGCTATTGCATTATACCATACAGGATTTGCTCCTGCAGATCTTACGAAAAACTTATGTAAATGAAGCTGCTCTTTTTATCTACAGACAAAACTTAAAGAAGTATTCCTATGAGAATCTTTGAAGAAGCTGCAATAAAAGTTGTTGCAGGACCTGAAAAAGAAATCAGCTGTTGTAGCTGATGAGATAGAAAGATTACAGCTTACCATGAAGCCAGACGTACTGTTGTCATAAAGATTTGTATGATATCGAATCAAGTTCAGATGATTCTATTGCCAGAGGAAAAGGCTGGTGGGTTTTCTTATTCTCAAGATGAAGATGGTCAGCCTGACTGTGAATGCTATGAAGTCAAGACTTGCAACGATGCTTGGTGGACGTTCGCTGAACGCAATTTTTGAAGATTTTACAACTGGGGCGTCCAGTGATATTGAAAAGAAACTACAAAATTGCAAAATGAATTTTAACATGGTATAGTGGACAATAAATTATGATATGGGAGAAGAAAACTTTCTTAGGAAGAGACTTTGGTAAGAGCGAATCTTATTCAGAAGATGTGCTAGACTTGTCATGGAGGATGAGGGCCTTCTTGATCAGCTTATGAAACTGCTCAAAATATTCTAAGAGAAAATATAGAATTTTTACACATAATTGCAAAACTTTAGAAGAAACTATAAGTGGAAAAGATTTTGAAGATATAACATAAAATACATAGAATTGAAGAAAAAGATGGGTTTCTGGAAAAAACGTTTTGAGATGGTAATGTTGTTGCTGAAGAACAAAATGCTGCTGAAGTAAATAACTCGGAAAACTATTGAATTAGGAAAACTGAAACAGAAGATAATTAAAATTAAGTAGAAGCTTGCTTCTTAACGAATTATATGGAAGATTTATAGAGCAACGATATTTTATTGATAGTATTTGGTATAAATCTTAATATTTGTAATTAAAATAGTAGCAATGTTTCAAACTAGAAAGAAATTAACAGGAAAAGTTTATACCATTGTGTAGAGGAAGAAAGATGTTATTTGGACTATCTATAGCATTGGTGGGATTTGGAATTGTATATGCTGTAAATGTTCAAAAGATATCTTTAGTGTAGTATATGTATTGATTATTACATATAGTTTCTCTAGATAGATTATATATTGGAGAAAATGGATTTTGTTTGATGGAAAGATTGCAATTAAAAAATAAAAATGAGATTGCTTTAAATGATAGAATTTTTTGAAGTGTTAGTTTCGGAGGAATTAAAGATGAAGTCTTAACGAATTTCACTCTTACTAAAGAAAATTCTGAAAAACTATGCAATTATTAAACAACATAAATCAAAAACAAAAGGCGAAAAATAATGAAACTATGAAAAAGATAATTTAGTAATTTAGAAGAGTTGAGAATTTGATGTAGAGCAATATTCACTTGTGGACGAGCTTTTTAGATGGTATGAAGAAAGTGATGGGTTACAACAGTACATTTAGGAAGAGTTTAAATGTTTTAAATAGAAACCCAACGAGGGTTATATTCAAAAGGAACTAATTTGGAAGAATTTAATGAAATTTGGATGGATTATTTTGATTTGAATAAGACTATAAAGAGATAATAAAGAACTGTCAAACAATAGGTACTTAAATGCAATAGAATATAGGGGAAAGGCATCAGGATATTAAATCAAAATGTTTTAAGAAATGTTAATAAGTTTTTATAATTTCAGCTAATAATATGATTCCCAGAGAAATACATATTGAGTAATTTCTACGAGATGTGACTATCTGTGAAGATAAAAAATAGAAATATTATTCCTTTCAACTATAGAAAAATTAATTAAAACACTGTAGAAGAATTAAGAGAATTTGCAAAAGTGGGTTTTAGAGATAAGGAAATTTTGATACAGTAATATGATTTTAAACGAAAAATTGACTTAGATAATTTTGAAAATTTAGAAACTGATATTTTAAGAAAGAACTAAAATTTTCAGGTGTTGGAAATAAGGTTACCGGAATTGTATAATGTTATTTTTCATACAAAAGGAGAAGTTTTTCCGGTTGACGTTTGGATTAAAAAAGAGTGATGGAAGACTTTTTATTAAAGAAGAAACTCCTGTGAAAAAATTGCAAAAGGCTAGATAAAATATTTGGAAATATGCAGGCTATGCACAACAATATCTTCTACTACAGAAGAAGAAAAAATAGGAAAAGTAAATATGTGGTTGATGGGGTACTTTTATGTTCTTTTGTTTAATATTTTAAAATTTTAATAAATTTTTGATTTTTTATAAAAGTATTGAATAAAAGATTGTGTGTGATACATAATATTTATTGACTGTCATCTAGAGATATTTATATAGTTTAATATAGTGTTATATTAGGAGAAAAGAGTGGATATTGGATTAAAGAATTTGAGGACTCATTTGGGACTTACACAAGAAAGAACACAGGAAAATGGACACTTACTAGAGGGGTTCTTCTCAGCTGAAGAGGACTTTATACGCCATCTATGGTTCTTTAGAAGATGTTTTAGAAGCACTTGGGACTACTATTTTCAGATAAGAAAGAAAAGGAAGAAAATTTGTTTTCAAAAGTTGATGCTTATGAGAACTTCTGAAAATGGAAAATAGTAAATTAGAGTGAGATTGTTCCAAATGCACTACATTCAATGGAACCGATAATAATAACTTTCGAGATGAACAAAAAGTTTTTCAGGACTTATGAACCTGAGAGGGAGAAAGAATTCCGTTATGTTTTGAGGGAAGGTTGAACTTCACCTTGGAACAAAAGGTATTTGTTTTAAAGGGGTGAATGTTTTTATACGAGCGGTCAGTTTGAAAAGAAGTATAGTCAAATTTGTCTAGAATCCAAGGTTTAGTGGATTACTAATCTGGGATTTTATGGAGGAATATGTGAAATCATGCCAGTTGAATTAGTAAATAAACAAGAAATTTGGAGATAATATTGTTCTAGACGATATGAATTTATATAAGAGATAAAGTTTTACTCTTTAGAACCCTTCAGGTTGTGGTAAAGACTGCACACATTAAGACTTATTGGAGGTTTGAGCTCTACTAATTGAAAAAATTTTTATTTGAAGGAAAGGAACATTTTCAAATGTTCCTCCTTATGAAAGAAATATAAATACGGTCTTTCAAAAATATGCTCTTTTCCCAAATATGAATGTTTGTATGAAAATATTGCTTTCGGTCTTAGAATTAAGAAGATGAAAAGCATAATAAATATAAAGTTAAAGAAATGTTAAGACTTGGCAACTTGAAAGGATATGAAAAAGGTCTTCTATCTTTAAGTGGGGTCAACAACAAAAAGAATTGCAATTGCAAAAGAACTTTGGTAAATAGACAAAAGTTTTACTTTTAAAATGAGCCATGGTGCTTTGGATTTACAACTTAGGAAAGATATACTGAGTTGAACTGAAAAATATTCAAAAGTTGGATGCGATGTTTATGCTGTAACTTTCTGACCAGGAAGAAGCTCTTACACAATGAGCGATACTATTGTTATGAATGACGGTAAATTCAACAAGTTGGAACTCCACGATGAATATTTATAACGAACCTAAAAATGCCTTTATTGCATCTTTCATTGGAGAAAGTAATATTTTAGACGAGTTATGAATGAAAGATTTTTGTCGTAAGTTTTCAAACAGAAGTTTCAAATGTGTTGATAAGGCTTTCTCCAAGCTAGAAGAAATTGATAGTAGTAATTCGTCCGGAAGACTTGGAGGCTTGTTGATGAAGAAAACGGAATATTGGTAGAATTGAAGTCTGAAATTTTAAAGGGTTCATTATGAACTGTGATACAGGTTGGAGAAGTTGAATATATGGTGCATTCTACAATTACTACAACCTATAGGTTCAAAAGTTGGACTTAAGTTACACAGTAATATTACATTATGAAAAAAGAGAGCTAAAAATATAGATGAAATTTAGAGGTTTGCATATCCATACGTTGTGGTTAGTAATTTTTATTGTTGTTCCTCTAGTTTCATATGCAAAATATTCTGTTGACTATGGAGAAAAATTTTCTTTTCATTGGAACATTACGAATTTTTTAATCGACATATTAAGAAGTCTTATTAAGATGTGGGATGGCAGTTTATCTACAGTATTATGCCTTATAATTGGTTATCCCTTTTTCATATTTTTATTTCAAAGTTTAAAGTTAAAACAGAAATATGATGATGATTTTGTTGGTTGAATTCCGATGTGGATGAACTTTTGTAGGACTGTTCTTGGATTAATTATTTTGAGTAAAATGGACTTTTAAATTCGATTTTAAATTTTTGGATTATCAACTGTAAATTTAATGTATTCTAATCCATTTAGCAGATGGTATATAATTTTTTTTACCTTTTATGATTTTACCTATTTATGCAACTTTGATTAAAATAGATAAAGGAATATATTGAAGCATCTCACGATTTAGGTGCTAATAGAGTTAAGACTTTTACTAAACTGATATTTCCTATGGGTTTACCAGGAGTTATTACAGGAATAACAATGGTATTTATCCCCTGTTCAACTTTCGAAATATCTATACTTTTAAGGTGAAATAAAGAAAATTTAATAGGAATATAATTGAACAACAATTTTGAAGTAACAGAAATTGGAATTTTGGCTCTGCAATAGTATGGTACTTTAGTTATGATTTTGGTTTCACTTTTCATTGAATAAGTTTGATTAGAGTATTCAAAGAGGTGGAAAATGGAAAAATAAGTTAAAAAATTATATATTTCGCTTGTATTCATATTTATATATACCTATTTTATTATATGCTATTCATTCAATGATTCAAAACTTCGTAGGTCTTTTTACAGATTACTTTTAAATGGTATGTTGATTATTTAATGATAGAGAGGTTTTGACAGCACTTTATTATACAATTTATTGCTATTAACTACAGTAATTGCAACTTTTATGGGGACTGTTGTGACTATTGGGATATATTATATGAAAAAAGTGAAAGATTTGTAGTTTTAAATTTGAATTACATTCAGTTTTAAATCCGGATATAATAATATATTTCCTTATGGTATAAAGTTTTAACTATCGGGTATGGATTTTTTAACTTTGTACTTCACATATTGTACTTGCAACACTTATGTAATACTTTCTGTTTATCAAAGATGAAACATATGAATGGTACACCAAAACGGCGGATTTGAAGACACTTTTAACACCTTACTAAGAAAATTCTTCTGAAATTAAACAGGAGTTTTGCAGGCATTGCTTGCATTCTCTTTCATTAGATGATTTTGTTATAGCATATTTAACAGTGATAGGGTTGTAATTTGGTACAAATTTTACTCTGTGAAAAGGTAAATCATCAGCCAAATGCTCTTTCAACATTGAGTATTTGTGCAATACTTGCTCTTTTTACTAATTATAAATAAAGAAAAGTGAGGATGGTGTGCAGCCTTGATTAAAAAGATATATTTTAAATATTTTCGATTTGTATGATATTTTGCTTTCTTCTTGTAATAAAGAGAAATGTTGTTAATATGTATAATTGGGAGAGTATATAGATAAAGTCTTGGATGATTCACAAGAGAAACTTCCAGATTAAAGAGTAAAATTAGCCAGACCAACTGTTACAGGCAATGTGTGCTTGAAGAATGAAACAAGGAAATATTACGATATAGTAGTCCTTCAGACTACTTATGATTGAAAAGATGATTAAGAAGATATGCTTGATCAATTGATAAGTAGCTTTTCAAATTATAAGAACATAGTGCAAGGAATTTTAAATAAAAGAGCCATGACCTGGTCAATATTCCTTTGTGCCAGAACATTGGGTATTTATATAATAAAAATTTGATTGATGGAGAGATTGCTTCTTGGGCTGATTTGTGGAATGAAAAGCATAAGATAAAATTACTGTTATGTTGGATAGCTCAGAGACAGTTTAGCAACAGCACTTTTAAAGTGGATTTTCTATGAATTCGAGAAATAAGAAGAATTAGGGAAATTGCTAAAAAGATTTAATAAAGCATCAATACTTGCATATCTTGGTGATGAAACAAAAGATAATATGTTGATGAAAATGCTGCGGTTGCAGTGTGTATTCTGGAATGCGACTAGTTTTAAATCTTGAACAAAAATTTCAAAACAACAAAACTTAAGAGGGAACAAATCTTTGGTTGATTCAAGTAGTAATTTTAAAAAATTCAAAGGCAAGAAAATGCACATAAATTGATAAATTTCTTAATCTCAAAAGAATTTTAACAAAAATATGGATTATACATGTATGCAGTTCCGAATCGAAGTGATTAATAAAAATAAATTAGTAAAATCTGTAACAAAGTGATATAAATATTTTTAAAAAAATGAGTATTCAAAGATCATCAGATTTTATAAAGGAAATATGATAATATCGGACAGATGTAAAGCTGATTAAAAAAAGGCATAGGTGCAAAATCTATGCCTTTCAAAATAAATTTATTTATCTAATAAAATATTCCAACGATAATTATATGTATTTTCGATACTAAGATGAGTTCTTTCATAGCTGTGAGCGCATCAACCCTGGACCGATTATTACTGTAGAATATCATTTCCTGCTCTAAGTGCAACCCAGTTGCATCTGTTATAATGTGGATAAATATCAATTCTGTAATTAATTTTCTTTTCTTCAGCAATTTTCTGTTTATTTCTCATTCTCGTCTTAGAGCGTTGAAGAATCCATGCACAATTATTTAGCTCTTTTCATCGGATTCTTGCCCAACTCCAGGAGCTGCCATATCTACAGCAAAAATTCCAACAGTATTTTCCAGGAATAAAACTAGAACCATGACCAATTTCTTCGTAATTGTATAAAAGAAACCGTTGTGTTTTAGGTTTGATTTGTTATCAACTAAATATTGTAGAATCCCATCATAGCCGCTATACAAGCCTTATCATCCAAATGTCTTGATTTAATAAAACCTGATTCATAAATTCTGCATCTTATCTAAATAGATGAAATCTCCAACAAAATGCCAGGGTTTTTAACATGTGGCATTTCAACAACTTCATCTATTCTTACTTCCATATTTTTTATAGAACGTTGAGCAGTTGTTGTAGTATCATAAACATGAACTGATGTTTCATTATATCGTTTCAGTTCAGGGTGAATTTTCATCATAAGTTTTAATAAACACATTTTCCAGTTTCAACACTTGTAGGAGAAAACCACCAACTAAGCTAAGCTGAACGTCATTCAACTTTTATTTCCTTAACCGGTAACCTAAAGTATCCTTATGACCTGAAAAATGTTAGCTTCTTTTCTTCGCCTTCTGTAGCTATTGAGCATTCTTATTAGTTCTTTTTGTAGAATATTCAATTCATAAACTTTTTCCATAAAACTAATCGCATTTCAGTATCTCCAGTAGGACTGTGAATATTTAATAACTCTTCAAGTAAATTTGTAACATGGTACATCATAACCTCAAATTTGCTATGTGTTTATTATACCGATATTAAGGAACATAAGAATTGTTAAATAATAGGTATAATAATAAGTTATTCACTAAAAATTTCAAAAAAGTGTTTTATAATCTTAAAATTTTCATTAATAGGGTGACAAATTATTATATTAATCACAGTAAGACAATATTAAAAGTTAAATTTTTTGACAAATAATGAAATAAGTGTATCATTTAACTAGAGGTAAATTTTTATATTACTTGTATTATAAAATCTATAAAAATATCAAAATGTACGTTATAACAGGAGGTATTTATGAAAGAAAAATTACAAAGTCAAACAATTAATATCCTTTATGTATTTTGTGTTACTTTTGCTTTACAGTTCAAGTATTACAAATGCAGAAAATAGAGCTAATAACAATATTGTTGCATATAATGATAACAGTAACAACAATAATAGTGAAAAATTTGATATTACTGAAGATACGATTACAATAAATGGGTTAGTATAACAAAGAAAAGTAATAATGCAAGAAAAACTTTAAAATTAGTAAAGAAAAATGTAATACCGAAAATAAATGCCAAAGATTAAGCTACTTGGTGATGATGGAGAATATGGCGGAATAATGACTTTTAGTGTGAATTCAGCATCAGCATTGAAATCAATAGGAGTAGGTGTTGTGGGAGCTTTTGGCATAATAGGCTATAGATTAGGACTTGTTGAACATGCTTATGAATTTGGAATGTAGTATAGATGGTTATAGATTAAATATCTTCTTTGCTCCTGAGGGTATGTTGGTAGATAATTATTCAATCAGTTGATATCTTGGTTTATACAGTATTAATAGAAATGTTGATAAAAGAAGGACAAAAGCGGAAACTGAAGCTGAAAGGAGGCCGCCGTGAAGTATTAGAAAGGGGCTATTAAAAGATAAAAGGAAAATCAAAGCAATGGGAGAATGGAGATATGATGAAAAGGCATTCGCTAGTAGCGAGTTAGAAGGTGTCAGAGATGTGTCTGACTCTGAAGGAGAGAAAACTGTACTGCACCTGATGGAAGAAAAGTAGCTGACTAGAAAGTTTGCAAAACAAGGAAAAGTACTGTTGAAATTATAACAGAAGTAGGCAGATAACAAGAGAATAAAATTGGGGTATAAATAAGGATATGATTATGAATGATTTTCAATTAAAGAAAAAATAAACATTCTCTGAACTTGAGATGGGTATGGGAAAAATGAGATCCTAGAAATCATTACTATTTATACTAATGATTTTTTAGATATAGGAAGATTCAAGATTTGAATTAAATGATAAAGTTAAAATTTTGTTTAGTGAATCGAGAGGATATAAAATAACATTAACATTGAATTTAATAATCTTTCAAATCATAGGAACAGACGAAACATATATGAATGTGGTCCAACTTATTTAGGGTGAAACTATTGAAGAAAAATTTGAGAAAGACAAGATATTTAAAGTAGAGATATTCATATTTTCAAAACTACTATTACGAAAATTTCAAAGATGAGCTAAAGGATGGATGCCATTATTTTATAACTGGTGTAGTAATTATATTTTTGAGGCTTTTGTTGAAGAACCAAGATTAGTTTGAAAAATTCGAGGGTAAAAAATGAGAGAATAGAACTTAAGAAGATAATAAATATGGTTGTTTACGACGATGATGAAGATGAAGATGAAATATATGGGAGAACCATATGATTTTGTGAAATAATATTGCCATTTGATAATTATAAATTAGAGTTTAATCTTGAACATTAATTATTATGTATTTATACTTTACAGTAAAAATACTAACAAAAATATAAAATTACTTTTATTATAATATTATTACATTCTATTATGATCGATAAGAAGAAAATATTTCAAAGGAAAAGATATTTGAATGTGAAATGGTTAACATTGGTATTAAATTTTTTACCAGGATGAAGGTTAGATTTTTAGATAGTGCAAACAAGAACCTTTGGGACTTTGGCACTGATGATTTAAGGCATATAAGATTTAATGATTTGATGATTTTGTAATAGATTTTATTTTTGAGTGTTTGTGAAATAGGGGATGACGGAGATTTAGTTAAGGGATGTTTCGACATCTCTTTTGTTTATAAATTGAATTTTTATATAAATTTAAGTAGGATTATTGAATTTATGCTTGTTATTATAAATATGAAACTAAATAAGTTTAAATTATATATTTATAATATTTACTATTATTAGAAAAGTTTTTTAATTAGGTTTAATATTGTTCATAAAATTTCATAGGTAAAATTCTGATATAGCTGTTTTCACTTTTGTTTATACTCAAAATTTTACTAAAATTCACAAAAAAGGATATACTTTAAAAACAAGACATCCATTGTTAATTAATAACATACATTTATTAGGCAGATATCAATACGACTACCTTTAAATTTTAATTTTTTAAACGTCGAATCTTGCTTCTTTTTCATTTCACAGCTTGCTGTGTAAAGAACTTCTTAATAGTCAATTGTTTTGTTTCTTTAGTTCTGTTGCAATTTCTTCATTTGCTTTTCGCAAAATTCAACAACTTTTCCTTTATTTCTTTTTTTGCTTGAATTTATTGTCGTGTTGTTTATTATTTCGGTACATTTTGATTGAATTAGCTAATTGGTAACGTTCAATATGTGAACTACGGTGGAAATGAGCATCTGCCAAGCTGCTACTAAACGATTTGTCGACGAAATATTGTGTAGAGGTACTCCTGTAGTATTTGCAAGATATTCCAGGTGTCTTATCTATATTTACATAGAAAAGAATCATTGCATTAAATACATTTTGAACCAGAGCAAGCCATTCAGTAGCTTCTAATTTGGCTGGGCATCAGGTCTTGTTGAACTGGTCCCTGAAGTTGTTCTATTAATTCAATTGGTCTGATTTCCTTTTTCATCTTAGGTGATTTTCCACCAAGTTCTGAGGTTCCTTGGAAATAGATTAGAAAATTATATTTAATATGTGGTTATTTTTTTGTCTGGGTCCTGTAGATATAATTCAGAGACATAATCTATTCTATTTACATCCCAATAAGATTTGGTGGATTGAAATATCTTTGTATTACCAAGCTTGAGGAGTATTATAAGTATAGTCTTGCGATCAGAATGAGCTACCAAAGCTTCTCTAAGTTTAAACTGCATCAATAGAAAGATAAATGGTATCTATTTATAAATTCTTTTAAATCAAACACATATATTCTTTTGTTTTCCAAAAGCATCCGTCTAAATCAAAATAATCAAGACCAAGTTGGTTTGGCATAATTACGTAACAATCATCTGGAACACGTCTTTACAGTCAATGATGACCTCCGATAGTTTCTAACCACCAATTTCATTTACATCTTGGCTATACCGTTTCATTTCATAAGTGCCGTATTTTTCTAAAATTTCTCCAGAAGTCTAATTTCCACCTTCACGAGCGGATTTGATATATGGTGAAACTAAAAGTAACCATCTTCTTCACCAATTCCATAACTTTTCAGGAACATAATTCTTATCCTTTTTTTTTTTCCAACGGCAGAACCACAAAATTTACTGAGGATCGGCACCTAAAACTTTCGTTAAATTGAGTTCAGTTGCGGACATGAAATATTTAATTCATTAACTACAAACTTCAATTCTTCACTATCAACTGCATTAGGCATGGGAAGTACTAACGCATAGGATTAGTAGGTAAATCAATTTCAAGCAAGTTAAAACGATTTATATTTTACTAGTTGATCTTTTGGATGAACAACTATAAATTTTTCTAAAAATCTACCTGATGGAGAGTCCTCATTACATACAACCATTGATCATCATAAGTAGCATTTTTCCGACCTAAATTGTAGTACAAGCCATAATAAAATCTCCTTTCAAAATGTCTTTTTGCATAGAATTGTGTAGCATTTTTCATTTATGCTACAAATATATATACTCTGAAAAAAAATAAAAATGAAATATATTTAATAATAAATATCAAAATAATAAAAAAATAAATTTAATAATTTTTAAATTCCTCTTTCAGCCATAATTATTTCAATTTCATTTCATTAGTCCCTACCATAGCTTCTCCAAGATTTTCAGAAACTTTAGCAATAACTTTAGGGTCATTATAATGTTTATAGCTTTACAACTATATAGCTCTTTGTTCAAGTTTCCTGATTTAAAATTCCTGAGCCTACAAAGAAACACCTTCTGCTCCTAATTGTCTCATAAAGGGCTGCATCTTAGAGTCACTGTACCTGCTGAAAAAATTAACAACAGGGTTTCCATTTTCGCGAACATATTTTATGGTTCATAGGAACTTTAAATTCTTTTGCTTTCAAATAATTCATCTTCTGCCATCGCAGTTACTTGGCAATTTCACCTTGAATTTTTCTCATAATACAGCCTTGAACAACATCTCCGATGCCTGCTTCTCCTTTGTACGAATCATTCTTGCACCTTCTTGAATACGCCTTAGAGCTTCTCTAAATCTCTTGCACATACAAAGGCGTATCAATTTTTATTTTATCTACATGATGAATATTATCTGGGGATAACTTCACTTCATCAATATATAATCTATTCAATTCTTGCAAATTGAGCTTCAACAAAATGTCCGATTCTGTTTACCATAACTGGAATTGACAACATTACTTTTAATCATTGCAGGGGTCGCTCATTCTTGAAACTCCCACCGGCTTAACACCGAATATCAGCAGAATTCTTTCTAAAGCCATAACTGCTACAGCTCTGCTTTTTCAACTATCTTTGCTTGTTCGGTGTGGTAACATCATTATAACTCCCCTATAAATTTTGTGTTAAATCTTTCTTTTCATGTAATTTTTCTCATAATAATTTACATAAACAGTATAATATATTTTGATACTGAAGAACCCAAAATCGATATAAAAATGGTATCGAATTGAACTTAATAACACCTGAAATTTCCTTCTTCAAAAAGTTATTTTGCAAAATCTGATTCTATATATTGCTCATACAAAGAAGAATCACCTTTCTTAAGTTATCTTCGATATGGCTAAAACAGATAATGTTAAATTTTTATTTTTTCTGAAAATGGAATAAAGAAATTTTTATGTTAAAGTTTTAAAATTTAAATTCTAACTCTATCTTAAAATGTTCATTTTCTTTTAAGAAATATAGATTATCATATTTAAACATTAAATTAATATTTGTAATTCATGGTCTATATCTCCATAAATGCACCAATACAATAGATTTATCATGGTTTATCTTTAATGTGGTTTAGAATTAATTCAGAATATAAAATCTTTATCTTTAGAATTTTTATAATTGTTTGTCCTTTGTGGGAATTTTAAAAATATCTTTATTAATTGGTCAGATGCTCCCCAAATTTCATTTGGAATTAAATTCAATTTATGTGAATTAGAACCATCTGCACAAAGATATCCTCCTTTATTTTCCATAAAGAAATTCTTAAAATAATTTAGATGCTCCTAAAGTTTTCATAAAATATATAACAAATTTCATATTTTTTTCTCTAATTTTATATTTTTAACACAATTTAAAATTTTAAACTATTGAATATTTATTTATTAAGGGTATAATCTAATAAACTGAAGTTAACATTATTACATAAAAGGAGAATGTTATGTATGAAAAATCAATTCTTAAAGATGTAAAAATTATCTATTGATGAATTAAAAGAGTTGATTATAGAGCTTAGAACACATTTATTAAAGAGACTTAGTGCAAGGGGGGCATATGGTCTAATCTTGGATCATTAAATTTACAGTTACTTCATTATGTTTTGACTCTCAAAAGATAAGATTGTTTTTGATGTCTCATCAAACTTATGTTCACAAAATATGTTGACAGGGAGAAAAGATGCATTTATGATTTCCTGAAAAATGGTTCAGTTACAGGATATACTTCATAAAAGAAAAGTGAACATAGTTTTCTTTTTATTGGACATACTTCAGCTAATAAGTCTTGCTTGTGGTCTTGCAAAAGCAGAGAAATTTAAAGGGAGATAATGAAAATGTTATAGCGGTTGGGAATGGTTCTTTAAGTGGAGAGGCTTTTGAAGGTCTTAATAATGTTTTTTAGACTTGATATTAATATGATTGTAGTTATAGATGATAGCAATCAGTCTATTGCCGAAAATCATAGGTCTTTACAAATCTTTTGAACTTAAGAGAAACCAAGGAAAAACTGAAAATATTATTTTTAGAGCTATGGAAGTTATATCTATGTTGATGAAGGAAATGATATTGAAGAACTAATTTCAGCATTTAAGTCCGTTAAGAACATTGACAAACCTAGTTGTTCATGTTTCAACAAATAAAGGTATTAGTTTAAATATAAAGCAAATAAAGAAATTTCATTTAGACTGCTTTTGATGAAACAGGAGAATTTAAAAAAAGTGAAAAAGACAAAGAGATGAAAGTTATAGTTCCATAACCTTAGACTTTTAATAAATTCAGTTAAAATGATAAAATGTTGCTGTTTTAACTGGGAACACCTGGAGATTTCGGATTGTCAAAGAAATTAGAACAAATGGAAACAATATATTGATGTTGGGATTGCAGAGGACATAGTAGCCATGTCTTCAGGACTTGCGAAAAATGGTGCAAAAACCAGTTTTTGTGTATCAGTTCATTTATTAAAACTTGTGACCAGCTTTCTCCGATTTGTGTTTAAATAATAATCCTGCATTGATATTAGTTTATTATGCATCTGTTTATACTGCAAATGACGTAACTCATCTTGGAATTTTGATATCAGCAGTTTCAAATATTCCAGAAACTTAGTTTACCTTGCTCCTACAAATGAAGAACATTTGAAGATGATGGAATGGGATTAAATCAATGGAACATCCTGTAGCAATAAGAGTTCACCATTAGATTTAATATCAACAGGAGAAGACAAACTGATTATTCTGTTTTAAATAAATATAAAGTTACAAAAAAAGGAAAAGATATTGACTATAATTGCCCTTGGTAATTTCTATAAACTTGGAAAAAGAAATTGCAGATGAATTGGGAAGAGTTGCTGATAAATCAAGATTTATTACAGGATTGGATAATTGGCAAGAAAACTTAAAAGAAAAATCACAAATTGGTAATAACTTTGAAAGATGGAAGGAGCTATAGATGGAGTTTTGGAGAAAAAAATTTAAGATTTTTCGGAACATCTGATTAAAGGTTAAGTGTAAATTAAAAGAGTTTTCAAATAGAGTTGTTATTGCAAGTACTTCTTGAAAATGGAATTTCAAAATTTAATCATCAATGACATCAAGAAATACTAGATAAATAAAAGATAGGAGGTACTAGTTATGGTGAAAATTAGTTGCATATTTCAATTTGGGTAGACCAACGAAAAAACAGCGAAGAATTTCCAAAATTGCTGGAGCAATTTACATGAAATTGTGCCTAAAGAAATTATACAGATATGAAGATTTAAACTGGATGAATGAAAATAGCCGTATTGTATCAAATGAAAAACAAATCATTTAGACTGAAATATCTAATAAGGTTGATATTATGAGAGATTATGATATACTATCTATGCTTAGGATTTCCAATTTGAGGTAGTATAGCTCACAATTATAAATGCTAGAATCTTATAATTGTAGAAAACCATTATTCCTTTTGCGACTTCAGGAGAAATTTAATAAATACTAATGATTGAAAAATTCTTAGGTTCAATTTTAAAAGAGAAAGATTTGACACTAAAGATAGTGATGAAGTAATTAAAAATTGGATTGAAACTTATAAAAATTAATAAACTTGATTTTAAGTCGGTTTTAATAAAAAGAAACTTAAGCTTTCCGGTAATATTAGATATTTAATGTTTTCAATAATACTGTTCACAATAAAGAGTTTCGTTGCAATCTCTTTTGAAATAACAGGTTCTATAATCCTCTTTAATAATTTTTGGTATAATTTATAGTTTATTACATGCAGTATTCCAATTAAAAAAGATAATTAATATATCTACCAATAATACAATTGGTATTCTTATATTATTCTTTTTGCAAAATAGAAAAATTGTTCCGGAAAACATATACCATGGTTTATAAGAATGAGAAACAAAACATTCCTGAACACTGTTAAAGCTTCTTTTTGGGTTTTCAGTCAAAATTAGGATTAACAAACCCCAGTATCATATTTAACGATCACTTGTAAATAAAGGTTATGAGAAGCACCAAGTATTAATGCTATATAAACTAAAGATCGAATATATGAACAATAAGTGATAAATATAATTATCATCAAAATATAAAATAAAAAATTGACAGAAAAGCAAATATTCTTGCCAAAACTTGATATGGATTTTTATTGGTGCTGAAGCAACAATCAAAAACTTTCACATCCCATGAAACAGAACTAGTAGTTAAAGATGTAAAACCTAAACAATACCTAAGATGGCTCCAGTCATGCGGCATAAACCAACTGCTCAAAATATAGAAGTTGTTGAGGTAATAACAATAAATACTCTCTATGTCTTTGCTTTAAGAAAATAATGCCAAAATACAATAAACGTTACATTTGAACAATTTGTATTACATATGTTGGTGTTGTTAATATTTCGATAAATTCTCTTTTGAATAATACCATAAATTTGCTTTGTTTTAGGTATGCAAGGCCTGACTTTTCTTTCTATTACAGAAGAAGTCTTCTTGTGATGCAACATTTGAACTTCTTAAAATTTCCAGATAGTTTCTGTGTAAAATTAAATATTAGTACTATTAAAATCGTGAAACAACTCCGATTAGAGATCATCAAAACTGTTGATAATCTTTAAAATAATAATATCTTTAGGCCATACCATGAAAAATATCTTTGAAGTATTTCATTAGCATTGCTCATGACAGAGAATTACTTCTGCTCTAATCTAGGGGATAAACTTTGCGCTTGTTATCTATATAAAGAAAACCTAGAATCATAAATAGGGTATATATAGCCTTTACAAATTTATTGAAAAATTTACTTTTTTCTAATAAGTTTACCGAATATCAGAACTATAATTCCTGAAAGTACGATTGATTCAATGTTGAATAAAATCATAGAAATGATTATAGTGTAATAATCAAATCCTCTACTTAATTATAACCTAGTGAATAGTACTGCTAAAATTATAGTCTGTAATGATATAAAAAACACTATAGTCAATGCATAAATTCTAGCACTAATATCTTTTCCAGAAGTGGTAGAATAACAAACTCACTCTCTTCAGTTTTTTCTATAAAAGAAAAAGCAGATGAAAAGAACGTGAATAATGTTACTACAAATATCATTGAAAAATAGTTATAAATGGAACAATGTGAATAAGTTAATTAAGTCAGTTTGATTCTTTGTTCTTTGGTTTTATTAATCAGTATTAATCAGTTATTCATTCTCAGTTGCTCAGAATCTTTATGATGGTTTTCTGTAATTTATTAATAATATAACTTTATCACTGAATTTTTCCAGCTACCTCCATAATGTGAGTTGAAAAAAATGCTACAGTTCCACTATCTGCAAATTTCATAAAATATTTTTAGGATAAAAAGTCTTCATCAAGTCAATCATCGGTTCATCTGAAATTAGAACTTCAGGATGGAATTATTAATACTATTAAACTGAGTACGAACGCATACCATGTATGAATAACTTTTCTGTAATTGTTATAAATGCATCTCCTAATTCTAGTGCTATTGTATTCTTCAATTCTTTTTGTTCTAAGATTTTATCCAACATATAAATATCACAGATAGTTTAGATATTTAATTCGAGGTCATTTTGTATAAACATCTGGATTATACAAATTTACTAACTTATAATCTTTTTACTTCCATAGGGTTTTTTTAAGGTATCTAATCCATTTACTGTTATAGTTCCTTCTGTTTATCTGGTCCTACAAGCATTTTAAACATGTCTTCCAGCTCATTTGGACCTAAAAATAAAATTCATAGTAATTGTAAAGTTTACATTGTTAACAGCTTTGATTCCTTTGGAAAAAATTTTTGATACATTTTGAATTCTATCATGTAAAAATCTCCCTTTCTTACTATTTATATTAGTATAATAAAAATATTTTAAAACCTATGAAGTAAAAATTAAATCAACAACATAGTAAAATTAATCGTTCTTATATAAAATCAATCAAACAAAACATTAATACTAATGATAATAATAAAAATAATAAATAAAATAAAATTTTATGTAAAATTTAAAAATACATTAATATGGTTTATAATGGTTATAATACTAAGTGAAATTTAAGATGATAATATCCAATTTTCAAGAAAGATGGTTTAACATAAAATAAAAGGAAAAGTAGTCCTTCATAAAATCTCTTTAGGAAAATTTTTGACAATATAATCCAATGTTACACTTAATGTGTAAAAAATCTTTCAAATTATATAAAATTTGAATTTTATTTTATTATGATAAATACTATCTGATAAAGTGTTATGAAAATATATCTGTAGTTTGTATTTTGTAGTTCAATGAATTTTCGTTGATGTTGCGATATATTTTGTGTGTAATAAAATGTATTTATAATTTTAATTTGATTAATTTATATTTTAAGGAGGCATGGTGGAATTATATTTTACTATTTCTGTAATAGTGAGGTGTTATTTGCTTTAAATTATTACTTAATAATTGATGGTTTGATACAGTATAAACAGAAAAATGCTAGAGTTGAGTATGTTGATAGGAAGCCGTCTGTTTTATTTTAGCAGGGCATATTCAGCAGTGAGAGATGATATTCGGATATCTACATTGTATATTTTCAAAATAGAAGACTATGTTTTATTAGTTTTGTTTAATTGCATGTGTTTGGAACATTGTTGATAATAGAATAAGGATAATTACCAAATATGAAATAGTTCTTAATAACAATAACAATACCATATCGGATTATAGATTGGAGGTGCCCGTATTTATAATAATTATTGTCTATGATAAATTGTATTTGTTTTTAGTTAGACTTTTTCCTTATCAGAGGATTTATAACTACACTTGTTCTGGAGGAGCTGGTGATTTAAAACTAATGATGACATTGGGCTTTTTTAGTTGGGTATCCAAACATGATAATTGCGTCGTTTTTACCATGATTGTAATGTTAATATATATAGTTGTTGGATTGATTGAGATTGTGTTAATGCCCACATTCCAATGGCAGGATTTATTATGTTGAGGATTTTAGTTGGATTTCTTAGTGGAGGTAGCAATTTGCTGAACTAATTCCAAAAACTGGATTAATGAAAAGTTTGTTTTGAAGAAGAAGATGGACACGAGGAATGGTAGGTATGCTTTAATACTTGCAGTTGTGTTTTTAAATTGGCATTACCTGCTGTTGTATTAGCTGGAAAACATGCTTCTATACATAGAAAATTGCTCCTGTATTGTTTAGTGCATTCAGTATCTAATTACACATTGAGGGTGTATAATTTGATGTGCCATATAATTATTTTAATTATTATATGAAGAGGTATTTGAAGGGAGGTGAAAATGAGTAAATTTATGAATTGGTTTGCTAACGAAGAAAGTGGACAGGAATGGTGGGAATATGGTTTAATTATCGCATTAGTTTCAATCGTAGTAATCTTAACTTTAACGGCGGTTGGTGGTAAGTCAAAAAGAATTATTCAACAAAATTTGTTAACACAAAGGTAACAAGAGCGAAATTGACGAAGCAAAAGCTTAGATGTTTGCTAATAGCAACCCTAGCCAATGGAGAGTTTCATTAATGAAACTTCCCAAGCTCTAGAGTTAGAAATTATTAATGTGGATTATAGAGAGTAGTATACTCGCGAGATATGTTTATAATTACTAAAACAAGTATGGTTATGTTTCTAAAATTTGAAAATTGTTAAAGAAAATTTTATAAGACGATTTTATAAAAAATGATGAGAATTATTTAATGAAGAGTATTTTAGAAAATTGTCAAAATGAAAATGGACAGGCTTTAGTCCAAATTGTTTATACTTTTCATACCTGTTTTGTGGTTATATTAAGCATGATGACGGATTTATGGAAGTTTTTGATGCGAAGTTGGATTTCAATCAGCAGCTTCTAGAATGTGCCCAATAATATGGTTGAAAAATCTGACGATGGGGTGTTGAAAAATATGTAAAGCATGTTATACTTCAGAATAATGGGGAATGAGACTTAGGGCTGATAAAGTCATTTAAAGAAGCCAACGTCCTCGAATTGAATATGATGAAAAGTATGCTACCATTCACATTTAGATGCTAAAGGGTATAGAAACATCTAATAAGTTTGGTATGAAAATAGAAGTTTCTTACGAAAGGTAGATTTGCTTATGCCTTTAACAAAAAGATATTTTGGAGGAGTAATACTGTGAATGTTAAATCTAGTTTTATAACGAAGTGAGTAGAAAATAATAGAAGTATTTTGACTGTGTACGAAATCTGAAAGAGGCAAGGATGGTTGAATTGTGTGTGTCCTCTTTTATATTTTACCACTATCACTTGATGCTAATGGATTTAGGATGATGGATGGCATATAACTACATTCCTTTGATTATAGTTATCGTATAACATCATGGGAATTTAGAGGTGAGCGATACTAACATGAACGTGAACGTACTATTAATTGATTGGTGGTGAAGCAAACTATTGCTGTGGCAATAGATTTTCTAAGAAAAGGCCGCATTAAAGTTATCTAATGTCAGTTTTAAAGACGCAACTATTAAGTTAACAACTCAAAGAAGAGCTAAAAAGTACCCAGATGGACATGAATACCACAGAGAGAAGAAAGATATATGCCGAATATTTCCAGGAACTATCGCTTATAAATTTTGAGCCTCTTGCTCCGATTGGAAAGACTGAAATGAACATAGTATTACAAAAACTTGATAAATTAAAGATTAATTGAAGTTGAAATTAGAACGGGAGGTAATAATGCTAATAGATAGGATTATCTAAGTTCAAAAATGAGGAAGAGGGAGATATCTTAGTTTTAACCATGCTGTGTTTACTGTTTTATGCTGACTTCTTGTCTGTTGCCAACAGACTTAACAATGGCATATAAGTAAGAGAGCCAAGATGTATGAAATGGGACATGTTATGAGACAAAGCCCGATTTACTAAAAGATGTGAGATACTAACTTCTCGTTTTTGAATAGCAATAGCACAACTGGCAAAAGAATATGCAAAAAGTTTTGAGAAAGAATATGCTGAGGAAAAACAGATTTAAAGGGAAGATTGCCAGTCTTATAGTGAAATACATCCAAAAGCATTTGATTATAGAGAATATACTATTGATATGAAACTTGAGGATGTTTATGAAACAACTACGCTTAGAGTTGTTAATATAAATGAACTTCCAATAACAATGGTATTCGTGGTTCTGGATACAGAGTGGCATGGAACTACTAAAGTTTGGTATCTAAAGATAGTCCAAATTTTACATGCGAGCAGTCCGGAAGTGAAATAGAAACCATTAAAATAAAGAAAATTTATATTGTAAAGGAAGGTTAAAAATGAGATTAGAATAGTTTAGCTTTAGTTTCTGCTCTTGCAGTTATGGTTTTAGAATTTGGGCATCTGGAATATCTAGTTCTAGAGGTGAGGTAAAGAGTGAAAGTGTTGAGGTTGTGAGTTTGCAAATGAAGATATGCCAACAAACTCAAATAATTAAGAGTCACAATTGAAGAAAATTTATGTTTCTAAGAGTTCTATACGCTAAAGTCCAATATCGAATCCGTGGTATTGTTGGAAAATGTCAAAATCTGCAGATTTATAGATGAAGTAGTTATTAAAGAGCGTATTGTTAAGAAAAAGCGAAGGAAAATTCTTCACCTTATGGATAGCTTATGTAACAGTGTCCGTTGGAAAGAGCTATGAGTATTGAGTGACACTACAAGGGTATCTAATTCATTAAAAGTGAGCTACTATTGATGTTTATTATTCCGGAAGTGTTAAATATGCTGTAGTAGCTCTGGAAAAGGAAGTAATGATAATAAAGACATAAAGAGACTTACTAAAGAATTTTCAAAAACTTCTTTTACAAGATGTTAAGGTTATAGGTCTTGAATCTAATATAGAACAAAAAGATGGTGAAAAAGGATCGAATTATAAGACTGTTACTCTAGAACTTTGCACCGCAAGATTTTGCAAAAGTGGTTTTGCAGTGTAATGGAACTGTTGGTTGAAGCTTAAGAGCTGAGGAGATCGTGAAATCGTAAAACCAGATGATGTATTAGATGACGTGTTGATAGATCTAAAGTGTGAGAGTATTAAAGAAGAATTTGTGAACGTTGAGGAGGAATTATGGCTGTAGAAGGGTATTGTTACTTGGGAGAGTCTGGGATGAGCTTGAAAAGATTGGTAAAATTACAGACAATGATTTTCTATTGTCGGAGCTTCTGCAGAGTCAGAGTGCTTCAGATGAAGTTGTGATGAACCGGACGTAGTGGTAATGTCTTGTTCAGATTTAGAGATTGGTTTTGGGGCATGTCATACCATTGCTTGCTTCATCCCCTGTGTTGTTGGTATGGTATCCTGATGAAAATCATATGGGTAACTTTAAAAAAGCAATAGGTTAGAACTCTGCATATGTTTCTCCAATTCTGATTCTTTGGATTTACGTGACAGATTGAGAAAAATATATTTCAATGAAGTCAGAGTTTAATGTTAATTAATTCAGGTGTGCAAAGAAAAGCTGAGGTATTACTGTTTTTGGCTGGTGGAGTTGGAAAACAACTGGCTGTTGGTTGGCAGTTGAACTGTCTAAAAACAAAGTTGCTATTTAGACTTAGATTTATTATTTGGTGATTATATATGTTGGGTTTTAGATGTTGAAACAGTTGTTGGTGTTACAAGAGAAAGGTTCAACTATTGATAGTGTTAGGAATTATTTTTGGTGCATTCTTGGTGTTCAATTGCTATGTGCACCAATCAGTCAGAATACGCTGAAAATGTTACAGCTTCTCAAGTTGAGCCACTTTTAAATGTATTGAGACCTCATTATGATTATATAATAATAATTGATACAAGTACTGATTTCAAGATTAGATCTTCTTTTACTTGAAGGGCACCAAGTACTATACTTTATGTAACGGGACTTGATATCATCGCACCAAACAACTCAAAGAAAGGATTATGTACTTGGATTCCACTTAGTTTGAGTGCGGAAAATCAAAATAGTTGTAAGATCTTTGTCAGGAGACATCTCTAGGAGGTGTTGAAAGATAATGGGCAAAACCTGTTTTCTCACTAGCTGAAATAAACTATGTTAGATATGTTAAGTCTTTCAGTCAAGGGGTTCCAATTGTCTCAAGGTGAGTGAGTAAGAGCCTCTTGGCAAGAAATTGTAGCTGGCATAGATCTTTTGAGAAACACTGAGTTTAGAATCTGGAAATGATGAACAAGATGAGGCCTCGTCAATTTTCTTTTTGATTTCTTAAAATTGGGAGTAGAAAGTGATGGCAAAAGTAATCTACTAGGAATTAGAGACAAGCTAAATCAGCCAAAGCTTGTCTAGTTATAATTTAGAGGAAATCGAGATGGTGACGATGACATGAGACTGTCTATTATGATGGTATGCCACTTTTTAAAAATAGAGTTCTACAAAAGGAAATTCTTGGTCGAATTAATTTTGAAATAATATTGCCCAAGATGCTCAAAGAGATAAGGAAGAGTTCATGAATTTAATAGAAAGCATTGTTGAGTAGTGCCGGAGACTGAAATTTCTCGTCCTGTAAAAATAGATTAATTTCAGAGATACAGATGGAAACTTTAGGTCTTGGACCTTTAGAGACGTACTTAGAGATGGAGACACAAGCAGTGCTTAGTAGTGGTCCTTCTCAAGTTTATGCTAGAAAGAAATGGTAAGAGTTAGAACTCTTCTATTCAGTTTAGAGATAATAAACTATGTTTTGTACGCAATAGATAGAATTATCTCTCCTCTTGGGAAAAGATGCCATGTGGTGAAAGAGTTCACCTATAGTTTGGTACCAGATTAGCAGACGGTTCTCGTGTTAAGTGCTTTATTATTCCACAGTATCTCTTGTGTGGACCTTCTGTAAGCTATAAGGAAGTTTTCAAAGAGACCTCTTAGGGTTGGTGAGTTTGATAAAGAACAATTCTTTATCTCAAGTCATCTTCTTTTTGTTTAGAAGCATGTGTTGAGGAAAGGCTAATATAGTTATGTGTTGGCGGAACTGGTAGTGGTAAAACTACTCTTTTAGATACACTCAGGTTTGTTCCTGAGAACGAGACGTATGTGCTATCTGAGAGATGCTGCAGAACTTTCAGGTGAGAACAGCCTCATACTATAGCACTTTAGAAATGAGTGATGCCAAATGTGGAAGGTAGTGGAGCTATTACGGCGAGTTTGAAATTTGGTCGCTTCTCTACGTATGTAGGACCTGATAGATTGTTGTAGGGAGTTCGTTCTGGAGCGAGTGGAGCATGCTTCAAAGCTTGATAGACCACAGGACATGGTGGTTCTTTAACTTCGCTGTGCTAATGCTACAAGATGCTACTCGTCTTGGGAGCTATGGTTCTTATGGCGGTATGGGATTGCCTTCTCATGCTATTCGTGAATCGAAATAGCTTTACCGCTTTTACAATGTGTGTTCATCAAAGCCAAGAGACTTAGAATGTAATTGCTTAAGAGGTAGATTTGCTGTTTCACGAAATTCTTGGAGTGGGATCTGATGCAATGGTTTTACAAGAAATGTCCGTTTTCCAAACAAGAGGGTTTGATAGTACTGGAAATGTTAGAGAACTTCGTTTCCTACTGGTGTACATGCCAGAAAGATATTACAAAGGATGCTGATGGAAAGTGTTATGATGTGCGCGATAGTGAGTTTTAATGCATAGGAGGGTTTATGGGTTTTAATTCTTAAATTATTACTGATTTGGAGCTACCGGCACGTGTGTGTATTATCTAGTATTTACTATTATTGGGTGGAGATTTGCTTTGCTTCACTCAGAGGTAAATAGAGAAATTAAGCATTTAGCTAAAATGAATGATAAAATAAATGGTGCTAATGTAAACAAAATTCTGAGTCTGGTTCTTCAGTTTTCTCTTTACTATAGATTGTTTCTGATAAATGATTTAAGAAGGAATCTTGCATGACTTCTGGGGATTAAACTAAAAGCTGGAAGAATATGTTGTATTTTGGATTGACTGACTTACATTATTACCTATGATGTTAGCTTATTCTGTTAGTAAAGGATTTGGTTTCATGTCATTAATTACATAGCGAGGATTTGTTTTCAGTACCTGCTTGGGTTAAAAGCTTTGCTAGAAAGAAGAGAATGCAAAATTTAATTATCAGCTAAATGATAGCACTTAATTAATGATTGATTCATTAAGAAGTGGTTTTACATTTAGACGTGCTATTGCAAAGAGTATGCCAGAGATTTTTACCAGTCCTCATAACTGGGAAGAACTTAGAAGGAAATTAATAAGAGGTAAAGTGCTGGAGCTAATATTGTGAGTTCGTTGAGGCTTTAGCTGAAAGAAAATGCAGAGTAAAGAACTAGCAGTAAATCAAATTTCGAGCTGTGCGAAATTTCCAACAAAAGGTCAGGTGGAAACTTGGCATGGGAGATAATTGATCAAAAGTGAGCAGAAACAATCTCGTAGAATTGAAGAATGAAGGAAGAAAATAAAGGAAGCACTTACTGCTAGGAAAGAATGGGTGGTATTGTAATAGCATTGATTTCCAGTAGTGATTGGATTAGCAGTTTCTGCAATTAATCCTGGTATATGAAGAGTATTTTGGAATCACCAGTGGGATGTCTTACTAGTTCTCAATCATGCATGGGATTTGTTGAGGCTTTTGGGTATAAATAAAATAGTAGTAGATGTTAAGTATTAGGTACGATATTATGGTATATATAATTTGTTTTATTGTCTCAGGACTTGGCACTCGTGTATATTCATATGTTTAGCCTCTTTGGAGAAAAATAAGTAGGGTTGAGGAATATGAGAAGAGGATAAATAAAACTCGAAGAAAGAAAGGAAATAGGACTGAGATCTGATGATATGATAAATGTTCCATTTGGAGAAAGGTTTATAAAACCAGTGTGAGCTTTTTACCAAAGCTGTTTCCTGATATTTTTCCAAGTAGTAAAAGGGGTTGAGAGATGGGAAACTTACCAGAGCTTTGCTTTCGAGCGGGAGTTAGGATGAGCTGAGAGATTGTATATCTTAAAAACTTTTAGTTATAATGTCTTTGCTATAATTGGTGGATTTATTCAAAAATAGATTGGACTTAGGGATTACTTGGTCTTTTATTAGTGGAATGTTGGTGCTATTATCAGTTGTCTCTGTACAACTTGCTTGCTAAAGAGAAAAGAATTAGAAGTAAGAAAAGAAGAGAATATGGAAGACAATTTCCCTGAGTTTTCGATTTAGCTTTGTATGTATAGAATCTGGATTAGGTTTGGTCGATGCTTCGTACAATGTCTATGGTTGGAGGTACAAAGTCTCAGGTTATCAGATGAATTTAGAATCGTGTTAGAGATGTCTAGAATGTAGAAAGCGAAAGCTCTAGCCATTTACAAAGAGATGTTAGTTGAATTCAGACAGTCAGACTTTTTAATGCTGCAGTATTCGAGCCGATGAAATGAAAGTATTTCCTCCTACAGAAAGATACTCCAGCACAGTCTTATAATGCTAGACAAGCTAGAGTTGAAGAAAGGAATTCAAGAGACTACCTATAAAGATATTATTTTCCAATGTTAATCTTTACTATTCCGGTAATCTTTATTGTTCTTTTATTACCTGCTGGACTTTCAATAATTAAATCTCTTACATCAACGAGGTTATTTTCCATGATGATTACTATAGTAAAGAGATAATGAAAGCTGTCTTTAAGGTCCTTTACATCTTGAGTCTTTTTGCTAGATTTAAAGGACTTATGAAACATGGAGTGAAGAAGGATATTTTTACAAATGTTATTAGAATACACTTTAACATGGATTTCCTATAGATGTTATTTACTTTGACGAAAGAATGTAAAGTTTACATATTGAAACTGTGAGAACCTTGAAACTAGGATCTAGAAGTTAAAGAAGACAAAACATGTTCTTGAGCTTAATGTTGGAATAGGAAGTAAAATTTGAATTGGATGAATATGTAAGTGTTAATGAGATAAAAGTGAGAGAGATGCTGTTGAGTGGATAATACAAGATAATATTAGAAAAATGGTGAAAACAACGAAAATGTTGAAAGTAAAGAGATAACTTTGAAGGTAATGATGCAAGTGGTTCTTCTGAGATACTATCAGTAGAATCAGAAAGTAGAGTATAGAAGATTTTCTTTAGAAACTAAATTAAAGACAGTGCATATCTTACAAAGGGTTATTCAAATCTAGTGTTAAAGATATGTTAATAATTTAATAAAAGAAATAGAATATCAAAAGAAAAATTTTAAAAGATAGAATTAAAGTTTTAGATGAAAAAGAAAAAGATTTTACAAAGTAGACGTTATCAGATCGAGTTGTGGAAACTTCAGATTCCTTATTGCTAAATATGAAAAGAAGATAGAAATTTCCCGATATCAGTTTAATAGATAGATTAAATAAAATTAAATTATTAAAATCTGAAAGATGAAAAGTTCAAACTTGCAAATGATGATGATGAGTAAAGATGTTGGAAGATAGTATTGAAATTCTTGAATCTGAAAGTGCTGAATGAGAGATAATAATAGCGGGATTACAAATACCATATCAGATTTAAAATACAAATTGGAAGATGCTAGTGGTTGTATTTGAGTCTTTAAATTCCCGCTAGATTAAAGCGAAAAGCAAAAAGTACAAAGAGGCTAATGATTTGATAAACAATGAATTAGTGAAAAAGTCTGGATTGGAAAATCACAATGAGAGAACTTAGAAGAGATAATAGCAGGAGAATTGAAAAAATAACTCGGAATTAGTTTTACTACAAGAAGCAGATGAATTGTGAAACTTCTGCTAAAAACTTTTGAACTTCAAAAACTATTGGACGATTTAAAATCTCAATATGTTGAATTTGATAAAGTAAAAGTACACAATCAAGAACTTGCTGAGAGAAATTTAAGTTAAAATAAGACTAGTTAATGAACTCTGTTATTGAAAAGAGACAGAAATTAAAATAATTGATTTGGAGAATCAGATTAAGTGACCAAAGGTTAAATATTATGACGATTTGAAGAACTTTCTGAAAAATTTGAATCTGAAAGATTATATTATGAAAAACTTATTAATGATTGTAAGTTAGAATCGAGAAAAGGTTAAAGAAAATCAAGACCCTGAATTAATGAAAAGAGTTACAATTGAGGACTTTCAAGCGTTCTATGGATGCACTTGGATGGGTTGCTGTGAAAAAGGTTGGTAGGTATTAGCTATATAAAATCTAATGGTGAGAATAATGTTGAAAGAGGTTGAAAATATTGAAGAGAGCTAAAGATGCCAATAGTGAAGATTTTGCTGCTAATGATAATGAATAATTACATTATATAAGTATAATTAGGAAATGTCCAATGTAAATCTGAGTGGGAGAATTTTGTAAATTCTCTGTATATAATTAGATGAGTTGTAAAGTGCACCTACTTTTTGAGTCTGTGTCTCACAAATAATAATGAGGATTTACTTGAGACCTACTGGATGTTAAATATATGTGTGTATGGATAGGGTTGTAGCGCAGGAGTGACTTTTAGCCACTTCCGCCATAAATTTTCTCACTATCTTCAATTAGCATCCCACAACCACAAGAACATTCGTCCTGTTTTCTATTTGAGTATCTTTTTCTACAATATCCCAGTTTACAGCTTTCACCATTCTTTTGAGTCGTCAAGCTCTTTATTTTGATATTTTACGATAGTAAGCATGTCAAACATCATTTCCTAAAAGGATAAATCCACACATGAGAATAGGGCCTATCTTGGTTGGGTGTTGAAACTGCTTCCAATATTTCCTTCTCCCTCCCAAACAAGCCATACCAACCTAGACCAGTTGTCAGCTGCTGTCGATTCTTCTTTAGAATCTTTCAAAGTTTCCAAATTTTTCAGTGATTTTGTAGCGACTCTCCAACAGAGTTCTTTTGGTGCTTGGAGTTACATGCTTTTCCAGAATGGAAATTGTGGTTAACTCCACCTACGTATTTCTAAATTCGTCTCTTTCGGGCACTACATCGTGTATTCAAATTTCTTTCAATAGGCTTCTTCAAATGCTGTATCTTTGATTAAGTTATTGGAGTTGTTACATAAAACGAGTGATGTTTTGCTGCATGATGAATTTCCACCGTTTCTTTGTCTACTACAGGTTCTAATGCATCAGCAAGCATAATTTTAGTTTCTACTATCAAATAGTCTTATTCCTCCTAAAATTTTGGAAAATATTTAAAACTTATTTGTTTTTCAACTTTTAACTTTTACCCATAGGAATATCCTTAAGAGCTTTAATAATGAATATCAATACAGTGACTTGATTTATATAAAATATCTCTGTGAAGTAAAAATACCCGAGTATACTATGAGTTAGGTGTTGTAGAGTGCAATAGTTGGGCTGGTAAGGTTGGAAGTGTTGTTACTGGTTTGACGTACTGAGAGACAATGATATTATTTTAATAGAAAAGAGCACAGAAATGCCTGAGTAAGAATGCTATCTAAATATGATGTGCATTAGAATTTCTGGAAGTGGAACGAGACTATGATGTTTAGAAGAGGCCAGGAGTTGCAGATGGTGAGTGTGTTATTTCCGTAACTGAGTGATGAAATAAATATTATATCTTATGTCTTTGCAAAGAATATATGGGAGCAAAAGTCTTCTGTGCCCGTGTTAGAAATCGGAATATACCTAAGTCTGGTTTTGTCAAGAAGTATTGAATTGATTTGTAATTAATCCTGAGATTTGTAGCTGCAAGAGAAATTTCTAGGATTAGTATCCATTTGCACATTCAGTTATGGAAACATTTGCAGATGGACAGGTGAAAACTTATAGGAGATTTCGGTTAGGAAGAGACAGTCCATTAGAAAAGTCTACCAAATTTCGGACTTGCAGCAAAGAATTTAATATAAAGTTTTAATTGGAATTGTTGAAAGAAAAGACGAAATTTTGTTCCGTCGAGTGATTTATCGTAGAAAATGATAAAATTTATTTCACTGAGAGACTGATGAGATTTGCATACTAAATTTTATAAATATATTGGAGAGTGAGAGCAAAAGATAGAATCTGTATAATGAGGCGGTGATTTAGAATTTCTTATTATTTAATTTCGACTTAATTCGTGAGAAATGTAAGAAATTAAGCTGGTTGAAGTTAATAAGTTTAGCAACTTCATTTGGCGATTTCCATCAAAGGTTCAAAGTTATTTTGTGCGGATGGTTCCAGACTCTGATGTTTAGATGAAAGGTTGACAAATTACTGATGCTTGTATGGCATTAACGAGGATTGATGAAGAAAATATTATGTTAGGAATGTTTGCTGAAAAACTTAATGTAAAAAGCTGTTGCGAAAGTTAGTAAATTTCTCTTTAAATATAATTCCATCTACTGAAAGATTTTCATTTTGTTACACCAAAAGATTAGTTTCTGATATAATAATTAGTGTAGTAAGGTCAATTATGTAGTGAGGATCGAATGCGAGACTTTTGCATAGATTATCAAATAATGCTGGGAGGCGGATGAGATAAAAGTAAATAAAAATCTAAAGTCCTAGACATCCCACTAAAGAGTTGAAAATAAAAAGATAATGTACTTATAGCATATATAATTAGAGATAATAAGCTGATTTTTCCAACAGGAGAAGATTTTATAAAGGGTAAAATGTCTGTAATAGTGATTTCAAAACAAATTTGATACAAAATATAGATTGTATTTTTAGTATAGGTGTATTATGAATAATAGAATTATAGATATATTTTGAGTAAAATTTTATATATTGAGGCAGGATTTTACTTTATACTATTGTTTTCTATGATATATAAAAGAAAATTATACTAATATTTTAAACTTTTAGCGACAATACTTTCTATTATTATTTTTGGATATGCATCGGATATAAAGCAGATGGTAGTGGAGCATTTTACGAGAAGAGGGGATGTAATAGTTTCTTTATCTTGGATACTTTTATCTGCTTTTGGGGCAATGCATTTGTTTTCAGGGACAATACCAAGTTTTATAGATGCTTTTTGGAAACTGCAGTGGGTTTTACTACTACGGGCTAAATCTTAACAGATGTTTGAGACGCCAGTGATTCAATGCTATTTTGGAAGTTTTAGCATTTAGTTGGTGGTATGGGTATTTTGGTAATGTTTGCATTAGCAATATTACCACGTTCAAATAGACATTCTCATATTATGAAGGCCAAGTTCCGCCCGTGGAAACTTATTTGCAAAGATGAGGTTATACTGCAAAATTTTTATAAAATCTACTTTTGCTATGACGGGTATTTTGATAATTGTTATTTTAGTCGGACATCCGGTTTTTGATTCATTTGTTCATGCTTTTGGAGCAGCGAGGAACGGTGGTTTTCGGGATAAAAGCAAGTTCAATAGCTCATTATAACCGCGAGTAGTTGAGATGAGTTTTGTAATTTACAGCCATGCTAGCACGATTAACTTTAATTTGTTTTTATATAATTTTTAATTGGGAAAGTTAAAAGATGTATTTAAAAGTGAAGAACTAAGATGGTATTTATAGTTTTTGGAAGTATGGTTTTAATATTTTTATATAAAGAATAATTAGCACTTCATATTTGGCTGCAGTAAGATATATTTTCCTAGTCTCTTCAATAATATCTACAACTGGGTATGCTACTGCCGACTTCGGAAAAATGGCCGCCTTTTTCACATTTTATTCTTCTGTTCTTGATGTTTACAGGGCTTGTGCAGGTTCAACTGCTGGAGATTGAAAATTTCAAGACTCATAATTTTAGTAAAATCATCAATTTTACAATTTAGAAAGGCAATAAAATCCAAAAAGGTATTAAGTGTAAAAATGGATAATAGGGCTGTCAGGTGAAGTTTTAGAGAGGAGGCTTATTTTGTAATTTATATATTTTTAATTATTATTTTTACGATTTTAGTCTCCTTTTCAGTTCCTGATTTTTAACAGCATTTTCAGCAGTAATGGCTACATTTAATAATATTGGTCCCAGAATGGCGGTTTATGGGACCCTACGAAGATATACAAGTCTTACGCGATTTTAATAAGATAGTTTTGTCTTTTTGCAATGCTAGCAGGAGAGACTGAGAAATATTTCCCGATTTTAATTTATTTTCATCAACAACTTGGGAAAAAGAAATAGGAGGAGATATTTTTGGTATATTATGCAGTTAGGTTGGAAAATCAACAGAATTTATAATAATTGGGAAGACTATAAAAACAAGTTACAGGCTTTTCAAAGTTCTAATTTATAAATCTTTTCCAACTTTAGAAGAAGCTAAAATATTTGAATAATGAGTATGAAAATAAAGTTAATAAAGCTTTAATTTAGAAAAATATTGCAGATGATGAAATCTAGCCTATGTAGATGTTCTTATAAAAAGATACTTTGGAATATGGATATGGAGTTGTCCTAATTTTTAAAAGATGATATTATTGAGCTTTTTGGAAAGGGATCCTGAAGTTGCAAAGAGTAGAAATGTAACGGGAGAGCTTTTTGGCTCAATTAGAGCTATTAGTGAGGCAATAAGGCAAAAAGATAACTGTTTTACGATTATCGGGAGTATTTCATCTTGGGCTAGTGGAGAATGGAAATGTAATTTACCTCTTACGGTAGGATATAGAGATAAGATTAAAAGAGTTTAGAAAGGAAATAGAATTTTATGTTGTAAAGGTTAAGGCTCATTCAAATGATAGATATAATGACCTTGCAGACCATTTGGCATCTTGGGAATTCGAAGAATAGTTTATGACTGAAATATTAAAAAGCAAAACGAAAATATGAAAAATCTGCAAAATTAATATTAAATGATGAGATTGTTGCAATTCCAAAGCTGAAGACTGTATATGGTTTAGGAGCTAGTGGATTATCAGATGTTGCAGTTTCAAAAAGTAAAACGAGCATAGACCACAGGATAATCCTTTAATATTGCATATTTCAGAATTATGATATGATGGAAAAATTGGTTTTATGAACTAAATGATGATATAAAGAAATTTTTAAAATTATGGCCTGGACCACTAACTATTGTTATGAAAAAGAAAGATATAATTCCTGATGCTGATGGCTGTGGACTTGATACAGTTGCAATTAGAATGCCGAGTAGTGAAAATTGCAAGAGTTTTATAGAACAATGTGGTGTTCCCATAGCTGCAACTATGCAAATATTTCAGAGCCATCACCAACGACTGCAGAAGATGTTTTTACTGATATGAGATGGTAAAATTTCAGTAATCTTAGATGGTGGACTTTGCAATATCGGAATAGAGTCAACCGTTTTTGGATTTGATTAAAAACCTTATACGATTTTAAGACCAGGCTTTTACACTAAAGAAGATTTTTGAAATATGAAGATGAAAATTTTTAATTGATGATGCTATTGTAACTGAAAATACAATTCCCAAAATCACTGGGACAAAAGTATAAACATTATGCTCCAAAGGCAAAGTTGTGGTGATTGTAGCAAAAGACAGGGAAAATCATCAATGGAATTGATATTAAAAAGAAATAAAGACTTGAAAATTGGAATATTTAAGTTTGACGAAAACTATTTTTAAGTTTGGAAAGGAAAATATTTTTATCATTGAGTTCGAGTTTTTGACTTAAAAGAAATGTCTAAAAATTATTTAAAGGTCTTAGAGAATTTGACTGATGTTGATTTGATTATTGTTGAGGGTTGTGATGAAAAGGACTCAGATTTTCAATAATGAACGAGACTTATCAGCAGGTGGGAATATAAAATATATTGATTAAAGAAACATATACTTATTAATGAAATAACAAGTTTTCTAAAAATTTAAAAGGATATGATATCGTAAAAGGATAGGGATTCTTATCATAGAAATTTGTAAAATTATAATATATTTATACTATTTAAAAATTTATCAGGAGGAGGTATGAGTAGGATTTAAGTTTTGATGAAGTTATGAATATAGACGATGATTTAAAAGAAATCAGATGTTGTATAAATTTTTGATGAAGATTCAAGATTGAAAAGTAAAGTTCGGAATGGTGGAAAAATTTACTACAATAAGAGATAGATAAAGTTATAAATTCTAATACTAAAAATGCTTGATATAGGAGCGGAACTGGAGTTTATAGTTTTAAATTATGCTGATCCGGTTTCTGAAATGTGCGCTTTTGAACCTGCTGAAAATAATGTTAAATGAGTATTTGAAAAATTATAATTTTAAAATATTATAACAAACGTAATTAAAGTTCTTTGGAGCTTGAAAGTAACTACCAGATGATCTCTTTGATGTTGCGCACTATTTGGTCCTACTGTCATTTATCCAATCAGAGGATCGGCTGAGAAACTTTCTAAATGATGTAATTGGAGTTTGCAGCAAAATGGGGCACATGTTCTATAGCATTTACGTAAAATCACGATATGGTACCTGTGCAGGAGACAGACTGCCATTTCAATTATGGCACGAAGATGGTGCATATGATAAGAATCCTCAGAGGTATAGAGACAGACCTTTTATATTCTTTTACAGTTGGTGAAAGTGAGAGGATTGTTAGAAAAGAATCAGGACTAAAGATGAAAGTATAATTTGCATCCTGGTGAAGCTTTTCGAGTTATTATTTGAGACAGAAAAATGAGTGATGATAGCTTATGACTTATCTACAGTGGCACGTGCAATCATTGTAAAAATAAAAAGAACTTTTAGGGCAACAAATCATTTTGTTATTTTGTTACAAAAATATAAATATAGTAAATTTAAAGGAGTTAATAATTTGAGAGAAGACAATTATTAAAGAAATTGTTGATATTAAAGAAAAAGGATATCGAGAGATATAGTGAGTAGTCTTTCCTGAGATGGTTTGGTATGCATGGAAAGTACGGAAGAATATATTACAGATTACTAGATTAGGCCATTTGTGCATGTTTTATGGATAACGAAGCCAGTAGGTTTTGTAGTATTGAGATTCTACAGAGTGTGGATTGTGCAGATATTTTGTTATTGCGTATTAAGAAAAACTATCTTAGAATGCGTATTGGAAGAAAGTTGAGATGATGCCTGATGAAGGGTGCGAAAAGACTTGGCTACACACTTATACTCAAAGTTAAAGGCTGCTTCAGAGTGGATATTATAAAGAATGTGATGTAACAAATAATTTCTACAAATCTGTGAGGATGAGAATTGGAAGTTTTTCCAACTCTATGGGATGAATGGAATCCTTGTCAGTATATAATAAATATGTGGAATTAGCATTATATGATATCTAAATTAAATAATTGAATATAATGTAAAGGCAGTAAACAGAAATTTTACTGCTTTTTATTATTCAAAATATGATATAATTATGGTTTATGCCTTATGATAAAGCTATAATTGTTTCATCATATTTCCAAAATTTAATTATCAGGTTATATATAATAAATTATGGTTTATGCCTTATGATAAGCTGTAATTATTTCATCATAATTACCAAAATTAATTATCAAGAAATTGTGATATAATAATTATGGATTTATGAAAAATATTTTATGGTTTTTGTGTTTGGAGGCAGTATGAAAAGGAATATTATTTTTATCTGATTTCCTTAATATGTGGAATTTTATTTTGTTATTTTTAAAAATTGAACATTTTACAAAGATTTTATATATATTTTAGGTTTAGCTGTTGCTATGATATTTTCATATGTTTTAGATTTAATAAAATAAGATTACTTATTTTTATGCTTTTCATTAGGTTTTTGAGTTGAGCTTCTTTTCAGAGAAAAAAGTAATTTAAAATCATTCTTTGATGAGAAATTTCTTTTACAGGAGAAGTTTTAAATTCAACTGCACGTTCTGATGGAGATGGATTTCAAAACATGAGGTTAGATTAAAAATATTGAGAATACAGAAAAACAGAGAAAATTTTACTTTTACAAATTATAGAAACAGTTTGAAAATTGGAGATATTGTAAGTGTAACGGGAAAACTTGAGAAATAAAAATCAAATGTGATCCAAGACTTTTTTTAATTATAAGAGATTTAATTTGAAAAGAAAAATTTTTTCAAATATTTATTCTGATGATGTAAAAATTGGGGAGAATAAAAATTTAAAAAGAGATTTTTCATAAATTTGTCGAAAAATGTATTTGATACTTTTTTCTTTCAACTGATAATTTCAATATTATGAAGAGGATATTTCTTGCATAATAACTATGATGCAGATTTTAGAAAATAATATTAGAGAAATTGGACTTTTCCATATTTTAGCTGTTAGTGGTTTACATATTGGAATAATATATTTAATTTTAAGTAAAAATTTTTAGTCTATTTTTACCAATAAAAAGGCTTTTAGAGAAATTATAATTTTATTTTTATATTTTTTATATGCATATTTAATTGGTAATCCTGCAAGTGTTTTAAAGACAGAAATATTTTTGTTTATCTCTATATTTTCATCCCTTTATGGTAAAGTTAAAGATAGACTCAATGACCTTTTGACTATTTTTTGTTATTTTATTGATAAATCCATATATGATTTTTGATGTTGGATTTTTATTTATGCATTTTCAGTACTGGGAATTATAAAAATTTTACCATATTTTTCAAAAAGAAAAAGAGAGATGGTTTTATTCTTAAATCTTTGAAAACTTACATTTTCTATTATGCTATAATTTTACCTATTATCTTTATATACTTTTGGAAAGTTTTCAAATATTACCTTCTTTAGTAATTTAGTATTGATCACTGATTTTTAGTAATTTGCATAGTTATTTCATTTTTATTTTATTATTTGGTTTATTGAGTTTGAAAATTTATGCAGTATTTAGGATTATTAGTAAATAATTTATTAAATCTTATAGACTAAATGTTGATTTTTAAAGGATATAAATATAAATATTACTATTTTATGAATATAATATAGTATTTTGTAATTTTTACATATTTTTACTTTTTAGTTTTATTTTAAAAGGGAGATTTAAAGTATTTTCATTTGAGGATATAAAATTTTTGGACAATTTTTGTTATGATGGTTTTTGCTTTTTCAAATGTATTTTATATTTATAAAATGAGGTAAATATCAATTTCATAGATATTGGTCAGGAGATGCCTGTCTAATAAGAGAAAACAGAATAATATTCTAATAGATACGGGTGGAATTACTTTTTGGAAAAGGAGATAACTGGAAAATCTGTTTAATTCCATATTTACAGAAACATGGAGTTAAAAACTAGATTTTGTATTTGTTTCGCATTTAGATGCAGACCATTGTAAAAATTTCTAAGCTCTTTATCTCAAAAGAGTGAAGATTAAAAACTTTATTTTTAGAAAAGACGGATATAGAGATTTTGTAAAAATATGGAGAAGTTAAGGCAGAAAATATTTATAATGTTGAGAATAATTTTAAAATTAAAATTTAGAAGATGTAAGTTTAGAAGTTTTAAAAAGCTAAAGATTCTACAGAAAGAAAATGAAAGGTCCATCATTGTTAGAGTTACAGTAAATGGAAAGAAAACTACTTTTTACCGGAGATATCAGATCATTTACAGGAAAATCAACTTATAAAAATGATATAGACTGTGATTATCTGAAAGTTGCTCATCATGGGAGTAAAAATTCCAGCTCGCCTGATTTTTATCAGCTACAAGTCCAAAAAGCTTCGATAATTTCCTGCGGTTATAAAAACAGATACAATCATCCGCATAAAGATGCTAGATAGAATAAAAATCTACAGGAAGCGATGTTTTTAGAACTGATTTACAGGAAATATTATGCTTAGAGATCAATAAATTTGAAGAAAAATTATCAGGTTTTTAGAGAAATTGATGGAAATTTATTTTGATTACTAGAATTTCTATTTTATGGATGTTTTTAAATATTACAATGTATTTATTTGCATTTTTGTTTTAGTTAAAATAAAAATGATTCAATTATAGATTTAGACTTTATTAAGGAGGAACTATGAATTATACAAGCTATGAAGTTGCTTGATAACGGAGAACTTAATGGATATATATGTTTTTGAGTGGAGAAGAAATTTTTGATAGATAGATTTATTGAATTATTTAGAGATAAAATTGTTTCAAAAAGATTTTGATATGAATTATATTGAATATGATTTTTCAAAATTGATTTGCAGAAGTTAAAGATTGATTGTGAAACAGCTCCGTTTTTAGCAATAAAAAGGCTTATTATTGTAAATGATGTAAAATCTTTCAAAAATGGTATTTCTATGTATAAAAACTTTTTGAGGAGATGTATGATTATATAGATAAGATTCCAAAAACAACAGTGCTTCTTTTTGTGATGAAAGGAAGTCTTGCTTATCGTGGTAAATTTTATAAACAAATTTCAATTCTAGGGCATAATATTGAACTTATAAGATTTAATGAGATTGAACTTTTAAATTTATTAAGAAAAGATTTGCTTTTAAAAATATTGAAAGTTAAAAGATAATGTATTAAAATATATTATCGATAGAATTGGGTATTTAGATAGTAGCAGAGAAAAAATCTTTTATGATGTAGAAAACGAAGTAAATAAACTTCTTAACTCTTTTTCCAAAAATACTTTAGATTTTAAAGATGTCGATGAAATTTTGAGTTGATAAATTTGAAAATAGTATTTTTAAATTTACTTGATATGATTTCTAAAAAGATTATAAAAGTTCAATTAAAATTTTAATTGAATTAAAAATCAGGAGAAGACTCTTTTCTACATTTTTATATGATTGTAGAGATATAAGAAATCTTTTAGGAGTAAAAGTTTTGAAACTAAAAACAAAAGCATATAGACTATATTTCAAAAAGAGCTAAAAATTTCAAACTATGAATGTAAAAACTGTATTCCGTTTGTGATAATTTTTCAGTGAAACTCTTTGTAATTATATTGATTTAACATATTCTGTAGAATCGGATATAAAGACGAAAAGAACAGGATATAGATTTATTGTTGGAGCTTTGATTTCAAAAATGTCATTAGGAGGTGCTTCTTTTTGAGTAGGTTAATATTTTTGTTGACGGAATGACTCTGTCAAGCTTGTTCTATGAAAGTTGAAAAGGACTATCAAAGCTTTAAAATAGTTGAAGACGTCTCTGTAAATCTTATAGAGCAAAACTGTCACAGTATCCGTTGAAGATGGAGCGAAAGTTGAAGGTCTTATTGGAGTTATAAAGAGACTTGGATATAAACTGAAAAGAGATGAATTAAAAATTGAAAAGAGCAGTATCAAAGTTGAAGATATATGGAAAATAATTTCTAGTTAAAAGAAAAAGATACTGTTTTAGTAAAAGATGAAGATGACATTTTAAAAAGTAAAATACTTAAAAGATGTTGTTTCTTTAGATGAAATAAATTCAATTTTAGAAAAATATAAAATTTCAGTTAAAAAGAAAAGAGAAAGACAAAATATATATGAAGATGAAATGGGACTTAAGAAAGACTTAAATCATTTCAATAGTATTTAGTAGTTCCACTTATGGTTTCAATGTTCTTCCATATGTTCAATTTGCATAAGTTTATGTTAAAATGGTTATATTCAATGGGCATTTGTAAGTGTTGTTCAATTTTATGTAGGTAAAAGATATTATATAAATGCCTATAAAAACTTAAAATAAAGTACAAATATGGATGTTTTAATAGCTTTTTGGAACTTCATGGCATATTTTTATTCAGTTTATAAAGTTTTAATAAGAAGCGTTGATGTTTATTTCTGACAGTTCATGCGATGATTATAACACTAATCTTTTACTTGGTAAATGGAAACAAATGCAGAGTCAAATACTTTCAGGGCAATTATGAAATTGATGGATTTGAAAAGCGGACTATGCAAATTGTAATTGACGGTGATAAAGAAGTTAAAAAGAATATTGAAGATGTAAAATTGGAGATATTGTTTTAGTTAAACCCTATGAAAAATTCCAGTTGATGGAGTTATTTCTAGGTAGCAGTTCTGTAAATCAAGCTATGATTACTGGAGAATCCGTTCCTATCGAAAAGATATTGAGGGATATGCATAATTGGAGCTAATAATATAGAGGAATTTTAAAAAAATTGAGGTAAAAGTACTGTAGAAAATTCTGTATTATCTAAAATACTTGATTTAGTTCAAAAATGCTCAGACAAAAAGCTCCTGTTCAAAGACTTGCAGATAAAATTTCCAAGTTTATTTTTGTACTAGGTGTAATTTTATCGTCTTTAGCTACTTTAGTAATTACTTATATTGATTACAAAAGATTTTACAACAAAGCTTTATTAAATAGCTGTGCAGTAATGGTTATAGCTTGTCCTTGTTCACTTGGTTTGGCAACACCAACTAGCGATTATGTCAGGAACAGGAGTCGCTGCACAAAATGGAATTTTTGATAAAGGTGGAGAAGTCTTAGAAAAATTCATAAAAATGGATAGTATTATTTTTTGATAAAAAGACCGGAACTCTTACAACAGGAGAATTAAAGTTGTTGAAATAAAAGAATAATACTGATTTATCAGAAGGAGATTTCTTAAGTATAATTTATTCCTAGAAAAATACAGATCATCCTATCAGTAAAATCTATTTATAAATTTTTGTAAAGAGAAAAATGTAAAGAATTGGATATTTCAGACTTGAAAGTTGTGCTGGAATGGGAGTTCAAGCTAATTACAATGGCAAAAGAAATTTTTGATTGGAAGAGAAAATATATTGAAGAAAAACTTGGAAAAATTAGAAACTAAATATAGAAAAGTGAATTACTGACAATCTTTATTTCTATAGGAAATGAATTTGCAGGTTTTGTAGTTTTAGAAGATGAAATTTCAAAAAATGCTTTTGAAATAATTAAGAAATTAAAAAGAGAAAAATATTGATGTTTTATATGATAACTGGAATGGTAGAAGTAGTTGCTAGAAAAAGTTGAAAATAAACTTGGAATCAGATAATGTACTTTTATGAAGTTATGCCAGATGAAAAATCTCAAAAAGTTATAGAATTGCAAAAACAAGGAAAAATTGTTGCAATGGTAGGAGATGGAATAAATGATGCTCTATCTCTAGCGAGTGCAGATATAAGTTTTGCAATGGGAACTGGAACAGATATTGCAATGGAAACTTCAGATATTACTCTGATGAATGGTAATTTAAACACTTTTAAATTCAATCAATATAAGTGAACAAACTCTTAAAATAATCAAACAAAATTTATTCTAGGCGTTTTTCTATAATATTGTTGCAATTCCTTTTGCTGCATTCGGATATCTTAAATCCAATGCTTGCAGGATTTACAATGAGTTTTAGTTCAGTAAGTGTTGTTTTAAACAGTTTAAGATTAAAAAGATATAAATTTTTTAAAAAATGGTATGCTTTTAAAAGCATACCATTTTAAATTATAATTATTTTTATTATATTTTTACAAAATTATAAGTGTTTTTACTGGAGTACCGCTTGCCCTTCAGGATTTGTACCCCAAGCTGAACTTGAGTATGAAGGACCTGCAATGTCTAAATGAACCCAAGGAGTGTTTTCAACGAAGTGTTCTAAGAAAACTCCTGCAGTAATTGCTCCGCCGGTTCCGGGAGCAGTTACATTTAATAAATCTCCAACTTTTTCCTTTACACTTTCTTTTATGTTCTTCATAAACAGGAAATCTCCATAAGTATTCACCCATAAAGTCTGCTGATTCTTTAATTTTTGCAAAGACTTCATCATTATTACTTACAGCTCCAATAACTCTTGAACCCAAGGCTTGAATACAAGCACCTGTTAAAGTTGCTACATCAATTATACATTCAGGGTTTAATCTTTGATGCTCCATAGTAAATAGCATCTGCTAAAGTCAATCTTCCTTCAGCGTCAGTATTAATTACTTCAATAGTTGAACCTTTCATTGAAGAAATTATATCTCCCATTTCTGTAAGCATGTCCATTAATCATATTTTCACAAGATGCAACAAGTGCAATTACATTTCACTTTTTCATTTTTCCTACTGCATACATTGTTGAAATAACAGAGGCACTTCCACCCATATCAGTTTTCATAGTAACCATTCCCGTAGCTGAAAGTCGATTGCATATCCACCTGAATCATAAGTTAAACCTTACCAACTAAAACAATAGGTTTTTCATCTTTGTTTTAGTAAATGTTTCATAATTATAAATTTAGGGGGTAGGTCACTACCTTGTGCTACTGATAGAAAAGCATCCATTTTTAAAGATTCAATTTGTTTTCTTCAGAAAACTTCAACTTCTACACCAACTCTTTTTCAAGTTCTTCTTTTTGCAAATTTCGCTAAAAGTTTTCAGGATAAATATCATTATGCAGGTCTATTTTACAAGATCTCTACACATAAACACTGCTTCCATAATTGCTTCAATTTCTTTATTCCACTTTCAACATGTTCTATTTTATTTTTCTAAAAACAGTAAAGAATACTTCCACATTCATATTTTTCTTTCTTTTTCTTTTTAAGAAGTTGTCAAAATTAGTAGATTAACTATTTATAATTCCTTCAATCATAGCTTGGCAGTTAATTTATAACAAATACCATCAAACTTTTTAATTTCTATATTGCAAGATTTTTACTTTATTAGCTTTTTAAGTGCTTTCCAGAGAAAGAAAAGCTCTTCTAATATTTTTCAAGAGAATTTTTCTTCTTCTTTACCTAAACCTAATAAAATTACATTTTTCAGAATTTGGGCCTAGATTTGAAAAAAATTTCTCCTCTTTTTCCACTAAAAGTTTATTTTTCTTTTACATAAGCTTTTTAATTCTTCACTTATTCCGCAAACATCGTTTCCATCAAATAAAGTAATAACTTTAACTATTCCGGAATTACCAATTTTAAATTTCATACACTACCTCCAAAATTAAATTAGATAAAAATTATCTTACTTATATAATAACTAAAAATTTAGTTTTTGCAATAGAAAAAGGACAACTGAGTTGTCCAATTTAAAAAATATTAAGACTAATTGTAGCCATAATTATTCCTGATAGAATTAATCCTAAAATTGCAGCTAATAAAACTTGTTTTAAAAATCTATATCTAAAATACTGCATGCAAGTATTCCCTGTATAGGCTCCAGTACCTGGAAATGGAATACCTATAGAAAATCACAAGAGCAAGTAAAAATTCCGCTTTTTCCTGATTTTTAAAATTTTTCTCCTGCTTTTATGACCTTTTTAATAAAAAGCTTTTTACAAAAACTTTCCAATGTACCTTTTATGTTCACCCTCAAAGTAAAATCTTTTTAGCAAGAAAGTAAACAAATGGAACTGGAATTAAATTTCCTATTAGTGCAATTATATACGAACTTAAAATTGGAAGTCCCATTGCTTGTGAATAGGGATAGCGCCTCTTAGTTCTATAATAGGTACCATTGAAATTAATAAAACTAAAAATATTTTTATCATTATCTCCTCCTTGAATTTTTCCTAATAATATATATTCTACCATAAAAACAAAATAAAAGAAATATATATTTTACAAAAGTATTGCATTTATTTTTAAATTATGGTATAATATATAGTTAATTTTATAGGCTACCCAAGACCGTAGGGACATTAGTTTAAAAATCTACATAGGGTGGAAATACTTATTTTGTATTTTTATCTCTACTCTTGGTAGAGATTTTTAATATGTAGCCTTTTTGTGGAGGTGAAAAAGATGAAAGATTTTGTTTTAGAAAACAAAAAGCAAGCTGTTATATCAGAAATTAGAGAAAAATCGAAAAATTCAGGTTCTTTAGTTTTTAGTAGATTATAGAGGCTTAACTGTTGAACAAGTAACTGACTTAAGAAATAAGTACAGAGCAGCTGGTGTTCAATATAAAGTATATAAAAATACTATGATGAAATTAGCCTTCAAAGAATTAGGATATGAAGAATTCAATCAATATCTAGAAGGACCAAGTGCTGTTGCGTTTGCTGGAGAAGATTTAACAGCGGCAGCAAGAATCACTAATGAATTTGCAAAGTCAAATGAAAAATTAGTTATCAAAAGCAGGTATATTTAGAAGGAAAGATTTTAGACACTAATGGTAGTTAAAGGCTGTAGCAAGCATCCTTCAAGAGAAGTACTTGTTGCAAAGTTACTAGGAAGCTTAAAAGGCTCAGTATCAAATTTAGTTTATATGTTAGAAGCAGTAAGAAAAAAAGAAAGAAGAAGCAGCTTAATGGTTGCATAAAAAATTTTTAGGAGGTATATTATGGATTTCGAACAAATATTAGAAGCAATTGAAAAATTATCAGTTCTTGAATTAAATGAATTGAGTTAAAGCAGCAGAAGAAAAATTTGGAGTTTCTGCAGCAGCACCTGTAGTAGTAGGTGGAGGAGCTGTAGCTGGTGGAGAAGGCGCTGGAGCAGCTGAAGAAAAATCTGAATTTGATGTAATTTTAGCATCAGTTGGAGCAGAAAAATGAAAGTTGTTAAAGCTGTTAAAGATTTAGCGGATTAGGATTAAAAGAAGCTAAAGAAATAGTTGACAACGCTCCAAAAGCTATTAAAGAAGGAGTAGCTAAAGAAGAAGCTGAACAAATGAAAGCTAAATTAGAAGAAGTAGGAGCTACTGTAGAATTAAAGTAAGAAATTACTTCTATGATAATTTGAAAATTAAAGGTGGATTTTATATCCACTGTAATATTTTTAATAATGATTATTAGTATTGATTTATTTTCTTTAAAAATATATAATGAACAAATAAGATTATTTAAGAGGAAAATTTTTAAACGAAAAACAATAAGATTGATTGACATTACTTATAAAAATGTTATATTTTTATTAATTTGTATAATGATGTAAATAAATTTATATAAGGAGGGCATTTGTTGAAAGAAGTTTTTGCTATTCCAGCTGTAGGGCATTAATTTACAGAATTAAGGATAATAAATTAAATATTTTAGTCCAAGAAAGGCATAAGGAAAATGAAATTTTTGAGAAAGGTTTATTAGAATTACCGGCAGGAAAGATTAGAGAATATGAAGATATTTTTAAAAGCGTTAAAAAGAGAAGTAGAAGAGGAAACAGGGATTAACAGTTATAGAAATTATTGGTGAAAATAATATAGATACTAGAGAAATGGGTGAATATACTGTTAATAGTTATGTTCCATTTTGCTGTACTCAGAATTTATCAGGAGGGTATTCCATTATCTTCAAACTTTTTATGTAAAGTTGAAGGTAAAATATACCAAATTCCAATGAAACAAGAAAATGTTAGATGGATGAATGTTGATGACATATATAGTTCTATTAATAAAATTTAGAAGCCTGGTATCCTATGCATATTAATACATTATTTAAATTTATTGATTATTATCAAAAAGGGTTTATTTATGAGTGATAAGTTCAATACTTTAATATTGTATATTTATTAGATGAATTTCAATATTTAAACTATTTGATTTTTGAAGGATAAATTATAATTGATATATATGTATGTTCTACTACTTGTAATTTGTATGATATCCACTAAATATTTTTAATAATGATTATTAAGTATTGATTTATTTTCTTTAAAAATATATAATAAATAGGTAATACTATTTAAGAGGAGTACTTTTAGTTTTTACTAGAAGAAAATACACATGAAGGTAAAAAGAGGAGATATTTTTATGCTGATTTAAGCCCTCGTCATAGGTTCTGAACAAGGAGGAGTAAGACCTGTACTTGTTGTTCCAAAACGATGTTGGAAATAAATACAGCCCGACAGTCATTATTGCAGCTATAACTTCTCAGATGAATAAAGTGAAACTTCCAACTCATGTTGAAGTTTCAGCGGAATTTGGACTTCAAAAATTCTGTTGTATTGTTGGAGCAAATAAGAACTATAGATAAAGACTTAGAGAAAAGTTGGCTTTACAGATGAGTTCTTTTGATGAAAAAGGTTACGATGAGGCGCTTTTAAAATCTGTTGGAGTTTAGTACATAGAGGAAAAATATGCTTGAATTAGTAAAAACATAGATTTTGTATAAATTAAAAGTAAATAAAATAAGTGAAAAAGAATTTATTTTTGGAAAAATAAAAGAAAAGTATATTTTAAATCTGTTTCATTTTGCAAGTTTTCTAAAATAAGTAAAATTTTTCGATTGTTTAAATAAATTATCTGAAGAATTTTCTAATATTTCTTATGAAGATATTGAATTTTTAAATGATAAGTTCTGTTATAGAATTATTCCTTTGTTATTGATGAAAAATGCTTTTAACTAACGAGGAAGCTTATATATAGGCTTTTAAAGTTGGTAGATTTATTTTGAATATCATAAAAGCTTTTCAAGGTTGTGATTGTGGTAGATGGAATAAAGCATTACAATTATAGGATAAATAAATTCTACATAGTATGGACTAGGAAAAGTATAGAGGAATCTTGATTATGTTCTTTTTGATTTTTGAGAGAAATAGATATTGTTTTAAATGATAGAACTTGTACTACTAATTGGAATTAATGGACTTGATGATATTAAAATGTTAAAAAGACGGGAAAAGTTTCAAATAATAGAGGAGTATAAAATTTTAAGGTCTGACGCATTTACTTTTGAGTTTAGAAATTTGAATCTATATTATGATAATAATGCAAATTTACTGACAGGAATTGTAGATGGTTATTTTAATAATAATGTTCCAAGGACCTTTTAAACTATTGGGAGTATATACTATTATTGAAAATTTGTATGATATTTTTGTTGAAAAGTAATGACGTGGAAGATGAAATAATAAATGATAATATAAAGATTAACGACATTTATGATGGATTTTCGAAAGTATATATCCTGATTTGGTATTTAAGACAGAAAAAATTTTTAGTTAAAGTTGGAGAAATATGAAGAAATTTAATAGAAGAATTATAGGATTATTGTTATGTTGTCTAGTTTTTGGAGCTTGTTCAAAGAAAAGAAGAAAATGTTGAAACAAAAAGAGAATAAAAATAATGAAAAGTGCAAGTTTCAAGAAGTTTTCAAAAATCTTTTTTGGTGTTTTTGATACAGATGTAGCTAGGTGCTTATTGTAGTAAAATGAAGAAGAATTTAATAAATATTATAAAGTATTAGAAGAAGATATGAAAGAGTATCACAATCTTTACAATTTTTTGAAAATGCTAGTGAAAATAATATAAAAGCTATTAATGACAATGCTGGGAAAAGAACCAGTTAAGGTTGACAAAGAAATTATAGAGCTAGAATTTTTCAATTGAAAATTATAAAAACTCTCTGATAAAAATAATATTGCAATGGAAGTGTAACTCTCTTGGAAGGCTGAAAAAGGATGCAGCTGTTGATCTATGAAAAACTTCAGATGATAATAAAAATAAAAAGAGGGATTAAAACATACTAATATTGACAATATTGTAATTGATAAGAAAAATAGTACGGTTTTTCTAAAGGATAAGGATATGAAACTTGATGTTGGAGCTATTGCAAAAAGGCTATTCTAGTAGAAAAAGCATGAATAAAAGTTAAAGTCAATGGGTTTAAAATCTGCAATAATTTCAGCAGGTGGAAAATGTAAAAGCTATAGGAAGTCCTTTAGAAAAAGATAAAAGCAAATGGGGGAATAGGAATTCAAGATCCTAAGTTTGATTCAGAAAAAGTTGATATAAAAAGAAGTTATTTATACAGATGAAACTTGTGCGGTAACATAGTGGGGATTATCAAAGATTTTATTATGTGGAGATAAAGTTTATAATCATATCATCGATCCCAAAAACTGGTTATCCTAAAGATAAAATAAAAAGTGTAACAGTTTTAGTAATGACTCTGGTCTGGCAGATTTTCTTCAACAAGTTTATTTTTAATGGATGTTGAAGAAGGCACTTTTAGAAAAAGTAGAAGTGACAGAGAGGCTTATTGGATTCTTTTCTGATGGAAGTGTACATTTTACAGAAAAATGGAAAATGTTGCAGCCAAAGGGCCACAAATAAATAGTTTTAGCAGTTAGGATTTATGGGTACCATCAAAATCCTAACTCTTTAATTTCTTCATGTTTACAACTGGGCAAATAACTTTATTTTTCCTTTTTCCTTTGGAATTCTAAGTTCTTGGCCACAATTTTTACATTTAAAATATTTGGTAATTTTTCCTATCTCTAGATGAAAAATTTTAAAAGTCTGAGTATATTGAGAAATTAAATTGAAAAATTTTATTTGCTCCATGGCTCTTTTCTTTTTATTTTTGAAAACATTCTAAACAATGCAATTGAAAACAAAATAAAAGAGGTTATTGCTAAAACATCACTTTTCTTAAAATAAATTTACAATTCCAAATCCAAGTGAAAGGTAGATTATTATAATATTTAGAATATCTCCTATATCTATCTTTCATAAAATCTGAAAATTTTTGTTTCATAGTATCTCTCCTTAATAATGTATCAATCTATTTTAATTATACCACATAGTTCTCAATAACAGTTTGATATTGTTTGCAATCTGTGATAAAATAAAATAGCGTGATTTTGATTTTTAGATACAGAGGTGTATTATGAAAAATTTTTGGAATAAGTGTTAAATTTCAATGCGATATAGATGAATTTTTAGAAAAATCGATGAATTTGCAGAAAATGAAAATTATGGATTTTTCTTGAAGAAATTGATGGTTCGATGATACTAAATTTTGAAATTATTCCTTATCTTGCTTTTAAATTTTAAAGATTGATGAAAAAAAGAAATGAAAAACGGAAACTTGTTATTATGGGCTTGGTTTTCTCATGTTTTTAGTTCTAGATTTTATAAATGAACTATTTTTTCTTTTTAGGTTGTGAATTTGAAATTAAAGACGACAGGCTTCTATACAGATAATAATTTAGAAAAAGCTTAAAGAACTGTTTAATCAATGGTTTGATGATAGAGCAAGACTTATTTTAACTAACAAAGATAATATAAGAATTAAGTCAATATTTATGGATAATAAAAAGTTTATCCCATAACTACAGAGGACTACATTTGTACTTATATGGGAGTAGTTTTCTCTTTCTGAGTTTGAGGATTTGTATAAAAATGATATTGAAGCTATTAGAAAAAGAGTATTCTTATTTAATGAAAAAGTAGTGATCCTTATTCTGATGAAAATTATCTGCTTTTATCATATTTGAATAATTTAAAAAGATTTGACATTGGTTGACGATTTTGATGAAAGATTATCTATGGTTATGTTTATGTTTGAAAATTTAATCGAAAAATAATGTAATAATACACTTACCACAAAAATATTCTAGAGAAATATATAAATACTTAGGGGTTAATAAATTTTCAACATCAAATTTTTGCATATAGAAAAGTTAGATATGAGGTTGGATATCATTTTTATGATAAATTTTTAAAAAGATTTGGACTTTTCATTAAGAATACCAAGTTGGTTTTGAATATAATGGTAAAAATTAAAGGCTATTTAACAACTGATAATGCTATATTTTTAGTGAATATGGAAGTCCAAATGGTTTTGATTTTGATGAGAAATACTTATCTGAAAAAGTCTCAGATGAGTTTAAAATTTTGATTTTTGACACAATTAACGAAAAATAAATTCTTTTTAGGTTTTGAAAATTTAGATGATGAATATGGCTATGTTTCGACACAAGAACAAAAATGATATGAATTGTGAAGAAACAAATTGTCAGATTATTGATTTAAAAAGAAATAAAATGTATGAAATTTGTGTTTTAGGAACTGAATCAATGGATATAATAAGACATATGATTGAGTTAATGTAGGAGATGTTTTATGAATAAAGAGGAGAACAAAGGAAGATATTTTATACTCAGAAAGAATTGTAACATTACAATATGAACCTGGAAAAATTTTTAAATGAAATTGAATTATCCGAAGAGTTTGAGTTAGTAGGACTCCAATTAGAACTGTATTTCAACAATTAGAGTCTATAAAGTTGGTCGATATTGTTCCAAGATATGGAGTTCAGGTGGCAACTTTGAACTTTTTAAATATAAAATCATTATTTGAAGTTACAAAAGTTTTAGATCCACTTGCTACAAAAACTTGCAGTTTCAAAATTAACGGATGAAGATAAAAAGAGACTTAGAGAAATAGTTTCAACCTTAGAAACTTATGATACAACAAAAAGATTATCAAGAAGCAATTTTGTTTGACGAAGAATTTTCACAAAATTGTTACAAAAATCTTGTGCTAATCCTTGACTTATAGATATATTATCCAGTTTGCATTGCCAAACGGAAAGATTATGGCATTATTGTGATATATATTTCAGTGATATGGAGATTTTTACAAGGACATTTAAGAAAAATTGTAGAAGCATTTGAAAATAAAGATGAAGAATGGCTGAAAAATATGCAAAGGAGCATATTGAGGATTTTGTAGAAAAAGATAAAATCAGCATTATTATAAAAATTTGAAGTGATTAGATTAGCTAATCGCTATTACAAAGTAAGAATATTTTTATAGCTCCAAATGGGACAAAAATATTAGAAGCTGAAGTTGTGTTTGTAGTTGTAAATAAATTTAATTGTTAAAAAAATAGATAATAAATTTATCAATGGAAAAATTTTTACTAATTATTACATTTTTGTAATTTTTATTCATGAAAAATATATTTTCATATTTTTATATTCGAAATTATAGCTAAAAATCAATATTTATTGTATGAAAATTATATATTTAACATTTTCAACTTATAAAAACTTATAAAATACTTTTGAAATACAAAAATAATATATTATAATACAATTAACAGAGGAAGTGATTTATTTGAGTTTGAAAATTGTATCAACAATTCTTTAGTAAAAGAAAAATTTGATTGTGTTGAATTTGTTGATGGAAGTTATATTGATGTCTTAATTGCTACAAGAGATTTAATACATAAAGGATGTTCCTTAGTAAGTCATCCTTTGCCAGCTAGTATCAGAATGGTTTTCTTCAATTAGAAGTATAGTTATTGAAGACAGTAACGGTTTTTGATGAAAATAGCATTTTAATCATTGAAGAAGCAATTGACAAATATAATTTAACAATGAAAAATAGAAATGTTGATTTTCAAAAATGTTAAAGATTATGAAATTGTCGATTTAACACTAGTTGAAAGTGCATTAGAAGAATATAAGATGCTAAGTAAACTAGAAAAATAATTGGAGGTGGTATTTTGAAAGCTTATAATGAACAGAGTCTTCATTATGATTTGGCATTTGGTGAAGAAACTAAAAGTAGAAAAATCATACTTTTATTTATTAACAAAGAAGAAATTGTTAATGAATTAAAGAAAGAACCAGGAGTAAAGATATTGATATTGACTTTTGCAAAACCTGGTGAAAAGTCAAGAATTATACCTGTAAAGGACGTTATTGAACCTAGAGTAAAAATTGAAGGTGCTAAAGGATTTGCAGGAGTTACAACTGATGTTGCTCAATTAGGAGAAGGCGTTGTTAATGTACTTTATGGAGCAGCAGTTGTTACAATTGGAGACATTGTAGGTTTCAAGAAGGTGTCATTGATATGTGGGGAGAAGGAGCAAAATGGACTCCATTTTCTAAAACATATAATATCGTAGTAGATATTAAAGTTGTTGATGGATTACATCCACATGAGCATGAAGAAGTTGTTAGACTTGTTGGACTTAAAGCAAGTGAATTAATCGGTGAAGCGGAAGAAATGCTAAGATTGATGAAACTGTTGAATATGGCATAGGCGATAATGATGAAGAAACTAAAAAAATATCCTAATTTACCAAAAGTAGTTTATGTTGAAATGTTAATTTCACAAGGATTACTTCATGACGGATATATTTATGGAACATGTACAAGACAAACTTTACCTACATTAATTCATCCAAATGAAGAATTAGATGGAGCTGTAATAAGTGGAAACTGTGTTGCTGCATGTGATAAGATTACTACTACCAACATCAAAATAATGCTTGTATCTTAGATTTATACAACAGACATGGAAAAGATATTAATTTTCGTTGGTGTTGTATTAACTCCAGAACTTACAACTTTAGCAGGAAAATTCAGATGTTGTGATTATACTGCTAAAACTTTGTAAACTATTAGGAGCTAATGGTGTAATAGTAAGTGAAGAAGGTTACGGAAACCCAGACTCAGACTTAGTAATGATTTGTACAAGACTTGAAAAACAAGGTATCAAAACTGTTCTTGTAACAGATGAATGTTCAGGTTGGGATGGAATGAGTCAACCATTAACAGATACATCAAAAGAATCAGTTGCTGTTGTTTCAACAGGTAATGTAAGCCATGTTGTTCATTTAGAAAAAGCTGATAAAGTATTAGGAGATTCAGAAGCTATTGCTAATTTAGCAGGTGGTTGGGATGGAGCTACAATCCTGAAACTGGAAACCTTGAATGTGAATTGAATGCCGTTATAGGAGCTACTTCCGAAATAGGTTATCATAATGCAACTGTTGAATTATACTAAGAGGGTGAGAGTTTTGAGTAAAAAGTATTATATTATATCAACCAATTTTTGGACAAATTGGTGGAGAAGAAATGGCTCATGTAGCTCTAACTTTTGATGAAAAAGCAGTTGGACCTGCAATGGGTTTTGAAAGAAGTTTAGGACAAGAAGCAAAAAGTTGTTGGAACAATTATTTTGTGGGGATAACTTCTTTAATGAAAATTTAGACGAATCTTAAAATTTATAAAAGAAGTAATGGATAAAGTTAATCCTGACATTGTTGTAGCAGGACCTGCATTTAATGCCGGAAGATATGGTATGGCTTGTGCTGGAGTTGCAAAATTTGTAACTGAAAACTACAATATTCCAGTTGTTACAGGAATGTATGAAGAAAAACCCAGGACTTGACGCTTGTAAGTCAATCGCTTATGTAGTGCCAACAGGAAATGTTGTTAGTTCAATGGGTAAAGCACTTCCAGTAATGGGAAAAATTAACTTTAAAATTATTAAATGGTGAAGTTGTTAAACCTTTAGTAGATGGATATTTTGCTCAAGGTAAGAGACTAACTGTTTTATCTGAAAAAATTGGTGCTGTAAGAGCAACTGATATGTTGATGAAGAGATTAAGAGGAGAAGAATTTGAAACAGAACTTCCAATGCCAGTATTTGACAAAGTAGAACCTGCAAAAGCCATTGCAGACTTATCAAAAGCTGTTATTGCAGTTGTTACAAGTGGTGGTATTGTTCCATTAGGAAACCCCTGATAAAATCCAATCTGCATCAGCTCAAAAATGGGGTAAATATGATATTTCTGCATTAGATGGATTAGGAAAAGATTATTGTACAATCCATGGTGGTTACGATCCTGTTTATGCTAATGAACTTCCTGATAGAGTAGCTCCTGTAGATATTCTTAAGGAAATGGAAAAAGAAGGGAAAATTGGAGGAGTTTACAAATATTTCTATACTACTACTGGAACAGGTACAGCAGTTGGAAATTCTATAAAATTTGGTGTTGAAATTGGTAAAGAATTAAAAGAAGCCGGAGTTGACGGTGTTATACTAACTTCTACTTGAGGTATCTTTGTACACGTTGCGGGGCAACGATAGTAAAAAGAAATCGAAAGATATGGTATACCAATTGTTCATATGGCTACAATTGTTACAATTTCAAAATCTGTAGGAGCTAACAGAATCGTACCTACAGTTGCAATTCCTTATCCGGTAGGGGATGCAAGTTTAGAAAAAGATAAAGAATATGCAGTTAGAAGAGATTTAGTTGAAAGAGCAGTTGACTCTTTAGCAACAACTATAATGAAGCAAAATTTTTCTAAAGAAAAATTTGTAATAGATACATTCCACTTACAGACTGTCCTGTAGGGTGGAGTGTTACTCAATATTTATAGGAGGATAAATTTATGGAAGAAAACAGAAGTAATTGGAATAGTAGGTTTGGTTACATTATGGCTGCTGCTGGATTTTTCAATAGGGTTTGGAAAACGTTTGGAGATTTCTCACTTTAGTTGGAACAAATGGTGGTGGAGCATTCGTATCTAATTTATTTTAGCAATCTGTATAGTTATAGGTAGTCTTTATTCTATATGGAAGTTACATTAGGTAGAAAAGCAATGTCAAGTCCCGATAGTTGGTAAGGAGAAAGTTAACAAAAAAGGAAGTCCCTGCAAGTTTTTGGATGGCTTGGAGTTTTAAGTGCATTCTTTATTTTAACTTACTACATAAACATTATGGGTTGATAATGGCTTATATTGTTAAAAATGCTTACAGGAGCTATGAAAGGTTTTACAGCAGAACAATTTACAGCTAACTTTTAACGAATTAATGGCTAGTCCTACTCAACTATTATTATGGACTTTTTGTTTGTACTGTTATAATTGGTAATTGCTAGCTAAAAACTTAAATTCAGGACTTGAAAAGCTTGTAAAGTTTATGATGCCAGCATTATTTATTATGTTACTTTATAGTAGTTATAAAGATCCGTAACATTACCAGAGCTGGAGAAGGTATAAATGGTATTTGAAATGTTGACTTCTCAAAAGTAACTCCTCAAACATTCCTTACTGCACTTGGACAATGTTTCTTCTCAGTAGGTATAGCAAGTGTGGAGCTGTTTATGGTTCATATTTAAAGAAAGATTCCAATATTCCTGAAGATGGATTAATGGTAGTTGGTTTTGATACATTAGCAGCACTAATAGTTGGTTTTTGCTACATTCCCTGCAGTTTTTGCATTAGGTTTAAAACCAGATTCAGGTTCTAACTTACTATTTGTTACAATGTCAAATGTATTTATGAATATGCCATTTGGACAAGTATTTGATTTATGTTTTCTTATTAATGTTCTTTTGCAGCATTATCAAGTGCTTTTAGGATATTTGGAACCAATTAGTTCTTCATTTTCAGATATGCTAAAATTATCAAGAGCTAAGGGAGCTGTTTGTGCTTTAACATCAATCTTTATAGTTGGACTTTTCACAATATTCGGATTGAATGTAATGAAGGGTGTTAAAATTATAGGAAAGAATTTATTCGACTTTGCAGATTATCTATCAGGTAATATAATGATGCCACTTGGAGCAATAGCATTAATACTTTATGTATTATTTGTTTGGAAGTTTGATAACTTCAGAGAAGAAGTTAATGCTGGGGCAAAAGAAAATAAGAGTTCCTTGAATTCTTCAAACCAATAGCTTATTTATTGCCAATAGCATTAATAATTATATTTGTTGCAGGGTTAGGAATATTTTAATTAAGAACTAGAAATATGTTAATTTAATACACAACTCACCTATAAATTTATCACTCAGGCTGTTTGATTGCCTGAGTTTTTCGTGAATTTTTGAGTTATTATTGATATATATATATGATATAATGCAGTTATATAATATACGGAATATGGAGGATTTAAATGAAAAATTTTTAAACTTATTTTTAGGTATAGTTTTTGTTATATTTACTGTATCTGTGGAGATGATTTAGTAAAGAAAGAAGAGTGATCCAAATTTACCAAAAATTCAATGTTGAGATTAATGTAAAATGTGATGGAAACTTACTTTTTAGCAAGTATGATGTAGATGTTTATATTGATGATGAGAAAGTGGCTACCATAAAACATGGAGAAAATTATGTTGATATAGTTAAACTTACTGATGGGAAACATACTTTAGTTTTTAAAAATAAAGGATAAAAGTGTAGAAGGAAAAGTAGAGTTTCTAATAAAAAGAAGATACTAAGCCAAATTATCAAATACATTGTAATAATGATAAAGTTAGAATTAAAGAACTTGCTGATGAAAAAGAAAAGAAGAAGTGCAAGAATCTAAAGAAAATGAAAAATAATAAAGAATCAGATATTTTGATAGTAAATCTTTAGAAACAACATTTCTAAAGAAAAATGCAAGAAGAGCTGTTGTTGTAGCATTTACCAATGGATATTCAACAGATGTATTTAAAAAGATGGAAATACATGATATTAATAAATTTTATAGTTATGCAGAAAAGCCAGAATATCATATAAAAATTGGGAAAAAGATGGCAATTGGACTGCTAAAGATGAGAAAAATCTATGATATTGAAAAATATTGAATTAAAGACTTCTACAAACTTTATTTCAATACTAGTTTAGATATTACTGATGGAAAAATTATATTATTTCCAATGTAAGTGGATTTAATGGGTAAAAACAAATTCAGATAAACAAAAACTGATATAAGTGACTTTGCAAGTGGTAATTGCCCTTATTGTACAAAGTTAGTCCTGAACTAATTAGAGAAGATAGAAATCCTGAAGATTTTAAAGAGTTAGATGAGGATAAAATAGAAGTGAGGCCAGAAAGGTTTTTCAGGCATATGGGATTATTTCTATGGATTTAAATGTCATTGATAATTGGTTTAAGAGCTGAAGAAGTATCAAGAGATGGAGCTTGTTTTTAAAGGTTGATGTAACAATAAAAATGAGTATGGAACAAAAACGTAAAGCAATAGCAGAAGGAACAGTTAAAGATGGGAAAAATAATAGATTTTCATATTCATTAGTAATATAATATATATATTATATGAGAAAAGTTTGTTCGGATTGAACAAACTAATTTTCATTAAATATCATATCGTTATTTATTTTTAGTATAGAATACTTTACTGTTTCAAAATCATTACTAAAATTTCCTAAAATCCACATTATTTTTGTAACAGTTGCTTCAGTAGTCATATTATGAGATTCTAGGTAAGAGATTGAGCTTATTCTCTTCCAACTTCATATACTCCAACGTCAGAGCCCTCTTTGAGGTACTTGAGTTGTCATTATTATAGTTTTTGATTACTGTATTCTGAAATTAATTTTAGTTCTGTTTCTATTGTTTTTGGAATTCCACCAACACCAAAGCTTTCAATTATTATTGCATCGTAATTTTTGAAAAATTTCAGGTAGTATTTTAGCAGTCATTGAAGGAATTAGTTTTAATACAAATACATTAGTATTTAGAGAGTCATAAAACTTAACTTGTTTATCATTTTCGTCATTGCTTTATATATCTATAAATTTTTCATCTTGCATAATTGCTAAAAATGGAAATTTACAGATGCAAAGGCATCAAAACTTTTAGTTCTTTCTTTTCTGGCTCTAGTTCCTGCAATTACTTTTCCATCAAACACTATACTTACACCTTTTTGAACTGCTTTTTGAGGCATATAAAAAGACTATTTAATAAATTGTTTTTTTGCATCTGTTATATGCATATCTATTGACTTTTTGAGAACCAGTTAAAACAATAGGTTTTTGACTATTTTGTATCAAATATGATAGAGCTGAAGCTGTATAGCTATAGTATCAGTTCCATGAGTTACTACAAAGCCATCATATTTTTCTATAATTATTTTTATTTCATCTTTTATTTTCAACCAATGTCTCAGGTTGCATATCTGTTGAGTCTACATTTAATAGATTTACTGTATCTATTTCAAAAATCCAGTTTTGTAAAAATTTAAATATTCAAGTAATTTTTGAATTGATTTTTGGTGTCAATCCTCGTCAGTCGGAATTGACGCTATTGTTCCACCTGTTGAAATTAATAAAATCATAACCTAAACCCCTATATTATAATTTTTAAATCAGATATATTATATCATAAAAATATAAATTCTAATTATTGTTTTAATAAATTTTTATTAACAATAGCCCATTTGACCTTACATAAAGCCCTTTGTATATTGTTGTGAACAAGTACTGAAAATGAACGTTTATATAATGGGAAAATGAGATTATCCTTTTAATATCTTCAATTGAAGTGTATATTTTTGAAAAGTCATCATTTTGTAAATAGTGATTTATATAGTATTTAATATCCATTTCATCAGTTGTTCCTCATATTGAAGGTTGAATGTGTTATAGATGCATCTCCATTATTTGTAATACTTACTTTTTATTCTGTATTTGTCAATCCATTCTTGGATAATGAAGCTAAAATTCTTTCTGGATAGCTTTGTTCCATTATGTTTTAAAGTGAGAATTTCATTTTGTAAATTTGAAGATTTTTAGTATTTTGTCAACTTTCATTTTTTAATTTTAGCAATTGATCTGAAACTAAATTTTTCTTTTTTGCTTAATAGATACTGAATTATTGTACAAAATAAATTTGCTAAAAATTTGGAATCTATTAGAGCTCCAAGTTTTTCTTCAAAGTATCATTTTTAAGATTTTACTATCTTTTATCTAATTTTTAAAAAATTCAAAAATATTAGTTTTGAAATTTAAAAGTTCTGGTTTTTTACTTGAGTCAAGGCGTCTCATAGGGATTTCATAAAAAGGGAAGGCCAAAGAAGTCAATTTGTTTTAAGTCGAAAAGTTGATATGCCAATATCTCATTCTCAACTAATTTCAGAGTTACTTAATCTTTGTATTAACATTATCCCAATAATTTTCATTTTGTTCTAAAATTATTTCTTCATCATTATAGTTTTAATTTAAAAGGCACTATTAGTAATAAGAATTTCTTTGTCAATCTTGCTATCTTTTAGTCGGAAACATAAATACATTAGAAAGAATTTCATCAAAGTTTTTAACAGGATATTCCATATTGACTTCTATGGTATTTTCATCTGTAATCTTAATTCTTTAAATTCATTTGATTTTATTTTTCCATCATATAAATTTTTGCATCTTTTAATAAAAAAATAGTTTAAGTAGCATTAGATTTTTATTCTCTTTGTTTAGAATACTAATCCAAGATTGTACATAATCTTCAGCTGTAATATTAGAACCGTCAGACCATTTTAAATTATCTCTAAGTTTAATTGTCCATTTTTAAAAATCTTCACTTTTTCTATACTTTCAGCCTGATTTAAAGCGATTTTTCCATGGATGAATATTCAGTAAGACCTTCAAAAAGCTGAGATACTACTGAGTCATTATTAAGCTATTTGATAGTTTTTGGATCCAAATTATATTCTTGTTTTCTAATCGCCGTTACTATTTCTGTATTTGAAGATTTTAGAATTATCATTTGTTTTTCTATTGTTTGAACATGACACTAGAAGAAATGCCATTAATATTAAAAATATTTTTGAAAATTTTTTCATAATATTCTCCTTAAAAATTTTTCTAACAGATATATTTTATCATAATTATATAAAAATTAAAATGATTACAAAAAGTAATAAAAATAATCAAAAAGTTATAGTGATTTAAATCACAATTATTATGTTTATCAAATTTTTATTGTTAAAAATTAAATAAGTTTTGATATTTTTTATTAATTTGAGGTAACATATAGTACAAAATAATAATTTTGATATTTGATTTTGGAGGTTTATTGTGAGTAGTTCAAAAATTAACAAAAAAGAACTTTTGAAATGTATGACAAAAATGTTACTATAAGACATTTTTGATATGGAACTTAGTAAATTATATTCAAGAGGTTTTATTCATGGAATGACACATTATTCTGTTGGGGAAGAAGTTGCGAATGGTAGGTGCTATTTATCCAATGAGAAAAGAAGATTTTAATGTATTCAAACTCATAGAGGACATGGTCAAACAATTGCAAAAAGGTATTGATATAAATAAAATGATGGCAGAAATTTTAGGAAAATTCACCGGTCAATGCAAAGGTCTGGAGGTAGTATGCACCTTTACAATTTGAAGTAAACAATATGGGATGTAATGGTATTGTTGGCGGTGGCCATGGTTTTGCACAGGTGCTGCTTGCTCAAAAAAATGAAAAACAGGGAATATTGTTGTTTGTTGTATGAGAAAAGTGCACAAATGAAGGAAGCTTTTGATGAATGTTTAAATATGGCATCAATTTGGAAATTACCTTTATTATTTTATGTAACAATAATAATTATGGTATTTCAATGTCTCAACAAAAGCATCAATGACTGTTAAAAAGAGTGTAGACAGAGCAGATGCATATAAAGTAAAATCAATTTATGTTGAAGATGGAAATAATGTTTTAGATGTTTATGATGCTATGAGTGAAGCACTTGATTACGCTTAGGGAAGGTAATGGACCTGTTTTTGGTTGAAGCAAAAAGCTATAGATGGTTTGGTCACCTGCTTCAGATGCAGGAAAATATAGAGATAAAAAGAAGTTGACGAATGGAAAGAAAAGATCCTAATGTTGCATTTAAAAATACTTTGGTTGAAAAATAAAATTGCGACTGAAAGTGAACTTGATGAAATGGAAGAAAGTAAAGAAAGTAATCGCTGATGCAATAACTTTGCTAAGGAATCACCTTTAGCTGATGAAAAGATGCTTGTACAGACAATTATGCTTAATATTAATTAATAGGAGAAGATTATGGCTAGTGAAATAAAGATTATGACTTTGCGTGAAGCAATAAAAAGAAGCAATGTCCGAAGAAATGCGTAGAGATGAAAAATGTATTTTTAATGGGAGAAGATGTTGTATTTTTCGAGGAGATTTTCGGAACTACTGTCGGAATGCTTGAAGAATTTTGGAGAAGAAAGAATTAGAGATTGTCCTATAAGTGAAGCTGTTATAGCAGGAGCCGCTGCAGGTGCAGCGTCTGTTGAATGAGACCTATAGTTGATTTAACTTTTTATGGATTTTGTTACAATAGCAATGGATGCTATAGTAAATGAAGCTGCTCCAATGAGATATATGTTGGGTGGAGAAGCGTGTTCCAGTTGTTTATCGTCGTGCGTCTGGATCAGGTACTGGAGCCGCTGCTCAACACTGCAAAGCTCTTTGAAGCTTGGTTTTGTCATATTCCAGGATTAAAAGTTGTTGCCCTGGAACAGTTAACGATGCTTATGGAATTTTAAAGGCATCAATAAGAGATAATAACCCTGTGATTTTTATAGAATCTAAAGCTCTTTTTGGAAGAAAAGGCGAAGTAAAGGTTGGAGAAATCGTTGAAATTGGAAAAGGAGAAGTTAAAGTTGAAGGCAAAGATGTAACTTTAGTTTCTTGGGGAAGAATGTTGAAAGAGCTTTACGCTGCTGAAGAATTAAAAGCTGAAGGAATTAGTGTAGAAGTTGTTGACCCAATAACATTAGTACTTTTTAGATGAAGAATTAATAGTTGAATCTGTTAAGAAAACAGGGAGACTTGTTCTTTGCCATGATTCATTCAAAACAGGTGGATTTGGTGGAGAAATTTCAGCTAGAATTGCTGAAAGTGATGCTTTTGATTATTTAGATGCACCAATTTATAGAGTAGCGGGAGCTGATACAAATATACCTTCTGCTAAAAATTTAGAAGCAGTAATCGTACCAAGTGTTGAAGATATAAAAATACAATTAGAAAAAGCAGTTAATAGATAGGAGGAAATTATGTCTGATATAAAAATTAAGAGCAACACCTGCTGCAAGATTTTTATCTACAAAATAATATCGACTTATCATTGCTAAAAAGGAACAGGCCTCTAAGGGAAGAATTCAAAAAGAAGATGTTTTAAATTTTAAAAATTTTGGAATTATTAAAGTTTCTCTCTTGCATTGCAGAAGTTGAAGGTGTTGATTTAACTAAGGTAACTGAACTCGAGTTAATGGTAAGATTTTAAAGGAAGATGTTTTAGAATTTCTAACAACAAAGATGTAATTTCTACAGAAAAACCAGTTGAGGAACAACAAGTTGAAACTCAAGAAGTTAAAAACTCATATGGTGAAGTTGAAGAAGTTCCAATGTCAATGATGAGAAGAACTGTTGCTAAGAGAATGAGTGAAAGTTATTTCACAGCTCCAGTTTTTGTAGCAAATATAGAAGTTGATATGACTGAAGTTAAAAACTTAAGAGCTAAATATTATGCAACAATTAATTGATGAAACAGGATATAAACTTACTATTACAGATATAATTTCTTTAGCAACTGTTAAGAGTTTAATGAAACATCCATATGTAAATTGTAGTTTATCAGCTGATGGAACTAAAAATATTTACTTCATAAATATGTAAATCTTGCTATGGCTGTTGGTCTTGAAAGTGGACTTTAACTCAGTTGTTAAAAATGCTGAGAAAAATGAATTTAAGAGAACTTATGATTTCATTAAAAGGACTTAACTTAAAAGAAAAGCTGTTGAAATGAAATTAGAGTCAGAAGAATTAGAAGACAGTACATTTACTATTAGTAATCTTAGGAATGTTTGGAATTGATTCTTTTTGCTCTATTATAAATCAACCTAATAGTGCTATTTTAGGTGTTAGTGCAACTGTTGATAAGCCGGTTGTTCTTAATGGAGAAATAACTGTAAGACCTATTATGAAATTATCAATTACTGTCGATCATAGGGTTGTTGATGGAATGGAAGCAGCGAAGTTTTTAAATACTTTGAAAAATTATTTAGAAAAATCCTATTTCAATTTTTAGTTTAGTGTGAGGAGAAAATTATGTTAACAGAAGTAATAATGCCAAAAGCTGGTAGTGAAATGGAAGAAGGCCAAATTGTAAAATGGCTTAAAAAGAGGGAGACAAAGTTGAAGCCGGAGAAATAATTTTTAGAAATTATGACTGATAAGGTTAATATGGAAATTGAAGCTGAGACTTGGGGAACTTTGTTTAAAAATATTAAAAAGCATGATGGAGAAATTGTTCCAGTAATAACAACTATTGCATATATTGAGATGAAGGAGATGATATACCTGAAACTAGCTTCAGCACCTAGCTAAAGAAGAAATTAAGGAAGAAGTTAAAAGAAACAAAGTGAAGAAAAGTAGTTGAAGTTAAAGCTGAAACAAAAAGAATTAAAAAGATGGTGAATATGATGTTGTCGTAATAGGTGGAGGTCCTGCTGGTTATTATTCAGCCATTAAAGCTGCTCAAAAAGGAGCAAAAAGTTGCAAATAGCTGAAAATAATAAATTTGGTGGAACTTGCTTAAATAGAGGGTGTATTCCAACAAAAACATATTTACAAAAATGTTGAAGATATAGAAAGAATTAAAGTGTCAAGTAAGAGAGGAATTATTTTAGAAAATGATAATGCTACTGTTGATGTTGCAAAAAGGCTTTTAAAAATTCAAAAATTTATAGTAAAGAAACTTACTGCTGAGTAGAATTTTTATTAAAAGAGCAATTCAGTAGAAATGTTTAAAGAAACAGCTTATATTAATTCAAATGGAAATGTTACTTTAGAAAGTGGAAAAGAACTTGTATGTGGTTCTGTGATTTTTGCCGGTGGTTCTAAAATGGTTAAAATATCAGCCGATCAGATGGCTCAAATGTTATCAGATACTGATGAAGCTTTTAGATTTAAAAGAAGCACCTGAATCATTAGTAATAATCGGAGCAGATTATATTGGAGTTGAAATGGCTCAAATATTTCAGTTCTTCGGAAGTAGGGTAATCGTTGTTGAAAGAAAAGATTCTGCAATTGAAGTTGTGGATTCAGTAGTTTCTTCAATTTTAATCAAGTCTTTAGAAAAAATCAGGAATTAAATTTATCTTTGGTAAAGAAATTACTGAAATTTCTGGAGAAAAAGTATTAGCTGGTTCAGAAGAAGTTGTAGTGCAAAAAGTAATTTTACTACAACCAGAGAAGCTGATTAACTGGCATTAAAAGATGTAAAACTTGAAGTTTCAAATGGAAATGTAGTTACAAAATGATAAAATGCAATCAAGTCTAAAGAATGTTTATGTTCCTGGAGATGTTAATGGTAAAAATCTTCTGCTCATGCTGCATTTAAAATGGGAGATATAGCTGCTTCTAGAAAGTAGTTGAAGGCAAATCAGACAAATACAATAAACAATATTATTCCAAGAGCAATTTACACATATCCTGGAAATAGGTAGTGTAGGTTTAATCTGAAGAAGAAGCTAAAAATCTCATGATGTAAAAGTTGGTAAAATTTAACTATGGAGCAAATGGTAGAGCTTTATGCTCATGGAGATTCATCAGAATGGTTAAAATTATTTCGATACAAGATATGGCGAAAATTTTAGGATGCTCATATTGTTGGACCTAGAGCATCTGAATTGATTAATGAAGTTTCAGTTTTAATGCAATCAGAAGTTATTGTTGAAGAAGCAATTAAAATGGGATTTGGACATCCAACATTCTCAGAAGCAATATATGAAGCTATTGCAGATGTTGAAGGAGTTAGTGCACATTTACCTCAAAAAGTAAAAATATAAAATTTATTTGAAAAAGGATAGAAATTTCTATCCTTTTTATGAATATGATAAAATAGTTTTAATGCTTTTTGGAATTGAGGAGAAATTATGATTTTTATTAAAAATAAAAATACAGATGTATATTTTAATTTAGCTATGGAGGAATACATCTTTGAAAAATTTAAAGAAGATGAAGTTTTTATATTTTGGATAAATGAACTGTCAGTAGTTATAGGAAAACATCAAGAATTTAATTGAAGAATTAAATATGAAATACTGTTTTGAAAATAATATCAAGATTGCTAGAAGACTTTCAGGTGGTGGGACAGTTGTTCACGATTTTGGGAAATCTAAATTATACTTTACATAACTAATACAATGGAGATACTGCACTAGATTTTAAGGAATTTTAAAACCCATGTATAATGCTCTTTTGAATTTGAATATTGATGCTTATATTTCCTGAGAAATGATTTTAGAGTTCTGGAAAAGAAAAATTTGTGACATTCTCAATTTATGAGAAAGAAAAAGAGTTTTACATCATGGTTGTATTTCTATTTTGATAGTAATTTTAGATAACTTAAGAAATGCATTGAATGTAACACAAAGTTATTTTCAAAATCTGCAAAAATCTGTTAAGTAGCAGTGTTGCAATTTAAAAGAGATTTCAAACTAGATTACCCAAATTTCAGATTTTTAGAAAAATTAAAAATGAAATTTTAAAAACTCAAGATAATTTTGAAATTTACGAATTAACAAAAAGAGGATATTTTAAATATAGATAAAAATAAATCTGAAAAATATGCATACAAAAGATTGGATATATGGACAATCTCCTAAATGTACTTTTTATCTTAGATGAAGAAAGAGATTATACTGTTGAAATTTATGATGGTAAAATAGAAAATCAATATAGGGAGATGATAAAAATTTGACAGTTTAATAGGAATTTATTTTGAATATGAAGAAAATAAAAATAAAATAGCTGAGTTAAATATAAAAGATGATTATGCTCAAAAATTTATAGAAATTTAAGGGATGATGATATGTTATTTTTAAAAGAGATGAATATTGAAGAAGCAAAAGAAAGAATATATTGCAATGACTTCAATTCCTGAAGATGAGAATGGGTTTTGTGAATAGATTTTATAATGTTTCATTTGAAGAATTTGTAAATGAGGTAATTCCAACTTGTGAAAAACAATCTAAGGGAATTGACTTAAAAGCGAATAGAGTTCCTCAAAATTATTATTTCCTACGGACGATGATGAAATAGTGGGTCTTTTAAAGTACGAAAAACTTAATGACTCTTTAAGAGGGGCAGGACATATCGGCTATGGAATTATAAAAATATAGAAATAAAGGCTATGCAACAAGAGGCCTTAAACTATTAATCGAGCTTTATAAAAGATGAAATTGAAGAAGAGGAAATTTATATGAGTGTAAATAAGGATAATCCTTACTCTCTAAAAACTCAGCTAAACTGTGGAGCTTATATATTTAATGAAAATGAAGACCAATATTTTACTAGAATTAAAAATTTAAGATTTATATTTAACAATGACAGTTCAAAATGAATTGTCTTTTAAATTTTTGACAATAACATATACAAATATATATTATTTTTTGTTATATTATATTATATCAGATATAGTTTTATATTGTTCAATTATGTATCATATTAAAACTTAGCATAAAAATCACTAAAAAGTTTTGATTTATTATTGAAATCTTGAATTTCATATGATAATAATTCTCATATGCTTATTATAAAATAAAAGTGCAAAATTAGAAAGGAGGTCTTTTGTAGAAAATCGAATGGATATTTAGGATTATCAAAAATAGAGATTAAAATATTTGAAGCATAATTATAATAAAGTATATATTTTATTAAAATAATTTTATAAGAAAATTAAAATTTCAAAATTACGGAGGCAAATATGAAAAATCAGAAAAATATTGGGATTTTTCTAGCATTATAGTTTGGTATTTCCAATTATACACAGTCTTTATATGCAAAGGATTCTAATATAAAATTGGAAAAACACTAGTGAAAAACTAGTAAAAACTGGTGAAGCTTTATAAAGAAATTTAGTAAATCAGTTACAGAAAAACAAAGAAAAATGATATTGAACGTATAATAGAAAGTAAAGAAGTAAGTTATACAGTTATAGTAGTTGATATGTCAGGAGATAGTGGATGAAAAAGCAGGAGAAGAGCAACGAAAAGTCTGTAAAAATTTTTATAAACCATTATAAAGGCAAATAGTGAAAACAAAGTAGCACCTGATAGCATTGGATAGTATAACTACTCTAAATACTAGTAAGGTAATAGTGAATTTACAGGTGATTTGGAAAAAGTTAGAAGAAGCTATGGAGCAAAAATACTACAACTTTTTGGAAGATCGTTTATTGATTATGGGTTAAAAATCAGAGGATTATTTGAAGAAGTAGAAGAAGAAAAAGGACGAGTTGTTAAAAATATAATATCTGTTCTAATGGAATACCAACAGCAGGGGAAAAGAAAAGAGAAAAGGTATATATTCACAAACTGATAAATGAAAAACTATAAATTTGCAAATGAAGTATATAATGTTGCGAATAAAGTGAAAGAAAAGGGAATATCAATATATACGGTCGGATTTTTCCAAAACTTAAATGAAAAAGAGTTAGCTTCGGGAAACTGCCTTATGAAAGATATAGTGGAAAAGGAGAGTATAAGGAAAGAATAATGATAGTATTATTAGACAAATAGTAGAAAATAAAGAGCTAGCTATACGGTCATAGTAGTTGATATGATAGATAGTATGGATGGAAGAGCGATAGAAAAAGAAAGAAAGCTAAAAATTTTTATAAATCTATTATAAAAAGCAAATAGTGAAAACAAAGAAAGTAGCACTCATAGCATTATCTAGTTTAACTACTCTAGATACTAGTAAGGTAATATGAATTTACAAATGATTTAGAAAAGTTGGAAGGAGCTATGGAGCAAAACACCTCAACTTCTGGAAGATTGTTTGATGGATTATGGACTAAATAAATCAGAAGATTTTATTTGAAGAAGTAGAAGAAGAAAAGGACGAGTTGTTAAAAATATAATTATTTGTTCTGATGGAATACCATCAGAAGGAAAGAAAACGAGAAAGGTATATACTCAGAGTCCGTATAATGAAAACTATGATTTTGCAAAATCAAAGCATATAATGTTGCAAAAGAAGCTGAAAGAAAGAGGAATATCAATATATACAGCCGGATTTTCCAAAATTTGGAAGAAAAAGATTTAGCCTTTTGGGGAACGCTTTATGAAAGATATAGCGGGAAAAGGAGACATAGGAAAATAAGAGAGATATTAATGATAATATTAAACAAATACTAGAAAGTAAAGAATTAGCATACAGCCATAATAGTTGATATGTCAAATAGTATGGATGGAAGAGCTGAGAAAAGAAAGAAAAAGCTGTAAGAAAATTTTATAAATCTATTATAAAGGGCAAATAGTGAAAACAAAGTTGCACTTATATCAATAGATAGTACTATGGGCATGAATACCAGTCATGTAATAGCGTGAATTTCACAAAACGATCTGGAAAAATTAGAAGAGGGATAAATGACAGTACTATTTTATTGAAAGATCATTCTAGATTATGGACTAAATAGATCCAAAATTATTTGATAAAGTAGAGGAAGAAAAAGGGAGAATCGTTAAAAATATAGTTGTTTGTTCCGGACGGAATACCAACAGGAGGAGAAAAAGAAACAGAGGATGGTCTTTATTCAGAGGCTGACACGAAAAATTATAAATTGCAAATGAAGCATGTAATGTTGCAAAAGAAGCTGAAAGAAAATGGAATATCAATATATACTGTCGGATTTTTCCAAAACTTGAAGAAGAAAAGATTTAGCTTTTTGAGAGCGATTTTTAAAAGATATAGTAGGAAAAGGAGAGCATAGGAAGAGCAGTAACGACAATAATAACAAAGATAATAACGAAGATAACAACAAAAGATAACGAAGATAATAAGACTGACGACAAAAGATAATAATGACAACAATGGTAAGTAGTAACGATAATAAAGACAAGTGTATCATAGTAACAAAGACAACAAAGATAACAAAACAATAACGGAATCAAGGGATATAATAATGGAAACAATAATGGAAATTCTGGTAAGGATAACAACAGTGGTGACAATGGTAATGTAAAACCTGATGAGGATAAAAAGAGCCGGAAGATAACGAGTCCAGAGCATGGAAAATGATGAGAAGCCCAGATTATAGTGCGAGAAGTATGATCCTATAATAATTCCTGGAATTGTAAAGTAGATTATTTATAAGCGAAGATTTGTAATGATGACATAAAAGCTTGGGATCCTAGAGTGAAATTTGAAAATTAATGATCCTAGAACATGGTATTATGATATTAGACAGTTAAATGAAAGACTGATATGAATAATCCTTATGACGCCCATGAAAACTCAGCAAAAATAAAGAAGGAGAAAAGCGCTATGAACGGAATATGAGACAATACATCATATAAAACATTGGGTTGATAGTATTTGAAAAAGATTTCAAACAGAGAAGTCTATGTATTTAGCTATGACTGGAGGAAAAAGCAACTCAGTAAGTGGAAAAATTAAATGAAGAAATTAAAAAAGATTCTTCAAGAAACTGGAAAAAAGAAGTTGATATCGTTGCACACTCTATGGGAGGATCTTGTTGCTTCTTCATACTATTCAAAAATATGGTAGATGAAAAGTAGATAGAAAATAATTACCTGTGGAACGCCTTATGAAGGGAGCCTCTTCTTTGTAATTAATTCCGTTTTGAGTTGGCAAGTTGTAAGGAAAACCTCAAGATATACTAAGTGTGAAAAGATTTGTACACTGTAGTGTTGGAGGAATGACGAGAAATTAAATCCTCATTTGATGGAGTAGCTGAACTTACTCCAACTAAAAATTATGTGAGTAAATTTCCCATGAAAGAAGCTCTCTGATCAAACACAGCTAAAAAGTAGGAGGTATAAAATAAGCTATGAAGATTATATGACAAAGCATTGTTATAAAATATTTGGAAAAAGAAAAATATTTGTCAGCTTTAAATTTTTTCAAAAATAGTATTTTAGAAAATGGATATAATAATTTATTAAATTACTATAAATCATATTTTCTTATTGGAACAAATCATAAGACTATTTGATCTCAATAGCATTCTCAAAAAGTTCTAGAAAAGGAGTAAGTGAGAAATATTATGAAACTTGATTTAAGATACAGTACATTGGGGATGGAACAGTACCATATTATTCAGCAAAAGTATTTCAGAGACAGTTGGAAAGACCTTCAATATTATTCAAGAACGAAAATTTTCAGATGTAAATCATGGAGATATTGTAGAAAGAAAGATTGTATAGATTGGATATTAGATGTATATCAGGAGAATCAGACAGTGGATCATCGAATGTATCTGGTTTAGAAATAATCAATCAAATATTATTTGTCAAAAGAAAGTCTCGCTAAACAATACTATACTGTAATAAGAGTATCAGGTCCGGTTGATATAACAACAACGAAGGCAAATGAAGAGTTATCATCAGATGAAAACAATTTAAAAACTAAAATCAAAATATGGAAGATTAGATCTTTTAGGAGAAAAAGAGATATTAAAGATGTTATGTTTTGAGATGAAAAATTCGGATATAAATATAAAAACTAATCGGGAAAAGACACAGGAACTATGGGGTTATACAATAAGATATTTTTGATAGAAATGATAAATTATTGGATGAAAGAACTTTTGAAATATCTATTACAAAAGATATGGTAGTAAAACAGGAATAAAACAAAGATAAAGATACAGTTTTACAAATAGATAAAAACAAAAGATGGAAAAATTGATGAAAAATTTCTGCATCAAAAATAGAAAATATTAAAAATAAAAAATGAAGTGAGAGAATTATATTCTCTCACTTTATAAAGGAGGAAAAATGAATACATTTTTAGCTTTTTATTCAATTGTAATTGAGTGGACCAATTGGCTTTACAAATTTAAAAAGGTACTGATATAGCGTTATGGACACTTTGGGAATACCTATAATTTGGCTTTTTATTATTCCTATAATTGCTGTACTTTGTTCAATAGTAATGGTATATATCTATGTTTCGTTTGAAAATAGATAATGATTTTTACAATATACATAAAAATCAATAATAAAAGTAACAGGGTTTAATTTTTATGTGATTTAATTTCTATTGTTTCACGATTTAATTGTATTCGTCGGAGAGAAAAATTATTAATTTAACATCAGATTTGGTAATGATTGGTATAATTCTTTTATTGATACTCTTACTAGAAAAACCACTTGAAAATATATTTGCAATATTAATACTATGTATTTCAATTTTTATTTTCAAGGACTATAAATTATAAAAATGAATAAAAGATTTACATTTTTCAAAACTTGATATAGAGGAAGAAAAAGATTAGCATTAGCACTAGCAATATTTACACATATTATATATTTTTCTTTTTCAATTAATATTTAAAAAATTTGGTTTTTAGATATAAATATAATTGACTTAGAACTATGAATTATATAATAAGATATTTTTGATAGAAATGATAAATTATTGGATGAAAGAACCTTTGAAATATCTATTACAAAGGATATGGTAATTAAAACTGAACAAATAAAAGATAAAGATACAGTTTGCAAATAGATAAAAACAAAAGATGGAAAAGTTGATGAAAAGATTTCTGCATCAAAAATGAAAATATTAAAAATAAAAATTGAAATGAGAGAATTTAATTCTCTCACTTCTTAGAAAGGAGGTAAAAATGAATATATATCTATATAGTCAATTCTATTTTAAAAGGTGGTATAATAGATCTTGAATTTACTTTTACCATTTTGGGCTTTTGGGTATTACCAATATTTTGGCCTTTTGTTATAACTATATATTAACTGTATTATTTATTCAATAGTATTGTACCTTATTATGTTATATTTTAAAATAGATAAGCCTCTAAAAACTGTAGAGAAACAATAATAAAGTAGACTTTTTAGGTTTTTATGTGATTTAATTATTTTTGTAATAATACTTTTTAATCGCACTTTGTAGGAGCAAAACCATTAATCCGACTTCAAATTTTTATTACTGGTTTGAAAAATATATTTCAATGATTTAGGAAAAATCAATTAGGAAATATATTTGCATTAACAGTATTTATTCTAATGCGTAATTGTCTAAGATTATAAATTATAGTTAAATAAGAGATATACTATCAAAAACTTGATATAGAGGAAGATAAAATAAGAAAAAGTTAGCATAGCCATAGTAATATTTACAGCACCTATATTTATTTTTTCTTTCTCGATATGATAATTTTATATTAATCGTAGTATATGAAATAATACCAATGATATATTTGACTAGAAATGATAAATTATTGGATGAAAAGAACTTTTGAAATATCTGTTACAAAAGGATATGGTAATTAGAAACTAGGAATAAACAAGATAAAAGATACAGTTTCTACAAATAGATAAAAACTAAAGATAGAAAAGTTGATGAAAAAGATTTCTGCATCATATGAAAATATTAAAAATAGGAAAAATTGAGTGAGAGAAGTAACTTCTCTCACTTCATAAAAAGGAGATAAAAATGAATCACCTTTATTATATATAGGTAGGTAATTTTGACAGGTGAATTTAAATTGTTAGAGATATTATACCACTATGGTTTTGGATAATACCATTATGTTTGGCCTATTATATATACTAGTAGTAACTGTCTTTTATTCAATATTAATGTATATATTTATGTTATATTTAAAATAGATAATCCATTACTTTAGAAAAAGTATATAAGAATGACATTTTTGGGTTTTTGATGTGATTTAATCTTTGGAGTGATTTCTATTTGTATTGGAATTAGTAGTAAAATGTTGTTCAAAAGCTGATCTATTGGTACATATTTTTCTTAGGTGCATTTAACAGTAATCCATATGACTTTTATATTTTCATTATTAACAATGTGTATTCAATGGGATTATTATCGAACTAAATTATAAATTGAATAAAAATATACTTTTCAAAAACTTGATATAGATGATGAAAAGAAGAAAAATTAGCATTAGCATAGCAATATTTATTGTCCTATATATTTTTCTTTCCATCATCTTTAAATAATGTGGTTTTAGGATAAATATAATCAGAAAAATACACATGAACAATGAATTACTACATAGGATATTTTGATAGAAATGATATTATTGGATGAAAGAACTTGAATATCTGTTACAAAAAGATATGGTAAATTAAAACAGGAATAAACAAAAGATAAAGATAAAGATACAGTTCCTACAAATAGATAAAAATAAAGATGGAAAAGTTGATGAAAAAATTTCTGCATCAAAAATGAAAATATAAAAACAAAAATGAAGTGGAGAATTAAACTCTCTCACTTCACAAAAAGAGAGTATAAAATGAATATATTATCTATATATAGTCAATTATATTTTGTAAAGTGCGTAATAGATTTTCGATCTTGTCATACCATTTTGGCTGGGCATTTCCTCCTTATTTGCTTGTCTATTATACCAACAGCTGCTATATTATGTTCACAGTAATGTATGTAGCATTGGAAAAATTGAAAAATAAAATTTACTTTAGAATATTTGAAAAACAATAATAAAAACAACTCGTTTTTTATGTGATTATATTGTCGTTGTGTATATATACACTTGAATCAAGACTAAATTATATTAACCCAAAATCAGATTTTTATATTTGGTATAAAAATATATTTCTAAGAGCTTGGAAAGAAATCCATTTTCGAATGTATTTGCATTAGCAGTATTGTGTTCTATAATCCTATTATTAAGGATTTTAAATTATCAATTAAATAAAAAGATTTACATTTTCAAAACTTGATATAGATGAAGAGAAAAATTGGCTATTAGCCATAGCAATATTTACAGCATCATATATTTTCTTATCCTATAGGATAATTTTATATGACTAACTAGAAAAAGATATGCGAAAATCACAATAAGATATTTTGATAGAAATGATAAATTATTGGATGAAAGAACTTTTGAAATATCTGTAGCAAAGGATATGGTAATTAGAACTGGAATAAATAAAGATAAAGATCAGTTCTACAAATAGATAAAAACAAAGATGGAAAAGAGTTGATGAAAAAGATTTCTGCATCAAAAATGAAAAATATTATAGAAAATTGAGAGAGAGAATGTAACTCTCACTTCTTAAAAAGGAGATAAAATAGAGTATTCTATTTAGCATATATAGTGTTTTTCAACTACTTATTTACTAGGTGAATTTAGATTGTTTTATGATGTCTCACCATTTTGGTTTTTTGGAATTTTCCTATTTCTATTGTTATACTTCTAGTAAACTATATTTTATTTTATAGCAACGTATCTATTTATGGGATATTTGAAAATAGATAACTTTTAAATAAAATCTTAGGAAAAATAATAAGAGTAACTTTTGGTTTTATGTGATTTAATTGTTGTTTCTATTATTAATACTAGCAATTGAGGAGAACAAATTATTAATCCAACATCGAACTTTTTACAATTGGAAAGGTATGATTTTTCAAAAATCTATGGGAACATATGTATGTATAATATATTTGCCGTTTTTAATATTGGAGTTTTTCGGTATTATTATCAAGGATTATAAATTATAAATTAAATAAAAGATATACATTTTCAAAACTTGATAGAGAAAAGAAAAAGAAAAACTTGGCATGTTGGCTATAGCAATATTTACAGCACCATATATATTTTTCTTTTCTTTAGAAATACTTTTCTAGGAGGAGAAAAGAAAAATTAGCATTAGCCATAGCAATATTTTACAGCACCATATACGTTCTTCTTTACAATAACTATTTAAATAATGCAATTGGGAATTATGAGTTACAAAATAAGATATTTTGATAGAAATGATAAATTATTGGATGAAAAGAACCTTGAAAGTATCTGTTAGCAAAGGATATGGTAATTAAAACTGGAATAAATAAAGATAAAGATACAGTTTTACAAGATAGATAAAAAACAAAGATGGAAAAGTGGATGAAAAGATTTCTGCATCAAAAATGAAAATATTAAAATAGAAGTGGGAGAATTTACTTTCTCACTTCACAAAAAGAGATATGAATACTTTTTATGGTGGTTTATCAGGATTATATTTATTAAATAGTAATATATCTATTGATTTAGTCTTAGCAGTATGGGTTATGTGGATAATTCCTATACTTTTGGCCTTTAATATGCATTTTATACTCACTTTTTCTATTCTGTAGTATTGTATTTATCATGATATATTTAAAAATAGAAAATCGAAAAAGTATTTTTAAAATCAATAAAGAAAATGATACTTTTTGGGTTTTTGTATGTGATACAATGATTGCTGGAGTTCTATTTTTATTGGAATTAGGAAAGGATTTTATTAACTCTAAATTCAGATTTTTACCATTGGTATAAATCTCTTACGACTTCTCTTAATGGAAAGCCACTTGCTAATATATTTGCAATATTAACATTGAGTTTTTAATTTTTAGTCAAGGATTCTAAATTCAAATTAAATAAAAGATATACTTTTTCAAAACTTGACATAGAGGAAGAAAATAAGAAAAATTAGCATTAGCCATAGCAATATTTACAGCACCATATATGTTCTCTTCTTACAATAACTATTTAAATAATGTAATTGAGAACTATGAGTTACACAACAAGATATTTTGATAGAAATTATAAATTATTGGATGAAAGAACTTTGAAACATCTGTTACAAAAGGATATGGTAATTAGAACCGGAATAAATAAAGATAAAAGATACAGTTTCTACAAATAGATAAAAACAAAGATGGAAAAGTTGATAGAAAAGATTTCTGCATCAAAAATGAAAATATTAAAAATAAATTGAAGTGAGAGAATTAAATTCTCTCACTTCTTAAAAAGGAGATAAAAATGAATATATTATCATATATAGTTTTTCAATTATATTTTTTAAAGGTGGCATAATAGATTTTGATATTACCTTGCCATTATGGGGTTTTGGTTATACCACTTTCTTGATCGCTATTATCCCGATAACTACATGTTTTGTTTTAACAGTATTGACTATGTCCATGATATTTAAAAATAGTTAATATATTTGAAATATTATAATAATGAAAAACTGTACTATTTGGTATGTGATTTAATAGTTGCTGATTTCTTATATTGATTATGTTAAAGTAGACAATATTATTAACTATAAATCCGTAAAGCTATCCTTGGTTGAAAGCTTTAGAGGAAAATCCATTAATAATGTATATGCATTATTAACATATGAGTTACAATTCTGTTATCAAGAGTTATAAATTAAATTAAACAAAAAGATATACTTTTTCAAAAACTTGATATAGAGGAAGAAAATAAGAAAAATTAGCATTAGCCATAGCAATATTTACGGCAACTATATATTTTCACTTTTCAATTAATATTTAAATAATTTGGCTTTTAGAGATAAATATAATTGAAAAACTTAGGAACTATGAGTATACAACAAGACATTTTGATAGAAAGGATAAATTATTGGATGAAAGAACTTGAAATATCTGTTACAAGGATATGGTAATCAAAACTGGAATAAATAAAGATAAAAGATACAGTTTTGCAAATAGATAAAAACAAAGATGGAAAGAGTTGATGAAAAATTTCACGCATCAAAAATGAAAATATTAAAAATAAAATTGAAGTGAGAGAATTTAATTCTCTCACTTACTAAAAAGGAGATAAAAATGAATAAACTTTGGGATTTTATACCGATATGGTTTTTATATAAATCCAATATTTTGGATTGTTATTATACTGATAACTACTATATTATGTCTCAACAGATAGTTTATCATATCTGTTTTATATCTGAAAAATATATAATCCTTTTTAAAATGTTAAAGAAAATAATTGTAAAAACTACTTTTTGTTTGTTTTTATGTGATATTATGGTTGTAGGACTTATATTGTTAGCACTATGGCAACAGAAAACCTTAGTAATCCAAAATCAGATTTTTACAATTGGTATGAATCTTTGAGGGCGTCTATTTATGGAAAGCCACTTGATAATATATTCGCAATATTAACATTGGGTGATTTTTAATTATTGTCAGGATTATAAATTATAAACCAAAATAAAAAGATATACTTTTTCAAAACTTGATATAGAGGAAGAAAAATAAGATTGGCATTAGCTAGCAGCAATATTTACAGCACTATATATATTTTTCTTCCATTTTTATTTTTTAAATGATTTAGTTTTTAGAAATAAGTATAATTGAAAAACTTAGAACTATGAGTTAGTCACAAGATATTTTTGATAGAAATGATAAATTATTGGATGAAAAGAACTTTTGAAATATCTGTTACAAAAGGATAAGGGTAATTAGAACTGGAATAGAATAAAGATAAAGATACAGTTCTACAAATAGATAAAAACAAAGATGGAAAGTTGATGAAAAATTTCCTGCATCAAAAATGAAAATATTAGAAATAGAAGTGAGAGAATTAAATTCTCACTTTATAAAAGGAGGTAAAAATGAATATTTTTATAGTGTTTTCTTCCAACGCAATTTTGGGGGATGTAATACTGACTTCCTATTCCGTTATGGGTCTTATGGGTACCGCCTATATTGTGGCCATATTGTTATACCAATATTATTTGTTTTCTATCTCAATTGTTTTTGATATTTTTATGTTATGTTTGAAAGTAGATATCTCTTTATAATAGTAAGAGTGAAACTTGTCTCTTTGGGTTTATGCGATGATAATTGCTATTATATTACTAATTTTGATTGCAGCAACTAATAATTTTTGATCAAATCAACTTTAGTCAATTGGTATGGAGTCTTTTTGTATCTCTCTGTTTTAAAAGAATACCGGATAGAGTATCTTGAGGTATTATTGTGTGTTGCACATCTTTTGTCAGGGTTATAAATTACAAATTAAATAAAAAGATATACTTTTCAAACTCTATATAGATGAAGAAAAGAAGATTATGTAATAGTAGCAATATTTACGGCGCCATATATATTTTTCTTTTACAATAATCTATTTAAATAATTTGGTTTTATGGATAAATATAATTGAAAAACTTAGTAACTATGAGATACACAATAAGATATTGTGATAGAAATTAGTTAAGAATAGCGTGTAAAATTATAAAATTATACATGCTATTTTTGTACAAAAGAATTATTGAAATCGTTGAAAACATAAGATACAATCAAAAATTTTTACTTTTTGACGCATATATGCTATAATTAATTGTTATGCGTAGTATATAAAATATAGGGAAGGAAAGTATATGAGAAATATTGAAAATATAAGAAATGCAGCAATTATAGCCTGCATGTCGACCATGGGAAAACTAGCTTTGGTAGATTGCTTATTAAAAAGTAGCGGTGTAGAGAAAATCAAGACGTAAAAGAAAGAGTAATGGACTCAAATGATAGAAAGAGAAAGAGGAATTGACAATCTTTCATACTGCCATTGATTATAATGGAACATTAATGTAATTGATACACCGGACAATAGCTGATTTTAGCGGAGAAGTTGAACGGTTTTAAAAATGGCAAATGGAGTTATTCTCGTAGTTGATGCATCTGAAGGGCCATGCACTCAAACTAAATTTGTTTTAGAGAGAGGCTTTTTGAACTAAATTGCCAACCATTATTTGTATAAATAAAATTGATAGACCTGAAGCTAGATGTGAAGAGGTTGTTGATGAAGTTTTAGATTTTATTTCATCTAACTTGATGCGATCAGAAGATTATTTAGAAAGTCCTTTTGTTTTCGCATCTGCAAGCATCAGGTTATGCAACAATGGACTTCAAACCGAACATGAAGATATGAAAAACTCGGATGTTATTGAGTGACATTCCTGCTGCAAAAGGAGATGAAAATTCACCTTTAAATTACTTATTTCTACTACCAGATTATAGTGAATATGTGAGAAGAGCAGGTATTGGTAAAGATTGAAAAGTAGTGTAAAACTTGGAGATGACTGTAATTGTAAATTATAATGACAGAAGTGTCATAAGAAAACAAAGATCACTAAAATATATGAGTTTGAAAAATTTATCCAGAAAAGTAGTTGGAAAGTTCATCTGTGGAAATATTATTGCAGTAACAGGAGTTGGAAGGAATGTGTATTGAGATACTCTTTTGCTCTTTAGAAGATGTACCTCTTCCATCTTGTAAAGATTTTCTGAACCTACTCTGCAAAGTGAATTTTATAGTTAATTCTCCTTTGCTGAAAAGAAGGAAAGAAATTTGTTACAAGTAGACAAATTCGTAGCAAGACCTTTTATAAAGAACTAGAAACAGATGTAAGTTTAAGAGTTGAGGATCAAGCTTCAACTGATAGTTTTAGAGTTTCAGGAAGAGGAGAACTTCATCTTTCAGTTTAATTGAAAATATGAGAAGAGAAGGCTATGAATCAAGTTTCAAAACCTGAAGTTCTATACAAAAAGATAAAATGGTAAATATGCTAGAACCAGAGCAAACTGTAACAATAGATGCAGATCAAGAATTTGTTGGTTCTCATATAGAAAAGTTAGGACAAGAAAAGTTGACTGTTAATATGAATCCTTCACAAGCAGGATATATGAGATCATTTTATATTCCTGCGAGGACTTATCGGATATCGTTCAGAGTTTTCTAATTGATACTAGAGGAGTGGAACTTTCAAATACAGAGTTTTAAAGCTTTATGAACCTTTCAAAGGTGAAATCTAGAGAAATGTTGGCTCATTAATTTGTTTTGGAGAACAGGTGTTGCAACAGCTTATGGATTAAATTCTAGCACAAGAGAGGTGGATATTATTTATTTCCACAGGCTCAGTTTATGAGGAAGCTGTTGGTTCTAATGCTATGGACTGATATTGAAGCTAATGTTTGTAAAAAGAGCAACAAACCAATATTGGGATCAGTCAGCATCTGATGACGCTTTTAAAATTTAGTCCGCCAAAGATTATGAGTTTGAAGAAATGTGAATCTATTGAAAGTGATGAATATATTGAAAGTAACTCCAAGAGAGTTAAGAATGAGAAAGAAGATACTGGATTCACAATTGAGATATAAATCTAGAAAAATAATAAATAGTTTAATAATATATAGTAAATGTGGTATAATAAAGATAAGTTTATACTTTTTGACAATATTAAATTTGTCTTTGTCTTAGAAAATTATTATAATAGTTAGTGTAATTTGAAAGTTAAAGAACTCAGCTATTCAATGATATTTTTCATGGTGAGGATGTTCGAATCTTGTTGTTTTCAAATATATATTTTGGAGGATTTGTTTGCCTAAGATATTAGTAAGAAGAGTGCTCCTTTTAGAGGGCACTGTAAAGATAGATGGAGCAAAAGAATGCAGCACTCCATGTATAGCTGCTTCACTTTTAGGAACAGAGCCGATAGTGTGAAGATGTTCCAAATTTAGTAGATGTAAAAATAATTTTGAAAGTTTTAGAGAGTTTGGGTCAAAATAGAGGTTTCTATCTGAAAAATAGAGTTTCTATTGATTCAGCAATATTAATTCTTTTATAACAGATAGAAGTTTAATGGAAAAAGATGAGAGCCTCATTTTTGAGTTATGGGTCCATTGCTTGCAAGATTTGGTGAGACGATGCATTTTTTACCAGGAGGCTGTGCAATAGGTTCTCGACCTATTGATTTGCATGAAAAGGATTTAAAATTTAGAGCTTTTAATTGAAGAAGAACCTGATAAGATTTCTGCAAGATGTGAAAAACTTTATGGTGATACTATTTATTTAGATTTTTCCTTCTGTAGGTGCAACTCAAAATATAATGATGGCTGCAACTTTAGCTGAGGCGAAACTGTAATTGAAAATGCAGCAAAAGAACCTGAAATTGTAGACTTGGGAAATTTTTCCTAAATAAAAGTGGGAGCAAAAGTATCAGGTGCTGGTACTTCTACCATAACAATAGTTAGTGTAGAAGAAAAATTAGAGACAGTTCACAATTATTCCTGATAGAATAGAAGCTGCTACATTTATGATAGCTGCACAATTACTTTGGAGGAAAGGTTGTAGTTCAAAATTGTATTTCAAAACTATATCAAACCTGTTATAGCAAAATTGAAAGAAACAGGTGCTATGTTGTTGTAAATGAAGATGAGGATTCAATTTTTGTAAAAGGGAAGCGATAAAAATTAAGGAGACAGATATTAAAAACTTTACCTTATCCTGGATTTTCCAACAGATGTTCAAAGCACAATTTATGGCTTATTTATGTGTTTGTGAAGATCAGGCTAAAGTAATAGAAAACTGTTTTGAAAATAGATTTATGCATGTTGATGAGCTCAATAAAATGGGGGCTATTATTGCAACAAGTGGAAAAGAAGCTAGGATGTGGTGTTAGAAAACTTGTTGGAGCAGATGTTAAAGCGACAGATTTAAGAGCGAGCAGCTCTTGTTTTAGCTGATCTTGTAGCAGAAGGTACAACAACAATTGGAAATATTTATCATATAGATAGAGTGATAGTAATGATTTTGAGGTAAAATGAAATCATTAGGGAGCAAATATTGAAAAGAGTAGAAGATTAATTTTTAGGAAACTAGTTATAGTTTCCTAAATTTATATACAGGAGAGTTATGAAAATTAACAGGAGAGTTATAAAGGTCAGATATGTAAATGAAGAAAATGGATATTCTGTTTTTGACTTAAATATAGTGATGGTGAAATCAAAATTGTAGGTATTTTTGATTCTGTTAATGTCGGAGAAAGTTTGGAAGTTGAAGGAGGTTTGCATATGATAATAAGTATGGTGAACAGCTGAACACAACTTCCTATCAAAAATTACCTAGTTCAATTGCTGAAATTCAAAGATATTTGTAAGTGGAATTATTTCTACTATTGGGACTAAGAATGCAAGTTATATAGTTGAACAGTTTGGTAAAGAAAGTTTAAATATAGTTTTTGATGAAACTGATAGATTGATTGAAGTTAGAGGAATTGGAAAGAAAAGCATTGAAAAATAAAAATCCGTTGAAGAATTAGATTTGTAAAATATTTTTATTTCATCTTAGCGGACTTGGAATAAGTCTAAGTTTATCTAAAAAATTTATAATGTTTTCGTGAAAACACTTTAGAAGTTATTAATGAAAATCCGTATAAGCTGATATATATAAAAAGGGATAGGTTTTTAAAAGCTGATGAAATAGCTTTTAAAAATAATTTGGACAAAATAGTCCTTATAGAATTGAATCAGCCCATCCTTTATGTATTAAATCAAAAAGCTATAAATTTTGGACATGTTTACTATCCAAAAGAAAAACTTACTGATAAGTTTCTACAAACTAGTAGGAGTTGAAACAGAACTTATAGAACCTGTATATATGAATCTACTATTATCTTCAGATATGATATAGACAATTCTTTCGAGGAATCAAATATTTATTTGGATTATTATATGTTTCCGAAAGTTATATTGCTAGTAAACTGCAAAAATGAGCTTTAAATGAGGATTTCAAAAATTTTATTTGACTTTGATAAAGGAAATAAAGAAAGTCTATTAAAAGTCTGTCCATAAAATTATCAGATATTCAAATAGATGCGATAAAATCCTGTTTTTGAAGAAAATATTTCTATTATAACAGGTGGACCGGGTACAGGAAAAACCACAATAATAAATACAATATCTAAGATATATTTAGACAATGTGGGTATAATATTTCTCTTTGTGCTCCAACGGGTAGAGGCTGCAAAGGATTGAAGAAACTACAGGAATAGAGGCAAAACTATTCACCGAATGTTAGGTTATATTCCATGAAGAGGATGATATTGACATTTCGAGTATAATGAAGATAATTCTTTAGATACCGATGTAATATTATTGACGAGATGAGTATGGTTGATGTGGTTCTTTTTGGAAAACTTTTTAAGAGGAATAAAGGATAATACCGGATTAATTATTGTTGGAGATGTTGACCAACTCAAGTGTACAGTGCAGAAAGTGTCTAAGGATTTAATTAATTCAGAAAAATAAAAATATACAAAACTTGTTGATATTTTTAGGCAATCTGAAAAGTAGTAATATAATATTAATGCATAAAATAAATAATGGTAAAGAGCTGACTTTAATGATAGTGATCTTTAAAAACTGAAAGCACCAGTAAATTACTAGAAATGTTGTAGTTGATTTGATTATAAAAGGCCTCGAATGCTTATGACTGTATGATTTTTCTAAAAGATATTCAAATTCTACCAAAAGCAGAAAGGGAATTTGCGGAGTTTTTGAACTAAATAGGCTATTACAGGATATTTTTAAATCCGAAAATGAAACGACTGATGAGATTTTAGTAGGTAATAAACTCTTTCGTAATTAATGATAAAGTTATGCAAACTAAAAATGACTTATAATCTATCATTTTGATTCTGATGGAGAAGAAAAATTTTAGTGTGTATAATGGAGATATAGCAGTATTATTTTCATTGATGTCCAGGTACAGGTTGACTGTTGAAAATGGATGATAAGAGGCTTATAGATTATACCCCTAGAGGATTTAGATAATTTGGAATTAGCTTATGCAAATAACTATACACAAAATCTCAAGGTTCTGAATTTAAATCTGTAATTATTCCTATGTTTGATGGATATAGACTGCTTTCAAACTAGAAATCTATTACTGCAATTACAAGGGCAAGGAAAATATTGATGCTAGTTGGAGATAAGAATATTATGAATAATATGATTAGAAATACATATAAATAGCAGATATTCTAATTTGCAAAATAGGATAAAACATTTTACGGACTTGTAGAGGAATTACTATAATGATATTTTTAAAAGTTTCTTTTTAGCATGAGGATTATTGTTTTTCTGTAAAGATAATATTGTAAAAGACTTTTATTTGTGTGAGGACTGCTTTTCAAAAATCAGAAAAATATGATAAGGAAATTTTTAATGATTATGGAGAAGAATATTTAAAAAGATATTTTGTCTCTATTATTCTGGAATCTTAAAGACAAAAATTAAGGAATTTAAGTTTGAAAATGGAGTATATTTGAAAAACCTTTTGGAAAGTTGATATGCATATTTGGATAAATGTTTGCTTGAAAAGATGGATTATATTGCCTATAGTTCCTTCAAGTAAAAGAAAAATTAGACAAAAGAGGGTATAATCATTCAAACTTTCTTTGCAGAAGAAATTTCGAAAATATTCTAATATAGCGTTGTTTGACAAGCTATATAAGATAAAAATACTAAAATCACAACATTTTCATCTCTTGAAGAAAGAAGTGAAATTTAAAATCTAGTTGATTGTGATTTAACAGGAAAGAATGATTTTACTATTAGATGATATACACAAGTGGAGCTACCATTGATGAATGTTATAAAGAACTTAAAAGGCAAATTGTAACTTTGTTTGGGCTGTGTGCTATGTGGAGTTTTTAATGAGTAGAGTTGTATTATTTTTAACATGTAAAGAAAATTTTATTTTCACCACATTTTTCTTAATAAATTTGTATAAATTATAAAAACACACTATATTTTAAATAGAGGAGTTGAATCAAATTCAAACCCGCTTTTTGATTTAAATTTTAACATAAATAAAAATTAATAAGTTTTTATGATAAAATATTTAATTTTTGTTATTTATTCTAAGTTTTATGGCATAATTACAGCGTTGAATTTTTACAGGAGGAATATATAATTGGGAAATTATTTACTAAGAAAACTTAAAAGAATTACCAAAAAGAGCTTCAGAAGCAATAGGATAAGTGGAGGTATCTCAGTGATATAGAAAAATATGAAAAACAACCAACCATAAAGATTGCTTTTTGATTGTGCAAGAATCTTGGAAGTAAGTATTGATAGTTTATTTTATTATCTATAATTACAGATTGTTTTATTAATTTTTAATTTATGAAAGTTTATTTTAAGAAGAGCAGATAAAAATTATGCTCTTTATATATAAATTTTTAAATATAATATATTAATTGAGTATTTATCAATATACTACAAAATTGTAATATTATAATTTATCTTTATTTTCAAACTAATTTCTGTTATGTATTAATAAAATTTATTGAATATATATTTATAAAATATCATCAATAGTTGACAAAATAAAAATATGTGTTAGTATGTAACTGTAATATTGTAAAGAAAGAAAAATCACTTTTCCAAATGTGAGATTAAGTCTTTAAGGATTGAATGATGTAAAATAACTGTATATATACAGTAAAATCGGATAATATTTTAAAAGTTTATATGTTTTATTTGATAACTTAAATATATTGCATTAGGAGAAAAACCGAAAAATTTAAAAAGATTTTTATTTGAAGAGTGGTGATTTTTATTTTAGTTTATAATTATAACAAAAATATAATTTAAAAGTTAATTATAAAAATAGTTTTTATTTATATGTATGTTATGATACAATTGATGTGAGACCAAGAGTACAAAAAAAGAGAATATCCTGTATAATTAAAACAACAAAACTAAATTAACTAGAAAGGAACTCTTTTTATGAATAATATTATATCACAAAATCAAGAAAAATATAAAAACTCAACCAACGTTATATCCTCATTTACTTCAAACAAGATACCATGCCGTTAAAACTTACAGAAACGGTAATTCTGTTAGCTTTGTTTGTAGAAGATATAAAATATCTAAAGCTTCCCTTATGCGTTGGAATAAAAAGATTTGATGGCTCTATTGACTCCCTCAAAGATAAATCTCATAGACCTTTATCTAAACATCCTAATTCTCATACTGATACTGAAATTTATTGGATTAAAAATCTCATTAGAAGAAATCCTAATATTTCTTTGATTGAACTTTACGCTAAACTTAAACTAAATAAAGGTTATACTAGACACCCTTGCTCTCTTTTTAGATTCCTTAGAAAACTTGGCTTTTTTAAAGATGTTAAACAACCTTCTAAACCCTATGTTCCTAAACCCTATCATACTCCTACTAAAATTGGTGTTAAAATGCAACTTGATGTTAAATATGTTCCTAATTCTTGTTATGTTGGTAAATACCCAGATAAATTCTACCAATATACGATTATTGACGAAGCTACTCGTGAAAGGTTTATTTATCCTTTTAAGGAACAATCTTCTTATAGTACTGTTACTTTTTGTTAAAATGGCTATTAAACACTTTGGTTATATTCCTGAAATTATTCAAACCGATAATGGCTTTTGAATTTACTCATTTTAAAGATACTAAAAGAGTTCATCCTTTTGACAAACTATGTAATGAATTGGGTATTAAACATCAATTAATCAGACCTAGAACACCTAGACACAATGGCAAAGGTTGAAAGAAGTCATAGAAATGACAATGAAAAGATTTTTACAGTAATTTATCTTTTTATTCTTATGAAGATTTGGTTGTACAAATGAAAAATATCTCTATAAATCTAATAGATTACCTATGCAAACTTTAAATTGGCTTTCACCTATTGAAAAAAACGTAAAGAATTATTAGAATTAAAGGAGAATTAATTCTCCTTTAATTCTAACATACAGGTTATATTTTTTTATATTTTTTGGTCTCACATCATTTACAAAATGTACAAAAATAGTTTTTATTTATATGTAAAGGGGAAGATTAGTGAAAAAGAAGGATGAATTTTATTTATTTTTATTTTTAACCTTTTTATTTTTTTACTTATGTGATTACTAAAGGATGGAAATTATTATGAATAGTAAGTATATTTTTGATGATTTTATAGATGGATTATATTGCCTATGTTCTTCAAGTAAAAAGAAGATGAAACTCAGAGGATATAATCATTCAAAAACTTTCTTGCAGAAGAAATTTTCAAAATATTCTAATATAGCGTTGTTTGACAAGCTATATAAGATAAAAATACTAAATCACCAACATTTTCTATCTCTTGAAGAAAGAAGTGTAAATTTAAAAAAATTCTTTTTAGTTGATTGTGATTTAACAGGAAAGAATATTTTTACTTATAGATGATATTCATACAAGCGGAGCTACAATTGATGAGTGTTATAAGGAATTTAAAAAGCTAATTGTAATTTTTGTTTGGGTTGTATGTCTGTGTGAGTTTTTAATTTAAGGAGTTGAATTTACTCGCTTTTAAATTGTTTATTTTTAATAAAAATATTATTGTAAATTTCGTTATATTGAAGAAAAGTCGTAGTTTTAATTGTAAACCATTATTTAAAATGATATAATATAAGTGTAAATCATACAATTTATTTTTACTAACATAGGGGAATTATGAAAATATTTAAAAAGAATTTTTAATTTCATCTTTAGCACTTGTTTTAAGTGCCGGACTTCTTGTGGGGTGTGGTTCTAAAAAGAATCTAAAAAATCTGCTGACGGAAAAACTATTATTGAAAAGCTTTCAATTGGTTTTGTGCCTTCAAGAGAACCGTCAGAAATAGTTACCGCAACAGAACCTTTGAAAAATTTACTAAAGGAACAATTAGCAAAAGAAGGCTATGATGTTAAAAATGTTGATATAACAGTTGGAACGAGTTTTGAAGCAGTAGGTGAAGGACTTAATGCAGGAACTTTAGATATCGGATTTATTCCTGCAGGAACTTATGTTCTATATAGAGACGGAGCAGAAGTTCTTTTGACTGCTACCAGAAAAGGTCTTTCTATAAATGATGATTCTGCTAAGGTTTGGAATGAACAAAAACCTACAAAGAAAACTAATGACCAAGCTACTTCTTATAGAGCATTGATGATTGCCGGACCGTCTGAAAAGGGAAAGCTATCGCTAAAAAGTAAATGCCGGAGAAAAATTAACATGGGATGATGTTAAAGACTTAAAATGGAGTGTTATGAATCCAACTTCACCATGCAGGATGGATTTATCCAACTCTTTGGCTAAATGAAACTTTTGGGGAAAACTATTAAAGATTTAGGAAATAATGCAATTTTTGAGTGATTCTTACGGTTCTGCATTTGCAAGACTTGCTTCAGGACAAGTTGATGTGCTTTTGTACATATGCAGATGCCAGACTGATCAAGAAAAAGTGGACTGAAAATTATGGTAGAAAAAGCATCAATTTGGGAAGAAACAAATCTTATTGGGGTAACAGCCCTATATATAATGATACTGTAAGTGTTTCTAAAAAGTCTAAAAATATAACACCTGGAATTCAAAAAGTTTTAGAAAAAGTATTGATTGAAATCGCTAAAACTGAAGAAGGCAAGAAAGTTATAGCTGTTTATAGTCATGAAGGTTATCAACCGGCAAAAAGACGCTGATTATGATAATGAAGCAAAGCTCAAGAAATTGTAAAAATTAAAATAATATTGAATTAATTAAATTGTGTGAGAATTAGGAGAGAAATCTCTCCTTTTTAACAAATTGTGTGGAGAAAAATGATAGAATTTCTAAAAGTAGAAAATTCTATCCTAACGGAACAAAGGGATTAATTGATGTAGATTTAAAAATTGAACAAGGAGAGTTTGTGGCTATTATAGGGCTTTCAGGTTCCGGAAAATCAACACTGATAAGATGTCAATAAAATGCATGAGATTACTTCGGGAGAATTGATTGTGAATGATGTTGATGTAAAAATTAAGTGGATCTGATATTAGAAAAGTTTAGACGGAAAATTGGGATGATTTTTCAATCTTTCAATTTGGTTACAAGAACTACTGTTATAAAAATGTTTTAACTGCATTTGTTCCGGATTTAACCGGTTTTAGAAAAATTTTTGGTATATTTCCAAAGGAATGTAAGATTAAATCTTTAGAAGCCCTTGATAAAGTAGATATGTTGGAAAAAGGCTTATGTAAGGGTCGATCAACTTTCAGGGGGTCAACAACAAAGAGTAGCTTTAGCAAGAGCTGGGTCAGAACCCACAAATTATTTTAGCCGATGAACCTGTTGCTGCTCTTTGATCCTGTAACTTCAAATCAAGTTATGGAAGATTTTAGAAAAATAACAAAGAAAATAAAATTACTATTTTAATAAATATTCACGATGTAGATTTAGCTTTGAAATATTGGTGATAGAGTCGTAGGAATAAAACAAAGGTAGAATTGTTTATGATGGAGCGGCAAGTGATATTACAAAAGAAATTTTAGATAAAATTTACCAAAAAGATTTATTTGCAACTGGAGAATAATATGAAAAATATATTTGATACTATAATTCCAAAAAGAAAAATAGAGTTAGACAATGGAAAAGTAGTTTTTAGACCACGTTCAAAAACTCCTTTAATTACGATTATTGTAATTTTATTGATGTATATTTCAATAAAGGTTACTGGTTTTAATTTTGAAGTTTTTAATAATTTTGGAAACTTTTTAATATTTTTAAAAGGAATGATTCCACCTGACTTTAGTTATTCTAAGAGGTTTTTAACTCCACTTTTGATACTATAAAGATGTCTTTAATGGGTTCGTTTTTAGGTGCATTAGTTTCATTGCCTATTGCTATTTTAGCATCTAGCAATATAACTATAAATTTGTAAATGGATTTTTAAATTATTTTTAAGTATTTTTAAGAACTTTACCATCTCTTGTTTGTGCTTTAATAGCTACTTATATATGTGGGTCTTGGGACTTTTTGCTGGAACTGTAGCAATTTTATTTTTCATTATCTTATGTTGGAAAAGTATTGTATGAATCAATAGAAACTGTTGATATGGGAGCGTTTGAATGTATGGAATCTATGGGATTTACTAAATTCTATGCTTTTAGATATGCTATATTACCAGTTGTTTTACCTTCATATATTTCAACTGCATTATTCAACTTTGAAAGGTAATGTTAGATATGCTGCAATTTTAGGCTATGTTGGCAGGTGGTATTGGTATGATTTTGAATGAAAAAACTCGGCTGGAGAGAATATTCAAAAGTTGGTACCATAGTATTTTTATTACTTTTTAACTGTTTTTGTAATAGAAATTATAAGGAACATTTTAGAGGAAGGTTGGAGTAATGGAAATGATGAATTCAAAAGAGAAGAAAAATTAAAAAGAGCCAAAAATCATATACTTATATTATAGCTGTTATTGTAATAGTTTTAGGACTTTAATTTGTCTGCGATGTCAATTAAAAGGGTGATGATGTAAGACTCACGACAATTGCTAAAAATATTATAGGTGGCATATTACATCCCGATTTAGAATTTCTTTTAGACTTGACAATAAAGGTGTAATTTATTTACTTTTTGAAACAATGTGTATTGCATTTCTGGGTACAATAATTGAGCGATTATTTCTATTCCTTTTGCATTTATTTCTGCAAAGAAAATTGTTTCAAAATATGTGGCTGTAATTGGAAAGATTTTTACAATGTGTGTTAGAACTGTTCCTGCTTTTTATTTATGGACTTATGTTTATAGGTGTTACAGGTCCGGGAGCATTGGCAGGTATTTACAATGTCAGTTGTTTCAATAGGCATGGTTACTAAATTATATATAGATGTTATAGAAGATTTAGATTTTGGAATTATTGAATCTCTTTTCAGCGATTGGTTGTACTAAAAATAGAACAAATAAGATATGGAATTTTACTCAAATTTATTCAAAGTTAATTTCTATTGTTATTTATAGATTTGATATGAATTTAAGAGATGCGTCTGTTCTTGGGCTTGTAGGAGCAGGTGGAATTAGAACCACTTATTTTTGCAATGAATAATTATCGTTGGAATGAGCTGATCAATCTTTAGTTGGAATAATTATTTTAGTTTTAATTATAGAGGTCTTTTTCAAATAATGTAAGAAGAAAAATTATGAGGGGATATTAATGGCTTTAAAATTTTATCTCACCACTGATGTTCATGGTAATTTATTGGCATATAATTTTGTAAACTCTGCAACAGCAAGTAAAGGTCTTTTCAAGATTTTCACCTTAAAAAGAAGAAAGAAAAAGGAAAAATAATTTATGTTGATAATGGAGATGTAAACCAAGGAACACCTTTGCAAACTCTATGCTAATGCTAATTTAAAAAGAAAATATAGTTGCCAAAAGCTCTTAATCATTTACATTGTGATTATATAAATATTGGAAATCACGATTTTAACTATGGTAGTGAGTTTTTATATAATTATGTTAAAAGAAAAATGATGCAAAATGGCTACTGGTAATGTAAAGTATAAAGATGAAAAACTTGGAAATACAGATATTATTTGCATAGATAATAAAAATTGCATTAATTGAGTTGTAACTGATTATATTGACCATTGGAAAAATCCTAAAAATTTAGAAAAATTTGGAAATCTTAAGCTGTTTGAAAACTGTTAAAAACTCAGTTGAAGCTGTTAGAGATAAGGTTGACTATGTGGTAGTTTTTATCATAGTGGTTTTGAAAGGATTTGGAAAGTGAAATCCTACTGAAAAACTTGACAGGAGAAAAATATAGCTATGAGGATTTGTGATAAAGATTTCCGGAATAGATGTTTTAGTTACAGGTCATCAACATAGGACTTAATAGGGAAGATAAAAGATACACTTTGTAATACAATGTGCAGATGACTGTTATACTTGTATGGAAGTTTTATTTTGATGAAAATATTTCAGTTAATCTTTAAAGACATTTCAGGATATGAAATTGATGTTGAAATGGAAGAAAAATTTAAAGAAGTTTTAAAATGAAACTGAAAAATGGTTGGATATTGAAATTGGTAGTTGTAATAAAGAAATGTATATTTCTGACACAAAGACTGCTCAATTGGAAAAACATTCAATTATAAGTTTTATAAATAAAATTCAAAAAGAAACAATGGGAGCTGATATTTCTTCTTGTTGTCTTTTTGTAGTTATGCCCAGTTTTTGGTGAAAAATTAAGATATAGAGATATAATTCTAAATTATCCATTTCCAAATACATTAGTTTTTAAAAAGAAATGAGTGGACAAAATATTTTAGACTACTTAACACAGCTTTCAACTTATTGATTGTTAAAGATAATAAAAATTGATATTAATCCGAAATTTTATATCCGAAAAAGAGAAATGTACAATTATGATATGCTTTGACGGAATAGAATATACAATGAATATTTCAAAAAGTGGAAATAATTTTATAACAGATGTAAAAGTAGATGGAGAAGCGTTAATTTTAGATAAAAATATAAAACTTGTATTAAATAATTATAGGGCTACTGGTGGAGGAAACTTTTCGTTTTTCCCGAACTTAAAACCTTAAAGAAGATACAAGGATATTGCCCGAAGTTTTACAGATTATGTAAAAGAAAATAAATATGTTGAAATTGATGACAAGAATAATATAAAATTAAAAATTGTTGAGTTAAATTAAAGACTATCGCAGTGATGTGATAGTCTTTTTATAATTAATAAAATAAATATAAAAAGATATATCTTATCTCAATATATCTTTTCAAAAAGAGACTATTTTATTTCAAACAAACAGGACAGTGATCACTACCTAAAATGCTTTTGATGTATTTGTGCATCTACAAGTCTATTATCCATATCTTTTGAAGTTAAGAAACAGTCAATTCTCCAGCCTGTATTTCTTTTCTCTTGATTTTCCAAAAATCACTCCACCAACTGTATTCATTTTCCTTATCTGGATAGAAGTATCTAAAAGTATCTGTAAAAGCTTTCTAAAAGAATAGACATCTTATCTCTTTCGATCCGTAAATCCTGCATTTTCTATTAGTTTTTGGATTTTTAAGTCAATTTTTATGAGCGACATTTAAACTCTCACAAACTATTACGGATTTAGTTTTTATTTAATTCAAGTAAATAATTTCTAAAAGCATCTTTCCCAAACCATTTCTATAGTCAAGTCTTAAAGTTCTTGTTTTGAGTTTGGTATAATGTTACTCAAAAGAAATCATCATATTCTAAAGTTATCAGCTTCCTTCATTGTCAGGTTCTTCAATTCCCATTCCATATTTTACACTTAAAGGTTTGTATTTTGTAAAAATAGGCAGTTCCACTATATCCCTTTCTTTGTGGCATAATTGTAATAAGTTTCACTATCATCTCCAGTTCAGGTCAGTTGACCTTCGACTCCATCTTATTTCTTGTAAACAGAAAATCTGCATTAATATCATTAAAATAATCTAAAAACTGCTTTTAATACAAGCTCTAAGTCCATTCACATTCCAAGAAATAAATTTTCATTTAATCACCCCTATATTATTTTTAATCAACCTAGTTAATTATACCATAAATTTATCATTTAAAAATAGCTAAATTGAAACTGTTGAAATAAAATATCTTTTGATGTAAAATATAATAGGAATATATAATTAGGAGGATTTGCATGATAGATTATAAAAAGTTTATGAAGAATGGTTAAATAATAAATTTTTGATGAAGAAACAAAATGACGTACTCTTCAATAAAAAGATAACAAGAAGAAATTAAAGATAGATTTTGAGTAAAGTTTTGGAATTTGGAACAGCAGGCCTCGTGGGAAACTTGGAGCAGGAACAAACTAGAATGAATATATATGGTTTCCAAAGGCTGACTCTGCTCTTGCGAATACTATTATCGATCATGGTCACGAAGCTATTGATAGAGGAGTTAAGCTTAAGTTACGATGTAAGATATGGCTCAAAAAGAATTTGCAGAACTTACTTGTTCAATAATGGCGAAATGGAATTAAATCATATTTATAAGGAATTAGACCTACTCCAATGTGTTCTTATGCAATTAGAAAATTAAATTGTATAGCAGGGTAATGGTTACTGCAAGTCATAATCCCTCGCTTATAATGGATATAAAGCATATTGGAAAGAGGGATCTCAAATACTTGATGATATAGCAAACTCAAATTTCAGCTCACATGGATAAAATTGAAAAGTTTGAAGATGTTAAACAAATTCTTTTTTGAGGATGCTCTAAAAGAGCGAATTGCAAAACATATTGATGATTCAGTAGATGAGGATTACCAAAAGAAGTTTTAAATTTAACTATAAATGACGAAAATATAGATAAAGATATTAAGGTTGTTACACTCCTTTAAATGGTGTTGGAAATTTACCAGTTAGAGAAGTTTTAAAAAGGAGAGGATTTAATAATATTTTTGTCGTAAAGAACAAGAGAAATGCTAATCCAGAATTTACAACTGTTGGATATCCAAATCCGAGAGTTCCTAAGGCTTTTTCTATATTCTGAAAAATTAGGTAAAGAAGTTGAGCTGATATTTTAATTGCAACTCGATCCGGATTGTGATAGAGTTGCCTTGAGTTAGAGATAAAAATGGAGAATATGTATTTTTAAATGGTAACAGAATAGGGCTCTATTATCATTATATTTTCTCACAAAGATATGCACTTAATAATTTACCTGAAAATCCTGTTTTAGTAAAAATCTATTGTAACTGGAGATTTATCTGGGGCAATAGCTAAGAAATATGGGTAGAAACAGTTGAAACATTAACAGGTTTTTAAAAATATATGTGGTAAGACAAATGAATATGATGTAACTAAAGATTATGTTTTGGATATGAAGAAAGTATTGGCTTTTGTTATGGTACATTTATAAGAGATAAAGATGCTGTCGGGGCTTCAATGATGGTTGTAGAAATGACTGCATACTATAAAAACAAGGAAAGAGTCTATTAGATGTATTAAATGATATTTATCAAGAATTCGGATATTACAATGAAAGACAAATTTCTTGAACTTGAAGGAATTGAAGGGCAACAAAGAATCGGAAGAATGATGGAAGGATTTAGAGAAAAATCCTATTAAAGAAATGGGGAGACATTTCTTTTAAAAAGAAATAATTGATTTTAAGGATGGATATTTAGATTTTCCAAAACAAAATTGCCTAAAATATTATTTGAATGATGATCCTGTGTGCTTTTTAAGACCGTCAGGAACAGAACCTAAGATTAAATTATATATTTTAGTACAACAGGCCAAAAACTGAGCAAGAAAGTATTGATAAATTAGACTTAATCGAAAAGAATGTGAGAGAAAAATGAATAATGTAAAAAATTAAAGAAAAGGTATGTTAATCCTACACCTTTTTCATAAAAACCAGACATTATAAAAGTAGAGTCGAAAACGCTCTACTTTTAATGAACTAAATTAATCTCAATAATTCTTGAAATAATAGAAATGGTGCTGGCAGTGGGACTCGGAACCCACACACCCTTGCGGATAACAGATTTTGAGTCTGTCTCTGTCTGCCAGTTCCGACACGCCGGCAAATTTAATTACTGGAATAGTATAACATAAAAAGTAAAAACATTTCAATATTTTTGATGAAAATGTGAAAAATATTAGAAATATTTTATCAATATAACAAATAGACTTTACTAATTATTTTGTATAATAGTAAAAATTAATTTAATAGAATAAAAATTTTGCATAATTGTAGGAGGTAATAATATGTCAAAATTAATCAGTATTCGATCGTCGGTTATTTCTCACAAGTTGGGATATTTGAGGATACCGGGGAAAGATTTTAGAGCTTTGCAAATGAAATTTCAATGCTTGTGGCTTATGAAGTTACAAGAGATTTCAAAAACTGATGACGTAGAATTGAAACACCATTACAAAAACAAAGGTTAAGAGACTATCCGAAGAGTTAGGAGAGACCCATTTACTAAGAGCGGGACTTGGAATGGTTGAAGCGAATGTTAAATATTCTTCCTGCTGCAAAAGTTGGACATATTGGATTATATCGCGATCCTGAAACTTTACACCTGTTGAATATTATTGTAAATTACCTGCAGATGCCGAAGAAAGAGACTTTTGTTCTCGATCCAATGCTTGCTACTGGTCGGTCCAGCATCTGATGCGATTAAACTTTTGAAAACACAAAAGGGTTGTAAAAATATTAAATTAGTTTGTATAATTGCGGCTCCTGAAGGAGTTAGGCTGTTCAAAAATCATCCCTGATGTGGATATTTTCTGCTGCATTAGATGAAAAACTAAATGAACACAGCTATATTATTCCTGGACTTTGGAGATGCAGGAGATAGGTTATTCGGAACAAAATAATTTATAAAATTTAAAAAGTTGAGCTTTTCTCCAACTTTTTAATCGCTAAATCATCATCTTTTTGTCTTGTATTTACAAATTTTAGTAACCACCATTTGTAGTAGAAAATGAGGAATCATTGAAAGAGATGTAACTAATATAAACATATGCTTAATCTTCTGAACACAATGCTATAAAAATATATTATTGAAATAATTCATAAAAGTTTCATATTTTTCTATTATATCATCTCTTGTTTTTCTAAAATTTCATTTTCCTTATAATATGGAACTCTTTTTACTTTAATTATTTTTATAATTAAATACTTTTTTATTAAACCGATAATTTCATAAACACTCAGAAGTAAGATGTTATTAATTTCCTCCAACTTTTTATATAGTTACAACCTTCATTTTCTGTTCTATTTCAATATATAATTAAAGGATTTTTGATCTATATCATTATATATTGATTATTGTGATTGCCAACAAAGAAATAAAAATGTAATGATTAGATATAAATTAGGGAATTTATTTAATAAACTTTTTAAAATTTTATAAATATGATATAATTAAGAAAAATATAAAATCGAGGGTGATAGGAAATGTTTAAAAATAAAAATTGTTTATTATAACATTAGTGTTAACCTGTATTTATTTTTACAGGTTGTTCTAACAATATGCAAGTCAAGGACTTCTGAAAAATCAAAAGAGGCAAAAGCGACAAATTCAGTCTTTTTATATTGATACTGAAACTATGAAATTGATGGGAGAAAATTAAGTCTCAACTTATTCATGCAGAATTATTAAATAATGCTAATACAAAGAAAATCAAAAAGGAAAAGGGAACGTAAAAATATAAAGGAGCTAGAGAAAAAGGAGAGTAGATTGTAGATATTGTATTTGCTGGAGATGCAAAAATACACATTAATAACAACTTTCAAAGAAAACGGATAAAGAAACAAAGAAAGAAAATTCTAAATACTAGGTAACTCCTAGATTATTATGAGTTAATGGATGGAATTTATACTCTAAAGAAAAAGATTTAATATTAGAGAAAATGATGAATATCATTTAAAAATTAAAAAGTGAAAATAAAAATTTTTAAGGGTTTTTGAAATATTGAAATCTACTATGGATTGGACTAGAAATGTTTATGAGGATGAAGTTGATGTAAGTTTAAAGCTGTATTTGATAAGAAGACATTTTATTTAAAAAGTATAGTTTGGAGTATAGAATATAATGGAAATAAAGGGAGCTTTAAATTAGAAAATACTACAACATATTCTGATTGGGATAATGTAAATTTAGATAAAAAAATAAATGGGTACTTTTTAAAAATGTGATAATGAAACAAAAGTGCAAAATTGAGGTGATGAAATATTTAAAATAGAAAAATTTTTGTAATAACATTAGTATTGACAATCTTTGTTTTTACAGGTTGTTCAGGAAAAATGAAAGTTAGAATTTTTTGAAAAGTCAAAAGAGGCAAAATGATAAAATTCATTCATTGATACTGGATGATGAAACTCAAAAATACAACTAAGGAAAGTACAAGTATTCAAACACTTTCACGCAGAATTGATAAATAATGTTAATAACAAAATTATCAAAGGAAAGGATACATTGATATAAAGAAAAGTGAATAAAGGAGGTAGATTATGATGCTGTATTTGTTGCGGGACAGCAAAAAACATTAATCAAAAACTACTAAAGTAGACGGAAAAGAGGAAAAACTGAAAAACAAGGTTCTGGTTATTATGTAAATCCTGATTATTATAAATTGTTGGATGGAATTTATGCTCTAAAGAAAAGATTTAGAATTAGAAGACGATGAGTATCATTTAAAACTTAAAAAGTGGAAGTAAAAATTTAAAGGTTTTTGAAATATTGAAATCACAATATAAATTGAACTTAACGACTGTTACTGAATATGAAGTTGATTTAAAATTTGAAGCTGTATTTGATAAGAAGACGTTTTTATTTAAAAAGTATAGTTTGGAGTATAGAATATAATGGAGGACCTTTTAAAAATAGAAGATACTACAAAATATTCCGAATGGAACAATACAAAAATTGAAGGAACTAAATAGATTAAATATCATAAAAATGCTAATCTTATGAATAGCATTTTTATTTTGATAAATATGTTATAATAAATAAAAGATTTGTTTTTTGGAGGGTAGAAAATGTTTAAGAAGAAAAACTTTACTTAATAGGATTAATGTCTATAATATTTATTTTTCAGGTTGTTCGAGTGAATTATCTGAAAAATCAGATGAAAGGAAAAACTAGTGAATCATCTGAAAATCAAATGAAAGGGAAACTAGTGAATCATCTGAAAAATCAAATAAAATTAAAAATTAGTGAATTATTTGAAAAAGTAAAAAGGAAAAATAATAATATTGAATCAATAGCATTACTTAATGAGGAAATAATAAATACAATGGAAAAGAAACACAACAAGTTCTGAAAGGCAGAATTGATAAATGACAAGGATACTAAAAATCATCAAGGGTAAAGCAAGAGCTAGATATACAGGGTATTCTAATGATGAACAAAGGAATGATGATGCTGAGTTTCTTGGAGATAAGAATAAAACAATGATTATAACTAGAAAAATAAATGGGGTAACTAAAACCGAAAAGCAGAATGGAGTTTATGAAGCACATCCAGATTATTTTTAGATTGTTAGACAACATTTATTCTTTTAATGAAGATGACCCTAACATTAGAAGAAGTAAAACGATGAATACCATTTAAAAATTAAAAATGATGATAATAATAAATCAAAAATTATTAGTTTATTGAAATCTGAATATAATTTGAGCTTGAAAAAGTTACTGAAAATGAAATTGATATAAAAATTTGAAGCTGTGTTTGATAAGAAGACATTTTATTTAAAAATGTAACTTGGACTTTTAGAATATACTGAAATAAGGTCCTTTTAAAATAGATAATGTTACGACATATTCAGATTGGAATAATGTAAAATTGGATGAAAATAGATAGACTAATATTATAAAAATGCTAATCTTTTATGGATAGCATTTTTATTTTGACAAATATGTTATAATAAACAAAAATTTATTTTTGGAGGATAGATAATGTTTAAGAAGAAAAACTTATTGGACTATTGTTTGTAATAATTACTTTTTCGAGTTGTTCAAATAAGGTTGGAGTTAATGAATTATTTGATAAATTTAAAAATGCAAATAATAATATTGAATCTATATTATTACTTAATGAAATAATTAATGGGGAAATGGAAGTTCAACTAAACAAATTCTAAAAGGGAATTAATAAATGATAAAGATTCTATTACCAAAGGAAAAAGTAATAGTTAGATATTCAGGGTCTTCAAATATTGAACAAAATAATTATGATGTTGAGTTTGTTGGAGATGAAAGTAAAACAAGTATAATGACTAGAAAAATAAATGGAGTAGATACTGAAAAAACAAAATAGTAATTATGATGTGTTTCCAGATTATTTTAGATTGTTAGAAGGTATTTATTCTTTTACTGAGAATGATTTAACATTGGAAGAAGTTAATGATGAATACCATTTAAAAATTAAAAATGATGATAATAATAAATCAAAAATTATTAACATATTGAAAGCTGAGTATAAGTTGAATTTAAAATTTCTGAAAATGATGTTACAATAACTTTTGAAGCAGTTTTTGACAAAGATACATATACTTAAAAATGTGTTTTGGACTTTAGAACATGTCTCAAATAACGAAACAACAAAAATTACTAATACTACAAGTTTTTCAAAAATGGAATGATGTAAATTTAGATAAATAGAATTAAAAATGTTGCTCTAGATAGGGTAACATGTTTTTTGACAACTCTAGAATAAAATGCTTTAATATTAATTATATGTATTGAAATATATGTTATTTTATGTTATAATCTTTGGGTATGTAAATAGAAAATAATATAATTTTTATATAATGACTAGGAGGAAATTAAATGAATACTAAATTAGTATCAAGAGATGAAAAGAAAGTGGTTTTTACATCAGAAATTAGTCCAGAAGCTTTTTCAAGCTTCAATTAATAAAGTTTATAACAAAAATGAAATCAAGATTTAACATTCCAGGTTTTAGAAAGGGTAAAGCTCCAAGAAAAATTATTGAATTAAATTATGGAGAAGGCATTTTCTTTTGAAGATGCTGTTAATGAATTATTACCTGAGTTATTTTGAAGAAGCTGTTAAAGAATTGGAAATCGCTAAAGAAATTTGTGGAATGCCTAAAATTGATATTGAAGAATTTGATAAAAACAAAGCTATAATTATCAAATTCTGATCAAGAATTAAAAGCCTGTTCCTGAATTAGGGATTATAAAAATCTAGTTGCTGATGATGTTAAAATTGAGGTAACTGATGAAATGGTTGATGAAAAGGTAAATAAAGAACGTGAAAAACAATGCAAGAATTGTTTCAATTGAAGATAGACCAATAAAAGATATGGATACTGTTAACATTGATTTTGAAGGAAGTGTTGAAGGAGTTCCATTTGATGGTGGTAAACTCGAAAAATTATGATTTAGTAGTTGGGTTCTCATACTTTTATTCCAGGTTTTGAAGAACAATTAATTGGTAAAAATATAGAGATAATGTTGATGTCAATGTTATTTTTCCCAGAAGAATATCATTCAGAAGAATTAAAGGAAAAGAAGCACTTTTTCAAAGTAAAAATAAATTCAATTAAAGAAAAACAACTTCCTGAATTAGATGATGAATTCGCTCAAGATGTTTCAGAGTTTGATACATTAGACGAATATAGAGCAGATATTAAAAATCTTGTTGAATCAGCAGAAAAAAATGCTTTAGTTCAAAAAACAAAACAATGCAATTGATGCTCTTATTGAAAGTTCAAATGTAGAAGCCCAGAATCAATGATAAATGAAGAAGTTGATAAAGCTTTTAGAGATTTTGCAGGTAGAATTAGACAATATAATATGAGTTTAGATAATTATTTCAAAATGTTAAATACTACTGAAGAAGCAGTTAGAGAACAATTAAGACCAGAAGTTACTAAGAGAGCAAATGCTGAACTTGTTATTGACGCTTTTGCAAAATTAGAAAATATTGAAGTATCTGAAGAAGAAATTGATAAAGAAATTGATGAATTCGGAAAGAATATGAAAGTTAAAAGATTTTGAAGAATTTAAGAAGGAATTAAAAATCAGGAGAAGGTCTGGAAGGCATTACTGCAAGTTTAATTAGAAGAAAAGCGGTTGATCATTTGGTAAGTCTTGTTAAATTCCAAGAACCTAAAAAGAAACTGTTGAAGAATAATAGTTAAAATATAGCTTGCGTTTTGCTAAGCTATATTTTTATTAGGAGGTAGTTATAGCACTTATACCAATGGTAGTTGAACAAACTAATAGAGGGAAAGGTCTGAGGATATTTATTCAAGACTTTTTAAAGGAAAGAATTATATTTTTAAGTGAGAAGTAAACGATCAAATGGCTGATTTGATTGTTGCACAACTTTGTTTTTAGAATCAGAAGATCCTAAAAAGGATATTCAAATTTATATAAATAGTCCAGGTGGATCAGTTAGTGCAGGACTTGCGATTTATGATACTATGCAATATATTAAACCCGATGTAAGTACTATCTGTATTGGACGCTGCAAGTATGGGAGCATTTTTATTGACTTCAGGAGCAAAGGGAAAGAGATTTGCTTTGCCTAATGCAGATATTATGATTCATCAACCACTAGGAGGAACTCAAGGGCAAGCCGAAGATATTAGAATTCAAGCTCAAAAGATTTTTGCAAGTTAGAGCAACTCTTAATGAAATTTTTAGCAAAGAGAACTGGTCAATCACTTAAAAAATAGAAAAGATACGGATAGAGATTTCTATATGACTGCTTATGAAGCAAAAAGAATATGGAATAATCGATGAAGTAATAGAAAATTAAGGAGTTAATTTTGGAAAAAGATAACAAGATGTTCTTTTGTGGAAAAGAGGTAGAAGAAGTAGATCAAATAGTTAGTGGGAATTAATGCAAATATCTGTAATGAATGTATTGAAATTTGCCATTCCATGATTGAATACCAAGAAAGAACTAAGAAAAAAAGAAAGCTTAGAAAAATTACCAACTCCAGTGGAAATAAAGAAAATTTTGGATGAGTATATAATTCAACAAGACAACGCAAAAAGCTCTAAGTGTTGCTGTTTATAATCACTATAAAAGAATTAATAGAGATGTTGAAAGCGAAGTTGAAATACAAAAATCTAATATTTTTACTTGTTGGACCTACAGGAAGTGGAAAGACACTTTTTAGCTCAAACTCTTGCAAAAGTTTTTAGATGTTCCATTTGCAATAGCTGATGCAACAACTTTAACTGAAGCGGGTTATGTTGGAGAAGATGTTGAGAATATAATTTTTGAAATTAGTTCAAGCAGCAGACTATAATATAGAAAGAGCTGAAAGAGGAATTATATATATAGATGAAATTGATAAAATTACTAGAAAAAGTGAAAATCCATCAATAACTAGAGATGTTAGTGGAGAAGGTGTTCAACAATCACTTTTTAAAAAATTATAGAAGGAACTATTGCAAATGTTCCTCCTAAAGGTGGAAGAAAAACATCCCGATCAACAATATATCAAGTTGATACTACAAATATTTTATTTATTGTAGGTGGAGCTTTTTCAAGGGCATAGATTCAATTTTAAAAAGCCAGACTCGAAAAGAAATCAATGGGATTTGGTGCAGATGTTAAAATGGGAAAAACTTGATGATTTTTTCTGAAAATAATTAAGAATTTAAGACCTGAAGATTTACTAAAATATGGTTTGATACCTGAGTTTGTAGGTAGAATACCGATGATTGTAACTTTAGAAAGTTTAATGAAAATTCTTTAATTAGAATTTTTAGAAGAACCAAAAATGCGTTAATTAAACAGTATAAAGAGCTATTATCTATGGATAATATAGAACTTGAGTTTGAAAAAGATGCAATAAAAAGAAATTGCAAAGATAGCTCTTTGAAAGAAAAACAGGTAAGAGGGTTACGCTGTTATAGAAAGTGCTCTTTTAGATACAATGTTTACATTGCCATCTGAAAAATGTTGAAAAATGTGTAGTTACAAAAGATGTAGTTTTAGGAAAGGCTAATCCCATTTTAACTTATAAAGAAAGTAAAAATAGAGGAAAAATATTTATGAGCAATATAAATTTTAATATTGAAGAAAAATTAAATAGACCTGTAATCGCACTTAGAGGGCTTTGATTTATCCTTATTCTGTAGTTCATTTTGATGCCGGAAGAAAAAGTCAATAGATGCAATAGAGTCTGCATTAAAAAGGATTCGATTTAGTTGCTTTTACTCAAAAAGATGTTAGGATGGAAAGATCCTAAGGCAGAAGATTTATATGAAATGGGAACTGTTGTTATCGTTAAAACAAATTTTAAAGATGAACAATGGAATAACTAGAGTTTTAGCTGAAGGTATTTGTAGATGTAGGGCAAAAGAAAATTTATGATGATGGAAAAATTTTAACAGCAGATGTTGAAGAATTCTATTATGATGAAGTTGAAGAAGATGTAGACTCTGAATTGGCAACTTTAAGAAATATGGTTGAAGTTTCATTTGAAGAATATACAGCTAAGAAAAGACATTTAGATGTTGATACGGAAATTAGTGTTCAAAGTTCTTCTAATATGGATAAATTTACAAATAATGTTGCAAGTTATATAATGCGATTATCCGATGATGAACATTATGAAAACTTTAAAATTTTTTTGATATGAGAAAAGACTTGAAAAACTTTATGAGATTTTACAGAATTCTATAGAGTTATCATTCCTAGAAGAAAGTATTTCTAGAAAAGTTTCGTCAAGACTAAATAAAAATCAAAGAGAATATTATCTAAGAGAACAACTTAATATAATAAGAGAAGAACTTGGAGATGGAGAAGATTTAAGTTCTGAATTGGATGATTATGCTAGTGCTATAATGAGTTTCTGTATTTGATGAAAAATATTGAAGAAATGTTATTTAAAGAAATTAGAAAACTTTCCGAAAATACCTTCAGGTTCTCCAGAAGGAAATCAGATTAGAAGTTATCTCGATAAAATAGTTGCATTACCTTGGAAAAATCTAAAAAGAAAAATTAGATGTAGCTTATACTAGAAAAATTTTTAGATAAAAGACTCATTTCGGACTTAAGGATGTCAAGGATAGAATTATTGAATCAATAGCTTTAAGAAAAATTTCAAATAATCAAAAAGGGCTCAATAATTTGCTTTGGTTGGACCTCCGGAGTTGGTAAAACTTCATTGCAAAATCCATAGCAAAAATCTTTGAATAGAGAATTTGTTTCTATGCGTTTGGGTGGGCTTCATGATGAAAGTGAAATAAGAGGTCATAGAAGAACTTATGTTGAGCAATGCTGGGTAAAAATTTTAACTTTATTAGAACAATGTAAAGTTAATAATCCGGTAATGCTACTCGATGAAATTGATAAGATTTCAAATGACTTTTCGAGGAGATCCTTCAAGTGCATTGCTTAAGTTTTAGATCCCTGAACAAAAATAATAAATTTACAGATAATTATATAAATATTCCTTTCGATCTTTCAAAAGTTATGTTTATAACTACTGCGAATACAACTTCTACAATTCCATCTCCATTACTTGATAGAATGGAAATTATTCCGGTTTCAAGCTATACTTATGATGAAAAAGAAAAAGATTGCTATTGATCATTTGATTCCAAAGGCATTTAAAAACTTTTCAATGACTAAGAAAATGCTTGATATAAAAGCTGATGCAGTAAGAGATATCATTCGTTATTATACAAGAGAATCCGGAGTGAGAAATTTAGAAAGAATGATTGAAAAATAATTAGAAAGGTAGCAGTGATTTTAGTTTCAAAAGAAAGTCAAAAAGTTACAGTTAATTCAAAAATCTTGTTGATTTCTTAGGAAAGAAAAATTCCACGATGATATTTTTGGAAAAAGAAGATAAAGGTTGGACTTGTAAACGGATTGGCTTGGACAGAAGTAGGAGGAGAACTTTTAACAATAGAAACTGATATTGTAAACGGAACAGGAAAAAAATTCAACTTACTGGACAACTTGGTGATGTTATGAAGGAATCTGCAATGACTGTAATTTCATTTGTTAGAAGTAAAGCTCGATAAATTTAATATTAAAGAAGATTTTTTTATAAGGAAAAAGATATCACATTCACGTTCCTGAAGGAGCAGTACCAAAAGACGGTCCATCTGCTGGTATAACAATGACAACAGCACTGTCAGTGCTCTTACAAATAGGAAAGTAAATAGACAATTTGCAATGACTGGGAAGTAACTTTAAGAGGAAGAGTTCTAGCAATAGGAGGACTTAAAGAAAAATCCTTGCGGCAAATAGATATGGAATAAAAATATAATCATTCCAAAAGAAAATGAAGTGGATATTGACGAAATTCCTGAAGAAATTAGGGAAACATTGAAAATTTATACTGTTTCTGATGTTTGTGAAGTATTAGATCTAGTTCTGGAAAAAGAGGTGTAAAGTGAAAATAATCTCAAGTGAATTGGAACAAATAGCTGCGATTATTTCACAGTATCCGGATTCTGATTTAAAAGAAGTTGCCTTTTGCCGGTAGAAGTAATGTTGGAAAAATCAAGTTTTATAAATGCTTTCATAAATCGTAAAAATTTAGCAAGAACAAGTTCCAAACCAGGAAAAACAAGAACAGTAAATTTTTATAAAATAAACAATTCATTTAGATTAGTAGATTTACCTGGGTATGGATATGCACAAGTTTCAAAAAGTGAAAAAGAAAAATGGGGGTAATTATTGAAACTTATCTTTCTAATAGAGAAAATTTGTGTGAAGTTATTCTTATTGTAGATATCAGACATGCCTCTAGTAAGGAAGATGTTATGATGTACAACTGGCTTTTTAGAATATGGATTTAGTGGTTATGTTATTGCAACGAAAAGCTGATAAAATATCAAAAGGAGCAATGGAATAAAGCATTTAAAAAGTTGTAAGAGAAACTTTTAGGAATAAAAGAAATAAACTTAGTTATTCCATTCAGTTCTGGTTCTAAAGCCAATTTGAGACAGTTCATGACAAAAATAGAAGAAATATTAAAGCTGTGATTGCTCACAGCTTTTTAATTATTATCATTTGATTTTGCAACAGGAATACACAATAATATTATAAGAATTAAAACTGAAAATTAGAGTTATAACAAAAAGGACCCTATTTCTGTTCTAGGATTTTTCCGACCATTCCTCTATATTTAAAATTAATTCTTATAATATCAAATAGACATACTCCTAAAGTAATAAGATTTAATAAAATACTTAAATTCTTTTAGATATTTTACAAGAATTTTTTTCTTGATAAGTGAAAAATACAGTTAAACAAAAAGAATTACAAGAGGAATTAAACTATATAATCCAATTTTTCATATCCGTAGTATATTGTATCAGGAATATTCCCAGGTGGAATACTACCCATATAAACACGAGACCATGGTAATAATACGGATGATAGAATTCCTACAACGATAGAATAATTATATATATTTGTAAGTTTTTTACTTTTTCTCATTTTATACCCTCCTTAAACAAAAATTATTCTAGTTAAATTATAACATTGTAGTTTTATTATTTCAATACTTTTTTTATAAGTGAACTAAATTATCTTCACTATTGACTTTTTGGGGATTTTTTCATAAAATATATTCATAATGATAATCTTTGAAAAAGGTTATCTGTTAAGGGGAGATATTATGATATGGAAAAATAATTTGAACATTTTGTTGCCACTTTTTGTAGTTATGTTTATTTATATTTCATTGGAAATAGGAGTTGCAATGTTTTTGGTTATGTTATAGATTCTGCCAGTGGAGCAATAAATATGCAATTTTCTAAGGTTATGATTTATACTTTTGCTTTACTTATTACAGAGAGCGTTTTTAAATGGATTTATGAAGTTATGAGTTATAAATTTGTAGCTAAAATGTCTTTTAGATACAAAGATTTACATATTTAATAATTTGATAAAACAAGATATTGAAAGTTTTTTTATAATAATGATGTAGGAGATAAGATTTCAATTTTACTAATGATATTAATACAATAGAAACAGAGTATTTTAGAACATTTTTAAATTTGTTAAATCCGGATTTTTGTTTGTGTTTGCATTTGGTACAATTTCTCTATGTTTCCTATCAAATGACAATTGCTTTTAATGATATTGTCTCATAATTTCATTTGTTTTTGAAAATATTCCGATGAAAAATTTAAAAACTTTTTAAAGAGAAATTTTCAAATTCTCAAAGTGAATATACTGCAAGAACAAGCGAATATTTTTAATGGTTATGAAACAATCAAAGTATTTGGACTAGAAAGAAATTTATTTCAAAAAGTGTTTTATAATAACTCAAAAATGTTTATGATAAAGGGCTTTGCAGTATCAAAAAGATATAGTTTAGTAACTATGATTTCATACTTTTTGGAGGTTTTACATTTTTAGGTGGTTTTGTTTGTGGGGATATTTGGCGTATAAAGGATTTATAACACTTGGACAAATGATTGTTTGTGTTCAACTACAAATCATATTGTAAATCCTTTGATGTTTGCTATAGAATCTTATGGAAAAATTTAAGTCTGTTGATAAAAATATTAAATAAAATCGAAAAATACTTTAATTTCAGAAGAAAATGTTGAAACAACAGAAATTAAAGACTTTAATAATAAGATTTCTTTAGAGGATGTTAGCTTTAAATATGATGATAAAAAGTTTTGGAAAATATAACTTTTGATTTTTGAAAAAGGCAAAAATATGCTTTTAGTAGGCTTATCAGGAAGTGGAAAATCAACTTTGATGAAGCTAATTTCAAAAAGAATTAAAGCGAATGAGGGAAAAATTTGTATAGATGGAACTGATTTGGATGAAATTTCAAGAAATTCTATTATAAATTTAATTTCAACAATTAATCAAAAATGTATTTCTATTCAAAGAAGTATGATGATAATATAACATTATTTAGTAAAGATTATTCGGAAGAAAAAGTAAAAGATGTTATATTGAAAGCTGAACTTGGTAAATATTTGGATAGATTGTATGATAAGGAATTGATTTCTGAAAATGCAAATAATTTATCAGGAGGAGAAAAACAGAGAATTTCAATTGCAAAAGATCTTTTGATAAAGGATACAAAGATAATACTTGCTGACGAAATTTTTATCAAGTTTGGATAATGAAATTGCATTTTTCCATAGAAAAGGGACTACTTGAGCTTGAAAATATAACATTGATTTCGTAACACATAGATTAATAAAGGAAAATTTAAAAACAATATGACCAAATATTGGTGTTAAAAGATGGGAAGATAGAAGAAAAAGGTAATTTTTGAAGAACTTATGAATTTTGATTCATATTTTAAAAATTATATACAATTTCTGAAGTTGAGAATAATTAATTATTATACTTGGGAGAATTAATTTTATTTATGATAAAAATTGAAAATTTATTTTATAGTTATAATTATTTTGAAAAAGATAGTGGTTTTTAGGTTCTTTAAAGGATTTTTCAAAAAGAAGAGAAATAAAAATTAGCTATTGAAGATTTTTAATTTAGAAGTCGAAATGGGAGAAATAATAGAATCTTAGGTCCCAACGGTTCCGGAAAAACGACATTAATAAAATTGCTTACGGGGATATTAAATCCGGGGAGTGGAATTATTGAGTGTGATGGAAATATTCCTTTTAAGAAGGAAAAATCTTATCTTAAATCAATAGGTGTGGTTATAGGGACAGAAGAGCCAATTAATATGGGATTTACCTGCTGAAGAAACTCTTGAGATGTTAAGATGTATTTACAAGATTGATAAAACAAGTTATAGAAATAAATTGAATAATATGGTAAGATTATTAAATTTAGAAGATAAGCTAAGAATTCCGGTTAGAAAATTATCGCTTGGAGAGAATTAAGTTTGAGATAATCTGTGCTTAATTCATAGTCCTAAAATTTTTATTTTAGATGAACCCACGATAGGATTGGATATAACAAGTCAAAGGTCGATACATGAGTTTTTACTTGATATAAATAAAAAGATAATGTTACTATATTTTTAACGTCTCACTATATGAAAGACATTGAGACATTATGTGATAGAGTTGTAATTTTACTAAATGGAAAAAGGTGGAAGATTCAAATATAAATGAAATTATAAATAAGTTCTCTGTTAAAGATGAATGCATAATAGAATTTAAAGATTTTATACCTGATGAATTTCGATCGTTTTAAATTTTTGGACAAGAAAAATTACAGGTAAATTTTTGATGAAGCAAAATTTATATTAAAAATGTTGATTTTTCACTTATAAAAAAATATCCTGTGAAAATAAAAGCTTTGAAGATGTAGTTTTTGATATTTTCAGTGAATGTAAAAAGGAGGATTAAGATGAGTAAATATTTACCAACTTTTTAATCAGCTGAATATACAATTAAGCTATAAGTTTAACTTTATTTCCAATATATTTGTTAATATATTAAGTATTTTAATTTCTATATTTACTTGGAAGGGTATTTTTGAAAGTACTTCAGTTGAAACCATTGGAGGTTTTACTAAAAACTCAAATGATTTATTATATAATTATTTCAAATATTGGGATGATTCTATTTTCAAGTGAAAATGTAGTTATATAGGGCATCTTGTTAGAAGTGGGAAGCTTACTTCCATGTTGATTAGACCATATTCTATATTAGTAAATTCCTTTTTGCATTTTTTAGGAAAAGAAGTTTATATTTATTGTTTTTTTATGTCCTTATGTTTATTCTGTCTTTTTGTTAATGCAAATATAGGATATTTTTTGTTGGTATTTTTGTTCTTTATAATAAATTTTTGTATGTTTTTTTATGCTTGTTTCTCTTGTTGGAAATCTTGGATTCTATTTGATAAATATGTGGACATTAAGACCTTTTAATAAATTCAGTATATTTACTGTTTGGAGGACTGCTTTTTCCTTTAAATTTATTGGGAAATAAAATTTATAAATTAGTTGATAAAAACCCGTTTGCAATAGTTGGATTTAATTTTACAAGGGCTATGCAAGGAAAAATTAACAATTGAAGAATTAATTTTTATATAATTCTATCTTTTTTTCTTGGTTTATTCTATGTTCTATATAAAAATTACTTATTGTTTTGGACTGAAAAGATATGAGGGGAATGGGAGCGTAAATATGAATTTTTAGATTGTATAAAAAGTTTTTATCTCATAGTTTTCAAGAGTTTTTAATTTACGATCTACTGCAATTGTAACTAATAGTTTTTGGCTTGATCTTGCGGAGTTTATTGCAGGTGTAATCTATTTTTGATTATACAGAAACGATATATGGTTGGGTGAAAAAATGACTATTTACTTTTTAATATCTGTAGCTTCCGTAATAAGTTATGGTTATCAGTTTTTATTTACCGTTGCTCATGAAAATTTATATGAATTTATATTAGATGGAGAATTAGATTATATTTTGATTAGACCGTCAATTCGTTTTTGTTTTACTCATTATACAGAGTAGATTTTCCTAGTTTGATTAATTTATTTATAGCTCTGTGTTTTTCAAGTATTTATGCTGACAAAAATATAGTTTTAAATTTATTTATAATCAATAGAATTTACGATTTTCAATTTTGTTATCCATATACTTGGTATTTTTATTAAATCAGATTGTAATTACTATATCATTTTGGAAAGAACATTCAAAGTGCCATAATGGGAATACCAGAATACCTAATTGATTTTTCAAGCAGACCGAAGTCTATTTATCCAAAATCAATACAGTTTGTATTAATTTATATAGTTCCTATTTTACTGTCAATTAATCTGCCTGTACTTATAGTTAAAGGGAGGGCTTCCGTTTTCAAGTATATTATATATATTCTTATTTAATGAGAACAGTTTTTGCAATATTTCTTTGGAAAAAGGTTTGAAAAAGTACGTATCTGCAAAATTAATTAGTAATGGAAAAAGTTTAAATTGACAAAATCCCTAATGAACAAAGTAAATTTTATTTCATGGGGATTTATTTATTATATTGTACCGTATCATATTTAAAAATAGTCCAAAAATAAAAATGATAAAAATATCAATTATAACTAAAAATCTATTGAAATATTTTTATTGTTGTGATATTATGATTATGTTAAAAATATAAAAATGGAGGGAATATATTATGGTAACAAATGAAATGATGAAAAATTTTTAAAGAACGTTTTGAAAGTGATTCATCAAGTAGAGTAATTTCAAATGCAATTGCTAAAAATGGTATTCAAGATAGTTCAATTAATAATGATGCTTTTAAGATTTCATAATTTTAAGTTTTCAGACAGTGTAAAGAAAGCTGAAATTACAAATCAAAAAGAAATCAGGACGTTGTTGGATGTTTTCAGGGCTTAATGTTTTGAGATTAAAAGTTATGGAAAAACTTAATTTAAAAACTTTTTGAATTTTCACAAGTTTATCTTTTTCTTTATGGATAAAATGGAAAAAATCAAATAATTTCTTAGAACTATGATTGAACATATAGATGAGCCATTAGGATCAGAGGCTTATGGATAGTTTATTAGATTTAGGAGCTGATGATGGAAACTTTTTGAATGCTTTTGATGATTTAATTTCAAAAACATGGTATTGTTCCTAAGTCAGTTATGCCGGAAACTTTTCAGTTCATCTGATTCTAGTGCTTTTGTTGAACAAATCAATGTAAGACTAAAGAGAACTGCAATGAATATGAGAAAAGCACATTCAAATGGAGCTTCAGTTCAAGAATTAAAGAAATTAAAAGAAGAAACTCTTTATGAAGTTTATAATATTTGCACAAAAAGTTTTAGGAAAATTACCAGAAACTTTTGATTTTTGAATATACTAGATAAGGACGATAAATTCCAAAAGATTACAAATTTAACTCCAAAAATTCTATAAAGAATATGTTGGAAATTATTTTGAAAAATAAAGTTGATTTAATTGAAGATCCAAGAGGTAAATATCCATTTGGAAAAAAGAATTGAATTAAAATATTTTAAATCTGTAAGAGAAGGAAATCCTGTTGCGTCTTTTAAATGTTCCTCAAGAAGAAATTAAAAAGCTATAATTGCATCTATAAAAGCGGAGAAGCTGTGATGGTTTGCTTTGTGATGTTATGAAGAACTGCGATAGAAAAATTAGGAATAATGGATAAAGATTTATTTAATTATGATGAAACTTTTAACAGAACTTGGAGAATTTTCTAAAGCAGATAGAATCGACTATAGATATACAGATTTAACTCATGCTATGACATTTGTAGGGAGTTGATTTGGATGAAAATGGGAATCCAATTAAGTGGCAAGTTGAAAACTCTTGGGGAGATGAAGTTGGAGAAAAGGAATATTCTCAATGAGCGACTCTTGGTTTACAAAATGAAAAATATTTCAGCAATAGTAGATAAAAATTTCGTTGATGAAAAATGGTTAAAAGGTTTAGAAGAAGAATCTATAAAAGATTGAACCTTGGGAACCATATGCAATGATGTTAAAAAGATAGTTTTAAGGAATTACTGGTAATTCCTTTTTGATTTACTAAATCTTTATAAGACTATTTTTATTGTCAAATTATGTTAAAATAGTTTTGAAATATTAATTAAATAGGAGGTATGTATGACTAAAGATAATTTAGATTTAAAGTTTGGAGACTATAAATATATTCGTCCAGATTTTGAAAAACTTAGAACTGATATTAGAACTTTGACTCAAAAGACTTGTAAATGCTAAAACGGTTGAAGAAGCTATTGAAACGTATAATGAACTTGATGAATTAAATTCAAATGCTGACAGTATGGTTGCTTTAGCTCATGTAAAAAAATTCAATAGATACTAAAGATGAATTTTATGATAAAGAAATGCAATTTATTCAAGAAAATTCTCCGAAAAATTGAAGAAGTTTTAGTTGAATATATTAGAAATTTGTAAACAGTAAATTTAGAAAAGAGCTTGAAGAAAAAGTTTGAGTTTATCTATTCCAAAAAAATATGAAAATTATTTATTGACTTTTAATCCTTCAATTATGGATGATTTAGTTGAAGAAGCAAAAGGTTGTTATGGAATATCAAAAACTTTTTATCTTCTTGTTCAAAAAGAATGGAATGGGGAACAATTAAATCTTACTCAGCTTGCAAATATCTCAAGATTCAGATGCAGATATCAGAAGAAAAAGCTCAAATCTTATTTCAGAAGTTTATGAAGAACAAACTGAAAAAAATTAGATGAAATTTACTGATAGGTTGTTAAGATAAGAGATAGAATGGCTAAAAAGTTAGGATATAAAAACTTTATTGAGCTTGGTTATATATAGGGTAGAGTTGACTACAATGCAAAAAGATGTTGAATCTATAGAAAACAAATTGTAGAAACTATCGTTCCTATTTGTAATAAGTTAAGAAGAGCAAAAGGAAAGAGAATTGGTTTAGATAAACTTACTTTCTATGATGAACCTATTTTCTTTAAATCAGGGAACCCTGCACCTCATGGAGAAAAAGACTGGATGCTTGAAAGAGCTGAAAAAGATGTATAGTGAGTTATCTCCTGAAACAAAAGAATTTTTAACTTTTATGAAAAACAAAAAAGATTTGTTTGACTTGGATGCTAAGAGTACAAAAGCAGCAGGTGGATATTGTACTTATTTAAGAAATTGAGAAGTCCATTTTATATTTGCCAATTTTAATGGAACAACTCATGACGTTGAGGTTTTAACTCATGAAGCGGGTCATGCTTTTCAAGTTTTTCTCATCAAGAGATTATATTCCTGAATATACTTGGCCAGGAATGGAATCAGCAGAAATTCATTCAATGAGTATGGAATTTTTCACTTGGCCTTGGATGGATTTGTTCTTTGAAGAAGAAGCTGATAAATTTAGATATAAACATATAACTCATTGTTTGATGTTTTTACCTTATGGAGCATTAGTTGATGAATTTCAACATGTTGTATATGAAAATCTGAACTTTCTCCAAAAGAAAGGCGTGAAAAATATAGAGAATTGGAAAAGAAATACTTGCCACATAGAGATTATGACGGAATAAAAGGTTCTTGAAGAGGGTGGATTTTGGTTTAGACAAAGACATATTTATCAAATGCCTTTCTATTATATAGATTATACTTTGGCTCAAGTATGTGCTTTTCCAATTCTGGAATAAAGATAGAAAAGATCATAAAACTGCTTTTTGCAGATTATTTAAGATTATGTAAAACAGGGGGAACAAAACCTTTTCTTACAACTTCTTGAAGTTGCAAAATTTAGAAAATCCGTTTTAAAAGAAGGAACTATTAAAAAGGCTGTTAAACCATTAGAAGAATATTTAAATTCTGTTGATGCAAGTAAATTTTTTAAGTAAAAAGGTATTCTAAAAACGCTCCAGTCGGAGCGTTTTATATTTCAACTATACTTTCAATGAGATTTTTGTTTTCTTCTGAAAATAGGATTAACTTCATTTTCTATAAATTCATCTACTTGTAGAAGGACATCTTCCAATATATTTTCATTGGATTAAGAACTTCAGTAAGTTCATCTTTACTTATGTCAAAGAAATCATCTTTTTCGATTAATTCCAATAAATTATTTTCAAGTCCTTTTTCTTTTTACATTTTTTCCTGCACTTGTGAAAGCTCTCTAATTCTTTCATGAAGTTCTTGTCTATCTCCGCCTTTTTTACTTGATTCATCATGATATTTTCACTTTGCCATAAAAAGGTAATTCAGCCATTAAATGTTTTTCAATTACTTTTTCATAAACTACCATTCCATCGACTACATTTGCATAAAGTTCCAATATTCCATCTACTGCCAAAAATCCTTGAGAAATTGAAAGTCTTTTATTTGCACTATCATCTAAAAGTTCTCTCAAACCATTGTGTTGCAAAAGTTATTGAAAGGATTCATCACATTTGAAATAACAAAAATTTGATAAAGCTCCAATTTTTCTGATTTCATAGGATTTCTCTTATAAGGCATTGCAGAGGAGCCTATTTGACTTTTTTCCGAAAAGGTTCCTCAATTTCTTTAAGATGTTGTAAAAGTCTTAAATCATTAGAAAATTTATGAGCAGATTGTGCTATATTTGATAATAAAAATAAAACTTTACTGTCTATTTTTCTTGTATATGTTTGACCTGAAACAGCAAAAACTCCTTTAAAGTTCATTTCTGAGCTATAAAATTATCAAGCTTTTTAACTTTTTCTTCGTCATTATCAAAAAGCTCCATGAATGATGCTTGACTTCCTGTTGTTCCTTTTGCTCCACGAAGTTTTAAGTTTTCCAATATAAAATTTAATTCTTCAAAGATCTATAATTAAATCTTGCATATAGAGTTAATCTTTTTCCAACTGTTGTAGGTTGTGCAGCTTGAAAAATGTGTATATGCCAAAGTTGGAATATTTTTATATTTTAGAGCATTTTTCTTTAATAAATTTAAAAACATTTATAATTTTTCTTTATAATTAAAAGTGCTTCTTTCATAACTATCAGTTCAGTATTATCTCCAACAAAGCAACTGTAGCACCTAAATGAATAATCCCTTTTGCATTAGGACACTGAACCCCATAGGAATAAACATGACTCATCACATCATGTTTTACAATTTTTCTCTTTCTAATGCAACATCAAAAGTTAATATCATCTTTGAATGCTTCAAGTTCTTTAATTTGTTCATCAGTTATGTTTAGTCCTAAACTTTTTTCTCCTTTTGCAAGAGTTATCCATAATTTTTCTCCAAGTTTTAAATTTAAAATCATCAGAAAAATATAACTCATTTCTTTACTTGAATATCTCTTAGTAAGTGGATTTGAATAAATGTCTTTCATAAAAACTCCTCAGTATAATTTTTGATATATATTTTAATCTCATAACTTAATTTTATCCATGTATTATATCATAATTTATTTTGATAAATAAATTAATTTAATTATGATAAAATAGGGATGCCTTTATCACAAGCATAAATATATATTTATTATATCATATTTTTAGTTATTATAAAAGACAAAATAAATATATTATATAAAAATAGTTGGAATAACTAATAATTAAGTTTACAATTTGTTTGAAAATATGTTATAATAAATGAAACTTTATGCTTTATATTGGGGATGAACAATTGTTAATTTATCAATTGGTTGAAAAATTAATAATAGTTTCTAAATTAGGAGGTAGATTCAATGATAGATAATGAAGAAAAATAAAAAGTAATGAAAAGAAAAGAAAGAAAAGAAGAAGGAAAGAAAATTTTGTTATTATAACTGCAGTTTTTCTAGCACTTTTTGTGTTTATAGGTGGTAAATATGCTTATGACTTAATTTTATCCGAACAAAAATCAAACACAAAATAAAAACAGTGAAGAGAGAATAAAAGAGAATTCAGATAATAATTCGGATGACAAACAAAAATTCTTCTGAAAAAGAAACTGAGCAAAAATAATCCAAATGGAATAGATTTTTGCAGAATCTGGAAATCATATAAAATCAGCAGACTCATATGCGTATAATACAGCAGAAATTAGAGACTATATTATGAGTAAAAAGAATATACAGGAAAGAAAATGGTATTTTTAACTTTTGATGACGGAGTTACTCCGGGTGTAACTGATAAAGTTTTGAGATATTCTTAAAGAAAAAAACAAGTTCCTGCTACTTTTTCATAGTAGGTAAAAACTTTAAACGATCAAGCAAAACCATATTTAGAAAGACAATTAAAAGAGGGACATGGAATAGCTATTCATAGTTTTTTCTCATGATTATAATAAATTGTATCCTAAGAGGGTTCCAAATCCTGCTGTTATAAAGGATGAAGCTGAAAAAAACTATGGCGAGATTGAAAGAACTTTTAGGTGATAAATTCAATACAGGTGTTTGGAGGTATCCAGGTGGTCATATGTCATGGAAAGGTCTTGAAAATGCTGGTAATGGGGATGAAACTTTAAAAAGTTTAGGACTTGAATGGATTGATTGGAATAGCTTATCAGGAGATGCAGAACCTCTAAAAGGTTAGACCTACAAACAAAGAGGAAATGTTAAAATATGTTAAAACATCTTTAAGCTATTGGAAACAACAAAAATGTTGCTGTTGTTTTAATGCATGATTCTCAGGAAAAGAATTTGACTGTAGAAACTTTGCCTAGTATAATTGATTATTTTAAATCTAATGGATATGAATTTGGTATTTTTAAAAATAGGTGAAATATGATTTATTTTTAATTGGAACTTTAATTTTTATTAGTTGTTATTGCGATTGTTTTGATTTTTAAAACTATTTAAAAATCAAATGGTGATGTCATAAGAGATGAAGATATTTTTAAAATTAAAAAACTTAGTTTTTCAGATGAGTTAATAAATTAAACGAAAATTAAATGGAAACAATGAAAAAAATTTCTAATCAATTGCTTGAATTTTAAAAATTCTACTAATGACAATATATAAAAGCGGGTAAAGAGAATATTGATTCGATTTTTAATTTCAATGACAAATTAAAAAGTCAGAGTTAAAAAGGACTTCTTAAATCTTACCGTTGTTGTTGAGGAAGACTCGATAAAATAAATGAAAGTGTTGAAACAAAAACTTGAAAAAGCTTTTGAAGATACTAAAAAGACATTTAGTAATGTTATGCAAAGTTTAGGAAGACTTGACGAAGCTCAAAAGAAGATGGAGTTTTTATCTAATAATGTTCAAAAACTTAAATAATGTTTTTGACTGATAAAAACTCGTGGAATTTTTGGAGAAGTACAATTGTATCAAGTTTTGACTTCAGCATTTGGAAATAATAATGAAATTTATCAAAAACAATATAAACTTTCTAATGGAACGATGGCAGATGCGGTTATATTTGCACCAGAACCTGTTGGAACTATTTGTGTCGACAGTAAATTCCCATTGGAAAATTATAGGAGAATTTTTGAGGATATATCTGAAAACAAGTTAGAAAATGAAAAAGTTTTGAACAAAATTTAAAGAAACATATTGATGACATTTCTTCAAAATATATTATAAAAATGAAACAACAGGACCAAGCTATTTTTGTTTTTACCTAGCAGAGGCTATATTTGCATATCTTAACGCTTATATGCCTAAAAATTGTTGAATATGCATATTCAAAGAGAGTTTGGATTACATCTCCAACAACAATGATGGCAATATTACAACAATACAAAGCAGTTTCTCAAAACTTAAAAGCAATCTCAATATGCTTTTAGAGATTCAAAAGAGAATTAAGTTTACTCTCTGATGAGTTTGAAAGATATGCAAAAAGATGGGAGACACTAGAGAAAGATATAAACAAAGTAAGCAAAGATGTTAAAGATATTTTTACAACTTCAACAAAGATTACAAGAAGATTTGATAACATAAAAACGTTGAAGTATTTGAAAAAGATGAAGCTAACGAAGTTTTAAAAATTGAGGAATAAATTTAGGTAAGGTAGTGTATAAAAATTATACACTATCTTTTTTTATATGTAGCTAACTTAATTTTACAATATAAGATTGAAAAATTTTTAAATATTTTTGAAAAATGCCAAAAAGTATTGCAATAATAGAAG